>Ga0105046_10007825_pt1 | contig 16795 bp, 16 predicted proteins | sample MAT03_FD_78385 | JGI IMG/M metagenome (GOLD analysis project Ga0105046, IMG submission 78385) | Freshwater microbial communities from Lake Fryxell liftoff mats and glacier meltwater in Antarctica - MAT-03 (megahit assembly) | ecosystem: Environmental > Aquatic > Freshwater > Ice > Liftoff...
GGCGGGGTCGCTCACCACGACCAGCACCGTCCCGACGTCGACCGTCTCGCCTTCCGGTACTCGGATCTCGGTGACAACCCCGGCCTGCGGTGACGGGACCTCGCTGTCGACCTTGTCGGTCGACACCTCGAACAACGGCTCGTCGAGGGCGACGGAGTCACCGACGTTCTTGAACCACTTGGTAATCGTTCCCTCGGTGACGGACTCACCGAGTTGGGGCATCTGGATCTCTGCCATGTCTCTCCGTTGTTCTGAAAGCGTCGGTGTTCTGAAAGGGCTGGTGTTCTGAAAGGGCTGGTGTTCTGAAAGGGCTGGTGTTCTGAAAGCGTTCGAGGTTATTGCTCGGCTCGAACCTCGCCGAGCGTGCGCGACCGGAGTCGTGCCCGGCGGCGGCGATCCGTGGCTCAGTGCAAGCTGCGGCCGGTCATGGAGATCATGGTCTCGCCGAACAGCTCGGACAGCGAGGGGTGCGGTTGGATGAACGCAGCGACCTCGTCGACGGTCGCCTCCCAGTTGACCGCCAGGTATCCCTGGCCCAGTTGCTCGGTCACCCACGGGCCGACCATGTGGACCCCGAGGATGGTGCCTGCAGAACCGTCCGCACGGCGCTCGGCGATGATCTTCACGAGGCCATCGGTCTCGCCCAGGATGACCGCCCGCCCGTTGCCGATGTAGCGGTGCTTGGCCGCCACCACCTCGTACCCGGCATCGCGGGCCGACTGCTCCGAGTGCCCGGCAAAGGCCACCTCGGGGTGGCAGTAGATCGCCCACGGCACCTTGCCGTAATCGATCGGCGTCGGGGACTCGCCCAGGAGGTCCTTCACGACGTTCATCCCTTCGGCGAAGGCGATGTGCGCCAGCTGCGGCGTGTTGATGGCATCGCCGACCGCCCAGACACCAGGTTCGTGCGTGCGAAGGTTGGGATCGGCGACGATGAAGCCCCGCTCGTCGAACTGGACCTGCGTGCCGGGGGCCACCAGGTGGTCGGTGTACGGCCGGCGACCGACCGACACCACGACCATGTCGACCGCGATGGTCTCCCCCTCGCCGAACGACACCGTGGTGCCTCCGCCCGGCATCGGGGCGTGTCCGTGCACGGTCACGCCAGTGCGGATGGCGATTCCTTTCTTCTTGAACGAACGTTCGACCACCTGAGCCACGTCCGCGTCGCACCCGGGCAGGATCTTTGGTAAGCCCTCGAGGATGGTGACCTGGGTTCCCATGTCGGCCAGGGTCGAGGCGAACTCGCAACCGATTGCTCCGCCGCCGATGACCACTGCAGATCCTGGGAGGGTCCGTACGCCGAGGAACTCGTCCGAGGTCACCACCGTCTCGCCCAAGGGCTCGAAGCCGGGGATCACCCGAGGCACCGATCCCGATGCCAGCACCACCGCCCCGCCGGTGATCACCGTGGCAGATCCGTCCGGGGCCGAGACCTGCACCTGTTGGTTCGGGCCGAGAGTTCCCCAGCCGTCGTAGGTGTCCACCTTGCGACCCTTCAAGAGTGTGCGCAGACCGCCCGCCATCTGGTCGACCACCCGCTGCTTGCGGTCCACGGTGACACCCCAGTCGACCGCAGGTCGTTCGGCCATGATCCCGAACTCCGGAGCATGGTTGACCGCCCGGAAGACAGCGGCGGACTCGAGGAGCTCCTTGGCCGGGATGCAGCCCCGGTGCAGACAGGTCCCACCCACCTTGTCCTTCTCCACGATGGCGATCCGCAGACCGGCGGACGCTCCGTACAACGCCGTGGCGTAGCCGCCCGGGCCGCCTCCGATCACGACGATGTCGTAGTGCGTATCGGTGGTGCTCGTCTGGTTCGGGTTTGTCCCGTCAGCCACGTGTCAGCTCCTTCGTTCAGCGGCGCACCCTGTGGGGATCGGGGGTCGATGCCGCTGGCCGACACTACCGGTATCCCGACCACGTCCGGTCCCGGAAACCCCGTCGCGGGCTGTGACCACCCACCCGTGGGCTCAGGTGGTGCCCGTCGTCGAAGCCACCGGACTGTCCAAACGATTCGGAGCGACCGAAGCCCTACGCGGGCTGGATCTCTCTGTGGAACGCGGGACCGTGCTCGGCGTGCTCGGACCCAACGGTGCGGGCAAGACCACGGCGGTCCGCATCCTGACCACGCTCCTGCGGGCCGACGGCGGCAGCGCCCGGATCGACGGCATCGACGTGGCGACCGCTCCCCGACGCATCCGCTGCCGAATCGGGCTCACCGGCCAGTACGCGGCAGTCGACGAACGCCTCACCGCACGAGAGAACCCGGAACTGGTCGGCCGCTTCTTCCGGATGGGCCGGGTCGGCGCGGCACGGCGCGCCGACGAGCTGCTCGACCGGTTCTCGCTCACCGATGCCGGCGACCGGGTGGTCAGCACCTACTCCGGAGGGATGCGTCGGCGCCTCGACATCTCCATGAGCCTGATCGCCAAGCCGGTCGTGCTCTTCCTGGACGAGCCGACCACCGGACTCGATCCCCGGAGCCGACTGGCCATGCGGGATCTGATCGAGGAACTGAAGGCCGAGGGGATGACCACCGTGCTGACCACGCAGTATCTCGACGAGGCGGATCGCCTGGCCGACGAGATCATGGTGATCGACCACGGGGTCGCCATTGCCTCCGGTACGGCGGACGAACTCAAGGACCGCATCGGCGGGGCTCGAGCCGTCGTCGAGCTGGGATCGTCGGACGAGGCCGCCGTGATCGACGCGTTGGCCGCTGTGCGCATGGCCGGATCCAACCCGGCACGGGAGGGCGCAGCGGTGTCGATCCCCATCCGGCCGACCACCACCGTCCCGCAGCTGATGAGCGCGTTCGATGCCGCGGGCGTGACGATCACCGACCTGGCCATCGAACGGGCCACTCTCGACGACGTGTTCCTGTCCTTGACCGGAAAGGCCGCCGGCGACGAAGGAGAGCACACCTCATGACCACCACAGAGGAGCGCTCCGACTCCGCCATCGAATCGCCTGGCACCCATGACACACACGATGTCCCCGGCGGACTGGTCTGGGCGCTCCGGGACAGCTGGAACGAGGCGACGCGCCATCTCCGAGCAGTGCCGCGCAGCCCCGAACTGCTCGTCTTCGCCACCATCCAGCCGCTCATGTTCGTCCTGCTGTTCAGGTACGTCTTTGGTGGCGCCATCGCCGTACCCGGATTCAGCAACTATGCCCAGTTCGTGGTGCCAGGGATCTTCGCCCAGACCGTGGTGTTCGGCTCCACCCTCACCGCAGTGGGTCTGGCCGAGGACCTGAGCAAGGGGTTCGTCGATCGCCTCCGGAGCCTGCCCATCTCACAGGCTGCGGTGTTGGTGGGCCGGACCATGTCCGACCTGGTGCGGAACCTCCTGACCTTCACCGTGATGTTGGCGGTCGGCTTCGCTGTCGGGTTCCGGTTCCAAGGCGGACTCCTCAACGGGATCGTGGCGACCGCACTGCTCTTGGCGTTCAGTTACTCATTCAGCTGGATCCAGGCGCTGATCGGGATGTCGGTGAAGACGGTCGAGGCCGCCAACTCGGCTGGCTTCATCTGGATGTTCCCGCTCACGTTCGTCTCGTCTGCATTCGTTCCGACCGAGACCATGCCGTCGTGGCTTCGCACCTTGGCCGACGCCAATCCGTTCACCCTGGTCACGAACGCCTCGCGAGCGCTCTACGCCGGAAATCCCGTGGGCGACCACCTGTGGAAATCTGCACCGTGGGCGATCGGCATCACCGTGGTGTTCTCCACCCTGGCCATTCGCAAGTTCACTCGGACCGCCAGCCGCTGAATCGGCCGAGAACGCCTCAGCGCGCCGCCAGCCAGATCTGCGCGGCAAAGGCCACGATGATCGCCAGGCCGCACAGCATGGCCAGGATGATCAATCGCCGCGTGCTCACCCCCTCAGCGTAGGTCGATCTTCCGGTCTGTTCCCATGCCGGCCGCATGGACAGCGACAACGCCAGGAATCATCGGCAGTCCGGTCGGGTTCCAACCAACCGAGCACTACGAGGGAGTGACATGGACGTTGCCATCACCGGGTCGAGCGGACTGATCGGGTCGGCCCTGCGCGAACACCTCGGCGCGTCAGGCCACCGAGTCCTGCGGGTGGTCCGCTCACACGGCGGCTCCGTTGGCGCGACCGCGTCGGACTCGATCACCTGGGACCCCGCCGCCGGGACGATCGACGCCGCCGGCCTCGAGGGAGTCGACGCCGTGGTGCACCTGGCGGGCGCAGGCATCGGTGACAAACGGTGGAGTCCGGAGCAGAAGCGGGTGATTCGAGAGTCACGCACGCACGGCACCACCCTCATGGCCACCACCCTGGCCGGACTGACCACTCCGCCCAAGGTGTTCGTGTCCGGCTCTGCCATCGGCTGGTACGGCAACTCGGGCTCAACACCGGTCGACGAGTCGGCGCCCGCAGCGGAGGACTTCCTGGCATCGGTGGTCGCCGACTGGGAGGCGGCTGCTGCCCCGGCCGCGGACGCAGGCATCCGGACCGCCCTGATCCGTACGGGCATCGTGTTGTCCCCCGAGGGTGGCGCGCTCAAGAAGCAGCTGCCGATCTTCAAGCTGGGTCTGGGCGGCCGATTCGGTTCCGGCACCCAGATGCAGTCGTGGATCTCGCTCAACGACGAGCTCGGCGCCATCGAGTTCCTCTTGGACCACGACGTGTCGGGTCCGGTCAACCTCACCGCTCCGCACGCCGTCACCAACGCCGCGTTCACCAAGGCACTCGGCGCGGCGCTTCACCGACCGACCTCCATCACTCCGATCTTCGGCCCGCGGCTCCTCCTGGGCCGGGAGTTGGCCGATGCCCTACTGCTCACTTCCACCAACGCCATTCCCGCCGCCCTGACCGCAGCCGGCTACCGGTTCATCCACCCCACACTCGACGCAGCGCTCGCCGATCTGCTGGGCTGAGCAGATGACCGTCGACATGACCACCCGCCAGACCACCGGATCGCGAGTGATCGCCGCGTCACCCGAGAAGATCTTCGAGGTGCTCTCCGACGCCTCGCTGCACGCCGTGATCGACGGTTCGGGCATGGTGTCGGGCAACTCCGGTCGAGCAGAACCACTCGAGCTCGGAACGAAGTTCGGTATGAAGATGCGGCTGGGCCTCGTGCCATATCGAATCGGGAACGAAGTGGTGGAGTTCGAGCCGAATCGCCGGATCGCATGGCGCCACTTCGGACACCACGTGTGGCGCTACGAGCTGGAGGAGGTCGAGGGGGGAACCCTGGTGACCGAGACCTTCGACTGGTCCACGTCGCGTTCCCCCAAGGGGATCGAACTCATGGGGTACCCCGCCAAGCACGAGGGGAACATCGAGCGCACCCTGGAGCGTCTGGATGCGTACCTGACGAATCGCGCCAACTCATTGTGAGTGACCAGCCGGCGGACCCGATCCGTCAGGTGGCCGCCTGGGACTTCGATGGCACGATCACCCGACGAGACACGCTCGGCGGGTTCCTCCTCCATGTGGCGGGCCGACGGCGTGTGGCCAACGCGGTGGCTCGGCATGCCACCTCCCTGGCACGTGGGCTCGGACACAACGGCCGACGAGATGAAGCCAAGGCCGCTCTCCTGAACTCCTTGCTCGGCGGTCGACGCCACGACGACCTGGTGGCCGCAGGTCGTTCCTACGCCACGCGACTGACCGAGGGGTACCGACCGACATCACTCGAGCAGATCGACGTCCACCGGGCCGGGGGCCACGAGTTGGTGATCGTGTCTGCGTCGCTGCGCTTCTATCTCGACGCCGTCGGCGAGCAACTGGGCTTCGATCACGTCATCGGAGTCGAGATGGCGGTCGACGCCACCGGACATCTGACGGGGGCACTGGCTCGACCAAACGTCCGGGCCGAGGAGAAGGCCGTGCGACTGAGCGAGTGGCTGATGCAGTCCGATCGGCCACCAATTGGCGAATCCTCCGAACGGGCGCCCTCGCCCGTCGAGATCTGGGCCTACGGCAACAGCTCGGGCGACGATGCCCTGCTGGCCATGGCCGACCATCCGACCCGGGTCGAATGAGTGCACCCGGGTCGGCCGGGTCGGATCACTTCGGTGGCATCCGGATTCCGCCGTCGATGCGGATGTCCATGCCGTTCGCATAGCCGTTGGTAAGGAGCTCCAACGTGATCGATGCGAACTCCGACGCGTGGCCGAGCCGCCGCGGGAACAGCACGGACTCACCCAAGCGGGCCTTGAAGGCATCTGCGCCCTCGCCCTCGCCGTAGATCGGCGTGTCGATGAGGCCGGGGGCGATCGTGTTCACCCGAATGCCGGCGGCGCCCAGGTCACGGGCGATCGGCAGGGTCATGCCCACCACGCCGCCCTTGGATGCGGAGTAGGCCGCCTGGCCGATCTGACCGTCGTAGGCGGCAACCGATGCGGTGTTGACGATCGCTCCCTTGCAGCCGTCGACGTCGCCCTCGTTCTTGTTCATGGCAGAGGCAGCCAGTCGGATGCAGTTGAAGGTGCCGATCAGGTTGACCTTGATGATCAGCTCGAAGATGCCCAGATCGTGTGGGTTGCCGTTCTTGTCGATCGTGCGGGTCGCGAATCCCATGCCCGCACAGTTCACCAGGGCCCTCAGCGGGCCCATCTCGACCGCTGCGTCCACGCTGGCCTGGACCTGATCGGTATCGGTCACATCGCATTCGACGAAGATGCCGCCGATCTCCTTGGCGAGCACGTCGCCCTTGTCCTGTTGCTTGCCCAGGTCGGCGATGACGACATGGGCGCCACGCTCTGCGAGAAGTCGTGACGTGGCCTCACCGAGACCCGACGCCCCACCGGTGACGATTGCTGATGCTCCAGAGATGTCCATGGGCGCGGAGCCTAAACCTGACCGATCGGTCAAGAGAAGTCCGCAGCTCCCCCACAGGACGCGCGTCGCACTGAAAGTGAAGGCCGGGGCCGCGCCTGCCGATAGATCCTGAGATGAGCGTGACGAACCCCACAACCGCCACGAGTGAACTCGACCGCGCAGCGCCCCCTGCCGTCGCAGGACAGTCCGAAACGGCAGACTCCGACTCGGTCGTGGTTGGACCCTTCCGACCCGCCGGTTTCACTTGGATGGGCACCACTGCTCGAATCGAGGCTCATCCGGCACACGACCCATTGTCGTTCACACCCCTCCCCGAACGCGAGGCCGACGGCCAACCTCGTGCCGGCGGCCACGAGCCCCAGGCACGGCCCGCACCCCAGGAATCAGCGACGACCGACCGATCCGCCGAACCGGGCGCAGGCACCGACCCGTCGTTTCCGGGCGGACGGCCTCGGCTCCCCCGTCTCGACGGCTCCGACCCCGATCCGACAACGCACTTCGTGGGATCGGCCTTCGTGAAGGCCGACACCGCCGAGAAGCCCCAGACGGGCTATCGGCAGTATTTCACCTACGAATCGCTCTTCGAGCCGGACTCCGCTCAGGAGGTCGCCGAGGGCTCACACCACTATGCGGTCCTCGGTGTCGGCGTCGACGCCGAGTGGGATGAGGTCATCGCTGCCCATCGCCGCCTCGTCAAGGCCAACCACCCCGACCACCTGGTCGACGCTCCGTGCGACGTTCGCGATGCTGCCGAGGAGAGGTTGCGCGTCATCAACGTGGCCTACGGGGAGCTGCGCCGACTGCGCAAGAACTGACGAGTCGGCGGTCCCACCCGGCATGGGCACTCGACCCGCGCCCCACATGGCACGTCCGATCAGGAGCGCAGCCAACAACGACCCCGCCGTCCATCCCAGCCCGATGATCAAGTACGCCATGGGGCACCCCCTTGGCCCCCATCCGCTTCGCTCAAAATAACGTAGTCGGCGGTGGCGCGTCGGTGGTGGATACTTGAGCGCAGCGTCCCAACTCGGCCTCCCAACTCCCCGGGTTGTGTGACGCGGCCACGGCGAGTTCATCCACCACGTCGTTCATCCGGTTCCCGGAGTGACCCTTGACCCACGTGAACGTCACGTCACCTCGGCTCAGGACCAGCTCGATGAACGGCTCCCACAGGTCCCGGTTGGCGACCGGCTGGCGCTGGCTGTTGCGCCATCCCCGGCGGACCCAGCCCTCATGCCACCGATCACGGAAGCAATGGACCACGTAGGTCGAGTCACTGCGGATCTCGAGTCGACCATGCAGGCTCTGCACGGCACGGAAAGCCGCCGTGATCTCCATGCGTTGGTTGGTGGTGGCCGCTGAGCCGCCACTGGCCGAAGGTCCGTCATCGACGGCCCACGCCCACCCGCCCGGGCCAGGGTTCCCTCGACAGGCGCCGTCGGTGTACGCCAAGGTCGGCGGTGCGTCGGACATCGGGCGGACCCTACCCGCGGGTAACCGCCTCCCGGTCGGGAGCGGATCTAGGGTGATCCGGTGAGCGCAGACGGCATCCTTCACCAGCTCCCCGACCGCGACCCGGACGAGACGGCAGAGTGGATCGACTCGCTCAACGCCGTCAACGACCGGCACGGTCCGACCCGGGCCAAGTTCATCCTGGGCCGGCTCCTCGAACACGCGGGAGAACTGGGACTGTCCACACCGACCGTCACCACGCCGTACCTCAACACCATCCCGACCGAAGCAGAGGACTGGTTCCCCGGCGACGAGGACATCGAACGGCGGATCCGGTCGTTCATACGTTGGAACGCCGTGGCCATGGTCGTCCGGGCCAACCGAGCCGCCGAAGGAATCGGCGGACACCTGTCCACGTTCGCCAGCTCAGCCGCGCTCTACGACGTCGGCTTCAACCACTTCTTCCGGGGCAAGGAAACCGGAACGCCAGGCGACCACGTCTATTTCCAGGGCCACGCGGCGCCCGGCATCTACGCCCGGGCGTTCCTCGAGGGCCGCCTGGTCGAATCCCAGCTGGACCGGTTCCGCCAGGAGATCCGTCGGCCGGGCGAGATCGCTCCCGGATTGTCCAGCTACCCACACCCCCGACTGATGCCCGACTTCTGGGAGTTCCCGACGGTGTCCATGGGTCTCGGTCCCATCAACTCGATCTATCACGCACGGTTCAACCGGTACCTCGACAACCGACGAATCGACGACACCGCAGCATCCCGGGTCTGGTGCTTCCTCGGCGACGGCGAGTGCGACGAACCCGAAACGCTCGGATCGATATCGCTCGCCGGCCGCGAGGGGCTCGACAACCTGACGTGGGTCGTGAACTGCAACCTGCAGCGTCTCGACGGACCGGTTCGCGGCAACGGCAAAATCATCCAAGAGCTCGAGGGGGTCTTCCGAGGCGCCGGCTGGAACGTCATCAAGGTGATCTGGGGTGGCAAGTGGGACGCCCTGCTGGACCGAGACGTCGACGGAGTCCTGGTTGACCGGATGAACTCCACGCTCGACGGGCAGTTCCAGCGGTACGCGGTCGAATCCGGTGCCTACATTCGCGAGCACTTTTTCGGTCCCCATACCCGGCTCCGAAAGATCGTCGAGGACCTCTCCGACGCCGAGCTGGAAGCCCTGCCCCGGGGAGGACACGACTATCGCAAGCTCTATGCGGCATACAAGCAGGCCACGGAGACCACCGGTCGTCCCACGGTGATCCTGGCCAAGACCGTCAAGGGCTGGACCCTGGGTGACGACGTCGAGAGTCGCAACGCCACCCATCAGATCAAGAAGATGAGTCCCGCCCAGCTGACCACGCTGCGCGACCGGCTCTATCTCGGCGACGTCCTCACCGATCAGGACCTGGAGGCTGATGACCCTCCGTATCTGCGCATGCCCGAGGGCTCGGCCGAGCACCAGTACTTGATCGATCGCCGGCGGGCGCTGGGAGGTCCGCTCCCCTCTCGTCGAGTCGAGGTCCGGCGGCCATTGCAGCTCCCCGAGCCATCCGCGTTCAGCGAGCTGCTCATTGGCTCCGGAGCGCAACCGGCAAGCACCACCACGGCCTTCACCCGCCTCCTGCGCAACCTGGCCCGGGACCCCGCGGTGGGTTCACGCATCGTCCCCATCGTCCCCGATGAGGCACGGACGTTCGGTATGGACGCGCTGTTCCGTGAGTTGAAGATCTACGCAGCCCAAGGCCAGAAGTACGAGCCGGTCGATCACCACCTGTTGCTCTCCTACGCCGAGTCCTCCGATGGTCAGATTCTCGAGGAGGGCATCACCGAGGCAGGCGGCCTGGCCAGCTGGACTGCGGCGGCGACCAGCTACGCCACTCGCGGTGTCCCCATGATCCCGTTCTTCATCTTCTATTCGATGTTCGGCTTCCAACGGGTCGGTGACCTCATCTGGGCGGCGGCAGATGCGCGGGCTCGCGGGTTCCTGCTGGGCGCCACCGCCGGCCGGACCACCCTGATGGGCGAAGGACTCCAGCACCAAGACGGTCACAGCCACGTCCTGGCGTCCACGGTCCCGGCCTGCCGGGCGTACGACCCGGCTTTCGCTTATGAGATGGCCATCATCGTGCACGACGGCATCGACACCATGTACGCCAAGGGCCTGGACGTCTTCTATTACCTGACCCTCTACAACGAGAACTACCCCATGCCGCCCATGCCGCCGGACCGTGAGCCGGCCGAGGTGGCTCGCGGGGTGATCGACGGGCTCTACGCCTGGGCGGGGTCGCCCATCGATCGACGCCACGCCACGGTCGTCTTCTCGGGAACCGCTTGGCGGGCGGCCATGGAAGCACGCCAGCTCCTGGCGGACACCTACGGGATCGGGGTGGAACTGTGGTCAGCGACGTCCTACAAGACTCTCCGCGAGGAGGCGATGGTCGTGGAGCGATGGAACCGACTTCACCCATCGCAAGCGCCCCAGGTTCCCATGGTCACCCAGAAACTGGCGGCCGCCGCTGGACCAATCGTTGCGGTCAGTGACTTCATGCGCATGGTCCCCGATCAGATCGCACGGTGGGTGCCGGGGCGCTTCATGTCACTGGGCACCGATGGCTTCGGACGATCGGACACCCGGGAAGCTCTTCGTCGTCACTTCGAGACCGACGGGGCCCACGTGGCCATCGCCGTGTTGTCCCAACTCCTGGCCGAGGGATCGGTCACTGCGAACCTGGTCACCGACGCCATCCAGCGGTTCGGCGTCGACCCCGAACTCGCAGCGCCGTGGGCGATCTGATGGCTCAGTACTCGATCCCGATCACCGGCGACCCCGAGGCAGACGCCTTCTTGGTGTCTGATCCGCTTGCCCTGGTCATCGGGATGCTCCTCGATCAGCAGGTCCCCATGGAGTGGGCCTTCAAGGGGCCGTCCACCCTTCGTTCGCGCCTCGGTGGAACGCTGGATGCCCGGTCGATCGCCGCCATGGACTCCGAGGCCTTCGTGGCGATCTGCGCGGCGAAGCCGGCCATCCACCGGTTCCCCGCATCCATGGGCCAGCGGGTCTGGGAGCTGTGCGTGGTGGTCACCGACGACTACGGCGGCGATGCCGGCCGGATCTGGAGAGGCGTTCGGTCCGCCGACGTCCTCTACGACCGCGTCAGGGCGCTGCCGGGCTATGGGGAGGAGAAGACCAAGATCCTCATGGCCATCCTGGCCAAGCGGCTGGGAAAGCGACCTGCGGGCTGGGAGGCGATCGCCGCGCCGTTCTCCGACGACGAACCCCGATCAGTGGCCGACGTCGCCGACCCAGCGTCGCTCGCTCGGGTCCGTGACTGGAAGAGGATGATGAAAGCAGCCAAGAAGTCCAAGGTGGACTCACCAACCTGAGCGGCCGTCTGAGCGGCCTGGCCTGAGCCGCCCGCTCGGATCAGGCCAGCGTCACAGAGGCCCGAGACCCCCAGGAGCGTCGGCCATTCGCACCGCCCGCTCATGACGGGCCAGCCAGCCCAGGATGACGGCCACCGCCCTGGGGTCGTGGCGCAGTTCGTGTCCCGCCCCGGCGATGATGCGCATCTCGGCGGAGCCGTGGGCGTCGGCGAGGACTCGGGTGTCGAGCGATGGCACCAGGTCATCGGCTTCACCATGGATCAGGAGCAACGGTCGATCCGCCATCTCCGATGCAGCTGCGACGCTGGACACGTCCCGCAACTCTTGGGCCCAGGCGTCGAGATCGATCGGGAAGTCGTTGCGCTTCACGACGCCGACCTGGCGGGCGTGCAACAGCAACCGTCGAGGGTTCTTCGCCCAATCCGCGAAGTCGGCCGGAGCGGCCATGGCCGCCACACCACGTACGCCCGGATCGCGGGCTGCCGCGCAGATGCAGAGCGCTCCTCCCGACCCGAACCCGGCCAGCCAGACATCGCCGACTCCCTGATCGCGAAGGTGGTCGACCGCGGCCCCGATGTCATCGAGCCAGCCGCCCAGGGAGAACTCGCCCTCGGACCGACCGCATCCTCGGAAGTTCATGGCCAGGGCCATCCAGCCCATCTCCACGGCAATCCGTTCCGCCAATTCGGGGAACGACTTGCCGGAGGCCGGGGACTCCCGACCCCGGACCGGAAAGCCGTGACAGAGCACCACGCCCGGCGCTCCGGCCGACGGGGTTGGTGTGGCCAGATGGCAGGACAACGTCAAGGATCCCGAACGGAACGTGTGGTCCATGACCGGCGCAACGGTGGCGGTCATGGAGAGCTCAGGAGTCGGCGGCCGCTGCGGTGACCTGCTGGGAGAACAACCGGTAGCCACGGTTCCGAGCCTCGGCCAGCGTGTCCGGTCCGAAGCAGAGGTAGGTCTCCGCCTCCATCAACAGATGCACCAGGTGCTCGTACTCCGGATCCAGCGTGTCGACGTCGTAGACGACCTGGGAACGCTTGTCCCCGAGGTACCGGTTGTGTTCGAACTTTCCCGGTCGTTCCATGAGGCGCAGTGTACGCGGCCCGATCGTCGACCCAGCCCAGACGTTCAGTCCAGCCGAGGCGCCGATACCTGATCACCGATGACCCCGATGGACTGCTCGTATCGCCGGTTCGCCGTGAGGATGGCCACGACCTGCTCGTCGGTCACCTGGCCCCCGGGCCCGTCAGGTCGGGCATCGTCGATCCGGCCGAGGATCCAGGCCAGCGGCTCATCGTCGCCCATCACGATCAGGCCGCTCCCCGGGTCGTGCGCGGTGCGCAGGCTGGCAATCCCTCGGGCCTGCATCAGGTCGAGGTTCCAGCCGAGCACCGCGCGCACGTCGTCGTAGCTGATCGAGGCCGTCACATCGCCGGGCAGTCCGTCGGCCACGAACGCCACGGCTTCGTCCAGGTCGTACACGGTTCGCCGGGCCTGCGTCGCCAGCCGCGCGGTGGTCGACCCCACGGCCACCGCCGCGATGACGAACGTGGTGACCACAGACAGACTCAGGAAGATCCACAGCACGAGAACGAAACTATCGCTGTTCACCCGTAGGGTGTGCAGGTGCGTCGGTCAAACGTTCCGCTGCTGCTGGCGATCATGGTCGAGGCCATGGGCTACGGGGCGATCTTCGGTCTCTTGGCGGATCTGCAGGACAAGTACGGTTTTCCACAGTGGGGTCTGGGGCTGATCGCCGCGTCGGCATTCCCGGCGGCGTTGGTCGGCCAGCTCGGGCTCTCCCGGTATGCGGATCGTGGCTACACCAGAAAGTTGCTGTGGCTGGGCCTGGTGACGGCCGCCGCCGGAATGATCTGGTTCTGGCTGGGCAGCAGTCTCTGGGAGTTCGTGGTCGCCAGAATCCTGGTCGGCATCGGCTCGGGCACGTTCATCCCGGCGGCTCGCCGGGTGATCATCAGCCGGAACCCGGACAACCCCGGCGCGGCGATCTCCATGGCCGGAGCGGCGGACATCGGAGGATTCCTCATCGGGATACCGGTGGCCAAGGGACTCGAGACCCTGCTCAGCGCTCCGGGCGAGGTCGATCCGAACACGCCGTTCCTCGTGTTGGCCATCCTGTTGGTGATCGTCGGTCCGATTTCGACCTTCATCCCCGAGCCACCTATCCACGACGAACTCTCCGGCGGCGCGGAGATCCGCAAGGTCTTCGGAATCCGTCTGGCCCGAGCCGGCCTCTCCATCGGTCTGGGGTTCGCCGTGATCATCGGCACGTTCGATTCGGTGGCGTCGCGCTTCCTCAAGGATCTCGGGGGGAGCGACGGCGAATTGGTCGCGGTGATGATCGCCCTGTTCGTCCCGCTGGTGCTGTTCATGCCGGTCGCCGGTCGGCTGGTCGATCGGATCGGCCCGGTCCGCGCCGGCTCCACTGCGCTCTTCGTGGCCTCGCCGATGGTCGTCGGTTTCGGACTGACCAGGAACCTCCTGTTCATCGGCGTGCTCGGTGGATTCGTGGCGCTCCTGTACTCGGTGGTGTACACCGCGGGACAGTCAGCAGTGGCCACCGCCACCATCCCGAGGGGCCTCACCGGCGCTGGTCAAGGCGCCTACGAGGCGACCTACGCCATCGGTGCCATGACCTGCTCGTTCGTTGCGCCGTTGCTGTACACCCGAAACGACGCCTTCGTCATGTGGTTCGTCGCCGGGCTCGCCTCGGTCGGCTTCGCTGTGGCTACCGTGATGACGATTCGTGGTCCCGATGCGCCGGCGTCGAGTCCAGTCGATGCGAAGATCTCCTCGTGACGCAGGGCGGCCCGGTCCGTCGACGACGGACTTCCGCAGCGACCGCCTCAACACCGAACCGCGCAGTTCCGATGGGACACCGCTGCCAGTACGGCCGGCGCTGAGGGAGCCGTGGTGAAACGACGTCAATTGTTCATTGCCTCCCTGGCCCTGTTCGCCATTGTCCTGCCGGGCTGCCTGAACGCTCGTGTTGGGCAGCGCTGCTCAACGACCGCCTTCGGTCGGGATGCCACCCATGTCCTTCGTTGCCAGCGGGGACGATGGGTTCGGGTGGCCACCATCGAGCAGGTCACCATCTTGGTGATCAACATCTTGAAGGCCCGCACCACGACGACCACGGCCCCTTCGCCCACCGCCGCCGTACCCACTTCGCCGCCCACCACGGCCGTCCCGCCGGCACTGCTGACCTCGATCTCCGCCGGCTACGCGCACACCTGCTCGGTGAAGTCCGCCGTCGTGCGCTGCGTCGGCAGCAATGGCTACGGGTCCCTCGGTGTCGGGGTCACCGGTGGGCCGTCGAGTATCGACTGGCTCACGACCGGTATCACGGACGCCACCTCGGTCGAACTCGGCGGACAGATCGGTTGCGCCCTGCGATCCGACGGCACCATCTCGTGCTGGGGACTCGGCGAGAGCGGCGAACTGGGCAATGGCACCACGGTCAACTCCAACGTCCCGTCGGCGGTGAGTGGCATCACCAACGCGGTCCAGGTGGCCATGGGTGCCAACGGGGGCTGTGCCCGCCTGGCCACGTCCGCCGTGAAGTGCTGGGGCTTCGGGTACGGGTCCACGCCCCTTACGGTCCCGGACCTGAGTGCAACCTCGATCGACGTCGCCAACCTGCACCGCTGCGCCCTCACCACCGGGGGCGGCGTGGTGTGCTGGGGCGCCAACACTTCCGGCCAACTCGGCAACGACTCGACCATCCCCAGCTCCACACCGGTCTCGGTCGTCGGGCTGACGAGCAGCGTGATCGGCATCGGCGCCGGTCGAGACGTCTCGTGCGCAGTCAAGGACGACGGGACGGTCTGGTGCTGGGGCGACGGGAGCGACGGGGTACTGGGCAACGGATCGTCGAGCGGCTTCGCCCAGCAGCCCGTCCAGGTGAGCGACATCACCAACGCCGCCCAGGTCGTAGTCGGCTCTCACCATGCGTGCGCGCGACTCACCACGGGCCAGGTGAAGTGCTGGGGAAGCGACGGCTTCGGCCAACTGGGCAATGATGTCGCGGCAGGGTCCCCGGCACCGGTCCTGGTGTCAGGCCTGTCGAGCGCCGTGGCGCTCAGCGCTGGAGCGGAGCACACGTGCGTACTGGTCAGCGGTGATACAGCAGCGTGCTGGGGTCGCGGCGACGAGGGCCAGCTGGGCCAAGGAACCCAGACCTCCTCCGACGTGCCCGTGGCGGTCGTCGGGCTGCCCTGATCCCCGACTGCTTCAGGGCATTCGAGGCTCGCCAACAGCCTTGTGGGGTCGTCCCGTCGTGACCGGCACGACGGGACGACCCCAGATCAGCTGACTTCAGCGGCTCGCTCTCAGGGACGAAGCGGGCCGGCCACGAAGTCGTCGATCGACATGGTCACCGGGACCTGGGTGGACGTGCCCGAGAGGTAGAACCACAGGCCGACCGAGCCGGGGGCCTGCAGTGATGCTGTGGTGTCGCTCGCCTGCAACAGCCAGGTGGCCGGCTCCACGGTGCCGTCCTTCCAAACCTTCGCCCGCAGCTGGGTCGTCCCGACGCCGTCTGCCTGGAGGCGAACCCGAAGGACATCGCCCACGCTGTACGTGAGCCCCGGAACCGTCGCCAGGTTCTGGATCACCGTCTCGACCCCGCCGATCGTGCGGACCAACTGGGCCGACACGGTGTTGTTCGACAGGACCCGGACCTTGACCCGGTAGTCGTTGGAGGAGTTGATCCGACGTCCCTGGACTGCGAAGTAGATCCCGCCACCGGTCGACGCCCTGTCGAAGGACACCTTCACGTTGACCTCGGTCGACGACTGTGCAACGGAGTTCAGGCTGGCCGTTCGGCTGACCCCGGCTCCGGCCACCATACGGCCGGCGCCACCGTTGACCGAGAAGTTCGAGGTCGTGCCGCCGAGGGTCCAGGTCCCGCCCAGATCGGCTGCACCGAAACCGGATGCCAGCGTCCGGAAGAACGAATCCGAGGCGTAGTTGACCACGACCGGAGCCGTCACCGTGACCTGCTGAGACGACACACCAGTCGCCCCATCATCATCAGTCACCGTCAACGTCACCGTGTACGTCCCAGCAGCCCCATAGGTCCGCTGAGCCGACACACCCGTCCCC
>Ga0105046_10007828_pt1 | contig 16791 bp, 17 predicted proteins | sample MAT03_FD_78385 | JGI IMG/M metagenome (GOLD analysis project Ga0105046, IMG submission 78385) | Freshwater microbial communities from Lake Fryxell liftoff mats and glacier meltwater in Antarctica - MAT-03 (megahit assembly) | ecosystem: Environmental > Aquatic > Freshwater > Ice > Liftoff...
GCAGGTGCTGCGCATGGCCACGCTGGAACGCGATGGCTATCGTTGCCGGTCCTGCGGCTGCGGCGGCAGGCTGGAGGTGGATCATGTCCAGCCGGTGCGGACGCACCCGGCGCTGTCCTGTGAGCCCGGCAACCTACAGGCGCTGTGCCCGTCCTGTCATACCAGCAAGACCCGGATAGAATGCGGGCATCCCCCGCCGATCCAAGACCGCCAGGACTGGCGGCAAGCCGTTTCCATGCTCGAGCATGGCGACAAAACCAACCTTGAGCAGGAGAAAAAACATGCTCGATTCAGTGAAAATCGCCCGGCGACAGTCGGAAATCCGTCAATCCCCGGCCGGAATCGTCGGCAAGGAAATCCCGTCCGCCGAAGAAACCCGCCAGATGGAAACCCTGGACGGTGAATATCGCAGCAACGAAACCCGCTACCGGGCGTCTCTGATCTGTGAAGACAGCGAACGGCGCGAGGCCGGGGCCGATCTGGACACCCGCGACGGCAAAGCCTGGGCCGATCCGGTCGCGGGCTTTGAACTGCGGCAAGTTGCGCTGGCCCTGGACGAAGGGCGCGCCCTGGACGGGCGGACGGCAGAGGTGGTGGCCGAACTGCGCAGCAAGGGCGGTTATCGCGGCGTCCCGGTCCCGTGGCAGGCGCTGGAACAGCGTCTGGGGGAAACGATTGCATCGGGAACCCCCAACCCTGTGGCCACCATGCCGATCATTGACCGGCTGTTTCCCGACAGTGTTGCCGCTCGCATGGGCGCGCAGATGATCGCCATCGACTCCGGCGGGATGGAATGGCCGGTGGTCACGTCATCGGTGGCGGCGGGTTGGGCGGATGGTGAAACGGCCAATGTCGCGGGGCCGACCGTCTTTGCCACCACCGACCGGGCGTTGCAGCCCAACAACACGCTGGGCGTTCAGATGCGAATCACTCGCAAGGCGCTGAAACAGTCTGGCGCGGCGCTGGAAGATGCAGTGCGGCGCGCCGTCAACAGCGCGATGGCGCAGGCGCTGGATTCTGCGATCTTCCGGGGGACCGGCGCGAATGGCCAGCCCTTGGGCGTGATCGCGGGCGCTGCGACCTATGGCATCGCGGCGACGGCGCTTGCTGACGTCCCCGACCGGGCGACGTTTCGGGCCGCAATCGCGGCTTTCATGGCTGCGAACGCTGCGGCGTCGCCCGGCCAGGTAAACCTGATGCTACGGCCAGAGGTTTGGTCCTACTTGGACGTCGCACTGATCCCCGGCACGGCGGTTTCCGAATGGGATCGTTTGCTGCAAGCGATCCCGGCGGCGAACGTCGCCTTGGCGACGCATGCCTTGGCCGCGCCGACCGGCAGTCCTCTTTCATCGTCGGCACTGCTGACCACGGCGGCGGGCGGTGTCGCGCCCATCTTTGTCGGTCTGTGGGGCGCGGTGGACCTGATCCGTGACCCGTTCAGCGATGCACAGTCCGGCGGGCTGCGCCTGACCGCGCTGGCCACGGCGGACGTGACGGTGGCGCGCCCGGCGCAATTGCGCGTGTTGACCGGCCTTTATCAGGAGTAACCGCGATGCTCTGGGGCGCACATCTGGGGGCCTTGGAACTGCGGGCTGAGGGCGGGGAAACCCGCCTTCGCGCCACCTTTCCCTACGGCCAGGAAACCGAACTGACGGCGGGGCGCAGCGAAGTCTTCGCGCCTCGCGCCTTTGCCGCCCGGCTGGCGGGGACAGGCGATATCCACCTGTTGATCGGACACGATTACGACCGGCCCCTGGCCAGCCGCGCGTCGGGTAGCCTGACCCTGCGCGACGGCGACGATGCGTTGCATCTGGTGGCGCGCGTGTCTGACGCGACCAGTTGGGCGCGCGACTTTCTGGGCGCTCATGCCGCCGGGCTGATCCGGGGCCTGTCGCCCGGCTTCAAGGTGGCCCCCGGCGGCGATGCGGTAGAACGGCGCGGGGCGGGCCTGTTGCGCCGCGTGATGGCGGCAGAGCTGTTCGAGGTGTCGGTGGTCACGGTGCCCGCCTACCCCATTGCACAGGTCGAGGCGCGGTCATGGCAGGCGGGCGTGGCCCGCACATTGGCACGGTGGAGGGTCTGATGGGATTTTTGCAACGGATTTTCGGACGGCCGGCAGAGGCCCGTTCCAGCGGATCGGGCTACACCGTGCAGGTGATGGCGGCGGCGACAGTTATCTGTCGGGCCGGGCGGGCATCGGCGAGTTGACCGGCACGGTGCAGACCTGCGTGACCCTGTGGGAAGCGGCCTTCGCCCTGGCAGACGTGGCGGGCACCCCCTTGCTGCGTCGCCAGACCATGGCATTGACCGCCCGTTGTCTGGCGTTACGCGGCGAGGCGCTGTTCCTGATCGGCCCTGACCGCCTCGTGCCCGCCAGCGAATGGGATATCGCCACTCGCGACGGCCAGCCGCGCGCCTATCGGCTGAACATCCCCGAGGCGGGCGGCGGGCGGCAGGTGACAGCACTGGCCCCCGAGGTGCTGCATCTGCGGATCGGCGTGACCCTCACGGCCCCTTGGGCGGGCAGCGCCCCGCTGCGCCGCGCACACCTGACCGACAGCCTGTTGCATGCCGTGGAGCCCGCCTTGGCTGAAACATTCGAGAACGCACCGCTGGGCAGTCAGATCGTTCCCCTCCCGGACGGTTCGGCAGAAGACATGGAAGGCATGCGCGTCGGATTCCGGGGCCGTCGCGGCGCAACCATGGTGCTGGAAGGCGTGGCGCAGGCCACGGCGGCGGGCATGAACCCGCAACTTGGCCAGCGCCGGGAAGACCTGTCGCCCGACCTGTCAAAATCGATGACGGCGGAAAGCCTGGACGCGGCCAGGGCGACAATCGCCGCGGCGTTCGGCGTGTTGCCTGCCCTGCTGAACCCGGCGGCTACGGGGCCAGCTATCCGCGAGGCGCAGCGCCACCTTGCCCTGTGGCAGCTTCAGCCGATTGCCGAACTGTTGCAGGCCGAGGCCCGCGCCAAGCTGGGCGGGGCCGTGGTGATCGACGTGACCCGCCCGGCGCAGGCGTTCGACACCGGCGGGCGGGCGCGGGCGCTGCAAGCCATCGTGGCCAGGATGATCGAAGCCAAGGCGGCTGGGCTGACCGATGACCAGATGCAATCAGCGCGGCGGTTGGTGGACTGGAATGAATGACATTGGCAGGATGCGCCAAGCCCCGTCAGGGTAAAGCATCCCCGTCAGGCGGACCGTGGGCAAACCCCGTCAGCCGCGCGCGCTGCCCATTCCATGGTGGTGAGGGCGCGGCGCAGGGGGCCGGGGGAACGCGATACCCCGGCCCCCGTCCTTTTCGTCAGGGCCTGAGCAACCGCATTGCGGCAACCGGCTTCATCGCTCTCTTGTCCGTCATCAAAGAAAAAGCGGGCGAACTGGCGAATTTGTGGACTGATTGCCAAATCAAAGCGCAACCGAGTCGGACTGGAGACCCGCAATTTGGTGTTGACTTAACTGGCAGTTAGTTCTAATAAGTTTTCATGGCCCGTCCAAAGCATCATAACCCGCGCTTGTTCACGGGCGGCGAACTTGCCCACGCGACGGGACTGGCACCGCGCAACATACACTTTTTGCGGGACAAAGACCTGATCCCGCAAGACAGCAACGATCGGCCCGGCGGGCTGTATGGGGAAGACACCTTGGCAAATTTGGCGATGATCAGCGGTTGTGCACAGGCAGGGTATTCCCTGACCTTGGGCGCGCAACTGATCGGCGCCGTCCGAGCTGAAAACCCAAATCACCCGGCGTCTCGGTTCTGCCAACTGGACGAAATCGCGCCGCGCGATCACAACCGGACCTGGTTCCATCAGTTTGCGAACCTGCGCGACAGCCGACCGGAACTTGCCCTTGACGTCGCACAAGCGCAGGACAGCGCCCTTTATGTCGCGGATCGAACTTTTGTCCTGACCGGCCGGATCGGCGCACCACGTCTGCGCACCCTTGTGCCCGAGGGGGCCGACGCCGGTGGCCCGCAACCGCTGGGCCGGATGAAAGACCTGGTGCGGGGCGGCGATGCACAATTCGAGAGTTTCGCAGAGACGCAATTGACCTGGGACGAAGGATCGGACGGCCTGGTGCGGGAAAGCGCCGCGACTGGTGCCGCGACAGTGGCATTTCAGAAAGCCGTGCAAAACGCGCTGGCGCTGGTCCGCGTCAACCTGTCCCTCTCGATCCGCCGCGCCTTTGGCCGCGTCCATGACCTGCGCCACGCCAAGGGCGGGCCAATGTGGAAAGTGGGGGAATGATGGTTAAGCCTGATCTGGTCAAAGAAATGCTCTACGGCCCCTTGCGCATGCACGGCTTGGTCGTCAGTCGAGAGGTTGATTCAATAACAATAACGTTATCAAGCACATCGTCTTTCAACCGGTGGACGGATGACAAACAGTCCGGCATTAACCGACATGATCACGCTCATATCCCAAGCCGACTTGGCGCAGTTTTGGGGCTACAAGTCGGTGACAAATGCGTTTCGGCACTCTTGCCGCACCTTGAGGATTGAACCCGTTCCGGGCCGTCGCGGCTGGTATGATCCAGCCCTTGTGCGGCGGAGGATGGACGAGGCGCAGGGGATGGCAACTGTTCCGACCGTGGCAGCGACCGAACGCGAGATGACACCGCGCGAGCAACGGAGGGCGCGGCGTGAGACCCTGTAGGCTTCCCGATTACGTTCACCGGGTTTGCCGCGAGGGCAGGGGCACCACCCGTTTTCACTTCTACGCCTGGCGCGGTGGCCCCAGCTTTTGGGCTGGCCCCCACAAGGAACCGACAGACCCGGCCTTTTACGCGGCCTATGCGGCCGCCATCGCGGGACCAAAGCCCAGGGCGACACTGGTTCCCGCCATGGTGGACGCCTTCCTTGACAGCGCTTCCATGCCGCCAGCGCCGCGCACCAAACTCAACTATCAGAAGTATTTGCTGCACTTCGCCGGTGCATTCAAGGATGATGAGATGGTAATCTTTGAGGACCCCGGCTCTCGACAGGAAGTCAACACCTGGCGCAACGCCCGGAAGAATTTGTTCCGGCAGTTTGATTACGCCGCGACGGTCGCGACCGTATTCCAGAATTGGGCGGTGGACGAAGGGCCGATTGCCCAGCATCATTGCCACAAACTCCGCAAAGTCTATAAAGTGAACCGGGCGGATATTCTCTGGACCCCGCCCATTGCGATATGCTGGACGCCAGGGCCCCGGATTGGGTCCGCCGGATAAGGATTGCCGCCTGCGAAACCGGCCTGCGCCCCGGCGATCTGTGCCGCCTGTCCTGGCAGCATGTTGAGAATACACCCAAAGGGCGGCGGATCAGGCTGCGCACGTCGAAGCGAAAAGGGCTGGCCTTGATTCCAGTGACACCGGCAATGGCCGCCATTCTGGACGCCACACCGCGCGACCGGCTGCTGATCCTGGTCAGTGATCGGGGCAAGCCCCTGACCCCGCACCGCCCGTCCGAAGGGCTGCGGCAGTGGCGCGACAAGGCCGGGCTGACCCCGGATGCACTGGGCTATGATTTGTGGTTGCAGGACTGCCGGGGGACAGCCGCAACACGCCTTCTCAATGCCGATCTGTCCTTGCGGGAAATCGCTATGCACATGGGCTGCTCGCTCCGCCATGCGGCGGCAGTGATCGAGACTTATGCCAAGGCATCACCCGACGAATCTGACCGTATACTGATCAAACTGACGCTGGCCAAAGGGGGCGCATCATGAACAAGATTGTAAACGCTTTTTTTAAACGGCGCATCGGTCGAAGCTGGCGCGGACGTGCAAGCCACTGAAAAGACTTGGAGGCGGGTACCGGAATCGAACCGGTCTTCACGGATTTGCAATCCGCTGCGTAACCTCTCCGCCAACCCGCCGGTCATTGAAGGACGCAGGCTGACTACCCCAAGGGGACTGTCGGCGCAAGTCTGCCGGTGTCGGTCTGCCGCCTGCGTCATGGAATATCAACAGCCGGTCCGGGTCCGTTCGACGTTGCCGATCAGGCGGCGGTATGGCATCACCTGCGTGGGGGCAATCCGAACGAAAGAGTCCAGACCGTGGCAGACTATCCGATGCGCCGCACGATAATGGTGGACACCCAGGTGCGCCCCAGCGACGTGACCCGGTTTCCGATCATCGACGCCATGCTGACCATCCCGCGCGAACGCTTTGTCCCGCAATCCCGCCGCGAGGCCGCCTATGTCGGTGCGCATCTGGATCTGGGCGGCGGCCGTGTCATCCTTGACCCGCGCATCTTTGCCAAACTGCTGGACGCGCTGGATATTCAGCCGTCTGAACTCGTGCTCGATCTTGCCTGCGGTCTGGGCTATTCGACCGCGGTGCTGGCCCGGCTGGCCGATTTCGTCTTTGCGCTCGAATCCGATCCGGCCATGGCGGCCGAGGCGCAGGTCACGCTGTCCGAGCTTGGCATCGACAATGCCGCCGTCGAAACCGGCGTGCTGGCGCAAGGCAGCGGCAAATGTGCGCCGTTCGATGTCATCATGCTGCAGGGTGCCGTCGAACAGGTGCCGCAGGCCGTGCTGGACCAGCTCAAGGATGGTGGCCGGATTGCCTGCATCTTTGCCGAAGGCGCGCTGGGCGTGGCACGGATCGGGCACAAGGCCGATGGCCGTGTCATCTGGCGCTTTGCCTTCAATGCCTCTGCGCCGGTCTTGGCCGGTTTCGCCGCTACCCCCGTTTTTGCCCTTTGAAGCCGATCCAGGCCTGCCCCGGCAGGGCCCGACAGGAGAATGAGATCATGACCCGTTCGACGCCCCGCCTTGGCCTTTGGGCTGCACGCGTGACCTTCGGCCTGCTGGCCCCGGCTTTGCTGGCACCCGCATTGCTGGCCGAAACCATCGCTGATGCGATGGCGGCGGCCTATGAAAACTCGGGCCTGCTGGAACAGAACCGCGCCTTGCTGCGGGTGGCTGACGAGGATGTGGCCCTGGCCGTCGCGTCTTTGCGCCCGGTGATCAACTGGCAACTGGCTGCGGTGAACCAGAATCCGCACAGCATCTTCAGCGATTCGCTGTCGCTGACCGCCTCGATCAGCGCCGAAATGACGCTGTGGGATGGTGGGCGCGATGCGCTGGCGGTCGAGGTGCAGAAGGAATTGGTGCTGGGTACGCGGGCAGGCCTGCTGGGCGTGGAACAGCAGGTGCTGCTGCGCGCGGTCCAGGCGTATATGGAGGTGAGCCGGACCGGCGAATTCGTATCCTTGCGTGAAAACAACGTCCGGCTGATCACCCAGGAATTGCGTGCGGCGCAGGACCGGTTCGATGTGGGCGAAGTCACCCGCACCGACGTGGCCCTGGCCGAGGCGCGGCTGGCGGCGGCGCGCAGCTTTCTGGCGTCCGAGCAGGGGCAGTTGGCGCGGGCATTGCAGGAATACGAAACCGCTGTCGGCCATTCTGCGCGCGGCATCGGTGCGGCACCGCCGGCTCCGATCCGCTATTCGCTGGCCGAGGCGACGCAGGTCGCCCTGCGCACCCATCCCAGTCTGATCGAGGCGCAACGCAGCGTCAGCGCGTCCGAGTTGAACATCGCGCGCGCCGAGCGGGCGATGTCGCCGACGCTGTCGCTGGGTGCCACATTGCAATTGGATGACGAGGGCACCCGGTCGGACCGGCTGTCGCTGACGCTGGGCGGGCCGATCTATCAGGGCGGGCGGCTGACCGCGCAGGTGCGCCAGTTCATCGCGCGGCGCGATGCGGCGCGGGCGCAGTTGCTGATCACCGCGCAGACGATCGCGCAGAACGTCGCCAATGCCTGGTCGTTCATCGAGGTCGCCCGCGCCAGCCGCGATGCGTCCGAACGCCAGGTGCGGGCGGCCAGTTCCGCCTTCGACACCATCCGCGAAGAGGCGAACCTGGGCCAGCGCACCACGCTGGACGTGCTGAACGCCGAACAGGAATTGCTGGATGCCCGCGCCAATCTGATCTCGGCCGAGGCGGATGAAACCACGGCCAGCTATACCTTGCTGTCGGCGATGGGCCTGCTGACGGCGCAGCAGTTGAACCTGCGGGTGCAGATCTATGACCCGGCTGCCTATTACAATCTGGTGCGCGATGCGCCGGCCATCATGTCCGAACAGGGGGCGGCGTTGGACCGGGTGTTGCAGGCAATCGGCGACTGATTCAAATCCGCACCATCGGTTGTGAGGCCGGATGTTTTCAGCTACACTCGCTGGTGAGGCGACGCAGGAAGTGCAATGTCCGACCCGGTAACGAATATCGAGATCGAGGATGTTCTGAGTTCGATCCGGCGACTGGTCGCTGAATCAGAGCGTCCGGTCGACCGGCTGGCCGAACGGTCGCGTGCGCTGTCGGGGCTTGCCGATCGCCTGATGCTGACGCCCGCATTGCGCATTGCCGAACCGCCAGTACCAGCCGCGCCTGTATCTGACCTGGCCGCCAAAATGGCCATGTCGGTCGCGCCGGCCCCGGATGTTCCCGCAGCCACCCGCGCCGCCGGGCTTGAATCCGCCCTGGCCCTGCACCTGCAGGATTGGGAGCCTGATGGCAGCGAGGCCGGGGCTGCCAGGCTGATCGCCCCGGCGGCGTTTCTGCCCGGCGGTGCCCCGCAGCCCGAACCCGAACCCGAGCCGGAGGCAGAGCCGTTTGCGGATGCCGTTCTGGACTGGTCCGCCCCGGCCCCCGACGATTCGCCGGTGATGCGCAGTGCGCTGTCGCCCGTCGCCATGCCAATACCACCCGCCAATGGCCCGGTTGCGGCGGTCGTCCAGCCGGTTGCGGCGCTCGTCCAGCCGGTTGTGGCAGTCGTCCAGCCGGTTGCCACGGTCGTCCAGCCGGTTGCGGCGCTCGTCCAGCCGGTTGCCACGGTCGTCCTGCCGGTTGCGGCAGTCGTCCAGCCGGTTGTGGCGGTCGTCCAGCCGGTTGCGGCGGTCGTCCAGCCGGTTGCCCAGCCGTCGGCCGCGGTTGTCCAGCCTGTGGCCCTGGCACAGCCGCAAACCGATGACGATAAGGGCGAGGCCGGCCTGGACGACGATCTGGCCCTGGCCGAGGCCGTGAACGCCGACCAGCCCGCCGGTGACGCCATCGCCGGTCTGCTGCGCGCCGGCGTGATCGACGAAGAGCTGCTGCGCAACCTGGTGTTCGACATCGTCCGGCAAGAGCTGCAGGGCACGCTGGGCGAACGGATCACCCGCAACGTGCGCAAGCTGGTCCGGCGCGAGATTTACCGCGTCCTGTCCAGCCAGGAGTTCGAATAGCCCGCGCGGGGCTGGTGCTGCTGTCGGCGGGGGCCAATGCCCCCGCGCCCCCGCGTCCCGCAATAATCGAGCTGCTGATCCCGCCATAGCCCATGCGCCCCTTGCCGTCAGATGTCGGCCGCCAGCGCCAAAAGCCCCGCCACGTCCAGATGCGCCTCGAGATGGGTTGCCAGCGCGTCCAGCGCGTTCTCTACCCCGGCACCATAGTTGCCAAGGGGCAGATCGGCCCCGAGCGCGGCCAGAAACGCTTGCCGGAACCCGTCTGCGGCAAACAGGCCGTGCAGATAGCTGCCCCTGACCCGGCCATCCGCGCTGGCCGCACCCTCGCCCCGCCCGTCCACCTGCAGCCAGGCGCGGGCGCAGTCGGGGCCGCTGGTCCGGCCCAGATGGATCTCGTATCCCTGCACATCCGTGCCCGATGCCGGATGCAGCGCCGCCGTCAGTGCCAGCCGCTTTTCCTGGCCCATCACCGTGGTCACATTCAGCAGCCCCAGCCCCGGCACCTGACATGGCGGCCCTTCGATCCCGTCAGGATCGGCGATCACCTGCCCCAGCATCTGATAGCCGCCGCACAGGCCCAGCACCCGGCCGCCGCGCCGGTGATGCGCCAGAATGTCGATGTCCCAACCTTGGGCGCGCAGATGCGCCAGATCGGCGATGGTCGTCTTGGAGCCGGGCAGCAGGATCAGGTCGGCATCGCCGGGCAGGGCGCGGCCCGCCTCGACGATATCCACGCTGACCTGCGGCTCGGCGGCCAGCGGATCCAGGTCGTCGAAATTGGCGATGCGTGCCAGACGCGGCACCACGATCCGGATCGGTCCGCCGGGGCGGGACCGGATGTCCAGAATATCCTCGGCCGGCAACCGCCAGGCATCGGCGAACCACGGCAGGATGCCCAGGGGCCGCCAGCCGGTGCGGGCCGCGATCAGGGCCATGCCGTCGGCAAACAGCGTCGCATCGCCGCGAAACTTGTTCACCGCGAAACCGGCGATCATCGCCGCGTCGGCAGGGTCCAGCACGACATGCGTGCCGACCAGTTGCGCGATGACCCCGCCCCGGTCGATATCGCCGATCAGCACCACCGGCACCCCCGCCGCCCGGGCAAACCCCATGTTGGCAATGTCGCCGGGCCGCAGGTTCACCTCGGCCGGGCTGCCGGCACCTTCGACCACGATCAGATCGCGCCCCTGCGCCAGCCGGTGAAAGCTGTCCAGCACGGCAGGCAGCAACCCCGCCTTCAGCGCGCCATAGGCCCGCGCCTTGACCGTGGCGACGCGCCTGCCCTGCACGATCACCTGCGCGCCGGTTTCTGACTCGGGTTTCAGCAGCACCGGGTTCATGTCGATCAGCGGGTCCAGCCCTGCCGCCCGCGCCTGCAACGCCTGGGCGCGGCCGATCTCTCCGCCGTCGGCGGTGACGGCGGCGTTGTTGGACATGTTCTGCGGCTTGAACGGGGCGACGTTCAGGCCACGGCGCAGCGCCGCACGGCACAGCCCCGCCACGATCAGCGATTTGCCGACATTGCTGCCCGCGCCCTGGATCATGATGGCTTTTGTCATCGGCCCCTCCGCGCTAAGCGTTTACGGGGCAGTCCGCCCTGACGGCAAGAGCATGAATACGCCTGCGCATCTGATCATCAGCCTGGCCGCCTTTGGCCGCCCGGGCCAGCCGCGGGTGACGGCCGCGGCGGTGGCCGGCGGGCTGATCCCGGATCTGTCGCTGTATCTGATGGCCGGGACGCATCTGTTCCTGATGGGCACCCCGCCCGAGGTGGTGTTCGGCCAGCTATACTTTTCCGACGCCTGGCAAAGCGTGTTCCGGATCGACAATTCCTTTGTCCTGTGGGGCATCGGACTGGCGCTGGGGCTGATGCTGAAATCGCCCGCCACCGTCGCGCTGACCGCTGCGGGCCTGCTGCATCTGGCCGGCGACTTTCCATTGCATAACGATGACGCGCGGGCGCAGTTCTGGCCGGTGACGAACTGGGTCTTTGCCAGCCCGGTCAGCTATTGGGACCGCAGTCATTACGGCAACATCGTCGGCCCGTTGGAAATCGCGCTGTGCCTGGGTCTGAGCGTCTGGCTGTTGACCCGGTTCCGCCGCTGGCCGATGCGGGCGTTCATCGTGCTGCTGGGCCTGGTCGAGGCACTGCCAGGTCTGATCTGGATCTTTGTCCTTCACTGACCTGACGCCGGGTCGGACATGGCAAAGGCGGCCCGCTGGTCGGACCGCCCTTGTCAATTTGCAACCTTGGGGTCAGCCAGTCAGGCGGCGCGGGCCGCCTCTTCCTCGGCGGCGTGGCGGCGTTCGCTTTCTTCGCGCGACAGCGCGACCGACGTGCGCACGCCCTTGCCGACGAAATCCATCAGCCCGGTGACCACCCGTTCGTTGGGGTCGATCCCGGCGCAGGTCAGCACCTCGCGCCCGTCGCGCGACCGCGCCCAGCGGGCGATCTGTTCGGGGCCGTTGCCGTATTTCTTGTCATCCGCAATGGCATCATCCAACGCAGCCAACACCACGGCAGCAAACAGCTTGCGCGCCCGGTTGCCTTGCTCGTTGTTGTAGGCGGTGCCGTCGATGAAATCCTTCATCACACTTCCTTTGTCGTTTTGCTCTTGCTCATTCCAGTCGCTGGGGAATAGCCCGAAACCGAGGCGATTCGGGTAACTTCTTTCTGCATGGCTGCCATGCGTAATTTGCATGCCTTGTCAAATTAGCCCACAGCGACTTGGTTCGCTTGCCCAAACCATCCCCAAGATATAGAGCGCAGACGCCGCGTGGCAACCAGCCGACCCATGGCTTGCCACATTTCTGTCATCTCAAATGCGAGCGCACCCATGGCCAAGATCAACGGCAACGAAATCAAGCCCGGGTTCATCCTGGAACATGACGGCCATTTGTGGGCGGCGGTGAAGGTGGATCATGTCAAGCCGGGCAAGGGCGGCGCCTTTGCCCAGGTGGAACTGAAGAACCTGCGCACGGGGTCCAAGCTGAACCAGCGGTTCCGCTCGGTGGACAAGGTCGATCAGGTGGAACTGGAGCGCAAGGACCAGCAATTCCTGTATGAAACCGACGGCATGCTGACCTTTATGGATGCCGAGACATTCGACCAGATCGCGCTGCCCGCCGATCTGTTGGGCGACCGCCGTCCGTTCCTGCAGGACGGGATGACGGTCCGGGTCGAGTATTTCGGGGACGAGGCGCTGAACGTGCAATTGCCGGTCAAGGTGACCTGCCGCATCGCCAGCACCGACCCGGTGGTCAAGGGCCAGACAGCGGCCAACAGTTTCAAGCCGGCGATCCTGGACAACGGGCTGCGCATCATGGTGCCGCCCTTTATCGGCCAGGACGAAGATGTGATCGTCAACACCGAAACGATGGACTATTCGGAACGGGCCTGAGGCAGGGGGGATTGCGGTTGAACGACGATCTGAAGGCGGCGCTGATCGCCATCGTGCGCGATGCGGCGCGCGTCCACATCCTGCCCCGGTTCCGCGCCCTGACCCCCGACCAGATCAGCACCAAATCCGGCCCCGGCGATCTGGTCACGCTGGCCGATACCGAGGCGGAAACGGCAATGACCGCTGCCATCCGCGACCTGATGCCCGGTGCAGTCGTGGTGGGCGAAGAGGCGATTGCCGCCGACCCCGCCCTGCGCGACCAGATCGGCACGGCCGATACCTGCGTCATCATCGACCCGGTCGATGGCACCTGGAACTTTGCCAAGGGCCTGTCGCTGTTCGGGGTGATATTGGCGGTGACGCGGCGCGGCGTGCCGGTCTACGGCCTGCTGTACGATGTGCTGATGGATGACTGGGTCGAGGCCGACCTTGACGCCGCCCGATTTGTCAGCGCGCGCGGGGCCGCCCCGATCCGCACATCGGCCGAAACCCGGGTGGCGCGGATGGTCGGCTATGTGCCGGTCGGCCTGTTCCCCCGTGCCCAGCGCGCGGCAGTCCTGGCCGAATTGCCGCCGTTCAGCCGTGTCACATCGTTGCGCTGTGCCTGCCACGAATACCGGCTGCTGGCGCAGGGCCATGTCGAGTTCGCCTTGTCCGGCCCGGTGCATAACGCCTGGGACCATGCGGCCGGCGTGCTGGCGGTGCAGATGGCGGGCGGGGTGGCGCGGTTTCTGGACGGGCAGGACTATGACGCCGGCCGCGTTCGTGGCGTGCTGCTGGCCGCCAGTTCCGAAGCGGTCTGGCAGGATGTTGCCGGGCGGTTCAGCTTTCTGCGCTAGCGTCCCAGGTCACGGCAGCAGCCCCCGCCTGCAGCGGCCCCGACGCTCGGTCGAACCGCAGCCAGGCCAGTGCCTGATCGCCCGCGCGGGTGTGCAGCACGCCGGCTTCCTTTTCCCCGGCCATGATCGGGGTGCCGGGGGCGGCGGGACCGGTGATGCCCACCCGGGCCAGGCCCTTGCGCAATTCGGTCTTGTGCTTCATCCGGGCGGTGACTTCCTGCCCGACATAACAGCCTTTGCGGAAATCGACGCCATGCAGGCGTTCGAACCCGGCTTCGAGGATATAGGTCTCGGGCGTCAGTTCGATGCCGGTTTCGGGCACCAGATGGGCCACGCGCAGCGCGTCCCAGTCGGTGCCGTCATCGCCGGCGGCACCGTAGTGCCGCCAGCCCAGCGCGGGATGACGCGGATCGGCCAGGGCCCCGGCAGGCGCAGGTCCGGTGCCGCGCGCGACGGTGATATCGGTCGCGGCGATCTGCACATCCGCGCGCAGCCGGTACATCCCCAGCCGCTGTGTCAGGGCGGCGGCCAGCGGGCTGGCCACGTCGATCAGGATGCGGTCCGTCTGGCCGATCAGAAAGAAATCCGCCAGATACTTGCCCTGCGGCGTCAGCAGCGCGGCATAGACGATGCCCGCCGCCGCCCGGCGCAGGTCATTGCTGACCAACCCTTGCAGGAATACCTCGCGGTCCTTGCCAGTGACGGAAATGATGCTGCGGTCGGTCATGCGGATGTCTCCTTTGCATTCTCGGCACGAAACTGCAGGCGGTAAAGCTCGGCATACAGGCCGCCGCGCGCCAGCAACTGGTCATGGCTGCCCTGATCCACCACCCGGCCCCGGTCCAGCACCACGATCCTGTCGGCATTGCGCACGGTCGACAGCCGGTGCGCAATGACGATGGTGGTGCGCCCGGCGGACAGGCTGTCCAGCGCGGCCTGCACCACGGCCTCGGACCTTGTGTCCAGCGCGCTTGTCGCCTCGTCCAGCAGCAGGATCGGCGTGTCGCGCAGCAGGGCGCGGGCGATGGCGACCCGCTGGCGCTGGCCACCCGACAGCGCCGACCCGCGCGGGCCGGCGGGCGTATCCAGCCCATGGGCCAGTTGCGGCAGGAAGTCGGCCACATGGGCGGCGGCCAGCACCCGGTCCAGCCGTTCGGGCGTCACGTCGCTGCGGCCCAGCAGGATGTTGTCGCGGACGGTTTCGTCAAACAGCGCTGCATCCTGCGTCACCACACTGAACAGCCCGCGCAGATCGGTCAGCGTCATGTCGGTCGTCGCCACCCCGCCGATCAGCGCGCGGCCCGCCTGCGGATCGACCAGCCGGGTGATCAGGTTGAACACCGTGCTTTTGCCTGCGCCCGACGCACCGACCAGCGCGGTTGTCCGCCCCGCCTCGGCCACGAAACTGACGCCTGCCAGCACCGGCTGGCCGTCATAGGCCAGCTGCACCTCCTCCAGCCGCACCTCGGGCGCGCCTTGCGGGGCAGGGCGGGGCTGCGCGGGCGCGGTCAGGGTGGGATGCGTGTCCAGCAAGGCGCGTATCCGCTCGACCGAGGCGGCGGCCGATTGCCACATGCCGCTGATATTCCCCAGCCGCCGCAAGGGTTCAAAGGTCAGCGACATCGCGGTAAAAAACGACATGAACTGACCGACCGTCTTGTCGCCCGCGATGATCTGGTGGCCGCCATAATACAGCACGCCCAGAAAACCGATCCCGGTCATGATGTCGATCAGTGCGGGCAGCGCGGCCTGTCCCGCGACGGCCCGCGTTTCGGCCCGCACCTTTTGTGCGATCAAGCGGCGATAGCGGGCGGATTGATAGGCTTCCAGCCCGTTCAGCTTGATCGACAGGATACCGTGAAACACCTCGTCCAGCCGGGTCGCCATCCGGGCCGCGATGTCGCGGGCCGCACTGGCGCGGTCGCGGACGAACCGCTGCACCATGAACGACGGCAGGATCAGCAGCGGGATACCGACCAGCGCGATCAGCGTCCAGCGCCAGTCGACCGACAACGCCACCCCGAAGAGTGCCACGACGCTGATCAAGTCGCGCCCCAGCCCGGTGACGATGCCCGACCAGATCTGGTTCACCGCCACCACATCGCCCTGCACACGCTCGATCAGGTGGCCCGGCGGGTGGCTTTGGTAGAACGCCCCATCCAGCGTCATCAGATGCGCCAGCAGGTCGCCGCGCAGCCGGCCCGCCGTAAGCTCGGCAATCCGGGCGATCAGCACCCGCTGCAGGGTCGAGGTGACGGCGCGGGCAAAGAACACGCCCATCACCACCAGCCCCACCAGCCACAGTGCGCCGCTATCGCCCGCGACAAAGACGCGGTCGAACATCGGGGCCACCATCGCGGCAAACAGTGCCAGCGCGCCGCCCTCGATGGCCATCAGCACCATGGCAACCAGCAGGGCGCGCCAATGCACCCGCAGATAGCCGCGCCAAAGCCAGGCGAACAGGCCGCTGGGTCGGGGTGCTGGGTGGGCAAGGTCGCTGGGCATGGGCGCTGGCCTTGTCGCGCAAAGCGGCCCCCGGGGCAAGAACCGCCCGACCATCGCTTGACGCGGGCCCGCTTGCGGCTAGGGTCCGCCCGTCATTGATCAGGGAACCCCCAACAGATGCTGTCGCACGGTCTGGCCTATCTGGCGATCCCCGGCCCATCGGTGATGCCCGAACGCGTGTTGCGCGCGATGCACCGCGCGGCACCCAACATCTATCGCGGCGGGATGATCGATCTGACCGCCAGCCTGATCCCCGACCTGCGCGCCGTGGCCCGCACCACCGGCGATGTGGCGATCTATATCGGCAACGGCCATGCGGCGTGGGAGGCGGCGCTGTCCAACGTGCTTGATCCCGGCGACCGGGTTCTGGTCATCGCCACCGGGCGTTTCGGCCATGGCTGGGCCGAAATGGCGCGCGGACTGGGCATAGAGGCGCAGGTACTGGATTTCGGCCCGCAGGCAACCTTTGACCCCGATCAGGTGGCGCAGGCGCTGGCCGCCGATGCCGCCCACACCCTGCGCGCGGTGCTGTGCGTGCATGTGGATACTGCATCCAGCGTCCGCAATGACATTGCCGCCCTGCGCGGCCTGCTGGATGCGGCGTGCCATCCGGCGCTGCTGATGGCCGATTGCATCGCCTCGCTGGGCTGCGACCGGTTCGAGATGGACGCATGGGGCGTCGACGTGATGGTCGGGGCCTGTCAAAAGGGGCTGATGACCCCGCCCGGTATCGCGCTGGTCTGGTTCAACGCCCGCGCGGCGGCGGCGCGGGCGCGCCTGGTGCGGGTCAGCCGCTATTGGGATTGGACCCCCCGCGCCAACCCGCAGGAATAC
>Ga0105046_10007829_pt1 | contig 16790 bp, 8 predicted proteins | sample MAT03_FD_78385 | JGI IMG/M metagenome (GOLD analysis project Ga0105046, IMG submission 78385) | Freshwater microbial communities from Lake Fryxell liftoff mats and glacier meltwater in Antarctica - MAT-03 (megahit assembly) | ecosystem: Environmental > Aquatic > Freshwater > Ice > Liftoff...
ATACGGCATCGCCACCGGTGGTGCGGTGACCGATCATGTCTTAATGGCGGTCGCCACTGAATTTGAAAATCAGGTGATGCGCAAGATTCAAGGGCTTTCCCCGGCAGAATTGGCCACGCGATTTGCCGGTACTGATCCGGTGCTGACCGCGCATAAATATGACGGCGAAGGTGTATTTGTCTATTTCGAACAGGGCAGCGAGCCGTTTGCGTTTTCCGCGCCCGGTGGACGCGTGCGTTTGGGATTTTTGGCGCTCGATGAATTAGCGGAAAAACTCAATAAAGCAGGCAGCAAACGTGCGCTATTGCGGTGTGAGCTGTATTTGGACAGTAAAGATGCCGATGGCGTGCGCCGTTCCGGTGTCAGTGAAGTGATACGCCTGAGTTTCGGTGGCAGCCTGGAAGATTTAAACCGGCTAAAACTAGCGATGCTCGATATTGTGATGTTGGATGGCAAAGATGTGCGCGCCCAGCAGGGTGATTTCCAAAAAACGCTCGACACGCTGCGAGACATTTTTGGCAACGACAGCAGCGCAGCGGTGCACGCGCAATCTGCGCAAGTCATGCCCGAGCGTGAGGTGGCGGCCGGATTTACCCGCTGCATTGAGGACGGCGGCGAAGGCGTGGTGATTCGTCGTTTAAATCGCGCGGAGGCATTTAAGGTGAAACCGCATCGCAGCGTCGATGCGCTGGTGCTGGGTTTTGTTGAAGGTGAGTTCGAGGGGCAATACGGCGTAACCTCAATGTTGACCGGTTTGCTTTATCCGGGCGCAGAGCTTGAATCGCTGGTGCAGACCTTTGTGCGGGTGGGCTCCGGATTAAGCGACGCGCAACGCGTGGGCTTGCTGGATCGTCTGCGCCCGTTGAAAGTCGATGCGCCGCTGCCGATGACCGACTCCTCCGGTCGCGCGGTGCAATTTGTGCGGCCTAAACTGATCATCGAAATACACGGTGAAGATTTGATTGCCGCTGAAGGCGGACGCGAGCAGCGCACCCAGCTGATCGCCTGGGACGAATCCGCTGGCGGCTATCGCTTTCTGGGCTTGACTCCGTGCCCACGCCTGAGTTTCGCGCGCTTCCAGACTTTGCGAGAAGACAAAGAATGGCGCAGCGGCGGCGCCCGCATCGAGCAGATTTTGGATCGCGTTGAACGGCCCACGCCATCCACTGCAAGCACGGAAACCCGCATCGTGCGCCGCGAGGTGTACGCCAAAGGCGAAATGCTGCGCAAGCTGGTGGTTGTGCACAAAGCCGGCGATCTGGCCTTTCCATACCTCGTTTATTGGACCGACTACTCGGCAAAACGCGCCGAACCCTTAAAAGTCAGCACCGACGTCGCCGCCAATGAAACCCGCGCGATGGCGATCGCCGAGCAGTTATTGGCCGAAAATTTGACCAAAGGATTTAATCGGGTCGCGTGTGCTTAAAGCCGGAATCTATTCACATCAAACGTCAAAGACGTAGGTCACGTTGCCCGCAGGGCTACGTGACGGTGGACAAGATGTCACCAGACCTACGGCCAACGTGACCAACGCGCAAGCTTAATTATGCGGCTAACATTGATTATGTCAATTGCGGCGAGCCTCGGTGGCTAGTATGACGACCAGCGCGACCTGGAATAGCCCATGCGTTTGATCCACACCTCCGACTGGCATCTGGGCCAAAGCTTGCATGGCCATGAGCGTTATGCGGAACATGAGGCGTTTTTAGGCTGGCTACTGGACGAATTGCAGCGTCGCCAGCCTGATGCTTTGCTGATTGCCGGTGACATCTTTGATCTGGCCAATCCGAGCGCGCAGGCGCAGCGTTTGTATTACGGTTTTTTGGGTCAGGCGCTGGCGCGCTTGCCTGATCTGGATATCGTCGTGATCGCCGGCAATCATGATTCGCCGGCACGGATTGATGCGCCACGCTCCCTGCTGCAAGCGCTGCGCGTGCAGGTGGTCGGTCAGTATCACGGTGATGAATCGCAGCGCGTCTCGGTGCCAATCCGCCGGTCCGATGGCAGCATCGGCGCGTGGGTATTGGCCGTGCCCTTTCTGCGGCCGGCCGATTTGACGCCGATTGATACGCAAACCTATGCCGAGGGCATCGCGCGGGTTTATCGCGAAGTGGTCAATGCAGCGCTAGCGCAGCGACAACCCGAGCAAGCGCTGATCGCGATGGGTCATTTACATGTGCAGGGCGGCAAACTCTCTGAACACTCGGAGCGCCGGCTGGTGATCGGTGGCGAAGAAGCCGTGCCCAACAGCATTTTCCCGAGCGAATTGGCGTATGTGGCACTCGGTCATTTGCATTTGGCGCAGGAGGCAGGCGCGCCGTGGATTTGTTATTCGGGCAGCCCTTTGCCGATGTCGTTTAGCGAAATCGACTATCCGCACCAGATTATTGAAATTGAAATTGAAGGGCCGCGCCTTGTTGCGCTGAACTCGACGCTGGTGCCAAGGCCAGCGTTGATCCGGCGCATTCCAGAGCGGCACTTGCCGCTGTCCGAGGTGCTTGAGCTGTTGGCGGCGTTGGATTTCCCGCCCAGTGCGCCGGGTTTGCAGCCTTTGATTGAGGTGCAGATCGAGCGCGCCTGGGGCGATCCTGATCCGATGCCCTTGGTGCGCGCCGCGCTGGAGGGCAAAGGCGTGCGCTTGGCCGCGGTCAAGGCGATCCGCCCCGCCGCGCCGCAGGGCGGCGCGGCGCCGACGCTGCTGTCTATCGATCAGCTCATGCCGCTGCCCTTGTTCGAACGATTAGTCCGTGAACGCACCTGCGCGGCGCCGGATGAGACGCTGCTGCAAGCCTTTGGCGAGCTATTTGCCACTGCCCACGCCCAGGACTGATACGTATTCATGCGCATTCTGGCCATTCGCGGCAAAAATCTGGCGTCCTTGGCGGGTGAATTTGTCGTCGACTTTGGCGCAGAACCGCTGGCCAGCGCCAGTTTGTTTGCGATCAGCGGTCCTACCGGTGCGGGCAAAAGCACCTTGCTGGATGCGATGTGTCTGGCGCTCTATCACGACACGCCGCGCCTGCGCGCCGCCACTGAAAGAAGCGTCACGGTACCGGATTTCAATGATCAAAAGATCAGTCCGCGCGATCCGCGCAATCTGTTGCGGCGCGGTACCGCCGATGGCTGGGCGGAAGTGGATTTTGAGGATCGCAGCGGCATTGCGTGGCGGGCGCGTTGGATGGTCAGTCGCGCGCGCAAGCAGGCCACTGGACTTTTGCAACTCGCGCAGGCCAGTTTGATCAATCTGCACACGCAGGCCGGCTTTGCCGGCAATCGCGGTGAAATTCAGATCGAACTGGTGAATTTGACCGGCCTGAGTTTTGAACAATTTTCGCGATCGGTGTTATTGGCGCAAAACGAGTTCGCCGCGCTGCTCAAAGCCCCGCAAAAAGAACGCGCCGATTTGTTAGAGGCGCTCACCGGCACCGAAATCTTTCAGCGCATCTCGCAACTAGCGCACGAGCGCAACGCGGCTGAGCAGTCGCAATTGCTGGCGTTGGAACAACAACTACAACTAATCAAACCACTGGTCGATGCCGAGCGCGCGCAACTGCAAGATCGCCACGCGCAGTTACTTACCCACAGCGCGGCCGAACAAGCTCTAGCCAACACGCTGCAGGCGCAACTGGCTTGGCACCGCGCTGGCGCAGTGCTGCAGGAGCGCTTGGCCAGCACCCAAGCGCAGTTGCGGCAGACCTTTGATGCGCTGCACGCACAGCGCGAAACGCAGCAACAATTGCGCCGCTGGAATGCCGTGGCGCAGCTGCGGCCTTTGCTCGATTTGCACACGAATACGCTGGGGCGTTTGCAGCAACTGAACATCGAACTGCCCGAGCGTTTGGCCGACTGCCAAAGCGCCGCGACCACGCTGGCGCAGTGCGCGAAAGCCAGCCAAACCGCGCAGCAACGGGTGCTCAGCGCGGCGGATCAGCGCGAACGCGCCCGGCCACTGATCGCCAGCGTGCGCGAGGCCGATCAGCAACTGCACATCCGCCAATTGGCCCTGGAAACCCAGCGCCAGCTGCTCTTTACGGCCCAACAAACGCAACAGAGTTTGAGCGAACGTCAGGCCGCGCTGCAAAACCAACACGCGCAGCTGCGCGCATGCGTGCTGCAATGGACGGGTTGGCAAACTGCGCAACCGCAGTTGCAATCAAGCGCCGAGCGCTGGCCGCTGCTCGGTTTGCAGCTCGGCAACGCGCTCGCCGTGTGCGAGCAGCTGCAAAAGCTGCATAACACGCAATCGGACTTGAGCGCGCAACGCGCGGCGCTGCAAATCGAACTGGAGCACGCGCAGCGCAGCCATGCGGCCAGCGCGCAGTCTTGCGCCGCAGCGACGACCGACTTGCGTCAGGCCGAGGCGCTGTCGGCCTTCTTTGACGCCGATGCGCTTGAAGCGCGCCGCGCCGCATGCTTGCAAAATCAACGGCAACTTGAGCGCCTGCAGCAGAGCAGCGCCGCGCACCGGCAAGCGCAAACGCGCCAGACGGCGCTGCGCGCACAGATCATCAGTACGCAGCAGCGCATCAGCAGCGCTGAGCAAAATTTCGAACAGGCGCAGCAGCAAGCGCAGCAGTTGACACGCGATACCTTGGCCGCGCGGATTGCGCTGCAACGCATCAGTCTGATTGCCGATGCGCACACCGAACAACTGCGCGAATTATTGCTGCCAGGCGAGCCCTGTCCGGTGTGCGGCGCACCTGAACATCCGGCGGCCAATAGCGGTAACGCAGCGCTGCGCGCCCTTCTCGATACGCTGCGTAGCGAGCTAGACACACAGGAACAGGCGCTCATTGTTGCCAATCAGGCGCAGCAAGACGGCGCGACCCGCTTGCAAATAGAGCAGCGCGAACACACGCGTCTGGCGCAGGACGGCGAACTGGCCAGCGCAGCTGTCATGCAAACCGCGCAGCAAATGCGCACGGCGCCGCAAGCCGATTTGCACGATCTAGCGTCGGTACTTGCCGCCCTGCCAGCCTTAGAGCGGGCGCTGATCGACGAACAAACCGCCATTGATACCCAGCGCAGCGCCCTGCAGCAAACGACCGCGCAAGTTGAGCTAAAGCGGCAGCGCGAACGCAGCGCGCGCAGCCAATTGGACCAAGCCCAGACCGCGCTGCAACGCAACACGCACAGCTGCACCGCGCAGGAAACCCAACTAGCGCAGCTGAACGGGCAACACCAAGCCTTGCAGCAGCAGTGGCACGCGCTACTGCGCGATTTGCCTGGGCCGCTACTGGCAGAACTGCCGATTGAAACGCCGCTGCGCTGCCAAGCAGCCATCAACGCGCAGCTACAGTTATGGCAGACCGGCGAGGCGCTGCGCCTCGCCGCCGAATTAGCAGCGATAGGCTTACAACGCAGCGCGGCCGAACAGCTGAGCATCAGCGCGCAGCTTAGCGCTGTCGTACGGGACATCGAAGGCCTGCAACTGCTGCTCAGCGGCGCACAGGCGGCGCTTCGCCAAACACGCGAGCAGCGAGTGCTGTGGTTGTCCGAACCTGACGTAGAGGTTTTCGCGCAGCGCTTGGCCACCGCATTAGATGAAGCGCAGCGGCAGCTCGCCCACACCCAGACGCGCCGCCACGCCGCCGAACACGCGCACAACGCGGCCGGCAGCGCGCAACTACAGGCGCAACGCGAGCAAGCCAGCCTGCAATTGCAAATAGACGATCTGCAGCTGCAACTGGCAGCAGCACTGTCCGAACGCCGCGCCGAGTTAGGCATGGAAGCAGGCCTGGCGGATTTGCATGCCTGGCTGCAAGCCACTCCAGCCGATTTGAAACAGCGCTTGGCGGCTTGGCAGCACGAAGAAAACGCGGCACGCCAGTTAGAAACCCTGATCGACGATCTGCATGCACAAATTACCGCTTGGCAGCGGTCACAGCTGCCCTGCCCTGCCCTGCCCAAGCTCGGGGAGGAAGCAAAGGCGCTGACCGATTCACTTGCGCAGCAACTGGCGCAATGCAACGCAGCGTTGATCGCCAGTCAAACGCGGCTACAGGATTTGGATCAGCAGATCGGCGCATTGCGCTTTGAACTGCAACAGGACGATCGGCGGCGTCTGGACGGCGTGCAGCAAATGGCCACCTTGCAAGCGCAGCGGTTAATCGCTCAGCCCTGGGCCTTACTGGATGAACTGATCGGCGCTGGCGACGGCAGCAAGTTCAAACGCTACGCACAGCAATTCACGCTGGAAGTGCTGATCGACTACGCCAACGAACACATCGTGCACCTGGCGCGCCGTTATCGTCTGCGCCGCGGCAACGAGCCCCTGAGTTTGTTTGTGATCGACAGCGATCTCGGCGACGAAGTGCGCAGCGTGCATTCGCTATCGGGCGGCGAGACCTTTCTGGTATCGCTGGCGCTGGCATTGGGCTTGGCCTCGTTATCGGCGCAACGCTTGCGGGTCGAATCGCTATTTATTGACGAGGGTTTTGGTAGTTTAGACGCCGATACCCTCAACACCGCAATGGAAGCCCTCGACCGCCTGCAAGCCCAAGGCCGCCGCATCGGCGTGATCTCCCACGTAGTCGAAATGGCCGAACGCATCGGCGTGCAAATCCGCGTAGAAGCACTAGGCGCAGGGAAAAGCCGATTGCGGGTGATCGCTTAGAGTTCTTCCTTGAAGGATCGCCGGCCATCTTGGTGGCTTTTGCCATCTTGCCATCCGACGGAACTCGGCGCATGCTTTTGTTTCGCCGAGTCTGGAGCACAACATGAGCGAACCACAGTTGTCCGTCCGCAGCGCCCGTGCGCGTGAGCTGGCGCATCGTCTTGCACGGCGTGAGCGGCGCACCGTCGCCGAGGTAGTTGAGCGGGCATTGGAAGCCTATGAGACTGCCCAAACCGGAAGAGAGCCCGCGTGCCAGTTCTATGCCCGCCTTGTGGCCGACTGCGCTACTGATATCGACCTTGAGGCACTACTGAAAGCCGAGCGCCTTGCCCATAGCGGGCCGGAGTTGTGATCTTCCTCGACACCAACGTGGTATCAGAGACGCTCCGTCTGCAGCCGGATGAGAATGTGCTGCACTGGCTTGAGCGGCACGATGCGGAGCTGGCTCTCAGCACGGTGGTGATCGCCGAGTTGGCCTACGGCATCGAGAAGATCCGACCCGATCAGCGTGCGCGTCGTCTGGCATCAGGACTCGATGCATGGCGGCAGCGCTTTGCAGGTCGAGTATTCGCATTCACCGAAGACGCCGCGATGGCGTACGGAAGTCTGATGGGCGAGGCCGCGCGATCCGGTCGACCGATGTCAGCACAGGACGGCATGATTGCCGCGATCGCACAGTCCCAGGCAAGTCCGCTGGCTACGCGCAATACGAAGGATTTCCAGCAGTCGGGAATTCAGACGATCAATCCATGGCTAGCATGACCAATGACCGTTATTGGTGGTAACAGCGCGTGATCGAAATCTATCGCAGCAGCCGTATCGAGACGCTGGCGGATTTGTTGGCGGTGCAGATGCGTGCGGCGCTGCCGCTTTCGGTGTTGACGCCGCAGCGGGTGATTGTGGGTCACTTGGGCATGAAACGCTGGTTGACGCAGTATTTGGCACAAATGCGTTTGCCGGGATTGCCACGCGTCGCGGCGAATTTGGACATGCTGCTGCCCAGTGAATGGTTGGATGGTTTGGCACAGCAGGTGTTGGGCAGCGAGGCGATCGCGATTGCGCCGTATCGGCGCACCGCTTTGCGTTGGCGCATTTATCAACTGTTAGCTGATCTGCCGGCGCCGCAGGTGCAGCGTTATCTGCACGGGGCCGATGCGCCGCGGCGGCGTTACCAACTGGCTGATCGATTGGCTGGTTTGTATGGCCAATATTTGGTTTATCGATGTGATTGGCTGCGCGACTGGGAGCAGGGCAAAAGTCCGGACGAACATTGGCAGGGCGAACTGTGGCGCCGCTTGGTCGCAGATATCGGTTTGGCGCACCGCGGCCAACGCATGCGCGAATTGGCCGCGCGCCTGCCGGCACTGCTGACCGATCCCGAACAACCCGCCTTGCATGTGTTTGGCGTCTCCCACCTGCCGCCGGATGCGCTGTATGCCTTGGAGGCCTTGTCGCAAACGCGCACAGTGTGTCTGTATTTCCCCGATCCGTGTCGCGAGTTGTGGGACGATTTGCGCGATCAGCGCAGCATTTACCAGGAACAACTGGATGGCGGCGCCTTCTTGAGCATCGGCCATCCCTTGTTAGCGGCGCTGGGGCGCATGGGTCAGCATTTTTGTCTGCTATTGAACGGCTTGGATTCGGGCTGCGATCTGCGCGATCAGTACGACGAAATGGCCAACGATCTGCTACCGCCGACGGCCTCGTTATTGCAGCGTTTGCAACACAGCGTGCGCACTAGAAGGCCCGATTGGCTGGCGCGCAATCCGCTGGATGCGCGCGATCCGCGCCTTGATGCCACGCTACGCGTGCACGCCTGCCACACGCGCTTGCGCGAGCTGGAAGTGCTCAAAGACGCCTTGCTCGATCAACTGGCCGCCGATCCTAGTTTGCATCCGCGGCACATCGTCGTGATGGCGCCCAATATGGCCTTGTACGCGCCCTTGTTGCCGGTGGTTTTCGCCGATCCGGCCACCGCCGCGTTATTGCCCTATCAACTGGCCGACGTGGCGCTGGTGCGCACCCACCCCTTGCTCAGCGCGGTGCGTGAGTTATTGGATCTGCCCACGCAGCGCATCAGCCGATCGCAAGTGCTGGCGCTGTTGGCACTGCCGGCGGTGGCGCGGCGTTTTGCGCTGAGCGAGCAACGCCACGCTGCGCTGCAGCGCTGGTTGGATCGTAGCCACGTGGCCTGGGGTCTGGATGGCGAGATGAAGGCCGATTTCGGCGCGGCGCCGGTGGACGACCACAGTTTTGCCTTCGGTGTGGATCGCATGATGGCGGGCTTTCTGTTGGGCCGCAGCGATGCGCACACGCTGATCGACGAGCGCATCTTGCCGGCCAACCCGGTCGCCGGCCCGGATGTGGAATGCCTAGGTGCGCTGTGCGCTTTGCTGGCGATCTTGCGCGAGTGGCGCGGCCAAGCGCAGCAAGTGCAGTCATTGACACAATGGTCGGCGCAAATACGCGATTGGTTCGAGCGTTTGTTTAGCATCGATAGTAATGACGAAGCCGAACGGGAAGCGCATACCGCGGTGATGAAACTGGCGGCACGCTTGGCCGACGAAAGCCGCGCGGCCGGTGTGGATGTAGATGTGGATTGGACGGTGGTGCGCGAGGTCTTAAAACAAGGTTTAGACGGTATTCCCGAGCGCCAAGTGTTTCTTGCCGGTGGCATTACCTTTTGCGGCATGGTGCCACAACGGGCCATTCCCTTTGCGGTGATTGCCCTATTGGGCCTCAACGATGGTGATTATCCACGACCACGGCCAGATACCGGCTTGGATTTAATGCAGAGCAAACCGCGATTGGGCGATCGTGATAATCGCTCCGACGATCGTTATTTGTTCTTGGAAGCGCTGATGAGTGCGCGCAGCGCCTTGCATTTAAGTTATCTGGGTGAAGGCGCGCAAGACGGTAAACCACGCAATCCGGCCCTGCCCTTGGCCGAATTATTGGGATTTTTGGATCAGCAACATGAGTTGAATTCGGCGGCATCCGATTATGATCCGCCCTGGCGCGTGCGCCACGCCTTGCAACCCTTTGACGCGCGTTATTTTGACCCGCATAACGCCAACCGCGGCAACTCAGACGCCGCTAATCCGCGGATGTTTTCCTATTCGGCAAGTTTTGCCCATGTGCACAGCGATCCAAATGCAAGCGAGTGGCGTTTCATGCGCAATGCGCCCGCGTTGGAACGCGCCAGCAGCGCGAATGTGGAATTGCGCAATGTGATTGCCTTTTTTGGCGATCCAGCGCGCTGGTTGTGCAAAAACGCGCTGCGATTGTCACGTGACGCGCTAGAAAACCAAGCACCCAATGATAGCGAGCCACTGGGCACCGATATTCATTACTTCGACACGCTGCGCACGGATTTGGTCTGGACGGCGCTGCAAAACGGCGCACAGCAACTGCCTGTAGAACCCCCGGTTTATATCCGGCGTTCTGGCCGTTATGCCAGTGGTGAACTCGGCCGCCGCACTTGGCAACACTTGCGCATTGAAGCACAGGCCTTTCTAGATTTAGCCATCACTCTACCGCCTTTTTCGGGCGGCTCGGCGATCGCCACGCCGGTCGCCATCGATTTGCACATAGACGACCTACGCTTGCTCGGCAGCATCGGCCGCGTGTATCGCGCCGGCGACGAACTCTGGCTGGTCGCGATGATCAGCAGCGGCATGAGTTTCAAACCATTGACTGCCTTGTTTTTACAATGGGCCGCATTGCGCTTGTCCTTGCCAAACCAAGTCTGCCGCTACGCATTGATTCACAAAAACAACAAAGGCGAGGCTGCAATGGAGCCGGCCATCACCTTCAGTGAGGATTTGCCTCAGCTGCAGAACGGATTATTGACCTTGATGACGCGTTATCGCCAAGCCGAAAAAACCGCTGGCACCTATTACGCCAAAAGCAGTTACGCCTATGCCTTGATGATGCATGATGGACAATTCCAAAAAGCGCCTGTCCACGCGAGCCGCCGTTGGTTTGGACCCACGGTGACGGATACGCCCGGTGAACGCGATTACGCGCCGTATTATAATTTGATGTTGGCCGGCGACGAATCCTTCATTCAATTTGGCACTGAAGAAAATGCGCGCTTCACCGCCATTGCAACAGAGCTATTGCAAGCAATGACCGGCGCGGCGCCAACGCCATGAGTGTGCGAGCAAATTTAGATTGGCGCACGCTGCCGCTAATTGGCACTAGTTTAATCGAAGCCAGTGCCGGCACCGGTAAAACCTACAATATCGCGCTGTTGTATCTGCGCTTGGTACTAGAACGCAAGCTCAATGCGCGGCAAATTGTGGTTGCCACCTTTACTGATGCCGCAGCGCAAGAGTTGCGCGCCCGTATTCGCCTGCGATTGATTGATGCGGAGCGCGAAGTGAGTTTAGCGCTGGGCGCAAATGTCGCGCCCACGACTATTTCAGAATTATTGGCTGATTGTTGCGCTGCCGATTCGACAGACCAAGTACTGGCGCGCTTGCGTTTAGCCTTGGCGGAGATTGATTTAGCGCCAATCTCCACGATTCACAGCTTCTGTCGACGCATACTCGCTGAATTCCCGTTTGACACCGGTGTGCCATTTACGCTGGGCGAGTTTGTCGATGAAAAGGCGGTCATTCGCGAATGCGTTGAAGATTTCTGGCGTATGCGTTTTTTGCGCGAAACACTCGATCCCCTGGAATTGGCCTTCGTGGTTCCGGGTGGTGTGGGCGGCCTCGCCAGACGGGTCACCCTGCTGCTAGAAGTTCCAGAAGATGCATGCCAATTCGGTGACGCATCGCTGTTGCGCGATTGGTGGCAGACCTTATGTGATTCGCAAATCGATGCATTGCAGCGCTTAGTAGACCATGCGGCATCGTTTGCCCGCTCCAATTCTGCTTTGCGCACGCAGTTAACTAAATTATTAAAATGCGCGCAACTGGGCGATCCTAGTAAGCTTGATTGGGGCCGATTAGCAGCGGCATTGGACAGTGAAAAATTACGCGACTATGGAAACTCACGATTAACGACGCCGCTGGATCAACACCCATTATTGCAGCCGTGGAGCGCGATCAGCGTCTCGTTGCGACGCGCCGATCAGTTGATTGCCAGCGATGTTGCGCGCCTAGGTGCGCAGTTTGTGCGGCAAGCCTTGGCGACGCGTTTGCAAATGCGCGGGCAGACCACCTTTACGCAGTTGATTTTCGAGGTACACCAACGGCTGTCCGGTCCATTTGGCGCAAGCCTAGCCGAGCGTTTAGGCCAGGCGTGGCCGGTGGCGTTAATCGACGAATTTCAAGACACCGATGCGCGTCAATGGTCCATTTTCCAACGCATACACCAGGCAGAAAGCACGCAAAGCGCGCTAATTTTGATTGGTGATCCCAAACAATCGATTTACGCTTTTCGCGGCGGCGATATTCATGCTTATCTGGCGGCACGCGATAGCGTACCCTTGGATCGCCAATTTTCGATACGCGATAATTACCGATCACACCCAGCGCTGATCAATGCATTAAATGGCGTTTACGGGCTGGCCGGCACGCTCAGTTTTGGCGAAGCGCAGATTGATTATGTCAGCGTAACGCCAGGTGAGCCGGGCAAATGGTCCAAAAGGAGTCAAGCCTTGCGGCTGCGCTTGTTGCAATCTGACAATCCGAGCGTAGGCGTGCGCGATTCGATCGTGCTGGACGCATGTGCCAACGATATCGTTGGACTATTGGCAGATCCCAATGCGGCCGTTTCTCCCGGTGATATTGCGGTGTTGTTGGACAGTAACCCGCGCATTCGTGCGCTGCGTGAAAAGTTAATCGAACGCGGCGTGCCGGTGGTCGGCGCCGGCCGCGCCAGTGTGCTCGATAGTCCCTGGTGTTTGGATGTGCAACTGTTGCTGTTTGCGCTTTTGCAGGTCAATGACGACTACGCGGTGCGCGGCGCCCTAGCCACGCGCTTATTGGGCGCCACGGCGCGTGATTTGGCGCAATGGGCAGCCGACCCGCACGCCTGGGACGCGCAACTGGAGCGTTTTTCGCAGTGGCGTCGCTTGTGGGAACGCCGCGGCGTATTGGCGGTGCTTGAAACGGTGATCGCTGAGCACGCGCAGCGTTTGCTGGCTGCTGCCGATGGCGAGCGCGCGCTGACCGATTTGCGGCACTTGGGCGAACTCTTGCAAGACGCGGCCAGCCATTGTTATGGCCCCGAGGAACTCTACGCGTGGTTGATCGCCGAGCGTGACGTGGGCTCCAGCGGCGAAGAGGCCAGTCGTGAGCAGCAACTGCGTATCGAGAGTGAAATGGGGCGGGTGCAATTGCTCACCATCCACGCCAGCAAAGGCCTGCAGTACCCGGTGGTCTTCGTGCCGATGGCCTGGCGACCCAGAAGTGATGCACGCTTTGATGTGCGTGCAGATGTGGCGCGATATCACGATGATCAGCATCGTCTGTACTTGGACCTCGCCTCTGATCAATTCGATGCGCACAAAGTCATCGACCGTATTGAGGATCTGCAAGAACGCCTGCGCGCTTTGTACGTCGCGCTGACCCGCGCGGAGCAGCAATGTGTGGTGTATGGCTTTGAATCCACTGCAGCATTACCGAGCATCGGCAATCCGCAGCGCGGTGCGCTGGATGTGCTGTTGGGCGGCGCGCTGGCCGGCGCTGGGCCTGATTCGTCGTGGGACGCATTAGCCGCGGCCGTGCCGGCGTTGTGTATTGATCGCTCACCGAGCGCCGCGCAGCGCTACCAACCGGCAGCGCTAGCCCCGCTGCAACGGCTGGCCCGGGCGCCGTTGCCGGCGCCGCGGCCACGCATCGGTTTGTACAGTTTTACCGCGTTATTGCGGTTCGGGCCCGGCTCAGTGGAGGTCGCGCGCGGGGCCGAGGACGAACTTGATCAGGCGCCAGAAGCGCTGCCGGAACGCTTGGCCAGTGATGGTTTGCATCCGCACCTGCTGGCGCTGGAGTTGCTCAAAGGACCGCGTTTTGGCGATGCCATGCACGGTCTATTGGAAGCCGGTCGCGCGCTGCCAGAAGTGCCCAAAGCTGCGCGCGCACGCTACGCGCTGCAAGCGCAGCGCATAGCCCTAGCGCTCGATCAACAATCGGTGAGCTTGGAAAAGGGCAAAGAGGCGGCGCAATTGGCAGCGGTGGGCGATTTGTTGGATCGCACGCTCGATAGTGAATTGGCACCGGGATTGCGTTTGGCCACGCTGGCCGCGAATCAAACGCGCCCCGAGTTTGAGTTCGCCTTTGCGCTGCATCAAGCGCGCTGGTCGCAATTGCACGAATTACTGGCCGCGCATGGCTTGGGCGATTGGTGGCCGGCCAATGATCAAGAGCGCATCCTGCGCGGTTTAATGAAGGGTTTCATCGATTTGGTATTCGCATGGGACGGCCGTTACCACGTGCTGGATTACAAAACAAACTGGTTGGGTGAAGGACGTTTATCCGATTACGCACCCGCCAGTTTGCAGCTAGCCATGCAAGCGCATCATTATGGCATTCAAGCCTTGATTTACACGGTTGCTTTACACCGTTATCTGGGCCAGCGACTGCCCGATTATGAAGCGACGCGCCATTTAGGCGAATCCTGGTATCTATTTGTGCGTGCACTCGGATTAGCGCCCGCTGCCGGCGTTTGGCGTAAAGCATTTCCGATTTCCCTCATTCAACAATTGGACAGGCTGTTTGATGATCACCAATAGCCTATCGAATTCCGATCGTGATCCCACCAGTACCGCCATCGCGCTGGAACGGTGGGCCAAACAACGCACCGATTGCGCGCCTTTGGCGCGCGCGCTCGGTCAGGCGGCGGCGGCGGAAGCCCAAGGTCACGCCTGCGCCATGCTCGATGCGCGGGAGTTTGACGCGGTGCGTGCGCATCCGTGGGTGGGCAACGGCGCAGCGCTCACCCCGGCGGTGCTCACTGAACACGGCGAGTTTTATCTGTGGCGCAATTGGCAGCATGAGGCGCAGATTGCCGCGGCCTTACGCGCACGCATGAGTGCCGGCAGAGCAGCGCCTAGCGCCGCAGATCAGGCTGATTTAGCCCGTTTATTTGTCAATGTGGAAACGCTCAAAGGCCAATTGCAGCGTGCCGCCGTGGCCGGCGTGGTCGGCCAGCGCTTGTTTGTGCTGAGCGGCGGCCCCGGTACTGGCAAAACCACCACCGTATTACGCATGCTGTTGTTATTACAGCGTATTGCGCAGCGCACTACCGGCATGCTGGCGATCGCGCTGGCGGCGCCGACCGGCAAAGCCGCGCAGCGTTTATCGCAATCCTTGCGGGACGGCGCCAGTGCGATGCGCTTCGCGCTGGGCTTGGCTGGCGGCACTGCGCAGCAATCCGCGTCAGAACAACAGGATTTGGCCGACTGGGAATCGGCGCTGGCCAGTTTGCCAGAGAGCGCCAGTACCCTGCACCGCTTGCTGGGTGCACGCCCGCAGGACGATCAATTCAGTCACGACGCCAATAGTCCCCTGCCCTTCGATTTGGTGGTGGTCGATGAGGCCTCGATGGTCGATTTGGCCCTGATGCGTGCGCTGCTGGATGCCTTGCGCCCCACTGCACGTTTGATCCTGATCGGCGATCCGGATCAGTTGGTGTCGGTCTCGGCCGGCTCGGTGCTGGCGGACATCGTCGCAGCCGCTGAAAACGGCCCGCTAAGGCATCAGCATGTGCGTTTGCGCCACGTTTGGCGCACACAGGGGCGTCTAGCCGAGGTTTATGAGGCCGTGCGGCTGGGCAATGCACAGCTATTGCAGGTGTTGCTGGCCGCCGAGTTAGGCGCCACGCTGCATTCGGTGGCCGATCGCGTCGCTCTGGGGCGGCGTTTGCGCGCTTGGTTGGCTAGACCAGAATGGGCGCAACTAGATATCGTCACCCAAGCAGACGCCAATCCAATGCAGGCCTTCGCCGCATTGCGTGCGCTGCAATTATTAACCGCGCTGCGCGGTGGTTATTTTGGCGCGCAAGACATCAATGCATGGCTGGACTTACAGCGTCGCAGTCGGTTTGGCGAAGCCAGCTGGTACCCCGGTCGACCAGTGATGATTCGCCATAATGACTATAGTCGACGTTTATTCAATGGCGATATTGGCCTGACGCTGCGCTGCGGCGATCAATTGCGCGTCTGTTTTGAAAGCACCACGGCAAACGGTCAGATCGAATATCGTTATTTACTACCCCGCGAATTACCCGAACACGACGTAGCTTATGCGCTCACCATCCACAAAAGCCAAGGCTCTGAATACGGCCATGTCGCCGTCCTATTACCACCAGACGCCGACCACAGAATACTATCCCGGCAATTACTCTACACCGGCGTATCGCGCGCCAAACGCAGCCTAGAAATTTGGTCCAGCGCAGCCAGTTTAGCCACCGCATTAGCCAGCCTGAGCGTACGCAACGGTGGATTAAGACGGCGCTTGGCGTGATACGCCTTGCGGCAATGCAGTCAAATACCTAAACTGAATGCGTAGAATGCATTTGTATGAGGTGATGCTTTTGCCATGCTGACAGCGCGCAATCTGCCCGATGAAGTGCACCGCGCGTTACGAGTAAGGGCTGCCCAACACGGGCGCAGTACCGAAGCCGAGGTCCGCGACATTCTAGCAACCGCGGTCAGGCCACAGACACGCATTCGTTTGGGTGGCCCGCCGGGGAAGCTCATCGACGCGGCCGACGCCGGCGATATCGAACTTTTCACCAGCCCGGCCCTGCTAGCCGAACTCACCGACGTGCTCCACCGCTCCAGGTTCGCCAGACTGATCGTCGATGCCGCTCCGCTGCCCGCGGCAACGCCGAAGAAGCGCGGCCCCGCTCCCAAGATCCAGCAACAACTCGAACAAATCGGCCGCCTGCCCAAGGCCAAGCAACGCGCAGTCATGCAGTGCTCGATTGCATACTCGCGCAAGCCCGCTGACCTCACCGATCACACAGGACCCCGCCGATGGAACGCATCGCCCAACTGCATATCGAACGCCTGTCCGAAGGCGTCTATCTCGCCACCAGCGACGACATCCCCGGACTCATCGCCCAGGGACGCACCGTCACCGAGACGCTCGAGATCGCCCGCGATGTCGCCCGCAAGCTGATCGAGGCGCAGACCGAGCGCGCCGGCAGCGTGCGTCTCGCCGATCTTGAGGACACCTTCGACTATCCACTGCTGCTCGGCTGAACATGGGACGCC
>Ga0105046_10007831_pt1 | contig 16789 bp, 14 predicted proteins | sample MAT03_FD_78385 | JGI IMG/M metagenome (GOLD analysis project Ga0105046, IMG submission 78385) | Freshwater microbial communities from Lake Fryxell liftoff mats and glacier meltwater in Antarctica - MAT-03 (megahit assembly) | ecosystem: Environmental > Aquatic > Freshwater > Ice > Liftoff...
GGCCACGAAGGTCCACGGCCCGGACATTGCGGCACTGCTGAACCAGCGTCCTGCCAGCAGCGCGTAATAGTTGTTGCTCGTGGCGTCCTGCAGGACATCGGCGCCCGTGTTGGTGGCCCAGCGGAGCGCGGTGCCCGCGATCGGCACGAACTGCGGCGCGCCATCGAACACGACAAGTTCGGCCGGGGTGGTGCTGACGAAGATCTGCGGCACACCGTTGGCGAGCATCGCGGGGGGATTGGCCCGTGGATCGCCGATCATCATGTCGACCAAACGACTGCTGGCGACACTGCGCGCAACGGCGTCAAGCCCGGGCGGCGTGATGAAGGGGCGCGTCCATGGCAAGTCGAGTGCTGGCGACTGCACCCAGCCATCGAACACGTGCATGAAGTAGTAGTTCTCGACTGTGTCGCGCAGCAGCAGCGCGCGCGTGTTGATCACGCGCTGGAAGCGCGGATTGGACGCCACGGGCCGCAACGCAGGCGCGCCGTCGATGGGTACCAGGATCGCGGGCGTGTTGCTGACGATCACGCGCGGTACCGGGTTCTGCACGGCCACCGGCTTCACCGCCGCCCCGGTCACCGCGGGCGAGAGCTTCAGCCGGTCGAGCGAAATGCTGCGCACGCTGGCGCCGAACTGCTTCTGCAGCGCTGCCACGTAGGCAGCACCGTTGTCGGGCAGTGCGGGAAATGTGCTCTTTGTCACCTGCAGGTCTTCGAACACCACGGTGCGCAGGGACTTGTTCACGCGCGTGCTGGCGGTGGCAAAAATGGTGCCGAACGATTCAGCGCCTGCGCCCCTGGGTTTGATCGCGAGTGCGCTGCGGAACTCGATCCTGTTGTCGACCCACGAGGTGACCTGCGGCTGATAGACCAGAATGAGCGCGTTGGGCAGCTGCACTTCGCGCGGCCAGGCTTGCGCAGGTGTGGGTGCCGTCGCAGGTGCCGCGGCGGCAGCGGAAGCCGGCGCCTGTGCCAAGGCCGGGCCGGCGGCAGCAAGCGCGAGACACAGCAAGGTGGACGCGAGGTGGGGGAGGACGCGGGACGTGCGGCAGATGGTCATGGCTGGACGGGGCTTCAGGTCGGCAAACCCTGCATGTTACGCGGTTGCAACGAGGGACTGGCACGCGACCGCACGACGCCCCGGTTTGCCAACGCACAGCCTTGACTGCGACGGGCATTTCAGAGTCCCGGCGAACGCGCCAGCACCCGGTCGACCATCACCCCGGCCTGCCCCAGGTAATTGGCGGGATCGCACAATGCGGACAGCGCTGCACGGTCAAGGTGGCGATTGACTTCCGGATGCGCGGCCAGCAGGTCGAGCAGCGGCAAGTCATCGCGCAGCGCCTGCTGGCACAGCTGCTGGACCAGGTCGTGCGCGACCTCGCGGCCGATATGCCGGCCCAATCCCATCATCACGGCTTCGGACATCACGAGGCCATTGGTGAGGTCGATGTTGGCGCGCATTCGTACCGGGTCAACTTCGAGGCCCTCCAGCACCGAGCGCGCTTGCTGCAACGCGCCGGCCATCAGGCAGAACGCCTCGGGCAAGGCGATCCATTCGATCTCCCACGGACCGCTGGCGCGCTCGTGGTCGGCAATCATCGCCTCCATCAACGCGGCCGCATGCTGGCGCACCATCGCGACTGCGGCGTGGATGAAACCCGACGCAACGGGATTGCGCTTCTGCGGCATCGTGCTGCTCGAGCCGCGGCCTGGCGCGAACGGCTCAAACGCCTCGGCCACCTCCGTCTGCATCATCAGCTTGACGTCCAGCGCGATCTTGCCTAGCGTGCCGCCGACGAGACTCAGGAATGCGCCTGTTTCGGCAATGTTGTCGCGCACCGTGTGCCACGCGATCACCGGTTCGGCAAGGCCCAATTCCGCCATCAGTCCGGCCTGCGTTTCCATCGCACCGGTTGCGATGGACGCCAGCGTGCCGCAGGCGCCGCCGAACTCGCCGACCAGCACCCGCGCGCGCAATTGTTCAAGTCGTTGCCGGTGGCGCTGGATGGCCGCAAGGATCGTCGCCATCTTGTAGCCGAAGGTGACGGGGATGGCCTGCTGCAGCTTGCTGCGGCCGACCACCGGCGTGTCGCGATACCGTCGCGCCAGCGCGGCCAATGCCGCCTCGATCGCGCGGAGTTCGGCATCGACGAGATCGAGGCTGTCGCGAATCTGGAGCACCGTCGCCGTATCCATGATGTCCTGCGTGGTGGCACCCCAGTGACAGTATTCGCCAAGATTGTCGCGGCACAGTGCGTTCAGCTGTAAGACAACAGGAACGATGGGAGAGCCGACACGCTCGGTTTGCTGACGTAGCTTGTCCATGTCGATGCTGGCGATGTTGCAGTGCTTGTTGATTTCATCTGCCGCCTCCTGGGGAATGATGCCGAGGCGCCCCTGGACTCTAGCCAATGCCCCCTCGACGTCGAGGTATCGGGCGGTTCGGCGCTCATCCGACCACACGTTGCGCATGGCCGGTGTGCTGAACATGTTGCGGAAGATCGTGGAGTCGATGATCGTGGCGGGCATGGCGTGGCTCGGTGGTGAGGTGGCGTCGTGGGCGGGAGTACCGGGCCAAGCTTGCCGGGCATTACTTGCCGGGCATTACTTGTAGGCGAGGCTTCAGCCTCGCAGGTTGCGGCGTCATCAAGGCGACGTTGAAGCCTCGCCTGCCAGTGCGCACAGTACCGCATTGTCGTGCCGCATTCGAACCACGGATCCTGCCGATATACAATCAGTTGGATATTAACGAAATACCGGTAAGGGCGGGCCGCGATCCACACGGGAGTTGCTACCGGCACCCATTCTCAGCGGCCGGTCAGTTCGCAATACTGATTCCGGACCCTGCACATGCCGTGTGCGCGTTGCGCAACCTCCGCTTCCTTAAGGACCATTCGATGAACACCAGAACATTCGCCTCGCACGCCGATACCGAGGAAAAGAAGATCAGTTTCGACCGGCTGTCCGAGCACGCATATGCGTACACGGCGGAGGGTGACCCCAACACCGGCATCATCGTCGGCGACGACGCGGTGATGGTCATCGACACGCAGGCAACCCCCGTGATGGCACAGGACGTGATCCGCCGCATCCGCGAGGTGACCGACAAGCCCGTCAAGTACGTGGTGCTGTCGCACTATCACGCCGTGCGCGTCCTGGGCGCCACCGGCTACAAGCCGGAGCACATCATCGCCAGCCGCGATACGTATGAGCTGATCATCGAGCGCGGCGAGCAGGACATGAAAAGCGAGATCGAGCGCTTCCCGCGGTTGTTCCGCGCCGTCGAGTCGGTGCCCGGCCTGACGTGGCCGACGCTGGTGTTCGAGAAGCGGATGACGCTATGGCTGGGCAAGCTGCAGGTGGAGCTGCTGCAATTGGGACGCGGTCACACCAAGGGCGACACGGTCGCCTGGCTGCCGCAGGAAAGGATCCTGTTCTCGGGCGACCTCGTCGAGTACGGGGCCACACCATACACGGGCGACGCGTATCTCACCGACTGGCCCGCCACGCTCGATGCGATCGCCACGCTGGAGCCGCAACAACTGGTGCCCGGTCGCGGCGCGTCGTTGCGCACGCCAGCGGAAGTGAAAGCGGGGCTGGACGGCACGCGTGCGTTCATCACCGCCATGTTCGAATCGGTGAAGCGCGGTGCGGCGGCGGGCAAGGACTTGCGCACTGTGTACCAGGAGACCTATGCGGCGTTGAAGCCACGCTTTGGCGACTGGGTCATCTTCGACCACTGCCTGCCCTTCGACGTGACGCGCGCGTTCGACGAGGCCACGCAGTATCCGCATCCGCGCATCTGGACAGCACAGCGCGACAAGGACATGTGGCTGGCGCTGGAAGGCTGAACGCGCGCGTGCTGCGATGACCGCAACGGCTGCCTTCGCTCATCCGGTCTATCCGTACCGGCGACCGCCGGAACTCGACGGTACGGCACGGCATTGCGGCGTCGTGGTGATAGGTGCGGGGCCGGTGGGATTGACCACCGCGATCGATCTCGCGCAGCGTGGTATCCCGGTGCTGGTGCTGGATGATGACGACACCGTCAGCGTGGGTTCGCGCGCCATCTGCTACGCGAAGCGCACGCTGGAAATTCTCGACCGACTCGGTTGCGGCGAAGCGATCGTCAGCAAGGGCGTGGGCTGGAGTATCGGCAAGGTGTATCACGGCGACACGCTGGCCTATCAGTTCGACCTGCTGCCCGAAGCCGGACACCGGCGCCCTGCTTTCGTCAACCTGCAGCAGTACTATCTCGAAGCATGCCTCGTGCAGCGCGCACAGGCGCTGGCGCCGGCGGAATTGCGTTGGCGACATCGGGTCATTGGCGTGACGCAGGACGCAGATCGCGCCCTGGTGCGCGTGGCCACGCCGGACGGCGAGTACGACCTGAGCTGCGATTGGCTGGTGGTCTGCGACGGCGCGCGCAGCCCGGTGCGGCACCTGATGCAGCTCGACACCGAGGGCCAGGTGTTCCGTGACCGATTCCTGATCGCCGATATCCGGATGTCGTCGGATTTTCCCACCGAGCGCCGCTTCTGGTTCGACCCGCCGTTTCATCCGAACCAATCCGTGCTTTTGCACCGGCAGCCGGACAATGTCTGGCGCGTGGATTTCCAGCTGGGCTGGGACGCCGACCCCGACGAAGAGAAGAAGCCGGAGCGGATCCTCCCGCGGCTGCACGCGATGCTGGGCCCGGACGCTCGCTTTGAGCTCGAATGGGCCAGCGTGTATACGTTCCAGTGCCGACGGATGCAGAAATTCCGAGAAGGGCGTGTGCTGTTTGCGGGCGACGCGGCACACCTTGTCAGCCCCTTCGGCGCCCGGGGTGCCAACAGCGGTGTGCAGGATGCCGACAACCTGGCCTGGAAGCTCGACCTGGTGCTGCGTGGGGTCGCACCCGCGCGGCTTCTCGACAGCTACGACGCGGAACGCGTGGTGGCGGCGGACGACAACATCCGCAACTCCACGCGTTCCACCGATTTCATCACGCCGAAGAGCGCAGTGTCGCGACTCTTTCGCGACGCAGTACTGGGGCTGGCACGCGAGTATCCGTTTGCGCGGCGGCTGGTCAACAGCGGCCGGTTGTCGGTACCCACCGTGCTGCACGAATCGCCGCTCAACACGCCGGATCACGATGCTTTTGCGGGCGCGATGGTTCCCGGCACACCGGCGGCGGATGCGCCGGTGACCGGGCCGAAGGGCGCCTGGCTTCTCGATTACCTGGGCGGGGGTTTCGTCCTGTTGATCGTGGGCGGCGAGGTCGGCGGCGCGGAGGCCGAGGCGCTGCGCTCCGGCAACGTCCCGTGCCGGGTCGTCGACGTGGGCGGATCTGCGCCCGATGCGCTGGCCGATGTCGCCGGCCTCGTCGCGGCGCGCTACGATGCCACGCCGGGCACGTGCTATCTGTTCCGGCCCGACCAGCATGTCTGCGCGCGCTGGCGCACGTTCTCTTTGGCGCGGGTGCGCGCCGCGATGGCGGCGGCGTGTGCCATCGAACAGGCATGAGATGACCGAACCGCGAAAGGGCAGTTCCGTGCTGAACACCGATGCCAACATGGCGGTACCCGACGACTTCTACGAAGCATTGCTGGGCATGCATCGCGACCTGACCGACGCGCAGAGTGCGCTGGCCAATGCGCGGTTGATCCTGCTGCTGGCCAACCACATCGGCGATGCCGCGGTGCTGGGCGATGCGATGGCTGCAGCGCGCTCCGGGGTACCGGGGGTGCCGATGGAGGCGGACCATGCGTGACGACACGACCCTCGACTATCAATCCGGCTTCGGCAATGAATTCGCCACCGAGGCGCTGCCCGGCGCGTTGCCCCCGGGACAGAATTCGCCGCAGCGCGCGCCGTTTGGCCTGTATGCGGAGCAGCTATCGGGCACGGCGTTCACCGCACCGCGGGCGTCGAACCGGCGCTCGTGGCTCTACCGGATCCGCCCGGCGGCAATGCATGAACCGTTCCTGCCATTGGTGAATTCACACATCGTCAGTGCCTTCGGCGACGTGCCGGCATCGCCGAACCAGATGCGCTGGGATCCGTTGCCGCTGACTTCCGCGCCGACTGACTTCATCGACGGGCTGGTCACGATGGGCGGCAATGGCTCACCGCAGGCGATGGCAGGGTGCGGTATCCATGTGTACGCGGCCAACCAGTCGATGACGGATCGCTTCTTCTGCAACGCGGACGGCGAGCTCTTGATCGTGCCCCAACTGGGTATGCTGGGCTGCCTCACCGAGTTCGGCCGCATCGACGTCGCACCGCAGGAGATCGTCGTGATCCCGCGTGGCGTGCGCTTTCGGGTGGAGCTGCCAGATGGTCCGTCGCGCGGGTACGTGTGTGAAAATTATGGCGCGCCGTTCCGGTTGCCGGATTTGGGACCGCTGGGGTCGAACGGGCTCGCGCATCCCCGCCACTTCCTGACGCCGCGCGCGTGGTACGAGGACCGCGAGGGCGCGTTCACGCTGGTCACGAAGTTCATGGGCCACTTGTGGCACGCGGCCATCGGGCACTCGCCGCTCGACGTGGTGGCATGGCACGGCAATTACGCGCCGTACAAGTACGATCTGCGCCGTTTCAATGCGATCGGCTCGATCAGTTTCGATCACCCGGATCCGTCGATCTTCCTGGTCCTGCAGTCGGTCAGCGACACGCCTGGCGTCGACATGATCGACTTCGTGATCTTCCCGCCGCGCATCCTGGCAATGGAGCACACGTTCCGGCCACCCTGGTTCCACCGCAACATCGCCAGCGAGTTCATGGGTATCGTGCACGGCGTGTACGACGCGAAGGCAGAAGGCTTCGTGCCGGGCGGCGCCAGCCTGCACAACTGTATGACCGGGCATGGCCCTGACGCCGAGACTTACGAGCGCGCCAGTACGGTCGACCTGTCGCAGCCCACGCGCATCATCGATACGATGGCGTTCATGTTCGAGACCCGCCTCCCGATCCTGCCCACGCGCTTCGCGCTCGAGTCGGCGCAATTGCAGCCCGAGTACCACCGCTGCTGGCAGGGCCTGCGCCGGCACTTCGACCCACACCAAGCATGATGTCCACCCAGCCTCCCTTCGACGGAATCCGCCATGCTCGCAGCCTTTGACTACATCCTGACCGAAACCCGCGAGCGCGTGGGCATCATCCGACTCAACCGCCCGCAGCGGTTGAATGCGCTCAACGACGCGTTGGCGCGCGAACTCGGCGTCGCGCTGGAAGTCTTCGACGACGATCCGGCGATTGGCTGCATCGTGCTGACCGGCAACGACAAGGCCTTTGCGGCGGGTGCGGATATCGGTGCGATGGCGCAGTGGGATTATGCGAGAGTCTACGGCGACGACTACATCACGCGCGACTGGGAAGCGCTGCGTAAGGTACGCAAGCCCGTGGTGGCCGCGGTCGCCGGCTACGCGCTGGGTGGCGGCTGCGAGCTGGCGATGGCCTGCGACACGATCATCGCCGCCGACACCGCGAAGTTCGGCCAGCCGGAGATCACCATCGGCACGATGCCCGGCATGGGCGGCACGCAGCGCCTGCCGCGTGCCATCGGCAAGGCGAAGGCCTTCGACTGGTGCCTCACCGGGCGGATGGTGGACGCGGCCGAAGCCGAACGCAGCGGCCTCGTCGCGCGCGTCGTGCCCGCCGAGGCGCTTGAAACCGAGGTCCTGGCCTTCGCGGCGAAGATCGCATCGTATTCGCTGCCGGTCGTGCTGAAGATCAAAGAGGCCATCAATCGTGCCTACGAGTCGTCGCTGACGGAGGGCCTCCTCTTTGAGCGGCGCGAGTTTCACGCCACCTTCGCGCTGCAGGACCAGAAGGAGGGCATGGCCGCGTTCGTGGAAAAGCGCAAGCCCGTGTTTCGCCATCGTTAGGTCCGCACGGTAGAATCGTGCCGCGGGGTGCTTGCCTGCACGCGCTTCATGTCCCATTGCGGAATCTCACCATGAAGTTGACGCGATTTTCGCTGCCGTTGCTGCTTCCGATGCTGCTGTGCCTCGTGCTCGGCAGTTGCACGTCGATGTCGACATCGACCCAGGTGACGGGCGTCTGGAAAGACCCGAAATATGTCGCAGGTCCGGTGCGCAAGATCTTCGTGATCAGCCTGATAAAGATCAGACCGGGTGGCCGTGAAGCGGTCGAGGACGCGATTGTCACGAGGTTGCAGGCCAGCGGGGTCGCCGCGGTGGCCTCCCACACGATAAAAGGCGACGACACACAGCTGACTGATGCGATCCGCAGTTCCGGTGCCGACGCCGTGCTGATGGCCCAGGTGCGCTGGCTGTCGTCCTACGAGCCCTACGTCGTCACCGAGACGATGGCCTCGCCATCACCGGACAAGATGGGCCACTCCGATTTCTTCAAGAACCAGGGCGCTGATGAACCGGGCGACTTCAAGGTGGCCAAAATCGGCACTGGCCTCTGGACCGGCGCCTTCGGCAAGCAGGTATGGACCGCCTTTACGGATTCCTACGATGCCTCCGATCTCGCCCGCAACATTCCCGACTACACCACCAAGCTGGTTGCCGCCCTTGCCCGTGACGGCATGATCGTTGTGACCAAGCCAGGCAGCTGACCCCACCGTTCCAGTTTCCGGAGACTTTCGCCATGTCGACATTGCGTAATTTCTTGATCGCAGGCACTGCACTGCTGCTTGCTGCCTGCCAGTCCACCAGCATCAAGTCGGCCTGGTACGACACCAACTACAAGGGCGGCACACTGCGCAAGGTGGTGGTGGTGGCCAGCGACGGCACGACGGCCGACAGCCGCGTGTTCGAGGACATCATGGTGCAGAAGCTGAGTGCGGCGGGCGTGCAGGCCATCCCGGGCTACAGCACCGTGCCGGCGGAAGCGCGGCAAGGCGAAGGCCCGTTCTCGACGGCGATTTCGGCCACCGGCGCGGACGGCGTGCTGATGGTCCGGCTGCTGCGCGTCGACACCAAGACGCAGGTGTCGACGATGATGGTGCCGGGTGGCGGCTTCGGTCCTTACGGCGGCTTTTATGGCGGCTTCTATGGCGGACCCGGGTTCTATCCGGTGACCGACGTGACGCAGTTCGACGTGGCCACCGTGGAAACCAATCTGTACGACGCGCGCACGCGTCGCCTGATATGGGCCGGCACGACCGAGACGATCAATCCATCGAATGTGGCCAAGGAAGCACCCGGCTTCGCGGACCTGCTGATTACGCAGTTCCGTGCGCGCGGATTGGTCCCGCCGGCGAAGTAGGCGGACGTTTTTGCGGCGCCGCTGCACGCAGTGCCATCAACGCGGTGCGGTGCACGCGTAGCCTCGCAGGTTCACCGGCGGCAAACCCGCGAGGCTGAAGCCTCGCCTACAGCGCCGGCTGTGACACCTTTACCAACCGCCTACGGCACCCGCGTGAAGCGGATCGCGCCGCCACTGCGCAGCGCGAGCTCAAGCTTTCCCCGCTCGATCGTGAAGCCGCTGACCATCCCGAGGTCGCGCAGGAACTCGGTGTCCTTCGACGCGGGTCCACATAGCATCTTGGTGGTGGCGAACGGCCCCATCGACATCGTGGCACCATTGATCGCGTAGGGGCCGGCGCCGCGATTGCAATCGGCGCGGAGATTGACCCGGCCGCCGGCCTCGAATGACAACGTGAAGCGATCGGGCGTATCGGCGGTGACAATGCGGTTATCAACGTGCTGCGTACGCTCCCAGAGCCACGTCGCGCCAGTGAGGTCATTGCTGACGTTGCTGAGCAGCGGAGGCGCCGCGTTGGCGGGGACGTAGGCCGGTGCGGGCGGTGCGCTCGACTCGGCGCGCAGTCCTGCGCACGCGGACAGCAACAACGCAACGGGGATCATCCAGGTGGATGTTCGAACCATGGCCAGGCACCTCCAACGATGGGTCGGTCAATCATAGCGTGCCCGCATTCGTGCCTGTGGCGGCCGCGGTAGAATCGGGCTCGCCGACCATGCTCTATCCATAGCTACCACGCGCGCCCACGCCATGTCCAACGCCACCACAGCGGTTCTCGACGCCCTCGACCCGCATCGCGTCTACGAGCACTGCGATGTTCTCGGCCGCCTGTCGGAGCTTCCGGGCGGGCTCACGCGCGCCTTTCTCTCGCCCGAGCAAGCGGAAGCCAATGCACTGGTGCTGGGATGGATGCGCGAAGCGGGCATGACCGCTTCGCTCGATGCCATCGGCAATTGCGTAGGCCGCTACGAAGGCATCACGCCGGGGTTGCCGTGTCTGATGCTGGGCTCGCATCTCGACACCGTCCGCGACGCCGGCCGCTACGACGGCATGCTTGGCGTACTGGCCGCGATCGAATGCGTCGCAGCTTTGCATGCCACGCACGTGCGCCTTCCGTTCGCCATCGAAATCGTCGGCTTCGGCGACGAGGAAGGCGTGCGTTACGGTTCCACGCTGCTGGGCAGCCGCGCTGTGGCAGGCACCTTCGATCGTGCTCTGTTCGACAAGGCTGATGCCAAGGGCATCACGTTGCGCGAAGCCCTGCGCACCTTCGGCCTCGACGCGAACGCCATCGTCTCGGTGGCGCGCAGGCCCGATCAGGTCCTGGCCTACGCGGAGCTGCACATCGAGCAGGGGCCAGTCCTCGAAGCCGAAAATCTGGCCGTGGGGGTCGTCACCGCCATCAATGGCGGCAATCGTTTCAATATCGAACTCTCCGGCATGGCAGGGCACGCCGGTACCGTCCCGATGGGCCTGCGCCGCGATGCATTGGCCGCGGCCGCAGAGTGCGTGCTGGCGGTGGAATCCATCGCGGCCACGATGCCGGACATCGTCGGCACCGTGGGCCGCATCGATGCGCAGCCTGGCGCGATGAATGTCATTCCCGGCAAGGTCATATTCTCGCTCGATGTCCGCGCGCCCACCGATGCGCAACGGCACACGGCGGTGGCCGCGATCCGCGCCGGGTTCGAGGGCATCGCGCGGCGACGCAATGTCGGTATCGCGATCGCGCCGTTGTGGGATGCCCGGACCGCACCCTGCGCGCCCGCGATGCAGCAGCAGTTTGCCGCCGCCATCGCCGGCGAAGGCCTGCCTGTGCGCCACCTGCCTTCGGGCGCGGGGCACGACGGCATGGCATTGATCGACATCGCGCCTATCGGCATGCTGTTCGTCCGCTGTGAAGGGGGCATCAGCCACAATCCAGCCGAGGCCATCACGCTCGCCGACGTGGCGACGGGCACGCGCGTATTCGCTCGCTTCATCCTCGCTTTCGCGCCGCCTCCGCGCGGCTGACACCATGTCGAACGAGACTGCCGCCATCCACGAGTTCCTTGCCGCGCACCAGCGCGAGGAGGAGAGCTTTCTTGCCGCACTCGTCAAGGTGCCCTCCGACAATCCGCCCGGCGATTGTGCGCCACACGCGCAACGCGCTGCCCAGTTGCTGGAGGCCATGGGATTCGTCGTGGAGCGGCATGCGGTGCCCGTTGCCGAGGTCGCCGCCAATGGCATGATTTCCTGCACCAATCTCGTGGTGCGCGTGCGCTTCGGCGCGGGGCGCGGGCCGGTGATTGCACTCAACGCGCATGGCGATGTGGTGCCCCCAGGGCTTAACTGGACCGCCGATCCATATGGTGCGGAGATCCGCGATGGTTTCATGTTCGGGCGCGGCGTGGCGGTGTCAAAATCCGACTTCGCCACCTATGCGTTTGCGTTGCGTGCCCTGCAGTACGCGGCAGCGCAGGGCATGAGACTCGACGGCACGATCGAGCTGCACTTTACCTACGATGAGGAAGCGGGTGGCGGCATCGGGCCGCAATGGCTACTTGCCAATGGCATCAGCAAGCCCGATTTCGCGTTCTCCGCCGGCTTTTCCTACGGCATCACCACGGCGCATAACGGTTGCCTGCACCTTGAAGTGGAAGTGGTCGGCAAATCGGGCCATGCGGCGGAGCCTGAAAAAGGCGTGGACGCGCTCGAAGCCGCCACCGGCCTGCTCACGGATCTGTATGCGCTGCGCACCACTTATGGCACGCGGCGCTCGACGGTGCCGGGCATCGGCGCACCGACGCTGGTGGTGGGCCTGATCAAGGGCGGCATCAATACCAATGTGGTACCCGACAACGTCACGTTCCGGATCGACCGCCGCATCATCCCCGAGGAAAATGCCGCCGAGACGGCGGCGACGCTGACGCGCCAGATCCACGAGTTTGCGCGCAAGTGGCCCGCCGTGACGGTGACCGTCAAGCCCATCCTGCTGGCAGTGCCGTTCGTGCCCATCGCCGGGCAGGAAAAGCTCGTGGCCGCATTGCAGCGTCATGGTGAGGCGGTGATCGGCGAGCCCCTGCTCACCCATGGCGTGCCCATCTACACCGACGCGCGTCTCTACACCGCCGCCGGCGTTCCCGCCGTGCTGTACGGCGCCGGTCCGCGCACGCTGGTCGAGGCCAACGGGCATCGCGCCGACGAGAAGCTGAAGCTCGATGACCTGCACAAGGCCACGCTGGTGATGGCGCTGGCATTGTCTGATCTGCTGACGCCCGCATGAACCCCCAGCGCGATTACGGACACCGTATGGGCCCGGAAGCGGCCCGACGCACGCCAACGCGTTGAATCCGCTCCCCGTCGGCGCGGCTACGGCCCCGGTGCCGCACCTGTGGCGCCGCGTCAGTGCGCTCGGTGTCGCGCAGATCGTATCGTGGGGCACGTTGTTCTACACGATCGCGGTGCTTGGTGCCGCGATGCGTGCGGACACCGGCGTCAGCGAACTGTGGCTCTTCGGCAGTTTCACCGCAGGCCTCTTCCTGTCCGGCATCGTGTCGCCGTGGCTCGGCCGCCAGATCGACACGCGTGGTGGCCGCCGGGTGCTGATGAGCGGTTCGCTGCTGGGCGCAATGGCGTGCGCAACGCTGGCGCTGGCCCAGGGACCGTTGACGGTGCTGCTCGGCTGGCTGCTGGCCGGCGTGGCGATGGCCGCGGCGCTCTACGATCCGGCCTTCGCCACGCTGCACCAGATGGCGCGCGGTGATTACCGGCGCAGCGTTACCGCTCTGACCCTATTCGGCGGCTTCGCCAGCACGGTGTTCTGGCCGCTGTCGCAATACCTGCTCGAGACGATTGGTTGGCGGGCGTGTTTCGGCATCTATGCGGGGTTGCACGTCGTGTTGTGCCTGCCGATCCACGCGTTGAGTGTCCCGCCAGGGCTTGGTGCGCCAACGGTTGACGCGCCGACGGCAGCGCCGCTGCCGGAAGGCGCACTGAAGCCGCAGCGGCGCGCAGTGTTCGCGTGGCTGGCAGCGGCGCTGGCACTGCTGGCGTTCATCAGCTCGGCCATTGCGGCGCACCTGATCACGCTGCTGTCGGCCACCGGTCTCGCGACGCGCGACGCCGTGCTGATCGGCGCGTTGATCGGACCGATGCAGGTGGCCGGTCGCGTCATCGAATTCGCGTTCACGCGCCATGTCCGTGCGCGGACGGTGGGCACGCTGGCGTTCGGCCTGATGGCGGTGTCGCTGGCTATTTTCACGCAGGTGAAAGGTGTGTGGATCCTGGCGCTGGCGTTCGTGATTCCGTACGGCTGGGCCAACGGCGTCGTCACCATCGTCCGCGGCACGGTGCCCGCCGAGCTGCTGGGCGCGCGCAACTATGGCGCGATGCTCGGCAAACTGGCGCTGCCGCAATTCATCCTGAAGGCGCTGGCGCCGTTCGCACTGACGCTGCTTTTCGTCGTCGATCCGGCACGCGGTGTCGCGCCCTATGCACTGTTTGCGATAGCAATACTGGCGTTCGTGGCGTACCGCGCCGCCGTCACTACGGCCAACCGGCACTGACGCCTCGTATCTAGATCGCGCGCCCCTTGCCATCCGCAGAAATCAGATCTTTTCGCGTCCCGTCGGACGCCATGGAGCATGACCTTGAAGAAAGTAGTCTGGGGTGTCATCAGTACAGCCAAGATCGGCCGTGACCGTGTCCTGCCGGGCATGTTGAAAAGCGGGCTGCTGGAGATTCGCGGCATCGCGTCGCGTGACGAAGCCACCGCACGCAAGACGGCCGGTGCATTAGGTATTCCCGTAGCCTATGGATCGTACGAAGCCTTGCTGGCCGACCCGGCCATCGAGGCCATCTACAACCCGTTGCCCAATCACCTGCACGTGCCGCTGACGTTGCAGGCGGCGGCAGCCGGGAAGCACGTGCTGTGCGAAAAGCCGATTGCCTTGACTGCGGCGGAAGCCATGCAACTGCGCGAGGCCGCAACCAAGGTGCTGATCGCCGAAGCCTTCATGGTGCGCTTTCATCCGCAATGGCTGCGCGCACGCGAACTGGTGCGCAGCGGCCGCATCGGCACGTTGCGCGCCGTGCAGATGTTCTTCGGCTACAACAACGTCGATCCGAACAACGTTCGCAACAAGGCCGACATCGGCGGCGGCGGGCTCTATGACATCGGCTGTTACGCAGTCGTCGCAGGACGCTACTTTTTCGAGTCCGAACCCACGCGCGGAATCGCGCTGATCGACCGCTGTCCGACATTCGCAACCGACCGGATGACCAGTGCACTCGTCGACTTCGGCGACGGCCGCCGGCTTGACTTCACCGTGTCCACGCAAATCGCGCCGCACCAGCGCATCCAGTTGTGCGGGACGAAGGGGCGGATCGAAATTCACATCCCGGTCAACGCGCCCCAGGGCACCGCCACGCGCATCTCCATCGACGACTGCTCGTCGCTGGAGGGCACCGGCATCGTCACCGAGACCTTGCCGGCCAGCGATCAGTACATGCTGCAGGGCGAGGCCTTCTCGCGCGCGGTGCGGGGCGAGATTGCGCTCGAGTTCGGCATCGAGGACGCCATCGCCAACATGCGTGTCATCGACGCGCTGTTTCGTTCAGAGAAGAGCGGCACTTGGGAGTCGATGCGCGGGGGATGACCCGCGTTGCGATAACCTACCGGGTGCGTTTGTCGCGCTCGTACCAGCCGCGCGACCGCTTGACGACGGCCCCGGCGGACCTGGGGAATCATCGGATGCATCGGTGTGCAGCGTCAGGCTGCCGAGCAACAGCCCGACGTTGCTTTGACAGGCGCGGCTGCAGTGGCGGGTGCACAGCAGCCACTGCCAGTGGCGGGCGCCGCGTGTGCCGCGGGACGTACACCGCAGCTCGCCGGCGCGCGCACCGGTTCCGTGGCGGCACTCCCGTCAAACAGCGGCACGTCGCCGAGCGAATGGAAAGCCTCCCACGCGATGCCTTGCGGGTCGCGGACCCAATGCTTGTCGGAGCGGGCGTAACAGCAGCTGACATTGGTCTCGTCGACGAGACTGCTTGCGTCGGCGGCGGCAAAATGTTGTTGCAGGTCGGCCAGTTCCTCGGCATTGTCGGCCTGCAGCCCCAGATGATTGACGCCAACGCGAGCGCCACGATGCGAGATCGCGAAGTTGACGCGGGGATCCTCGAGCATCCACTTTGCGTAGTCGGACTTGATGACCGTCGGCGGCATGCCGAAGAGGTCGGAGTAGAAATGGATGCTGGCAGCGAGATCGGGTACGCCAAGGTGGACGTGGAAGCGCTTCATGATTGGTTCCTTTTGCGCGAGGGCAAGGGGCTGCATGCGGCGGGCGCGCAATCGGGCACACATGTGGCGGTGCCGGGGTTGGTGGATAAATTGAATTTCATATTTCCATTAATATGGAAACAATGAATCAATGTCAAGTAACTGGCGATTCGATGCGGGGAGCGTCGACAAGACGTCAAATGCCGGACGTACGCGAAGGTCAATGGATCTCGGGATCGGGGGTGAGTGCCCCCGCCTCGAGGAAATCGAAATCGCAGCCTTCGTTGGCCTGCGTGACGTGTTTCAGGTAGAGCGTGCCGAAGCCGCGCGTGTAGTGCGGCTTGGGCGGCACCCAGGCCGAGCGCCGTCGCGCCAGTTCGGCGTCGTCGACCTGCAGCGTGAGCGTGCGCGCCGGCACATCCAGCGCAATGATGTCGCCGTCACGCACAAAGGCGAACGGGCCACCCACATGCGATTCCGGCGCCACATGCAGAACACATGCGCCATAGCTGGTGCCGCTCATCCGCGCGTCGGAAATGCGCAGCATGTCGCGCACGCCTTGCTGCAGCAGCTTCTTCGGGATCGGCAGTTGGCCCCATTCCGGCAGGCCTGGCGCGCCTTGCGGTCCGGCGCTCTGCAGTACCAGTACGCTGTCCTTGGTCACGACGAGCGCCGGGTCGTCGATGCGTGCGGCCATGTCGTTGTAGTTGCAGAACACGACGGCCGGTCCGGTGTGGCGCATCAGGTGCTGTTCCATCGCCGCCGGCTTGATCACGGCGCCATCGGGCGCCAGGTTGCCGCGCAGCACCGCGAGGCCATCGTGCGCCACCAGCGGATTCTCGCGCGTGCGGATCACGTCGTCGTGGTACACGGTGGCGTCCGCGATGTTGTCCCCCAGCGTGCGGGCATTGACGGTGAGCGCGGTGGTATGGAGCAGGTCGGTCAGCCGCGACAGCATGCCGCGCAGGCCGCCGGCATAGTAGAAGTCCTCCATCAGGTACTTTCCCGACGGCCGGATGTTCGCCAGTACCGGCGTCCGCCGCGCCAAAAGATCGAAGCGCGCGAGGTCGAGTGGCACGCCGGCACGGCGGGCGAGGGCAATCAGGTGCACGATCGCATTGGTGGAGCCGCCCAGCGCCAACACGGTAGTGACGGCATTGTCGATCGCGCGCGCATCGACGATATCGCGGATCTGCAGGTCCTCCCAAACCATGTCAACGATGCGCTTGCCGGACAGCGTGGCCATCTGCGCGTGCCGCGAATCGGGGGCGGGGATCGACGTGGCGCCGGGCAGCGTGAGGCC
>Ga0105046_10007832_pt1 | contig 16788 bp, 13 predicted proteins | sample MAT03_FD_78385 | JGI IMG/M metagenome (GOLD analysis project Ga0105046, IMG submission 78385) | Freshwater microbial communities from Lake Fryxell liftoff mats and glacier meltwater in Antarctica - MAT-03 (megahit assembly) | ecosystem: Environmental > Aquatic > Freshwater > Ice > Liftoff...
CCTTCGATCTCAGCGGCAATCTGGACCTCACCGCCGGCGGCGCAGCGCCGGGCAATACCCTGGCTGCGAACACCCGCTCCATTCTCGACAGCTCCAATCTCAATCAGACCGCCGATCTCGACGCCAACGGGCGGCCGGATATGTTCCAGGAAAACTCCTCGACGGATGCCAATGCCTGGCAATACCAGAATTCCACCAACAACACTTTCAATTGGTACCGCAGCCGCTTAGTGCCCGAAACGGTGGCCAACTCGATCCAGGTCTATGACGCCCAAGGCGGCAAACATACCATCACCACCCAATTTTTCCGCACCGGTACCCGTACCGATCCCCTGTCTGGGGCTCGCATAAATAGCTGGGATATGATGGTCGATATTCCGCCCGGCGACGGAGTGCTGACAGCCGACGTGGTTGCCGGTATCGAATTCGATCAGAATGGTCGCTTCACTGGCGGCGTGGGTAGCACGGTGCACGGAACCACCTTCAACGACTCGCTCTATGTCGGCAACCCGTCATCGCAGTCGATTGAGATCCAGTGGGGCACCACCGGGCCCACCCAGCCTGCGAATATCCAACTCAATTTCGGTACCGCCAACGGGGTCGACGGCTTAACCGGTTTTGGCAGCAACAGCACCGCCAGCGCGGTGAACCAGGATGGGTACTCCGATGGCACGCTGGAAAATATGTCGGTATCGGCCGAAGGCGACATCGTCGGTCTCTACAGTAACGGCGTTAGTCGCAAATTGGCGCAGTTGCAGCTCACGACCTTCCGCAATCCCTCAGGTCTGACCCAGCTCGGTAGCAATCTGTTCGGCGAATCGGTGAACTCAGGTGTCGCCAATCGCCGCGTTGCCGGTGAAGGCGCTGGCTTTATCACCTCGGGCGCTTTGGAAGGTGGCAACGTCGATATCGCCACCGAATTCACCCGCATCATCACCGCCCAACGCGGTTTCCAGGTCAACGCCCGCGTCATCCAGACCACCGACGATTTGCTGGAAGAACTGGCGAATCTAATCCGGTAAGGCTGACGCTTGATCGTCATTCCCCCAGGCTTGCGCTACCGCCAAGCCTGGGGGTTGTCGTTTGGGGATACGGACATCTGTCCGCCCCAACGAAGTACGTCAGAAAAACATTTCGCGTTTCATCGCCCGCTCAGCACCGTCCGCTGAAAGTGGGGAAGATAACGAAGCAATGAAGGAGCGTGCCCGTTTGTCCGGCTCTCCTTTGCCCGGCTCTGGTTGGCTCATCGTTTCATCACCATGAGCGCGAGTAGCCACGACAGCAGCGCGTCAATGTCGGTGAACAGTGAGTCACGCTGGCGAAAACCCCAATCTACTGAGCTGAGCTGTGAGCTTCACCCGGTCGATGGGTTTGACCAGATACCCTTCGCACTGGCTGCGAAACGCGGAAAGAATGTTTTCCGGCGAGTCCAGCGCGGTGGTCATCAGAATTTTGGCCCCGGCGCCGCCGACCCGGCCAAAACCCTGCTCTATGGCACGAATGCAGCGCAGGCAGGCCTGGCCATCAAGGCCGGGCATCATGATGTCGAGACAAATCAGATCGAAGGGCTGTTGATTCACCAGTTCGGTGGTGACGGCACGGATCACTGCCTCACCATCCGCGGCTACCGCGGACGTGCCGTAGGGCTTGAGCATGGACCCCAGAATCAGGGAACAGGTTTCATCATCTTCAGCAATCAGGGTTCGCATGGGTCACTCCGTAAGGGTATTGATAGTCAGGTTATCCGCCAGCGAGGCAGATGAGATCGTGATCGACAAAGCGTGACTAGCCTGCTCCAGAACGATCACCAAATGCGGGCAGCGCTCGATGTCCGCAGCCAAAGCTGCGGCCTCCAGATCGCTGGCGGCGGCTTGCAAGGCCAACGCACCGATGGAACCGCTGCTGCCCTTGATCTTGTGCGCGGTCCGGTTGAGGACGCCGAAATCCAGGGGGCGCAGGCTGGAGGTAATAGTGGCTACATCCTGGGTCAGCTTGGCCAGGAAGACCTTCACGATCGCGGGCGCCATACCGGGATCACCGCGCTCGATCTCGCGCAACACAGCGAAATCGATGAGCGGCAGCTCGTCGCGCGTAATCGGCACCATCACTTCCTCGGCTTTGCTCGGTCGGGGCGCCGCCGCCGTGAAGCGCGTGGGAGCGAGCCATTGCCGAATCTTCTCCTCCAAGTGCTGGATCTTGAACGGCTTGCCGAGGTAGTCGTCCATACCGGCAGCGAGGCAGCGTTCGCGTGAGCCGGGCATGACGTTCGCCGTCATGGCGATGATCGGCAGACGCGGCGTGCCGGTACGGCGCTCATGGACTCGGATGGCCTGGGTGGCCTCGTAACCATCCATATCCGGCATCTGGCAGTCCATCAGCACGAGGTCGTAGCGATGTTTGAGGACCATCGCCACCGCTACGCGGCCATTGTCCGCGATCGCCACCCGGGCTCCCAGTTTTCTCAGCGCCACGATGGCGACCTTCACATTCACTTCATTATCTTCGACCAGCAACACCTCGGCATCGATGGGGGCGATCGCGCGTTTGTTGCCGGTTGAGCTTTTTTCCAGGTCATAGCGGGTCACGATCCCTGGCTTGCCGGCACGGCACCGCGCAATGGTGGTCGCGAGTACCGCATGAAAGACCTGCGAGCGCACAGGTTTGACCAGGTAGCCATTGAAGCTGGCCTGTTCCATTTTCGCGGCTTCATCCGGCAGGCCTGAACCCGTCACCATCAGCAACGGCAGGGATGCCAACGTTGCTTCACGACGGATCGTCTGGGCGATCTCCGTACCACTCATCCCACGCAAACGCAGATCGATAACCGCCGCCGCGAACGGATCGCTGCCGTTGGCAGCGATCAAGCGCTCTAACGCACACTCTCCCTCGGCACAGGATTCCGCACGTACTCCCACCGCCGCCAATAACGCACAGACGATCTGTGAACTCTCCTCGTTTTCATCGACGACCAGGATCCGCAAACCCGCCAGATCGATCTGGGTGGCGGTTGGGTTCACGCTGGCTAGGACCCTGGGATCCGCTTCGGCAAGGTCGAGCGGCACGGTCAAGGTGAAAGTGGAACCACGATTTTTCACGCTAGTGACGGTGAGGGTGCCAGCCATTAACCCGGCGAACCGTCGACTGATGACCAAGCCCAGCCCGGTTCCGCCGTACTTGCGCGAATACGATGCATCCACCTGAGTGAACGGAGTGAACAAGCGGTCGAGGTGTTGCGCAGGAATGCCGATGCCGGTGTCATGGACCGCGATGGCGAATGCATGCTTCGACCAGGTCACCGCGATGCGCACGTGTCCCGTGTGGGTGAACTTGACTGCGTTGCTGACCAGATTGGAGAGAATCTGCCGAATCCGCCCCGGGTCACCGATCGCCATCCGTGGAACATCCGCGGCGACCCCCACCAGCATCTCCACCGGACGGCCGGTCAACTGCGTGCGGAACAGTTCCGCCACTTGAAAGGTCAACTCGTGCACATCGAACGGGATGCACTCAAGCGTGAGGCGGTTGGCTTCTAGTTTGGAGAAATCCAGGATGCCGCTGATGATCGTCATCAGCGCTTCCGTCGACCGGTAGGCGGTGCGGACGTAATCTTCCTGCTCAGCGCTCAGCGCGGTGCCCAACAGCACCTCTAGCATACCCATGATGCCGTTCATCGGCGTGCGGATCTCATGGCTCATATTCGCCACGAAGGAGATCTTGACCTCATTCGCGCGTTCGGCCTTGAGCGTTAATTCGTTGGCCTGGGCGATGCGCGTCTGCAGTTCAGTATTCAAGTGTTCAACGTCATTTTTGGCCTGCGCTACGTGGGCTTCAGCATATTTTACTGCGGTGATGTCGGTGCGTATGGCTGTATAAAAATCGATATTCCCTTCGGCGTCACGCATCGGCACAATCGTCGAAGCCATCCAATAGAGGGTGCCATCTTTGGCCCGGTTGCAAATCTCGCCATGCCACACATTGCCGCTGGTGATCGTGTTCCACATTTCGACGAAGAATTCTTTGGGGTGGACGCCAGAATTCACCACCCGCGGGGTTTTCCCTATGAGTTCGTCACGGCTATAACCACTGTTTGAACAACACCTATCATTGACATACGTAATCATGCCAGCGGCATCGGTAGTGACGACATTCGCATGCTGATCAAGAGCGAACTTCTGCCTCTCTACCTCGCGCCACGCGGCGCGGGCATTGACCTCCGCCTGCTTACGCGCGGTGATGTCGCGGGTGACCCCAATGAAATGGCTCACCTGGCCGTGGCCATCACGCACCGGGGTGATGGTCAAGTCATTCCAGAAGATCGCGCCATCCTTGCGGTAGTTAAGGATCTCCCCTGAGAACTCCGTGACCGTTGCCAGCGTCTGGCGTATTGCTTCCACGGCCTTGGGATCCGTAAGCAATCCTTGCAGGAATTTACAATTTTGCCCGATTATTTCCGCCCGGCTGTACCCCGAGATCGACAGGAAGGCGTCATTCGCAAAGGTGATGATGCGCTCGCGATTCGTGATGAGCACGCCCTGCGATACCACGGTAAGGGCAAGATAGCTTAGGCGCACCTGCTCGTCGACCTGCTCTGGAAGTGACATGTCGTTGGTCATCTTCGTGCTGCTAACCTTCAAGGCGCCGCAGGGCATGAATGATCCGCTGTGGCATAACGGTTAGCGACGCGACCTCGACCGCCGCTCCGCAGTCGATCGCCGCCTTGGGCATACCGAACACGACGCAGCTTGCCTCGTCCTGGGCGATAGTGTGGGCGCCAGCGGCACGCATGGCCTTGAGCCCCGCCGCCCCGTCATGCCCCATGCCGGTGAGGAGCACGCCGACCGCGTTGGCGCCTACCGCTTTGGCCACGCTCATAAAAGTAATGTCGACCGCCGGACGTTGATAATGGACTTCCGGCCCATCGCGTAATTCCACGTGATAATGTGCGCCGCTGCGTACCACCGCTAAGTGATGGCCTCCTGGGGCCACGTAGGCGAGTCCGGGCAGCAACGGCTCGCCGCCCTTGGCCTCACTGACGTGCAGGCGGCTGGTGCGATTCAGACTCTGCGCAAAGGAAGCCGTGAACATCGGTGGCATGTGCTGGACGATGACGGTGCCCGGTGTGTCGCCCGGCAAGGCAGCCAGAACCTCGCGCAACGCCTCGGTACCGCCGGTGGAAGCACCGAGCGCCAGCACTTTGTCCGAAGTGCGCGCCAAGCTGGCGATCGGTAGCGGTGCTTTGCTTACCGCCGGCAACGGGGCTAGGCGTTGACCGCGACAGCGTGACACGGCGGCCGCGCGGATCGCGCGCGCCAGACGTGGGATTGCATCGCCGACATCGTATGCCGAGCCGGGCTTGCACAGCACTTCGACCGCACCGAGTTCGAACGCGCGCATAGCTTCCTGGCTGCCAGCCGGGGTCAGGCTGGAAATCACCACCACTGGCATCGGGAGATGCTGCATGAGCTTAGCCAGGAAGCTAATGCCATCCATGCGTGGCATTTCCACGTCGAGGGTGATGACATCGGGCTTCAATTCGACGATGCGCTCACGCGCGACGTAGGGATCCGGCGCGCTGCCCACCACGCGAATATCGGCGGTCCGGTTGAGGCCCTCGGTGAGTACCCGCCGCACCGTGGCACTGTCGTCAACCACCAGCACCGAGATCATAGGTGCTGACCCGGCGACACGCGCACCGCCTTGAGGATGCGGGAATTGTCCGCATCGCCGTCGATGGCCACGCCAATCACGCCTTCGACCAGCGCCAGGCGTACCACCGTACGCCCCGCCAAGGGAGCGACGGCTACCAGTTGCGGCGGGTGAAGATGGAATTCGTGGTCATCACCATACTTCACCGGCAGCAGGTTACCGGCGATGACGTTGGCGAGTTCACCGCAGGCCTCGCTGACATCTTGATTGCTGGGCGGATCGCCTGGCGGCAGGCCCAGTAAATTAGCTGCGGTTGCTTCGGCAGCGCCCTGATCAAGGGCAACGATGATGCGTCCGCGCGTACCGTCAGGTCCGACCCACTGCACCTGCACCAGCCACGGCTCCGCATCCCCCTCTGCCGCACCGGTGGGCATCAGGAACGCCAGGTTTTCTGCGACCCCGGCGATCGCCAGCAGGTAGTCATCGTCACTCATGGGGCACCTCCGATTTTGCCGGCCATGAGGTCGTTCACCGCGGCGACCAACTGCTCTGGACGGAATGGTTTGTGGATGAAGCCGGCACCCATCAGCTTGAGCCGAGCGATGCGTGGCTGGGATGATTCTGTCGACACCACGATCACCATGGTCGCACGCAAAACCGGGTCAGCGCGCACTTGGCTGAGGAATTCCTCGCCATCCATCACCGGCATATTGATGTCGAGCAGGACCAGGTCGACCCACTCCGCACGCATTGCAACCAACGCCTGTTTGCCGTCACCGGCCTCAAGCATGGTGCCGATCGACAGTCCCGACATGCCCACGGCGCGCGAGACCATGCCTCGCATCATCCGGTTGTCATCGACTACAAGCACAGTGAACGCCATAGATGTGTCCTTACAGAAGAGATTTGCGACCCTGCGACTCGATCACCGTTTCACCGGTATCGAAGCGCAGTGACATGGTCCGCGGACTGGTGCCACCAGTATCCTCGCCGGCCAACAGGACCCCCTGCTGCCAGAATATCTTGCGCATGACCGTGAGGTTGCGGGTGGCAATGTTGAAGAGGTCGTTGGTGGTGGCGATCATGTTGGCGGCGCCAGCAACCGTGACCCGCAACAAGCGCCGATTCGCACCCAGATTCACCGCCGCCTGGAACAACAACGGGATGCCAAGATCGACAAAGCGGGCGGGACTCTGCCGCGCGAGGTCGGCACTGAGTTGGCTCAAAGGCAACTGCGCATGCAGCATGGCGCCGACCTTGGCCTGGGGGTCATAGACGACGATCCCCAGGCAGCTGCCGAGGGCGTGGGTGATGATCATGCCGCGCTCGGCGCGCCGAGCTTCGAGCACACCGATGCCGACGGTCACCCGACCCGCGTCTTGGAGGGTATTAGGCGACATACGTGGCTGGTCCAAGGGCACGCAGGGGATGGGTGATGGCCGAGAGACTTTCTGAATGACCGACGTAGAGCGTGCCGCCCTTGGTCAGTAGCGCTGCCAGGCGATTAACCAACCGTTCCTGCGTCGCTTGGTCAAAATAGATCATCACGTTACGGCAGAAGATGCAGTCGAAGGGACCTTTGATGGGCCAGGATTCCATCAGGTTCAGACGCGCGAAATTTACCAGGGCACGCAGCTGCGGCTTCACGGCATACAGTACCGGTGGCCCAGCGTCGACCTGTTCAACCGCGAGCGCACGATCAGCCGCCGACAACGCCTCGATGCGACCTTCGTCGTAGCGCCCGGCCTTGGCCTTTTCCAACGCACGAGTGGAGATGTCCGTCGCGAGCATCGCCACATCCCACTTGGCGATGTCGGGCAGCGCGCGCACCAGACTCAAGGCGATGGTCCACGGTTCCTCACCGGTGGCCGCTGCCGCACACCACAGCCGCAGCCGTGGCCGGCTGAGTTTTCCCTGCGCCTTCATCAGCGCCGGCAGGACACGCTGCTCCAAATCCGTGAAATGCGCAGGTTCGCGGCGCCAGGCCGTGTGGTTGGTGGTCAGCAGATCGAGCATCGCCGTCAGCTCTTTGGGATCCTTGCGCACCCGCGCGACATAGTCGCCCAATCCACAATCCAACTGCCGCAGCCGCTTGCCCAGACGACCCTCGACCATCGAGCGCTTGTTGTCGCTGAGGCTGATGCCCGCCACCTCGTAAGCGATGGCCATGATGTCGGCAATCGGATCACTCATCTGTGTGTTTACCATGAATGTTTACCATGAATAAAGGGGTCCGTGATCAGGGCAGTTGTTTGATGGCGCCGTCATCAAGGTCGTAACGCGCAGCGACGACCGTGAGCGTGCCCGCCGCCACCAGGTCTTTCATCTGCTGAAAATATTTCGGTGCCGATTTTCTTGGTCCGACCGGGAAGGTCAGACACATTCCAACAACACCGCCAGTGGTTCGGGAAATCGTAGATGAAGCCATGTTATGTTCCGACGTGGAAGTACGATACAGGTTGATGATGGTACCACGAAAAGATGACCTCAGATGTCCTGCTGTTCATCATCGTCTTTCGCCTTGGGCTTGTCCCTCCGGTTCAGAATGCAAACTGGACGCGGGTCTGAATGACCTTTTCGGATTCACGGTCATTACCCAGGGCCGCGGTGGCGCCATCCTTGAAGGTGGTATGATCGTAATTCAGTTGAAGCTTGACGTTGCGGTTAAGGAACCAGTTCACGCCGACGCCGAAGGCGGTCGCGGAACTGGCTTGGGCCGTGCGCGCGGCGAAGCCATTATCGTAGACGGCATTGTCGATCGTGATCGCACCCACGCGCGCCACCACCTGGAGCGCTCCCCAGCCACCCGGGCCCATGTTTTTGGTCGGCACCACACCCTTCATCGTGGCTTTCTCACCGGTCAGGATGTAGCCGGCCTCAATCTGCCAGGCACGGTTGCTGACGTCCTCCGACACGGCGGCTTCCTGAATGCGCTGGGTGGTGATGATGTACTCGGCCATGACATCGAAGCTCGCGATTGGCCAGTAGAGCTGCGGTGAATAGCGCGTGCGATCGCCCTTGGCGAATGCCGTCGCGTCATAAGTGAAGAAGGTGTTGTTGCCCGGTGTCTTGTAGGTCGGAAGGTTGTTGGTCGCCACCGCCCCGGTGCCCTTTTCGTAACCGTGGCTGGCGGCGAAGCCCAGGTTTAAGGTATTGAGCCCGTCTATGCCAGAATCCTTGAACGGCGTCGCCCACACGCGGGCGATGCCATCCTTATCGTCATTGGTATCGGTGTCTTTGTTGCCGCCATCGACCGCGCCGTTGAAGATGCCGACGGCATAGTTCAGCGCTCCATTCAGGACGTCGCCACTGACCTGGAAGCCCGCATCGCGCGTCGGACTCAAGCCGCTCGGCAGGCCACGGGCGACAAAGGCGGTGTTGGTGTCGCCTTGCAGCATCTCAAGTCCGAACGGCACCTTGAAGCGGCCGGCGGTGATCTTGAACGCCGGATCGATATTCGCGGTAAGGTAGGCATCGACCAGCGCCGGCGTGGCGGTGAGTTCGAACATGATGCGGAAGTCGAAGTACTTGGCCAAGGTGCCCTCGATAATCGGGCGTACTTTGGAAAGCGTAAAAGTATTGGAGAAGGGCAGCACATCATCTTTGAGAAAGTACTTGCCGTCGAACTGGGCGTAGCCGCCCAGGCGCAGGCGATAGGCGCCGTCCGCCGAAACCAGCCAGAACCCATCCTTGGCGTTGGCGGTAAGCCTGGGCGCATCGCCGGCCGACGCGCTCGACGCCCCACTTGCCGCGGTGTTCTTGCCTGCCGCTTCATTGAGCAGCTTCACCTCCTGGGCCAGCGCCTGCAGGCGTTGTTCGATATTCCACCCTTCATCTGCCCCCGGCAGCAGGGCGATGCTGACCATACAGGCGGCGAAGGTGGACAGCGTCGGGGTCAGGTAGCGATGCATGGATAAATCTCCTAATAAAAGTGGTGGCTTCCGACGCGGTCAGGGCAGTTGTCTGACGGTGCCGTCATCAAGATCGTAACGCACAGCGACGACCGTGAGCTTACCCGCCGCCACCAGGTCTTTCAGCAGCGGCGCTGAGGAAGCGATCGTACGAGCGACGGCGCTGGCATTGATGCACACCGCCTGATCGACGGCATCGCCCGGCGCAGGTGTGGTACCTACCAAATTCTGCTGAATCAGGTCGGTGATCGCCAGCACATGGGCCGGCGCTGGCTTTCCTGAAATCGCAGCGGTAACCACGCCGCAGCGTTCATGGCCCATCACCACTACCAGCGGCACATGCAGGTGCATGGCGGCATACTCGATCGAACCGAGTCCGATGGCATCGACCACGTTGCCGGCCACGCGGATGACGAAGATGTCGCCCAGACCGACATCAAAAAGTTGTTCCGGTGGCACGCGCGAGTCCGAACAACACACGACGATAGCAATTGGATTCTGACCCTTCGCCACGGCGATCCGACGTTCGCTGTCTCTGTTACCTGTATTCGTCAAGTCGCCGACGAAACGTTTATTGCCCCGTATCAGGCGCTCAAGCGCTTGCTGGGCATTGAGTCCCTGTGCTGCCGCTTCCGCAGGGACGGCGGTAGGCGCATCGGCCGCGTGGGCCGACGCGGGCTGCGCTGCCGGAGCCGCATGGACGTGCTCTTCTCCTTGGCACACGCCAAAGATTAGGAACGGCAGCAGGAATAGATAAGGTGAGCGCATGGTAATTTTCTAGGTAATGGTAGGGTAAACGGGGTGAATTAAAACTTACTGAGCGTTTGATTATCGCTGACGCCGTCATCGTCGAATGGGATGGCCATGCGGGCCGTGCTTGCCGCAGCCTTCGCCGCCGGTTTGCTGGAGACGGACAGCACCGGCCGGTGCTGGGCGGCCGGTTGGTGCGCTGACGCCTTGGGCTTGCGCTCCTGGTGCGCGCCCGCCTGCTGGCGTTCAGCCGACAATCCGCGCACCATGACATCGAGCCCAACCACCAAACCGTTGAGTGTTTGGCTCTGGGCCGAGAGCTCTTCGCCCACGGCGCTGTTCTCTTCCGCACCCGCAGCATTGGCTTGGGTGACCTGATCCATCTGCCGTACGGCAATGCTGACCTGATCAATTCCCTGCGAGACTTCCTTGGCCGAGGCGGCGATCTCCGCCACCAGATCGTTAATCTTGCGACTGGCGGTGGTGCTTTGACCGACGATCTCATTGACGTTCTTGGCAAGAATCACGCCATTGTCCGCCGCCTTGACCGAGTTCTCGATCAACGTCGCGGTATTGCGTGCCGCCTCGCCGGCGCGCTGGGCCAAGTTGCGCACTTCCTCAGCGACCACCGCGAAGCCTTTGCCGGCGTCGCCCGCACGAGCTGCTTCGACTGCCGCATTGAGCGCCAGCAGATTGGTCTGAAAGGCGATCTCATCGATGGTCTTAACGATCTTGGCGGTCTGATCGGCGTTGGCCTTGATGTCCTGGATCGCCTTGGCGAGTTCGACCATCGCTAGAGACCCGCGTTCACCAGCTTGCCGACCTTCGCTGGCCAAGGTCGCCGCTGAACTGGAACTGGCCGCGGTCTGTTTGACCATCGAGCCCATTTCTTCCAAGCTGGCGCTGGTTTCTTCGAGTGCCGCTGCGGTTTTCGAGGTGCCGTCCGCCAGCGATTGGGCTCCACCGGCGACCTGTTCAGCGGCGCTGGCGGTTTCATTCGAACACGCTGCCAGATCGGTAATCATGCGCATCAAAGCGATCGTGATGCCGCGGGTAATAAAAAATGCCAAGAGCACACCAGAAATGATCATGACCGCTAGACCGACCAACATGGTCTGAGATGAGCCTTGCAAACTGGTCATGCTGTCAGTGGCTTCTTTCAACGACAGTTTCACGCCTTCTTGGGCAGCGCCCTGAGCCACATGCGATAATGCTTCGCCGGCCGTGGCACGCTTGACGCCGACGGCGCTCAGTTCCTTATAGATGATCGCCATTTCCGTGACGTCGCGCTTGTACTCTCCCGTACCTTTGATCACCACGTTCAACGCCTGGATGTCTGCCGGTTGAAGAATGACCTCCTTCAAGCGCTTGAACGCCTGCTCGGTTTTCTCAAATTCTGGAAAGACCTCGGTGACGAACGTCATGTCACGCAGGGCCTGCCCCTTCCAGGCGGCGACTCGAATCTTGCCCATGCGCTCGATGACCTCGTTGATCAGCGAGACCTTCTCGAAACGCCCCAGGAGCTTTTCGGAACTGTTGGCTGGCACCGGAGCCGCCACTGGCTTGGCTTCAGCGCCGGGCGCGATTGATGCGCCGGGTGTCGCCCAGCCCTTGGTTGCGACCGCCTCGTTGGCAGCGGCTGATGGAGCGGCTGTTCCGGATTCCTCTGCTATCTCACGGCGCATCTTCACGGACTGCACATCCTGGAGCTCGATCGCGCTCTTCATCAGCTCTGCTGCGCTGACATTCATGGACTCATAGACTTTGGCCAATTTTCCGGTGTAGTCCTCGGTTTCTTTGACCAGGGAGGTGAATTCCGCACCATACGTTCGCGCCTTCTCGATGTCGGCGGCAAAGAGCGGCAGGTCCTGGTCTTTGGCCAACGCCGCAGCGTCTTTGATGTGGTCATCCATTTCGGCCAGCGATTTGCGTGTTGCGATCAGAAAATTTTCATTGCTGGTCAAGCCATACGTTCTGGCCGAAATCATGGCACTCGCCGTTGCCCGTTCGATGTTAACCGCCATTTCCACCTCGGGCACATAACGCGTGCTGAGCGCTACCGACCGCTCCACAGATGCGTTCATGGTATAGACCGCAACGCTGCCCAAAGTCACGCCCGTGGCCAACACGGCGGTGAAGCCAAGAGCGATTTTAGTACCGAGTTTCATAAGATAAGTTCCAGAGGTGAGTGGGTAAAGAGAAAGGGATAAAAGGGGCGATCAGGCCGTGGCGCTTAACGAAGCGCTGGTATCGCCCAAAACTCGGGCGATATCGAGCAGGATGCGGATACGGCCCTGCGATTTTCCGATCGCCGCGACACATGTGGTGTCGATGGCCAAGCCATAGGCTGGAGGCGCTTCGGTTTCTGCCTCGGTGAAGCGCGCGACTTCGGCCACTCTGTCGACCGCCAGCCCGATCTCGCCGCGTGCATTCTCGACCACGATGATCACGTTGTGGGGATGGGCCTCGACTGGTGCCATACCGAAGCGGGTGCGGATACTGATCACCGGGATGACCTTCCCGCGTAGGTTGATCACCCCGATCATTTCGGGCGGAGATCCCGGGACGGGGGTGATCGGCAGCATGCCGATGATTTCCCGGACCTTGAAGATCTCGATGCCGTATTCCTCCTGTCCCACCTGGAAGGTCAGGTAGGTGCCGGTCACGCGACCGGCGGTGGTGGGGGCTGCAGTGGATGAGGCCATGGATAACTCCGGATAATAAGAAGGGGAGTGTGGTCGCTTGAAGCGCGAGCAGGTGTAAGAAGCATTCAGCTGTGCGACTACCGAGAGCCGGTCTTGCCGCCGGGTTTAGGGTTGGACTTGTGCTGCAGAGCAACTGCTCCGCGCACCATCACATCGAGCCCAACCAGCAGTCCGTTGAGGGTCTGACTCTGGGCCGAGAGTTCTTCGCCCACGGCGCTATTCTCCTCGGCGGCGGCCGCATTCGACTGGGTCACCTGGTCCATCTGACGGACCGCCTTGCTGACCTGGTCGATGCCCTGCGCCACTTCCTTGGCCGACGCGGCGATCTCGGCCACCAGATCATTGATCTTGCGGCTAGAGACCGTGCCCTGGCCGACGATTTCGTTCACGTGCTTGGCCAAGGTGACGCCGTTGTCTGCCGCCTTGACCGAGCTTTCGATCAGCGACGCGGTATTGCGAGCGGCTTCACCCGCACGCTGCGCCAGGTTGCGCACTTCCTCGGCGACTACCGCGAAACCTTTGCCCGCATCGCCCGCACGGGCGGCTTCAACCGCCGCGTTGAGGGCCAGCAGGTTGGTCTGAAAGGCAATCTCATCGATGGTCTTGACGATCTTCGCTGTCTGATCGGCATTGGCTTTTATGTCCTCGATGGCGGCGGCGAGTTCGCTCATCGCCTGTGAACCGCGTTCACCGGCCTGACGGCCTTCGCCTGCCAGTGTTGCAGCGGAGCTGGAACTGGCGGCGGTCTGTTTGACCATCGAGCCCATCTCTTCCAAGCTGGCACTGGTTTCTTCAAGCGCCGCGGCGGTCTTCGAGGTGCCATCCGCGAGCGACTGAGCTCCACCCGCTACTTGATTGGCGGCGCTGGCAGTCTCGTTGGAACAGGCGGTCAGGTCGGTCACCGCACGCTGCAGCGAGCGCGTGATGCCGCGGGTGATGAAGTAGAAACCAAACACCACGCCCGCAAGCATCAGCAGGCCCACCAAACTGACCCGCATCGCGGCGGCATTGGCTTCGCTGTAGTCGATCGGCTTGGACAGCACGAAGGCGCCCTTGAGGTCGCCGACCTTCATGTTTTCCATCGGCAAGCCGACAAAGTCCAAGCCGTTCTTCGTCGGACTGTTGGCCGGGTTGCCGTGGCAGGTCAGGCAGCTCTGCGTGAGTCTGACCGGACGGGCGAAGGTGATGAAGCCTTTCTCGGTGGAGAAATATTCCTCTTTGTTGCTATCGAAGGCATCAAAGACCGGCTTGAACTCTGCGGTGAATTCGTTCGCCGGATTGCGCGCCTTGATCTTCGGCGTGGTGGGCGTCTCGAACGTGAAGCCGGCCGAGTCAGCCACCGGCGCGATCGACTGCCACGCCGCCACCACCGGTATGGTCTGATAAAGATCGGACTTGTGCAGTGATGTAGTCTTCATCTGGTCTAACATCTTCTGGATGTCGAAGGCGCCCGCCGTATGCAGGCGATCAAAGTTCTCACGCACGGTCTCAGCCTGTTTGATCATTGATTCCATCACATCATGGGTCTGCTTGATCTGCTTTTCCCGCAGGATCAAGAAGGTCACAATAATGCTGCCGATGGTGGCGATCATCACTGCGATGGCAGCTGATGACATGATTTTGGTGCCGAGTTTCATGGTCGATTCTTTACTGGTAACGGAGCGAGATTGTTCAGGCGTTCTGCAGGTCCGCGTGCTGGCGCACGAGGAAGGCCGGATTGAGGATCAGGGCAACACGCCCGTCTCCGAGGATGGTGGTGCCGCTGGTGCCAAGGTGGTGGGCCACACCCTCATCGAACGGTTTGATCACCACTTGGCGTTGTCCCAGGATCGCATCGACCTGAATGACGAAATCCGCGCCGCGGTTTTCGATCACTACCAGGATCGCCTCGCCGGGATCCATGATGCATCCGGATATGCCCAAGGCCTGGCCCAGGTGGACCAGCGGCAACATGCGTTCGCGGTGCTGAATCACGTGCCCACGATCTAAAATAGTCTGCACCTGGCCCGCCTTGGGCCGCAGCATCTCGACGATGCTGCTGATCGGCATCAAGAGATTCTCTGATCCGACTTTCAGCTGCATCGCATCGAGGATCGCCGTGGTCATCGGCAGGCGGATGGTGAAGGTCGTGCCCTGGCCGACTTCCGAGGTAATAAAAACGGTGCCATTGGCCTCTTCGACTTGGCGCCGCACCACATCCATGCCCACACCGCGGCCGCTGACATCGGTGACCTTGGCGGCGGTGGAAAAGCCAGGCAGGAAGATCAGCTGGAAGCAGGCCTGCTCGTCCATTGCCTGCTCCGAATCGACCAGGCCTTTTTCGATCGCCTTGGCCCGCAGCCGCTTCGCGTCCATGCCCGCGCCATCATCCTTGAGGCAGATCACGACGTCGTCGCCGGCTTGGTATGCCTCCAGTCTGATGTTGCCAGCTTCGGACTTCCCGTTGGCGATCCGCACCTCGGGGGACTCGATGCCGTGATCGATGGCGTTTCGCACCATGTGCATCAGCGGGTCGCTCATGGTTTCGGCCAGGGTGCGATCGATTTCGGTCTCTTCGCCACCCAGGCTGAAATCCACTTTCTTGCCGATCTTTTTGGCAGTGTCGTAGACGACCCGCGCCATCTTCTGAAAGGTTCCGCGCAGGGGCACCATCCGCAGACTGAGCGACAGGACTTGCAGGCTGCGCAGGATCCGACCCTGCCGCACCACCGCCTGGGCGAGGTGGGAATTCGCCTGCAGATCGGGGTGATGCTGCACCATGGCCTGGGCAATGAGCAATTCCCCGACCTGGTTCATCAGGTCTTCCAGCTTTCCTGTGGCTACCCGCGAGAATGCATCGGCGGGGGCTTTGGCTAATGGTGCGCCTCCAGCCGCCTTGTCCGCGGCTTTCGCCGGCGCCTTCGTCGCTCCGTCACTCGGTTTCACCACTGCGGGATTCGCGGGATTCGCGGGATTCGCGAGATTCGCGGGATTCGCGGGATTGGCGCTGACGGATTGCGGCGTAGGTGCTGTCGCCCCCGGTTCAGGCACCGCCTCTGCAGGAGACGCACTCGCCTCCGGCATGGCGCAAACCGCCAAACGCTGCGTGACCGCCTGCATCAGCTCCCGCAAGGCGTCGACGCCGCTCAGCACGGTCGACGCGAACGATTCATCGGCCTTGACCGCCCCATCCCGCACCGGCTGGATCCGCGCCTCGTAGTGGTGCGCCGAATGCTCGATGTCCGTCTGTCCGAGATAGGACGCCATGCCTTTAACCGTATGGAACGAGCGGAATATCGCGTTGACCTCTTCGGCGGTAAACTGCGTGCGGCCCAGCACGCCAGCTTCGGCCTGATTGAGCAGCTCGGTGGCTTCTGCCAGGAATTCAGCGATGACCGACGCACTCTGATCGGTGACCGGTTCGTCGGCGATGGTCACCTGAGCAGAACCGTCGGTGGCCGTGGCGACCGCCATCGGCACGCGCTGCAGCGACTCCAGCTGCTCGCAGTGCTTGAGGATATTCAGATACTGGTCCTTGGCCGCAGCGCCTGTCATAGCATCGACCAGTTGGCGCATTCGCGTGATCACCACACGCGCCTCGGGATTCCATGATCCGCGAAGCATGGCATTGGCCAGACCGTCGATGATGGCGCCGACCCCGGCTTTGTCGCCCGAACCGGCGATGATCAATTCGGCGATGGCGGTCGAAATGGTGTCGAGCGGATCCTCGAGGTTGCTTGATGAGGGAACCTGCACTGCGGGACCGGCTGTCGGAGTGACCGCAGCAGGCGCCGTCG
>Ga0105046_10007833_pt1 | contig 16788 bp, 12 predicted proteins | sample MAT03_FD_78385 | JGI IMG/M metagenome (GOLD analysis project Ga0105046, IMG submission 78385) | Freshwater microbial communities from Lake Fryxell liftoff mats and glacier meltwater in Antarctica - MAT-03 (megahit assembly) | ecosystem: Environmental > Aquatic > Freshwater > Ice > Liftoff...
AAACATTCCTGTTGTTTTCACTAATGGCCAAACTTACGCTGCAATTGCAAATGGTGTTCTAACACCGGCAAATTTTGCTGCTAATCCAGATGGAAGACCTACAGCATTCACACTGTTGCTTTCACAAAATGTTCGTGAAAATGCTGTAAATCCAACCGAAGTTGATTTTATTGCAGTGCACGGAGCAACGGATGCTCCAACAGTTGACATTTTAGCAAGAAATGTTGCAACTCTTGTCAACAACGCTGCATATACCGATATCACTACATACATTACTGTTCCACCGGCAAGTTTTATACTGGATGTTACACCTGGTAATGATAACAGTATAATTGTTGCATCTTTCACAGCAGATTTAACTACACTTGCCGGAGCATCTGCAGTAGTATTTGCGTCAGGATTTCTTGATCCTGCCACCAATCAGAACGGCGAAGCCTTTGGTTTATTTGCTGCATTAGCAAATGGAACTGTTGTTCCTTTTGCTCCTACCAGTCAGGCACGTATACAAATTATTCATAACGCTGCTGATCCTGCTGCATCCTCTGTTGACATTTACTTGAACGGGGCTCTTGCACTCGATGATTTTGATTTCAGAACTGCTACTCCATTTATTGATGCTCCTGCGGGAGTAACTATCAACATTGGTGTTGCTACTTCAACCAGTGCAAGCATAAACGATACTATTGTTAATATTCCGGTACAGTTGGTAAATGGACAAACTTATGTTGCTATTGCTAACGGCGTACTTAATCCAGTTGCCTTTGCATTGAACCCTAATGGAATTGCTACAGGTTTCACCTTGTTGATTTCACAAAACATCCGCGAAAGCGCTCAAAATGTAGGTGAAGTTGATTTTGTGGTGGTTCATGGTGCTACTGATGCTCCAACTGTTGATGTACTTGCAAGAAACGTTGCAACGTTAGTTGATGATGCTTCTTACACAGATATCACTTCTTACATTAATGTTCCTGCTGCGAGTTATTTGTTAGATGTAACTCCGGGAAATAACAACAGCACTATCGTTGCATCCTTCACTGCCGACTTAAGTGGATTGGCCGGTGGATCAGCTGTAGTATTTGCATCCGGATTTCTTGACCCTTCAACCAATCAGAATGGAGAAGCTTTTGGTTTATTTGCTGCTCTTGCAAATGGTACCGTAGTTCCTTTTACTCCTACAAGTCTTGCAAGATTACAAGCTATTCACAACGCTGCCGATCCTGCTGCTGCTTCAGTAGATGTATACATTGATGGCGCACTTGCAATTCCTAACTTCGCCTTCCGCACAGCTACTCCTTTCATTGACATACCGGGTGATGTAACAATTAATATCGGCATTGCACCTGCAGGCAGCGCAACAGTGAATGACACCATTGCAAACTTCCCTGTACAATTTGCTAATGGCGGAACCTATGTTGCAATAGCCAACGGAGTTATAAATCCTGCCAACTTTGCATTAAACCCTGATGGGCGTCCTATCGGATTAACATTGTTCATTCAAAATGAAATTCGCGAAGCCGCTGTGAATGCAGGTGAAGTTGATTTCATAGCAGTACACGGTGCTACTGATGCCCCAACTGTTGATGTTAAAGTAAATGGAGGCGGACCAATTTTGGTTGATAATGCTGCATACAGCGATATTACTGCCTACATAAATGTTCCTGCTGCTGCCTATACTTTGGACGTTACTCCGGGAAATGACAATACAGTAATTGTTGCATCTTACTTTGCCGATCTTACTACTTTGGCAGGAGGATCAGCTGTAATATTTGCTTCAGGATTTCTTGATCCTGCAACCAATCAAAACGGACCGGCATTTGGCTTATGGGCTACTATTGCTGATGGAACAACCTTCCCGTTAACAATTGTAACATCAGTAAATGAAATTGCTGAAAATTTAAATATCTCCGTATATCCTAACCCGGTAGTTTCAGGTTCACCTATTATGATCTCAAATAACGAAAGTTCAGAGATTAGTGTTGAAATCTTGAATGTTCAGGGTCAATTGGTAAGTAATACAATTATACCCGGAAATGCTCAGTCGTTTGAAGTTAGTACTTCATCGCTCGAGTCGGGTGTATATTTTGTAAAAACTTTTACAGGAGAAAAAACCAATGTTAGTAAATTAATGGTTAAGTAATTGGGTACCATTTGTTAGAAAAAACCGGGACCGTAATCCCGGTTTTTTTTGTACCCATTACAACGTGTTTTCTGCCCGGTGAGAACCGTCGCAATAAGGTTTGTTTTGAGAAGCACCACAACGGCACAAAGCAACTTGTCCCCTTTTAATAGTTTCATTTCCGGTTTCATCCACCACCACACAATCACCTTTAACTATAAGCGGACCTTTACCCATAACCATAATTTTCACTTCAGTTCCTTTACTTTCAGTACTGTTTTCCATAGTATTTTGATTTGTTTGAGATTTTTCATTTGTTGAAATTGATAACGCGCCGGAAGGGCATTTTAATATCTGATCAACAATTTGATCGGATGTGGCTCCTTCGGCATTGACCCAGGGACGAACACGCGGATCAAAAACACCGGGAAGTCCTCTGAAGCAAATGCCGGAATGTATGCACATGTGAGGCTTCCATACCACTGTAACCTCCCCATTAGAATACCTTTTAGTGATATCTTTCATAAGCTTCATGCTTTTAGTGATATATCAATCGACATAGCAGGAGCTAACGTTTTATGCACAGGGCATTTTCCTGCAATAACAAGCAAACGCTGAATTTGTTCGGCCTCGAGAGCACCTGAAAAACTCAATTGAATACGGGTATTGGTAGATTGTAATCCATTCTCAATACTACGTTCCATAGTTACAGCAGCACTCACCCCTTCCAAATTCCAACCTTTACGAAAAGCGTACATGCTTACAGTTATACAGGTGCACGATGCCAAAGCGGAAATGAGTAAATCATGTGCACTGGGTCCTTTATCGGCACCGCCATGGTCAACCGGTTCATCAGAAAGTATAATGTGTTTACCGGCAACGATTGTGGTTGCATAAGGCTCTGTTCCGGAAGTAGCTGTGATTGTATTAATTTTGGCATCCATAAAGATCTAATTTTGTATTAATTCATCTCAAAATTACATTTAATTTATTTAAAATGACCGCAAATTGCTAAAACCCCTGATCTTTGTATTTGTTATAATACCGTTTACTGTAACAATGATACTATGAAAGCATTCAAAACAATTTTACTTCTTATCGTACTATTTCCTTTCTCCTTTCAATCTGTTGCAAGCGGACTATCCAATGGAACCATCAGGGGAAAAGTTGTAGATAAAACTACCCGGGAACCCATACCGTTTGCAAATATCATTGTGAAGGGCACCAATACAGGAACCACCACAGATGTAGACGGAAAATTTCAACTTGTAGATGTTATTCCGGGCTATGTAAATCTTGTTGTTTCTTATGTGGGATACAAGACTAAGATAAGTGCCGATATATTTGTTACCAAAGAAAAGATTCCATATGTTGAGATAGAGATGGAGGCATCTGCATCAAGTCTCACGGAGGTAGAAATAAAAGGCTCGCAATTTGTTAAAAAAGAGGAGAGTCCGGTTTCACTTCAAACCATAGGGATCCGCGAAATAGAACGTAATCCCGGCGGTAACCGCGACATATCCAAAGTAATTCAATCGCTTCCCGGAGTTGCTTCATCACCGAGTTTCAGAAATGATATTATCATCAGAGGCGGGTCACCCTCCGAAAATAAATTTTATCTCGATGGAATTGAGGTGCCGGTGATCAACCATTTTCAAACACAAGGCTCTACCGGCGGTCCTGTAGGAATCATTAATGTTAATTTTATCAGAGAAGTGGATTTTTATTCCGGGGCATTTCCTGCCAACCGGGGTAATTCACTAAGTTCCATTCTTGATTTCAAACAAATTGACGGCAGCACCGAGAAAATGGGAATACGGGCAACTCTGGGTTCATCGGAAGTTGGCCTTACTGCCGACGGTCCTATGGGCGATAAAACAACGTATATTTTCTCTGTCAGACGTTCCTATCTTCAATTTTTATTTTCACTCTTTAAGCTTCCATTTCTTCCAACTTTCACTGATGCACAATTCAAAATCAGACATAAGTTTGATGATAAAAATGAAATCATCTTTCTTGGATTGGGTGGCTATGATCAGTTTGAGCTCAACGAAAAAGTTAATGAAGATGTTACCGATGAGGAGCAACTTGAATTAAACAATTACATCCTCGGAAATCTCCCTGTAAATACTCAATGGAATTATACTGTTGGTGCGATTTATAAACATTACGGTAAAAACAACACATCGAGTATTGCTTTGAGCAGAAATCAATTGAACAATGAGTCGACAAAATATTTTAATAATGACGAAAGCAGTGATGATAATCTGTTACTAAATTATAATTCACGCGAAACCGAAAATAAGCTTCGTTTCGAAAATACTCTTACCAAAAGTACATGGAGGGTAAACACCGGAATCAATCTGGAAACTGCCGGATATACTGTTGAAGGTTTCGATAATGAAGCAACTCCCGGCGGTCCAATAAAAATCAATTTTGATTCAGGATTTGATATTTTAAAGTATGGAGTGTTTGCTTCGGTATCAAAACCCGTATTGAAAAACCGATTGATGCTTTCTGCAGGAATACGTGCAGATGCTAATACCTACTCCAACGACATGAACAATCCTATTGATCAGTTATCGCCACGACTATCGGCATCATTTTCGGTAACTCAAAAATGGAGTATCAATTTTAATACAGGAAGATATTATCAGTTACCAGCCTACACTATTCTTGGCTATGGAGACCAAACAGGTTCATTAGTTAATAAAAGAAATACTTTAACCTACATTTCAGCCGATCATCTTGTAGGAGGTGTACAATTTGATCCCGATAATTCCACTAAAATTACGGTTGAAGGATTTTATAAAATGTATAATGATTACCCCTACTCCATAGCCGATTCTATAAGTCTGGCGAACCTTGGTTCCGACTTCGGCGTTGTAGGCAATGAAGAAGTCAACTCCACTTCAAAAGGTCGTGCTTATGGCATTGAATTTTTGATTCAGAGAAGATCTGAAGTTGGTATTTATGGAATTTTGTCGTACACTTATGTAAAAAGCGAATTCACTAACTATACAGGAAACTATTTCCCTTCAGCGTGGGATAATCGCAACATCCTGACAATAACAGCAGGAAAAAAACTTCGCAAAAACTGGGATGCAGGCTTGAAATGGAGATACGTTGGAGGCCGGCCATACACACCTTATAATGTTCCTGCATCGGCACTTAAATCGAATTGGGATGTTTCGGGACAAGGTATTTTAGATTATACGCAACTTAACTCATTACGTCTATCCGCCTTTCATCAGCTCGATGTGAGAATAGATAAAACATGGTTTTTCACAAAATGGTCGGTGAATTTGTATATTGATATTCAGAACCTGTATAATTTTAAAGCAGAAAATCCGGAAATTCTTAATGTAAGAACAGATAGTAACGGGCAACCGGTTACCGATGCTCAGGATCCTACACGGTATGAAACATATTTTATCAAAGATGAATCGGGAACAGTGCTTCCTACTATTGGAATTATTGTTGACTTTTAGCCGGATATTTTTATTTGAAGAAAAAAGGGAAATCTCTTAGCGAGATTTCCCTTTTTTGTATTGGAATGTGATTAACTATTAAGTTTATTGTTTAACAAATTTAGTAGTTACAATTGTTCCTGCAGCATTGAGGACAATGTTGTATACACCTGAAGACAATTCAGAAACATCAACAGTAATTTTTTGAGCTCCTACAGATTGCATTCCATTGTTAAAAGATAAAACTTTACTTCCTCTCATATCATACACATCGGCAACAACTGAACTTTTTGCAGCGAGCGTATAAGTGAGTTCAATATTAGATGAAGAAGGGTTCGGATACAAGGATAGTCCAAGTTCATTTTTAACTTCATTCAAACCAACAGCAGTTCCTGTTACAAGAATATCATCAAGCGAAACCAGGTTATCATCATCTGCATCATGCAAGAAGGCGATATAAATAGTTTGACCTGAATACTGAGCAAGGCTTGCAGTAAAGGGGCGCAACACGCCAACAAAACGGCTCGAGTCAGCTGCATTATCATATTCAATAAACGTTCCATCGGCACCATGAACAAAACCCGGTGAGAAGGTATACGCGGCAAAATCATTTCCAGCACCTGTCAGATATTGTCCGGCCTGGAACAATGTATCCGTGAAACTGGCTTCAATGTTGTCGGTGGTAGAAATCAAAACAGTGTAACCATCAACGTACAATGGTGTTTGACGAGGTGCAGACTCCCAGCTTAAAACGGCACTTGCATCCACAATTTGGAGAGGAGGCGTCATCAACCAGTTACGGTTACCGGGAAGAAAGCTAGCAAGCCATGAAGAACTGTACAGGCAAGCATCAGCTGAATCTATGGTTGAGAATCCAACTTCACTCCAGAACCATTCCTGTGGTCGAGCATTCGCATCAGGTAAGGCATCGGCATCAAAATTTACCCACAGTATATCATTACCACTGTTGAATGGTAAATAATTTGCAGTTGGATCAACGTCAAAATTTTCGTAAAGTAAGGTATCGCTTTGTGCGAGTACCACGTTTGCAGAGATCGCAAACACTGAAATCATAAGTAGTTTTTTCATCATAGTAAGTAATTTAATAAGTTTAATTTAATAATGAGTTAAAAACAAAGATAATAAAAAAGGATTTAATATTTGTCGAAAGTCTGCAATATCCACGTTTTCAATTAAATCGGTACATGTCCGGCAGATTAAAATTCGGTCTGGATTGTAATTAATAAGTCATTTTCGCACATACCAAATGACCTCAGACGTGTATATAAACATGAAAATGTGTCACAATTTTATCATGCACCAAAAGAGCACTTTGCAGGGCATTTAAGAAAACATACACCCCCTGTTGTTATTCGCAATTGGTTGAGGTAGCTCAAACCTGTTGTTTCAGACCTGTTTAGTTATGCTAAAAGTTGACTTGCATATAGTATAAGCATGCAACTACATTTACCAAATAAACAGGCGCAAGCCATAAAATTTAAGGTTATGAAAACACTTCTCAAGGTTGCAATGATGCAATACATGATTTTAGTTCCGTTGTTTTCGTATGCACAATCACAATGCACTCCACCAAATGCAAAAGCGGATCTCGACATAAACAATGTTAGAACCACAATTCTTGTTGGAGGAGACATGTGGTGGGATCTGTCCAATCCAAAATATGAAATACCACAAGGCAGTGGTAAACATTCCATATTTACAGGAGCATTATGGATTGGTGGAATAGATCCCGGTGGACAAATTAAGGTAGCGGCGCAGACTTACCGTCAAACCGGCCTTGACTTTTGGGGTGGACCACTTGATACCACTTCAGTAAACATAACACAGCAAAAATGTCTTGCTTATGATCGCCATTGGAAAGTTACTCGTGAACAGGTACAAAATTTTATCAATAACCCTTCATCTGCAAGCAATGATATAAAAAGCTGGCCCGGAAACGGAGATCCTTCCTCTCAGGAAGGAGAATTTTTGGCTCCATTTGTAGATGTTGATGGTGATGGCGAATACGATTATACTAAAGGTGACTACCCCGGTTATAATCTTTCGGGATCATATCCCACTTTGCCCGGTGTAAACAAATCTATGTGCAACGATTTTTTATTTGGCGATCAAACCATATGGTGGGTATTTAACGACAAAGGAAATGTACATTCAGAAACCAACTCCGATCCCATCGGCCTTGAAATAAGAGCTCAGGCTTTTGCATTTCAAACCAACGATGAAATTAATAACATGACTTTTTACAAATATCAAATCATTAACCGCTCCACCATCACTCTTACCAACACCTATTTTGGTCAATGGGTAGATCCTGATTTAGGTAAAGGTGATGATGACTATGTTGGATGTGATGTTGTTCGCGGATTAGGTTATTGTTATAATGGTGATGCTGAAGATGAAACTGCGAGTGGCTACGGATTTAATCCTCCTGCTGTTGGAATTGATTTCTTCCAGGGCCCCACAGCCGATCTATCCGATTCTCTCGATAATGATAGAGACGGCTGCGTGGATTGCACCTTTATCACCGATTCACTTGGAGTAATATCGGCTGTATCTGATCTGGTTTTGAGAGAGCAAATTATAATGTCGAAATTTGTTTACTATAATAATGGTGCCGGTCCTGATGGTAACCCTTCAGGCTTTACAGATTTTTATAATTATCTGAGAGGTTATTGGAGAGATAATCAACAGATCACCTTTGGAAATGATGGCCGTGATCCGAATTCTACCACTACAAATTATATGTTTCCGGGAACTACCGATCCCGCGTTTCCGGGTCAAGACTGGTCGGAACTAACAGCCAACAATATCCCCGGCGACAGAAGATTTCTTCAATCGGCTGGGACTTTCACTCTTCAACCCGGAGCAGTAAATTATATTACTACCGGCGTGGTGTGGGCTCGTGCTACGCAAGGCGGACAATTAGCATCGGTGCAGATTGTACAAATTGCTGATGATAAAGCGCAGGCTCTTTTTGATAATTGTTTTAAATTAATTGATGGTCCCGATGCACCGGATATGGCAGTGCGTGAATTGAACCAGACAATTATTCTTTCACTAATTAATACCAATACCGACAACATTGAAAATTATCATCAGAAAGATCCAACCATTTCAGGAGTTGATGATTCATTAAAGTTTTATAATTTTCAAGGATATCAGATTTTTCAACTTCGTGATGAGAACGCCACTATTGCCGATTTCGGAAACTCCGACAGAATAAGATTAATTGCACAATGTGATATTAAAGACGGTGTTGCTCAGTTGGTGAATTTCACTTATGAATCAACATTGAATGCAAACATTCCGGTTGAAATGGTAAATGGTGCCGACAAAGGAGTTGCTCATACTTTCGAAATTAAACAAGATCTTTTTGCTTCGGGAAGCACAACCTTGGTTAACCATAAAACTTACTTTTACACTGTGGTTTCGTATGCGCACAACAATTATAAAACTTATAACCAAAGTGATCCAAATACTCTCGACGGTCAAAAGAAACCCTATCTGGCCGGGAGAAACAATGTAAAAACATATTCGGCAATTCCGCACAATCCGGCACCTGAAAACAATGGACTTTATTTAACCTCTGCGTTTGGGGTGGGACCGTATGTGACCCGAATAGAGGGACAAGGGAATGGTGGCATGGCACTTGACTTTGCACAGGGAACTATAAATGAAATATTGACTCCACCTGCATACAAAGCAGCAAAAGCAACCTATCTTCCGCGCAAAGCGCCGGTAGATATAAAAGTTTATGATCCTTTGCTGGTAAAAAATGCAACATATACTATTAATTTGTATCAAGCCGATATTAATACTGATTATAGTATACAAAACAACACCTTCCAGCAATCTGTTTCATCTGATTACCCTATCAGCAAACCCAATGAGCAAGTAATTCCTGAATGGGGTTTCAGTACACGAATTAATTCTGTAATTGAACCCGGAGATTCTCTAGATATTACAAATGGTTTTATTGAAGGAACAATTGAATTTAGTAACGCCAATTCTCAATGGCTGTCGGCTGTAAAAGATATCGATAATCCATCTTTGAATTCCGAAGATTGGATACGAAGCGGAACAACAACTATGGACTATCGAGGAATTGATAAGTTTGAAGTGTATGAAAATGTAGTGAATGGAACCTGGGCGCCTTACAAACTTGCCTCAAAAGATCCAACCGGTTTAAAATGGGGAAGTGTTGGTGAAATATTAATCACACTTTCACCAAATGCGACCACTAAAACAGGAATTGCAAGTATTGATGTGGTATTTACATCAGATCAGTCGAAATGGACACGTGCCGCGGTGATTGAAACAGGATCAAATTTCTCCTCCAACATCGGTAATGCTCGACAATTTGAACTCAGGAAAACTGCATCAATAGGTAAAGATAATCAGCCGGATAATTCAATTGGAGCTACCGGAATGAGCTGGTTCCCAGGCTATGCCTACAATCTTGAAACAGGTGAACGACTTAATATTGCTTTTGGTGAAAACTCAACACTTATTGAAAACAATTCACAGGATATGAGATTTAATCCTACCTCAAGAAAATACGACAGCAATGGCAATCCTGTTTTAGGCGGAATGCATTTTATTTACATTTTCGGGCATAATGGCGACGGCCCTAACGATGTGCCCATGTATGATTCCTGCAGGTATATTCACACAAAACTATCAACGGGAAATAGCAACGACAAACGCGCAGTTTGGAAAAATGCCATGTGGTGCAACATTCCTTTAGTAACTTCAAAATATGAGGAACTTTTATTACCACAGCAAATTCCTTCCGATGTAAAAGTCAGGCTGCGTGTAAAAAAGAATTTCAGAACCTATGCAACCGGTGAAATTATTACTGAAACTATGCCTATCACTCCAGGCATCACATATTATATTGCCTCCACTCCTGTTATCCATAATGGAACAACTTATAATATTCCCGGTGAAGCCTTCATTGCAGTTGCGTCGCAATTTACAGGTGATGGAACGGTGACAACCACTGAGCCTCTCAACAACTTTGTTCCGCTGTACGAATTTGGAACACAGCAATTGGCTCCTGTGTTGAACAATGTAGATATTGCTAAAGAAGCATTGCAACAAGTAAATGTAGTTCCAAACCCATATTATGCTTATTCATCCTACGAGGTAAATCAATTGGATAACAGAATCAAAATTGTAAACCTGCCTTCAAAATGTACTGTCATAATTCTCACACAAAGCGGCACGCTGGTGCGGAAATTTAAACGCGATGTTCCTTCTAATAATACAGATGGTATTGTTTACAGTGAGGCTATACTCAATCAGGAAACTTCCATTGACTGGGATCTGAAAAATGAAAAAGGAATTCCAATTGCCAGCGGTGTTTACCTCATTCATGTTGATGCAGGCCATCTGGGACAAAAGACCTTAAAATGGTTTGGGATGATCCGACCTATTGATCTGGATACTTTCTAGTTGAAAATCAATCGATGACTTGTCGCAGCATATTGCAATACTTAGATAAATATTCTGCCTTGTACTTAAGCCGGTATTGCAGAATATATCTGGGGTGATCCAGATAAATTACTTTTCTGAAAACTTTTAATTCTTTATTGAACGCTTCCAACATGGAAGCGTTCTTTTTTCCCAGTGATATTACCACATCGGTACGAACATTAAGTTGTGCATGCTGCAATAGTGAATTCTTGATAAATTCTGTTGATGCTTTCAACAATTCGGCAGAATCATAATAATTAAAATTCTTTTCACCTTTCAAAAATCCATATGGGCAAACCGCACTTAAAATGAAATGATTATAAAACAATTCGGCACCACCAAATGCGTTTATCATTTCATAAATAAACCGACTCGACAACTCCATTCTTTTTTCGAAACCATTTGGAATTTTGCATTCATTCTCCAGAGCAACAGGATCGGTAAAGGAAATACCTGTTATTCCTCCGCCAAAGCGACCGGGATTAATTCCAAGAATTAAAATTCGCCGATTAGGCTTTTTGTAAAACTTAACACAAAATAACCTTAAAACCTTCACCACTTCATCCGTTGAATACGGATTGATTAGTCCAATCCCTTCAGGCAAATTGAAATCGGGAGGATATTTTGTAAGAAGATTAAAAAATTTGTCTCCGATATCAGTCACTCTTAATTTAACTTCAACGAAATGGTAGGAAGAGTATTTTTTATACCGGAAGCATCGGTATAAGTTGCTTGCTTTAAAATAATAGTATCACCGGGCTTGCCACTTTGTATGGCTCTAGCCGCCATAATCGGAAACCCACCCTCTCCTATGCCGAAATCCTGACTTTGAAATGGTTTCAGTGAAAGATAAGTTATTTGAAAAGTTTCGAGCTTGTAAATTTTGCCGTCATCACATTGAACAGTTGGTGGCGTGAGTTCAATCCACTTTACGGCATCTTCAATTTTAATTTCAGCAACAACCTTTTCATTAAGGTACATTTTACAAACACCCGGAACTTTAGCATTCTGCGACCAGCCGATAAAAGAGGATGTTACTAACATTGCTGTGAACACAGATTTAAGAAATTTCTTTTTCATAGTAAATAGAATTTTAATTTATGATTAATTAAATAACTACGCAATCAGTTTTTAGAAGGAAACTTTGCCAATACCTCTTTTACTGCATCTTTATGAATGGTAAACGACATCATTTTAAGCTTTACATAATCCTCATGATAATAATAATATCCTTTACTGTTGGGATTATTATGAGCTCCACTGCCGGAATCCTTTATCAAAAACCAGGTGCCGTTAGGTTTATCAACCCAACCCACCAGATGAACACCATGATCATCGGTTGTTGATCCATTAGAGAAACGCATTTGACGAGAATACTCATCAATATAGGCCGATGGAATATCGTAGGTAGGAACAACTGCAACACCTTTTGAGCCGAGGATACCGGTTTCACTTACATCTCCACCTATGGCAATTGAATAACCATTTTTTACAGATGTTTTAACAATAGTCATAAATACATCCAGAGGAACATTGTAATACACATCGGAGTTCCACCAGTTGTCGGGAACATCATATTCAGCTTGCTTCCAATAGGGCTTTTGCATCAGCGACATGAAATCAACATAGTTACCAGGATTAATTTTCAGAACGCTATTCATGTATTCAATCGGTGTCATCTTCTTACCATTCACCATCACACTTTCAGGCACCTTACCAATGTAATGATCCATAATGGAACGGATAGTAGCTTCCACCGCTTGCTCATTCCAAGCTGATGTTTCCTTTACCTGCTTGAGATAAGTCTCCATTTCTTTAAACATAATAGTATGATCCAAAAACTTTTGTCCGACTTTATAACCGGTATAGGTATCATAAGGTACAATACCATACATTTTCATCATCCTGTAAACAGCATTTGACTCTGACCCTTCTCCAAAAAAGGAACCACCTCTGGTGCGAACATATTCACGGGCTTTTTCGATATATTCATAGTACACAATATATAATTCCGACAACCGCACCTCTTTACCGGTAATTCGTCTTACCTCTGATTCAAAAAACGAGGAGGTCGAAAAACTCCAGCAAGTATTGGTGGCACCTTGCGAAACAGGCTTACCCGACCACACGGTTTGAAATTCATCAGCGGATTTTGGAATTTCTATTGAGGAAAAGTCCATTTTAAATGCAGGAGGTTTTGCTTCTGCGGGAGATGTATTGAAGAGATTGACATTTTTCATGATCTCATCATAAAATTTATTCTCAGCATTAATGAACTCTCCTTTGTCTTTTCGCTCCTGCGCCTGAGTTATTGATGTTGTCAATGCGAATGCAACAAACATAAAACCTGTAATGTTCTTCATATTATTATTTTAAAATATAACTAACTAGCAAATGAATTTTCGGTTTAAAAATCAATCATATGATTTTGTAATTCCATAAAGAAACAACAAAAAGATAATAGACATTCTCATTTAAAGGTGGCTCCTTGCATAGTCATCCACGGATGCATTACATAAGCCAATCTTCCTGACTTCACTGCGGGATCCGCATCAACAAGTTTCTTCACTTTCACTGTATCTTCAGTATCAAAAATAAAAATTCCTCTAAAAAATCCATCATCCAGAAAGGGACCGGCAATATTAAGGTCACCACTTTCGGCCATAGAATTAATATGTTCCATGTGTCCTTTTTGAATTTTCTGAACCTCAAGCGAATCGTGATTTCTATTTTCTCCTTTGGTGAGCAGCACAAATGTATATTTTTTCATCACCGGTTTCTCAGGTTCCTGACCAAAAGCAAATGATAAACAGAAGATGCTAAAACTTAAAATAATAACGCATAATTTCATAGATTTTATTTTTTAAGGAATCAAATCTAATCTTTAATTGAAAATAAAGCAAAAAAAAACCGGGTAATGAACCCGATTTTTACTTTTTCATTGAAATCAGCGTGGGTCTGAAATCACATTATTGCCCTCATGTTTACCTGAATAAACACGCAGACGTTCTTTTCTTTCGGGCTCTGCCGCAATTCCTGCATCAGCTGTTCCTGAACCTGTTCCTTCTGAAGCAGCATCAATAGTTACTGTTTCACTGTAAGGTGCGGTTTCTTCTGCTGAGGTGGCTGATTCTTCAGTAATCGGCGGTGGTGCCGGTTCGGTTTGGTCATTGCCTTGTGCCATGGCAACGTTCGCACTCAAGCCCAGGCCTGCAAATGCGATAATCGCAATCAATTTGGTTGCTTTCATTATAATTTGTTGGTTTGAACGATCAAAGATAAACTTTTTTTGAGCTTTGTCAATGGTTATTTGATATTTTTCTGACATTTATTTAATTTCATTCAATCAGCTACATTTTTATGTAGCTCTTCTACTACAAGCTTTAAAGAACTATTTTTATCCATTAAATACGTTGATACTGCACCGATAAAATTTTTAAATGACTTCTTACGTTACCTCACAGCACAAGTTTCACTACCCTATCATGTAGCAGTAAAGCGCTGCATTCATGTGCATTAACCATTACGTTTATTAGCTTTGCGTGAATCTATGATACTATTAAAGAATATTAATAAAAGCTACCAGGTAGGCCAGAATAAGCTTCATGTGCTCAAAGGGGTTGATATGGAAGTCAAGGCAGGTGAATTTGTATCTATAATGGGCTCTTCGGGGTCCGGCAAATCCACTTTATTAAATATTTTGGGCATTCTCGACGATTACGATACCGGCGAATATCTCCTGGGAGGAACATTAATCAAGAACCTTTCTCAATCAAAAGCGGCTCAATACCGTAATCGGTTTATAGGGTTTGTTTTTCAGTCATTTAACCTGCTATCGTTCAAAAATGCAGCCGAAAATGTTGCATTACCTCTTTATTATCAAGGAGTTAGGCGCAAAGAGCGGAATAAAATTGCCATGGAGTACCTCGATCGGGTTGGCCTGAGGAACTGGGCCGAACATCTTCCTTCTGAATTGTCGGGAGGCCAGAAGCAGCGGGTGGCCATAGCCAGGGCTCTCATTTCAAAACCTAAAATGATACTTGCCGATGAACCTACCGGATCACTCGATTCGGTGACGTCAAAGGAGGTAATGGAACTCTTCAAAGGCGTTCATCGTGAAGGAATGACTATTTGTGTGGTTACCCATGAAAATGATATTGCTGCCATGACCGACCGCGTGATCCGAATCAAAGACGGCAATATTGAACAAGAACAACATTTAGAAAGTAAAGCAATTTAATCCTTCAATTATGTTCGATCTGGATAAATGGCAGGAGATTTTTGATACGATCAGCAAAAATAAGCTGAGAACTGTCCTCACAGGATTTAGTGTTGCCTGGGGCATTTTCATGCTGATCATTTTATTAGGTTCCGGATATGGCTTGCAACACGGAATCGAAAATCAGTTCCGCAGCTCTGCAGTAAATTCTATTTTTCTCAGAGGTGGGGTGACCACAATGGCATACGGAGGCCTGCAACCGGGAAGAGATATTCAAATGTTAAATAGCGATTATGATCTGATAAAAACTAATTTTCCTCAGGTTGACCACATGTCATCGAGATTTTTTATTCGCGGAGCCGTAACAATAGTATACAAAAACAAGACCGGCAGCTTTGAAGTTCGGTCTGTTCACCCTGATCACGCCTTTATCGAAAACACAGTAATTAAACAAGGTAGGTATATTAGTCAGTCGGATCTCGATGAAAATAAAAAAGTAACCTGTGTAGGGAATCTGGTTGTAGAACAATTGTTTGCAAAAGATGAAGATCCCCTGGGAAAATATGTAAACATTAACGGCATTGCATTTCAGATAGTAGGAGTTTTTCAGGATGAAGAGGGTGATTACGAAAACCGCATGCTCTATCTTCCAATCACCACTGCACAAAATGTGTTTAACGGTAAGTCAAAAATAAGGCAGATACTTCTCACTACCGGCGATGCAACTGTGGAAGAGACTACCAAAATGGCCGAGGACATGACTTCCATGCTGGCTTCAAAACACAATTTCGACAAAACAGATACCCAAGCACTTTCAGTTTGGAACAACTATGAAGAGTATAAGAAAGTATTGAGCTTAATGACGAATATAAGGTTATTCATCTGGATCATTGGTATTGGTACCATCATAGCAGGTATCGTAGGCGTGAGTAACATCATGATGATTGTGGTAAAAGAGAGAACCAAGGAAATAGGGGTAAGAAAAGCACTCGGAGCTACCCCCTCCTCTATTGTTGGTTTAATTATTCAGGAATCTATATTTATTACGGCTGTTGCCGGATATCTTGGATTAATTTGCGGTGTAGGATTACTTGAACTGGCGTCAACGTATATGCCACCCAGTGATTTCTTCGAACGTCCCGAAGTAAATCTGGGAGTAGCCATATCTGCAACAGTTGTGCTTATAGTTGCCGGCACCTTCGCAGGTATGATACCCGCACGCAGAGCATCTATGATTAATCCCGTAATAGCGTTGAGGGATGAATGAAAAATTAGTTCTTAGTTCTTTAGTTTATTAGTTAGTAAAAAGAGTAAGCCTGCCGCGGCAGCAGGCAGCAGGCAGGCAGCATGCAGCAGACCGCAGGCAGCATGCAGCAGACCGCAGACCGCAGGCAGCAGGCAGCAGGCAGCAGACAGCAGACAGCAGACAGCAGACAGCAGACAGCAGACAGCAGACAGCAGACAGCAGACAGCAGACAGCAGAC
>Ga0105046_10007836_pt1 | contig 16785 bp, 9 predicted proteins | sample MAT03_FD_78385 | JGI IMG/M metagenome (GOLD analysis project Ga0105046, IMG submission 78385) | Freshwater microbial communities from Lake Fryxell liftoff mats and glacier meltwater in Antarctica - MAT-03 (megahit assembly) | ecosystem: Environmental > Aquatic > Freshwater > Ice > Liftoff...
TTCGAAACCAGGTTGTGACATTCAGGGCAGTTGGAGAATATGCCGCTGAGGTAGCTCCTAAAATATCCGAAAAACCACTCACTGCATCTATGGTTGAAGATTCCCATTGATACGTATAAGTTCCTCCCCCACCGGTCGGGATGGTTGCGGTCAATGCAGCTGGAGTTGACCCAAAACAAATGGTTTGCGCAGATGAAACCACATTGCTAGCAATTAATGAATTGACCAAAACTGTGACAGCAACTGAGCTATTATTCACACAAGGACCGGAAGAAATCACTCTTCTAAACCATCTGGTTCCTGTTGAAGCAAGAATTCCTGAAGTGTAATCCTGTGAATTGCTTAAAGCAATGGAACCAAAGCCACTTGTCGCATTTGTTGTGGAAACCTCCCATGAATACGTATAAACGCCATTTCCATCAGTGGGAACTGAGCCAAGAAAAGTGGCTGGAGCTGTTCCTACGCAAATGGTTTGGGCTGAAGTAATTGTATTGCTGGCAATGGGTTGCTGAATTAAAATCTGAATTGCAGCAGAAACATCGGCCAAACAGGGAGCTGAGCTAACAATTCTCCTGTACCAGGTAGTTGTTGAAAGGCCAGGAGGTGAATAAGTTGAACCTGTAGCTGCCGGAAGGACAGGTGCAAACCCAGTGAAAGCATCAGTTGTGGAAAACTCCCACAAATATGTATAAGCCCCATTTCCTCCTGTAGGGGCTGTACCTGTTAAAGTAGCAGGTGCAACTCCAGAACATCTGGTTTGAGGAGCACTGATTACATTGTTAGAAATGGCTTGTTGAACCGCAATCTGAATGGCAGTTGAAGTAACATTTGCACACGGAGGTGAAATCGCAATTCTTCTAAACCATGTATTTTGAGTCAATGAGCCTGGCGAATATCCACTGGAAGTGGCACTTGGGATTGATGAAAATCCAGCCGCAGCACTTGTCGTTGAAGATTCCCATTGGTAAGAATAAGACCCGCTTCCGCCTGTTGGTGTTGTGCCTGTTAATGGATTCGGCGTTGATCCTGTACAAATGATCTGGGCTGTTGAAATGGTGTTGTTTGTAATTGCCTGATTGATTGTGATGGCAATCGGGCTTGAATAGGTTGTACAAACACCAGAAATCACTCTTCTTCTAAACCATCGGTTTACTGTTAAAACGGTTGTTACCTGATGGTCAATTCCACCATTAACACCTATAGTTGAAGTTGAATATGCAGCAATTGCAGAAGTTGCGTTTGTTTCCCATAAATAAGCAAATGTTCCATTGCCTCCAGTTGGTGTTGATCCAATAAAGTTCGTTGGTGTTGTTGCTGTACAAACCAATTGGTCTGACGATGTCGTGTTTCCAAATATGGCTGGAGTTACAGTTATCTGAATTGCCGTTGATGTCACATCAGGGCAAGGGCCTGAACTTACAATTCTTCTCAACCATGTTGTTTGAATTAGTGGTCCGGGTGCCAAGGTTTGATTTGTTCCACCACCCACAGGCGAAAATCCAGAAATGGCATCTGTTGTGGATGATTCCCATACATATGTATAGGTTCCGTTTCCTCCTGTTGGAACTCCTGTTAAGGTGGCTGGGCTGGAGGTTTCACAAATGGACTGGCTGGCTGTAATGGCATTTGAAATCAATCCATTTACTGTTATGGCAACAGGAACTGAATATGTTGTGCATGAGCCTGAAATCACTCTTCTTCTAAACCAACGATTGGAACTTAATGTACTGGTTATTAAATAGTCTAGTGTTGTGTTGCTGGCTGCCTGGGTTGCTGCAACATTTCCTGCTGTTCCTGGAGCAGTAGTGGTTGTCTCCCAAAGATAGGCAAATGTTCCATTACCTCCTGTTGGGGTAGATCCCAATAGTTGAGCTGGAACAGAACCTGTGCAAATGATTTGATCAGAAGTAGCCGTGTTTCCCAGTAATGCTTGTGTTACCGTTATTTGAATGGCTGCGGAAGTAACATCTGGACATGGACTTGAACTTACAATTCTTCTAAACCAGGTTGTTTGGGTTAAAGGTCCAGGTGCCAAGCTTTGGCTTGTTCCTCCAGAGACAGGTGCAAATCCTGCTATTGCACTGGTGCTGGATGATTCCCAAACATACGTATAAGTTCCGCTTCCTCCTGTTGGAACTCCTGTTAAGGTAGCTGGGCTGGATGCTTCGCAAATGGATTGGCTGGCTGTAATGACATTGGCAATGACTGGATTTACAGTGACTGATGCAACATTGGAATTTTGAGGGCAGCCATCTGAGGTAACGATTCTTCTGTACCAACGATTGCCTGCTATGGGTGCTGATGGAGTGTAATCTATGCTTGTTTGTGATGCGATTGACGAAAACCCGGATAAGGCACTTGTGGAGGATACTTCCCATGAATAACTGAATAGTCCAGACCCATTTGTAATCACGGGAACGGCTCCAATAAATGTAGAAGGCGTGATTCCTGTGCAAATAGTCTGATTAGATGTTATTGTGTTGTTGGAAATCCCAATGTTGGAAACCGTAACTGCAACGGTTGTCCGCGTGCTTTCAAAATCATTTAATGTTTGGCTAACATAATAACTTCCTGTTGAAATCGGATCTGTACTGAGTAAGGAGGACCCTCCATTTGCAACATTGTACCATTTTAAATTTGTGCCGGTAGCAACTAATGAAGCAACCGTTGGAGATGATCCACTACATATTACCTGATTTGATGCAACTGGTGCAGAAGTAACTGGAGCTACAGTAAAATTATCTATCTCGATTTTGGCTGATCCCGCATTAAAAACAAATTTGATGTTACGAAGACTTCGTAATGGATCAAATGCTGCGGTTTCATCAAAGGCTAGCGTATTACCAACCCAAACATCTTCTTTGTCATTTGAGACTGTTTGAAAAGATCCATCTGGTGCGATGTAGTTTATATCAGCACCTGTATTATTGATGACCCAGCAAATGGTTTGATTGCCTGAAAATGTTGCTGTACTGGACGAATTGGAAGCGTTTCGAAACGAAAACTGCCCATCCGTTGCGGTTAGATTTAGACCAAGGTTTGCATGCGATTGTGTAGAATTGTCTGGTGCATAGGCTGTACTTAACGCAAATCCCATTTGAAACATTGCTGCATTTGTTTGTGCAACTGTATTTCCAGAAACAGCAAGGTCGAACTTATAAAATGCAGCTGTTGGGATCGGATTGAAATCTGTTGTCCGACTAAAAATTCCAACATTTGCATTTCTTATAAATGTGAGCTTTTGAGTGGAAGCCGGCACCTCAAACGAACAACCAACTCCATTTGAGCCAATAAAATTAAATTGTGCTGAAGTTGGCGATGACCCGCAATATGTTCCAGTTGTGATGTTGGCGTTACTGGTATTTGCCAAGGTGGAGTTGTATTGCTGCTGATACAACTGGCCATATGAAAACTGAGACATTGTTAATGCCAATACCGTTTTCAACAACCATCCAATCTTCACAGAAACTTTTGTTGGTTTCGGGAAATCAGCGAAGGTGAAATTAGAAACTTGCATCTTCAGAAGTTGACTGCGGAGGGTTGTAGTCAACCATTCTAAATTCTTATTTAAATTCATTTTCAGTTGTGGTCAAGAGCATTGCAAAAGTAATAAATTAAATTGAAATAATCTACTTTTTTATTTGATTATTCATATTATACGAATTTTAAGTCCGATCTCATGAAAAACAGACACATTTCATCACCAAAAAATCTCTATTAATTATACTATTATATAAGTATAATACAATACAATTTTTTGGCAATTAACTAAAAAGCGCAATCAGCCATGGGCATTAAAACCCATTTGGATACGTCAAACTCCAGTGACAAACACTGAAAGTCTTTTAAATAAAAATTGCCTGCTTAGGTATTTTCCTTAAGAAAACACCAAAATAAATCGGGATTGATTTGTGTAAACGAGTATACGAATCAATCATGCACAAAGATCTTGCGATTTTTTATTTCTATGCTTTCCTTCTTGGTATTCTATTTCTTATGTATGAAAGTAGGATTAAACTTACTTTTTTGTTGTGGGAATTGAAGTGAGAATTGCTTAAAATCAGTATTGTAATATTGGATTAGGCCTTGCCCTGTTTGATGCATTTAGACACAACTGGTAAGATCGAAACCGAAAAATTTCCTTTATTACAAACTGATTATTAACAAACTACCTATTATAAAACCTCGTACATTTTTAAAATCTACAAAACTCTACTGCGTTATATTGCTCACAATAGACCTCGAAATCTTCACATTTTGATTTTAATGGAAGCCAAAAGATTCAAGCCATATTTTATTATCCTCCAAGATGATGTATGCCAAATTTTTGGGTACATTTCAATGTTTTAATTTTTAATTTGTTCAAAATGAAAGTACTAATTACCGGAGGATCAGGAATGCTGGGACGAAAAATTACAGAAATGCTACTTCTGGAAGGCAATGAAGTGGCTTGGTTGAGCAGAAGTAATCAAACTAAAAATTCCGAGATTTCTACCTATCATTGGGATCCTAACAAACATAGTGTAGATCAAACAGCCATAGATTGGGCAGACGCCATCATCAATTTAGCTGGTGAAAGCATTGGGGAAACGAAATGGAATACGAAAGGAAAGGCCTCCATTTTATCTAGCCGCATCAATTCTGTGAAGACACTTGTTGAAGCATTAAAGAAGAGAAAAGTACCACTTAAATCTTTCGTTGGCGTTTCTGGAAGTGGATATTATGGACCCTCAAAAGCTGCGAAAGCAGAGACTGATCTAGCGGGATCCGATTTTCCGGCAAAAGTGGCAACCGCATGGGAATTGGCTTACGCCCAAATTTCAGACGAGATGAGTGAAAAGAAGTGCATCATTCGGCTGGCCGTTGTGTTGTCTTTAGAAGGAGGCGCCTTACCAAAACTAATAAATCCAATTCAATTTGGCTTAGGCGCAGCCTTAGGTTCTGGTTTACAAGCTTTTAGTTGGATCCATATTGATGATGCCGCCAAAATATTCATTTCTGGGCTCGGATGGGATGGAATATTCAACACGGCTGCAACAGAAAAAATCAACAACGCTCAAGCAACAAAATTGATAGCAAAGGCCATGCATCGGCCATACTTTCTGCCAGCCATTCCTGAGTTTGTGCTTCAATTATTTTTAGGTGAACGCAGTCAGCTCGTTACCCAAGGGACTGTCCTTAATACTCAAAAACTAAAGGAAACAAACTATCAATTTCTTTATCCTGGTTTTGAAAAGGCTATTGCCAATCTGCTTATAATCAAGGCTTAACTATATTTTCTGAAAAGGTATCCAATATTGAGAAGCACGACCAGACAAGTTAGAAATGACAACTTTTAGATAAAATAATTTCCCATTGCTGGTTGGATAAATTTGATTTTTGACAAGCGTAAATTCATTCACGTTGGCAATAGGATAAATTTCCTTTTCAGCCAATGATTTCGTCTTGAGAGAATCGTACCACTCCGTGTTTAACTCCACTAAACTTTCTCCAAAAGCCCTGATTTTCAATTTAAAATTTGGTGCTCTTACTTTGTTCAAGGCCAAATACCCATTACCTGGCGTATCTACAGCAATTCCGGGATAGTCTGGAGAATTTATTGCAAACTTGAATTCAATGGTGTTTGAAACTTGAGATTTTGAATCTTTTACCCAGGCTGAAAACTTATAAATTCCTGGTCTGATCCCATTCGGAATTGCCTCCTTTAGCTCGGCCTTTTCAATAAATCTTCTTTCAAATGGATAAGATCTGGAAAAGACATATTCCGAATCTGGCCCAAAAAATTCTACATAATCCAATGGCAGTCTGGTAGTTTGATGATAAATATCATTCCTGTTCTCAGAACTTGCCAAGGTATGAGTTAACAAAAGTGTATCATTTGGTAGGATGAAAGATGGCTGAGCAACTATTGTATCCCAAGTCATTTGTAGAACTGGTGCTTTCTTTTCTTCGTTAAGATCTTTGCAGGAAAATAGATTTAACAGAAGAAAAGCAAGACTGATTAAAAGGATAGATTTTAGAAGATTCAAGCTGATAATTTTATTTGGAAGGCAAATGTACGGATTCGATTCCAAGCTCGAATTTACAATTCATTTTAGTATTTAATCGTTTCAATATGTGAAAATTGTGAATTGATTTCTAAAATACAGGTTAATTTGCCGTTCAAAAACAAGTCTTTATAATATATATGGCCAAATTCACCCGACTGGAAGTTTATCATAAAATTTCAGCCCACCCTATGGTTCCGGTTTTTTATCATGCTGATATTCATATCTGTAAACGTGTTGTGGAAGCCTGCTACGATGGTGGCGTGCGGGTTTTTGAATTTACAAATCGTGGCGTTTTTGCGCATGAAACATTTGGCGAGTTGGTGAAATGGGCCAATAAAGAATTGCCCGATTTGGCACTTGGTGCAGGCACTATTGTGGACGGCGCAACGGCGGCATTGTTTATACAATTGGGCGCAAACTTTATTGTATCACCAGTTGTGAAAGAAGATATGGCCAAAATTTGCAACCGCAGAAAAATAGCATGGCTGCCAGGAACCGCTACTTTAACCGAAATTAACCATGCTGAAGAATTAGGTGCAGAAATCGTAAAAGTCTTCCCAGGCTTCGTTTTGGGCCCTGAATTTGTTGCTGCGGCAAAAGGCCCTTTTCCATGGACAAGCATCATGCCAACCGGCGGCGTAGAACCTACTGAAGAAAGCCTGACCAAATGGTTTAAAGCAGGTGTTACTTGTGTAGGAATGGGCTCGCAATTATTTCCAAAAGAAGTGATTCAAAAAGCTGATTACAATGCCATTACAGCCAAAGTAAAAGATTGTTTCAAGATAATTTCTTTGCTAAAATCTTAGCATATATTTGAAGCCTTTAGCAGAAAGGATTCGTCCCATCCATCTCGATCAAATCGTTGGTCAGGAGCATATTACAGGAATTGGAAAGCCGCTCAGATCTTGGTTGGAAAGCAAGAAAATGCCTTCTATCATTTTTTGGGGTCCGCCAGGTGTGGGAAAAACGACTTTGGCCAAAGTGATTGCCGAAAATCTGCATCTCCCCTTTGTTCATCTCTCAGCAATTTCAGCAGGTGTGAAAGAGGTTAGAGAATGCATCGAAAGATCCAAGGTGGAAGGAAAACTCACTCTTTTTCTGGATGAAATTCACCGTTTCAACAAATCTCAACAAGATGCACTTTTGGGTGCCGTCGAAGCAGGTCAAATCGTTTTGATAGGCGCAACCACTGAGAATCCTTCTTTTGAAATAAACCGGGCTTTACTTTCCCGTTGTCAGGTTTTGGTGCTCAAGGAACATTCCGTAGAATCCTTAAATACTTTGGTTGAGTCTGCTCTAAAGGAAGATTCTATTTTAAAAACCCTTAACATTGAAATTAAGGAAAAAGAAGCTCTGATTTTGCATTCCGGAGGCGATGGCAGGCGCATTCTCAACCTATTGGAAATGGTAATAGATGCACAAGACTCAAGCCAAAAAATAGTCATTTCCAACGAAATGATTGAAAGCTTTGTCCAGGCCAGAACTGTTGCCTATGACAAATCGGGCGAACAGCATTACGACATTATATCTGCATTTATCAAATCTATGCGAGGATCGGATGCCGATGCTGCTTTGTATTGGTTGGCCAGAATGTTGGCTGGTGGAGAGGATGTTACCTTCATTGCCCGCCGCATGTTGGTATTTGCCTCAGAAGACATTGGCCTCGCAAATCCGAATGCATTGTTGCTTGCCCAATCCTGTTTTCAGGCTTGTTCGGTTATCGGCATGCCAGAATCCAGGATTATTTTATCTCAGGTTGTGATTTATTTGGCAAGCTCTCAAAAAGGAAACTCAGCCTACAAAGCAATAGGCAAAGCACAGGAATTGGTGAATCAATATCCTGACCTGCCCGTTCCACTTCACCTTCGAAATTCCCCAAGCAAACTCATGAAAGATCTCAACTATGGGAAAGGATATTTATATCCGCACGATTTTGAAGGAAATTGGGTAGCCCAGCAATACATGCCCGACAAATTAATTGGTACTAAAATTTATCATCCAGGAAAAAACGCCAGGGAGAATATAAAACCATAGCAAAAACCTTTGAAAATAGGCTAAAATTGGGAGTTGAAGTGGTTCTTAAGGAAATTTGAATTCAGATAATTTCACATAAACAACCTTTGGAAATGGTAGAGATTGAAGCCTGTTAAAATGGATGTCATTCGTCAGTAAAATATCTGATTTTGAGGCGAAGTACGTGTCAAAAAACTTGTCATCATCAGGATCTCCATCTATCAGCCGCCAATTGAAATGTATAGGATTCACCTCTATTACATTTGGCAAACTCACCAATGCACAAATGATATTTTCAGATTATGTATCAGAGTAAAACCTACTTAATTGCTCTTCATACTCTAGCAAAATCTCAGTAGAAATGGCCATCTCGACTTTTTGATGAACCACCATGTCGAAAATCCACCGATAAGCAGACTTCTTCGGCACTACTGTTAGAAGGAATTGGTATCTAAAACAAGCCTCATTTGGATCCAAGTTATGCTTGAAGAATTTTATTAATTTCTTCTTCGCTTAGATTCTTCTTTTTCCAAATTTCCTCCATTTCGGCATCAGCCTTATTCAGAAAATATCGGGCAACCAGCAATTTTATATCACTAAGTTCCTTTTCTGAAAGGGTCTTTTGGGCCATTAATTTAAGAAAATCAAGTTCCAAAGAATTAAGCTGTCGTGGTTGGACCATAAAATCATTTTGACTAAAAGTAAAAATAATCATTTTTCATCAAAATGATAAACGCGATATAGTGTACAATGTTGCGCCCCTTTAACACTATCTCGATTAAATACAGCTGCAATATTTCTTACACACTCCTCCGTAAGAGTGTTCTTCTCTTGCAAAATATCGTCATAAATTGCCTGCTATAATTTCTAGAGGCATACACTTCCATTTCTCCAAAAAATCGCTCCAAACTACATATTGTATCTTTTTTCTAAAAGTTGAACGATTTTCAATTCACATTTTGCATACCTTGCCCAAAACACCGAAAACAGACTTTTATGCAAGAGACCATCCAAAAAAAATTAATCGGCGGCTCATTTGTCGTGAGTCAAATCCAAGCCTCAGAAGTTTTTATTCCTGAGGATTTTAATGAGGAGCAACGCATGATTGCTGCCACCTGTCAGGACTTTCTGGATAAAGAAATTCTGACTCGGCTCAATGAGATCGACAGCCAAAAAGATCCGGGCCTTATGCCTTCTCTCATGGATAAAGCAGGAGAATTGGGCCTTTTGGGCACCTCTGTTCCTGCAGAATATGGCGGCTTTGGCATGGATTTCAACACCTCCATGTTGGTGGCAGAAGTCATTGGCGGAGGCTTTTCCTTTGCTGTGGCCCTTTCAGCCCATACAGGCATAGGCACTTTGCCCATTGTTTACTATGGAAATGCAGAACAAAAAGCAAAGTATTTGCCCAAACTTGCTTCCGGCGAGTGGAAAGCTTCCTATTGCTTAACCGAGCCCGATTCTGGCTCCGATGCCAATTCTGGAAAAACAAAAGCCGTTTTATCTGTTGATGGTAAGCATTACGTGGTTACAGGGCAAAAAATGTGGATCACCAATGGCGGTTTTGCTGATATATTTATCGTTTTTGCCAAAATAGAACAGGATAAAAACCTGACTGGCTTCATCATTGAGAAATCTTTTGGAGGAATCACCATGAATGAGGAGGAACATAAAATGGGAATTAAAGGCAGTTCTACCCGTCAGATTTTCTTCAACGATTGCCCTGTTCCTGTTGAAAACATGCTCAGCACCAGAGAGAATGGATTTAAAATAGCCGTAAACATCCTCAACATTGGGCGGATTAAATTGGCCGCTGCTGCCATCGGGGCATCAAAAAGCGTGAACAAACTTTCCCTCCAATATTCAAAAGAGCGAAAGCAATTTGGGGTTGCCATAGGCACTTTTGGGGCAATCCAATTTAAGTTGGCTGAGCAGTTTGTAAAAACTTTTGTTTCTGAATCTGCCACCTACAGAGCTGGTCAGGACATTGAAGACAAACAAAACGAATTGCTTGCTGGCGGCATGGATGAAATTCAGGCCAAGTTGAAAGGTGTGGAGCAATTTGCGATCGAGTGCGCCATGCTAAAAGTTCATGCTTCAGAAACGCTTGATTATGTGGTAGATGAAGGCGTTCAGATTTATGGCGGAATGGGCTACAGTGCCGATGCGCCAATGGAAAGGGCCTATCGGGATAGCCGAATCAACCGTATTTTCGAGGGAACCAATGAAATTAACCGATTGCTTTCTGTAGGTACTTTGATCAAAAAAGCAATGAAAGGGGAAGTTGATTTGATTGGACCAGCTATGAAAATCCAACAAGAGTTAATGGCAATTCCAGATTTTGGAGCCGCTGAACCTGAAGGATTTATGGCCAAAGAAACCAAGCAATTGTCGCAATTGAAAAAGGCGTTTTTGCTGGTATCTGGTGCTGCTGTTCAAAAGCTAATGACCAGAATCGATGAAGAGCAGGAAATCATGATGTTCCTTGCCGATATGTTGATTGAGATTTATGTTACAGAGTCTGCGATCCTTCGCACGCAAAAACTTTCGCTTTCAAAAGGAGCGGAGGCTGTTTCTTTAGAATTGGCTGCCAGTAAATTGTATTTGCACACTTCCACCGAAAAAATTGCATTCAACGGAAGGCAAGCCCTTCAAAGTTTTGCCACAGGCGATGAACTCAAAATGATGATGCTGGGTTTAAAAAGATTCACAAAACAAGAACCCATTAATGTAACTGCACTAAGACGGGAAATTGTGAAAGGATTGGGTTAAGGAACCAATCGGTAAATGATTCCGTCGTCATGAGAAACCACCAACACTTCTTTGTCAATGGTTTCACCGAAGGCTGAAATGTGAACTGGTGGAACTTGCCAGCTCAGAATCAGATCGTTTTTGCTGGTTTCAGTTTGATAAATCCAAACCCTACCAGAAACAAAATCTCCATAGATATAGCCATTATGCCAGGCTTCATTTTTGCCATGATACACCGATCCTCCCGTAACTGACTTGTCTCCATTGCGTTGGCTGTAGTTCCATATGGGCATCACAGTTTCTGCTGGCTTTGCTTCGGTAGGTTTATGGGCAGATTTTGCTTCCAAACCTCTCCAACCGTAATTCTTGCCTGATTCAATAATGTCGATTTCTTCGAACGCATTTTGGCCTACATCTCCGGCCCACAGTTTTCCTTTTTGGGGGTCAAAACTCATTTGCCAGACATTCCTTAAACCGTACGCAAATATTTCCGGTTTTGCCTGCGGATCAGATACAAATGGGTTGCTGGCTGGAATGCTATATTCCTTTCCCTGATCCTTTTTATCCACATCTATTCTGTGAATTTTACCCAACATGGACCCTAAATTCTGGCTGTTGTTTTGCGGATCACCTGCCGAGCCACCATCACCCCAAGAAAAATAAAGAAAGCCATCTGGTCCAAATAAAATTGCACCGCCATTGTGGTTGGTATAAGGTTGGGGCTGAGAAATTAGAATTTTCGGCTCTGAATTTTTGACTTTGGGTTGAGCGGGATCGCTAACCATAAGTTCTGAAATATGAGAAACAAGCGCTTTACCTTCTCCTGTCGTATAAGAGAGAAAGAATCGGCCATTATTTTTAAAATTTGGATGAAAAGCCATACCCAATAAACCTGTTTCACTACTGGTTTGAGTAACTTTTTCAGACCAGTTTAAAAAGAGCGTTCTTTTACTTACTTCAGGATTTTCTTCCACCAAATAAATATTTCCCCGTTGCTCCACTACGAAAAAATAATTGGCTAAACCGGGGGCTTTTACAATTCCAAGAGGCTTATCAAAGACAGGCAATTTTGGCCAAAAGTTTTCAATTCTTGGTTGCGAAGCCCCTGAAAGGCAGAAGAATATTGGTAGTACGATGCAGTTAATTATGGATCTCATATTGCTTTCCATTCATTTGAATGCGCAATATGCCATTTTCTAAGTTGAAAACGGGACCTGAAAAAATGAACTTGGAAACCGGATACGGATGATTGACCAATTCTCCAATTTTTCCATGGCCTGTTCCGCTGGGCCATGCAGGTTGTACAAAAGGAGCAGAATTGATATGCGTCTGCGGATTTTTTACACCATAACCCCAATCTACAATCGCCTCCTGAAAACTTCCATCCGGTTGATATTTGGCCTCCAGACTTTCTCCTTTACCGGAGAGGTAAGTAAGCGAATTTGGATTTTCTTTTGTTGGCTTGGTAAGACTGGTCTTTTTCATAGCTGCTTTGAACTTTTCAAAACTACCATGACTACCAAAATCACCCATTTCAAACACAAAACCACTTAAATTTCCTTTCGCAGAAACATCCTCCACAATTTGGAAATCGCAATTTTGATTATCATTGGACTTATTTTCAATGGCATATTCTCTTGAAATTGACCGGACAGCGGCATAACTTCCTTCCATTTCTAAAAACATGATACCTCCTTCGAGCGTAACTCGAGCCCGCTTGTCTATGCACAAATAACTGCCAGATTTTCTCTGTTTTTCCTTGTTGGCCCTCACTACATTTTTCTTGTAGCCCTCATCTGGAAACCTCAGGACAAAATCATTTTTCCAATTTAAGCTCCATCCCTTAATTAAAGCATTGATTTGGTTTTCAATTGCAACCGCATTCTTTGGCAAAAGACTGAGCTGAATCAGGACATTTTCTCTCTGAATTATTTGAGTGAACGGATCTCTCATTTTTCCAGACGTATTTTCGTAAAAAAGTCCATTTCCACTTATTTGAAAAGGTTTTTCGCCATCTGTTTGAGGTTTGGCTACCATTTTCCAGGAAACAATTTGAGAGGTACTACCTGACCATCCTCCATAGGCAGAGGCCACGCTTCCCAATGTGAAATGATTGCTGGCATAAAGTTGATTCTGGCAAAATCCAAGCTTAGTTAGAAGATAGTCAGGCATTTGTATAAAAGTATGAAATGGCTTCTCCATTTTCTTTCTTGCCAATTGAACCATAGCTTCACTGGGATGATACGTTGAAGTAGCCGCATGGATAGATTGAATAAATTCTTTACCTCGGGAAAAATCAGGATTTGCCAATTCTGAAAACCAATACCAGGTGAGAAAACTGGTTGAGTTACCCAGATTATACCCAACTCCTGAGCCACGCATCTCGGCACCACCAAGAACACCCCAACTGTAGTACAATGCCATTTCTGAGGCATAATAATCGCAAACGGCTTTGGCTGCATTTTTAACTTCAGGATCATCCGCAAAATCATATAGATTCAACCAGCCAATCAAGTTATAAACGCCATAAATACTTGAATTCCATTCTCCTGTTCCCTTTTGATAAATGAGTTTGGACCAGGCAAGAATCCATGCTTTCATTTCAGCTTCATGTGCCTTAGCCTCTTCGGTTTTGAAATCTATTTTTATCGCTTCCTGTGCATAAAGATAACCGCTTGTCCGGGACATATTGATGTGATTTTCAGTACCTTCAGCCGTCCAACAATTGTAGCTATCCTTCCTTTCAAACACCTTTTGAAGGATGGTTGTTTTATGTTTTACCAAGGCAGGCGCACTTGGATATAGCATCATGATTCGGCACATACCTACCAAAGTGAAGTGAAAAGGGCTTCTTATAGAAAAAAGTGCGATCCATTCATTGGCAAGCGAATCGTTTACGCCATACATTTCCATCCTCGCTATGGTTTTTGGCCAGTAATACTTTTCCGGATCCCCTATATCAGTAGAAGGTGGATTGTAGTGATTAACGATTTCTTTGATTAAAATTTCTTTCTTTTCAGACTGTAGATCTTTGGCTACTAAACAGTTGGAAAGAATGAATACTAAGATAAATGCTTTAAATAAATACATTCTGATTTGATGCTAGACTTTGGCAATTGACAATATTAAGAAGAGCAAAGATTTCAAAAATAACCAACTCCAAAAAAACAAAAAAAACGGCCTGGAATATCTCAGAGAAGACTTGGAAATAGTTGAACAGGGCAATAGTAGGAAAAATGATCTATATTTTTTTGCTTAAAAAATGGATATGGATAAATAATTTCTATTTTTGCGACAATGTTGCAAAAAGGATTAAGTCATTGGTTTTTTTTTGTGGTTCTTTTCATCGGGCTGCAAAACAATGGCTATGCACAACCTTGCATCAATTCCATTCAGGGTAGGGTCAATTCATTTTCAGAACATTTACCAGTGGCCTTTGCAAGTGTATATTTAATTGAATTAAAGTTAATAACTACCACAGACAGCCTTGGTAAATTTCAGTTTTGTAACATCCCAAATGGCAAATGGAAGCTGATTGTGAAGCAATTGGGATTTGATTCATTGCAGATTGAGGTTGAACCAGAAAAAAAGCGCTTCACGATTCACTTGAAGGAAAATCAACAATGGCTGGATGCAATCGACGTTCGGGGGCAACACCGCCATTTCGATAGCGAGGTGGTAGAATCTCAATCGCTCCACAAAGAAGAATTGGAGCGCAACAGGGGGATTTCTTTGGGTGAATTGGCCAGTAAAATTCCAGGTGTTTCGATGTTGCATACCGGTCCAACCATTTCAAAACCTGTGATTCAGGGCCTTACAGGTCAGCGGATTGCAATCGTGAACGATGGTGTAAAAATTGAAGGTCAACAATGGGGTTTTGACCACGCACCTGAAACTGATCCCAATGTGGCAGATGAAATTACAGTTGTGAAAGGGGCTCAAGCTGTTCGATTTGGGTCAGATGCCATTGGCGGTGTCATTTTGCTGGAACCTGGGGAAATCATTACCAAAGGGAAATGGAATGGAAAAAGCACGACTGGATTTGCAACGAATGGCCGGACTTTATTTCAAAATCTGATGGTTCAGAAAAGTTTTGGACCTAATGAAAAAGGAGCAATCCGACTTTCTATTAACGGGAAAAAAGGAGGTGATTTATCGACTGCAAAATATGTTTTGGGCAATACCGCAATGGACGAAGCCAGTACTATGTTTTTGGCCCGATATACTTTTGGAAAATTAAAAGCAGAACTTAGTCTCAACGGTTTTGCGACCCGCATTGGCATTTTTTCTGGTTCCCATATTTCTTCTCCGGAAGGCATCCGCAATGCATTTAAAAGACCCGATTCGACTTACAACTACACTTTTGGATATGGAATTGATAGGCCCAGGCAGAGTCTAAATCATGGTATTGCAAAGGCAAAATTGACGTATGAATTGTCTAAAAGCCATAAGTTTCAGATTCTATACAACCACCAGATAGACAACCGAAAGGAATTTGATATCATTCGAAAATCGAGTTCATGTCCCGATTGCCCACAGCTGATTTTTCAGTTGCAAAGCCAACAATTGGAACTGAATCATACCATCAAAAAGGAGGGATTTGACTTCCAAAGTGGTTTGGTGGGATTGAAGCAGGAGAATGTGGTTGAACGCAGCATTTTGATTCCAAACTTTCGATTGTATCAAGCCAGCGGATATGGAATTGCATCCTGGTACAGAGGCAATTGGGCTTTCGAATCCGGTTTTCGGGTAGAATTCAGGCAACAGCAGATTTTTAGATATGTGGGTGATACTTTTGAAAAGCCAATTCATTTTTACCTGAACACAATGGCAAATACAGGTCTTCGATATCAGATCAATGACCATTGGCACACCAAACTGAACTTGCAGTTTTCTCAACGGGCTCCAAATGTGAATGAATTGTATTCCAATGGGGTGCATCATGGTACGGCAAGTTTTGAAAAAGGGGATCCCAATTTGAAACAAGAGCAAATCTGGAATGCTTCATATTCCTTGCATCATCGATCAGAAAAATGGGAGGTTTTGGTCAATTTGTTTGAAACCTACAGTCCAAATTTCATCTATCTGGCTCCATTTGCTGACAGCATTATAACCACAATTCGAGGCCCATTTCCATTTTTCTCCTACCAATCTAGCGAAATCAACATGCGTGGAATGGATTTTTTCGTTGACTTTCAGGCATTTCGAAATGTTTCATTCTATGGAAAAGGGGCTTTCATCAGAAGCTGGAATTTTTCGAGAGATTCCTATTTAATATATCAACCTGCTGACCGGTTGGATTTTGGACTGGAGCTTAAAAAAGAATGGAATAATTCGGGTTTGGGTTTCGTATTTAGGTTTGGACCGCAGTGGGTTTCACAACAATACCGGGCACCCAATGATCAGGACTTTGCGGATGCCCCGCCTGGCTATATGCTTTGGTCGGCAGCTTGTGCTTTGAGAAAAAGCAAAGGAAAATTCCGTTTTGACCTATCCGCAGAGGGCCAAAACCTTGAAAATATTGCCTATCGGGACTATATGAATCGGTTTCGATATTTCGGGTACGACCTCGGCAGGAATTTCCGAATCCGATTAACCATTCCTTTAGGCACAGGTTAAAGTCATTGCAAATCAATTTTTTAAACAAATAAATATATATCAGTATGAAAAAAAACAGTTTGATTTTTTCTGCACTTGCAGGTTCTTTCATTTTATTCTCTTCTTGTAAAAAGGATAAAGTAGAAGATCCTAAAAAAAACGAAGAAAATGAAGTGATTACCACGGTAAAAATTCATTTAACACCTCCAGGTGGTGGAATGGCCATGGCCACCTGGAAAGATTTAACACCAGCTGATCCGGCTGGCCAATCGGTCGATACTTTAAGAATTGACAGCGGAATTGTTTACACAGGTAGGGTGGAACTTTTGGATGAAACCAAAAATCCGATTGTTGATAGATCTGCGGAGGTAAA
>Ga0105046_10007843_pt1 | contig 16780 bp, 6 predicted proteins | sample MAT03_FD_78385 | JGI IMG/M metagenome (GOLD analysis project Ga0105046, IMG submission 78385) | Freshwater microbial communities from Lake Fryxell liftoff mats and glacier meltwater in Antarctica - MAT-03 (megahit assembly) | ecosystem: Environmental > Aquatic > Freshwater > Ice > Liftoff...
ACCAAAGGTGGACCCAAAAAAATCCCGCCCTGCCGGAACCCCCCAGAACAGGCAGAACGGTTTTTTTGAGGCCGGCAGTCCATGAAAATGACTGCTGGGTTACCCCCAAATCAGTCAAAGTTGAAGGATGAAGGATGAAAGTTGAAGGATGAAGGATGAGAGATGATAAGGCTGGGCCGCCGTTGGCGGGAATGTGAAATCGAAACAGGTCTCAGGTTTGACCCCTTTGGGCGAGGCAATCGTCTTTCCCTCTTTACGATGCGTATTCGCTCTGGTGTTCAGGTCTCGGCTTTTCGGTCTGCCGCTTCTTCCTGCTTAAAACTTAAACTGTTGCCTCCGCCGGCGGAAGACCATCAAGGCGGTCAAGCTGAAGGCGAGGAGCATCCATGTGGTGGGCTCGGGGATGACGGTCACAACGCCATCCAATGAGCTGAAGCTGGCCGTGAATCCCGTGTCCAGACCGCTCGTGTTGACGGCGCTGAATGAACCGGCATAGGTCTCGATGTCAAAGATTTTGACCGTTCCCAGGGTGTTGAATCCGCCCTGGAAAACCAGGTTGAGCGTGCCTCCGAAGTTCACAGTTTGCGACCCGACCCCTCCTAACGCCAGATCGTAAAGATTGGCGGTGAGTCCATTGATCTCAAAGTTGCTCACGCTCCCGCCTGCCAGGGTCAAGTCATTATCAAAGGTGATTGTGCCCGGGCTGTTCCCCGGCGCCAGAGTGCCGCTGCTGGCCACGGTGAGGCTTCCGATGACCTTGCCGGTGCCCCTCAGGGTCTGGTTGGCGGTGATTTGGAATCCGCTGACGCCGCTGACATCGAGCGTCCCTGCCCCGCTGGACGTGAAGTCAATGGCCGAGCTGCTGGAGATCAACCCGGTGGATGTGAGCAAGAGGGTGCCTGCCGAGATCGTCGTCACGCCGGTGTAGCTGTTGGTGTTCGAGAGGGTGACGGTGCCGTTACCGGTTTTTGTAACGCCAAAGCCGCTGCCGCTGATTGCTCCGCTGAAGGTGGTGTTTCCGCCGGTGACAGCGGTGAGGTTGATGCTCTTGCTGAGCGCCACATTGCCTGAGAACACCGAGGCAGCAGCGGTGTTGCCGCCGAGGGTGGTGGTGCCGCTGGTGTTTTGGTTGTTGACCGTGACGTCGCGGCCCATCGTGAAGGCGCCGCCGACCAGCAGGGAGATGTTGTCGCTGGCGCCGGTGGCAGCGGTGCCGAGATGGATAGCCGTGTTGTTGTTGCCCAGTGCTCCGGGAAGCATGACCTGCACCGTGCCGGGGGAGGTTAGGAAATCAACCACCGGGCCGCCTACGAGATTCGTGATCTGGAAGGTGCTGCCAGTGACGTTGGTCACAATCATCGGCGTAGAGGCCACAAAATAACTGTTGGTTGACGTTGGGTTACTGTTGTTGCTGGTAAAGATCACGGTCTGGCCGTTAGTTAAGCCGTGGCTGGCGAGGGTGATCAGGTCGGTTGTGGTGTTGATGCTCACCGTCCGGTTGGGGGCGGCGGAAAAGGTGTCGTTTGCCACCACGAGCGAGCCATTGGCCACACTGGTCGTGCCGGAATAGGTGCTGGAGGCGCCGGAGAGCGTCAGCGCACCGGTGCCGACCTTCGTCAAGTTGCCGCCGGTGGCGAGGCCGGTGAAGAAGGTCGAGGAGATCAGGCCCGAGAAGGTGGTGTCGGTGTTGCCGCTGCCGATGGTGAGTGTGTTGGTCAGGGCGCCGCTGCTGTTTTGAGAGTTAAACTCCACCTTGCCATCGCCCGAGAGGGATGCCCAGGCTTGGCTGTTCCCACCCATGTTGACCAGGCCATTGGGATCCACCCGCACGGCGGAGGCGGTGGGGAGCGCGTTGACCGCCTGCAAGCGGAGCACGCCCGAGTTCACCGTGGTCGGCCCGGTGTAGTTGGTCTGGGCACCGGTGAAGGTAACACTCGCGGCCGCGTTGCTCAGTCCGCCAGTCGAACCAAAGCCGCTGATGGTGACGCCGTTGCCGCCGGTGTTTCTGATCTGGCCCGTGATGGAAAGTTCGCCGGAATTGCCGTAAAGAATGGCCTCCCGCCCGTTCACATCAATGTCGGAAAAGATCCGCGAAAAACCGGCGGTGGAGAGAATCGCACCGGACTCGACGGTGATGGTCCTGCTCGCAACACCGACACTGCCGGCGGTGTTCAACGTGAGCGAATTGATGGTGTAATCGGAATTCGTCACATCCGTGGCCGTGAGCTTGACGTTGCCGAGGTTGGTGGCGTTGGTTCCCGAAAGCGTGCTGGCATAGGCACCCACTATTTCCACGCCCGATCCATCGTAACCGTAGCCTGCAACGCCGTTGGCACCGTAGGTGGCGAAGGATTGCGCGTTAGCGTTTAACGTACCATTACCGATCACCCCCCAGGGGATGATGCCGCCGACGTTGTTCGACGCGCCGCTGCCAAACGTAATCACGGACCGGCTGCCGGTGCCCGAGACCTGCCCGAGGGCATAGGTGGCGTTGCCGGTCTGCACATTTCGGCCACCGCCGCCAAAGGCAATCGTCGCGCCTGCGGTGCGGTTGAGCGTCGTGATGGCGATCGTCATCGAAGGATCGGTGGCGCTGACACTACCCGGTGTGAGCGCTGCAATGTTGGTGAAGCCGCTGTTGAGATTGACCGTGCCGATTGTTTCCGTACCGCTGGCAACGCTCTGCGAGGCAACCGCCAACCTGCCCCCGCTCGAATTGATCGTCCCCGAGTCGGAGATGCGGTTGAAGTTGGCAGTATTACTCGGGCCAATGTTTGAGTTGGCTCGGCTATCGAGATTCAGATAGCCATTCGTGGTGTTAAAATAACCCTGGGTCGCCCCCAGCGAGATCGACGTCGTGGCAAACGAACCATTGCCCGAGGCGAGAAGTTGCCCTTGGGAAACCGTGAGAACACCCGTGAAGCTGGTACTGCCCGAGACGCCAAGCACACCGGGGCCGTTCATCGTGATGCCGCCGTTCGTGATGTTGTTGGCTAGTTCAAAGCCTTGGCCGTTACCGCGATTCGCCCAGACATTGAATGTGCGGGTGACACCGCCCAGATCCACATTGAGCAACTGCCCGGCTGTCTGGCTGCCGAGGCCCACAACTTGAGAGGGCACACCCTGGCCAAAGTTTCCACCGGCCAGGAAGACACGCACATCGCCGCCGAGCGTCACTGTCCGGTCAGCGCCCGTCCCGGACATTATCATCCGATTGGCCCCCCCGCTGAAGAAATCGAGGCCGGTGGTCAGCGTGGTGTTGGCGCCAAAAGTGATCGCTTGGGTGCCTGTGACCGTGAGCGAGTTCGGAAAGACTCCGTTGATGTTGGCACTGGTCCAGTTCGCGCCGGAGTTGTAGTCGTAGGTGCCGGATGCGGTCTGGAGCCACTGTCCAAAAGACACGGAGGCGGAAGCGAGCAGGAGAGTGAGGGCGGCCAGGATGGGGAGTTTTGTTTTCATGGATTGACGAGTGGGAATAAGGGGAATGTGGTTCGACTACGTTTTAATATGCACTCTTTTCTTGTCGCGTCAACAAAAAAATATAAGGAATTTCAAAACATTTCGCATTCGGAGGGCGATCAAAAATGGGTGAGGTGGACACGAGCGTGGGAATCTTGCCCGCTCGTTATGAGTGTGAGACGCCCACGCTCCTGTGGCAGAACCTCACCCATTCTTTTCCAACATGAGACAGACAACTCGGCGAGCCTGCCCTTGCCAGGAATCGTGAGGGGAGCGCACGTGCCCTCGCGTGCCGTTTCGAGCCCCCGCCCGAAATCCTTGATTCTCGGCGAAGCCGCTGCAATCAAGACAAGACAAACGCCTCATGGAGCGGAACGGGTCGTCCGCGAGGGCGCGAACGACTACACCCGAGGCAGGTGTGCTCCCCCAAACACCCGTGCTGGATTTCCTCAAGAGTTTGAGACCCGCGGGGAAGCTGGCTGCAATCGTGTTTTTAGGGATATATTCACGAAAATGAGGTATTATTCATTTTGTAGTTTCGAAAAACCAGATTCCGCGAGGAGGCGTGTGGAAGGCTTTCTTCACAGGGTGTGATTGGATGTGGGTGAGGTCTTGGACAGGGTAGCACAAGCTTCCAGCTTGTGTCTGGGGTTTGGCCATTTTATTCAAGCACCGAAGGTGCGACGATCCAAAAGCCCAGCCCAACGGGCTGGGAATCAGTCGAATAGACAAATGCACCCTGAAAGGGAGTGATCCGTGATGACCCACCGGAAGGAGAATTCCGCCCTTACAGGGCTTATTATTTATCTCATTGATAACCAGGGCGATGCCCTGGGCTGTTGGATGTTGCGCCGTTGGCGCTCAGGCCAAATGGCCAAACCCCAGGCACAAGCTTCCAGCTTGTGTTCGATGGGGATCACAAGCTGGAAGCTTGTGCTACTATTTCAACGTTGTCGATCGCGCTTGCTCCGGTAAAATGCGGCCGGAGCACGGTCGGCGATTTATTGAAGAACCGGCGCCAGACCCTGAATCCTGAACACTGAACACTGAACACTGAACACTGAACACTGAACACTGAATCCTGAACAGCGCAGTCAATAAAGGCCACCAGGATCACCGAAGGGCTGTCTCAATAAGAAATAGCTCGGAATTGCCTTTTTCGGTCAGCTCACATGGAAACCCCATCGCCATGAGATTTTCCCCGTCTGTCTCGAAGCAGGTTTCGCTGATTTTTCCGGTAACCCGATAGCGTCCGCCCGGCAGCAGTCCGCAGGGGCGGACTGTCCTGATTGGAGAATCCGAGAGCCGGCGAAATGCGATCACATGGGCGCTGGACCGGTCGGCGGCCACAAATTGCCAAATTTCCCAAGCTGCGAGGGTTTCAGGTTGTGGGGTGAGCGCAAAAAAATCGCCCTGCAAATTCTTCCGGACCTCGTTCCATGATTTCAAGATCGCGGCAAATTTCGCACGCGTTGCCTCCGTGCAATCCGCCAGCGGCTGGCCGAACCCGAGCAGACCTCCAAAGCCAATCAGGTAGTGCTCTGGTGGAAAGGAGGACGCTTCATCGGGGTCGAAGAAGCCATTCCGCACCAGACTGTAATCCCCAACCAGTTCGACATGCAGCAGATGGGAAGGAAGGAAGCGGTTTGCCCCGCCGATATGCTGCCGCATCGTGGCGGGGAAGGAGGTATTGTCGCTGATCCAGATGCTGTGACTGCGGCGGAGGATCTCTAGATCAATGCGCATCCCGCCGGAGGAACAGGACTCCAGATGCAGATCGGGAAATCTGGCCATCAGCCGATCCAGCAATTCGTAAACTCCTTGGAAATGCCGCAGTTCCGTCCACCCGCGCAGACCCGGATCGCTGATGGTATTCCAAAACGGTTCGGGCTCAAGATTGCTATCGAAGCGCGTCCAGCGAGCGCCATATTTTTCGAAGACCTCCTCCAAAACCGCAAAGATGCGATCAAGGGCTTCCCGTTTCGAGAGATCGAGCAAAAACCTTTTGCCATTGCCATCATCGAGCAAATAATTCCCCAATTCCTGGTGCAGGATGGTGCCTGCCTCGACCGTTTCCGGTTCAACCCACAACCCGAAATCCATTCCAGCCGACCGAACCTTGTTGGCGAAGGGAGCCAGGCCGCCGGGGAATTTTTCCTGATCCTCGCGCAGCCAATTGCCAGCTCCATAATCTTTGTGCAGGCCCTGTTTTGACCATGCGGCATCGATTTCAAAAACGGATGTGCCCACCGCCCGATAGCACTCAAGCTCCCGGGAAAAGACAGCCTCGTTCCCTTCATGCTGAATGCCGAACCAGGACACAAAAACCGATCGGGCCGTCCCATCTCCCGGAAGCGGCGGGCAAATATTTTCCCGAAGCGTGTTTCTCAAGACATTGGTTCCTGCCGACAGGTTTCCTTCGTAGGGCACGAGGAGGACCGAGCCCAGACGAACTTGTTCACCGGCCGGAATTCGAAATGCCAGCGGCAGCCCGATGTCCACACGCACCTCTTCGGAGTTCTCCTCCCGCATAATCCGGGCTTTCCAATTTCCGCTGTAACCCACGACAAAAGCCAACCCGCTCCGCTCTTCCATGTCGGTCAGAAAAAACAGGGGAAGATCCTTCGCTGAACTTCGTCCCCGGACGCTTCCCAGGTGCAACGCCGACCAGTCCGGCAGCTCCGTCCGCCGCACCCGCCAGGCATTTCCCGGATACGTGGCATCCGTCAGCCCGCCGCCGCAGTGAAGAATCACCGGCGGCACCAAGACATCGCACGATCCGCTCCAGCGGAAAAAGTCCAGGTTATCAAGCAACGGCGAATCCCTCGAGCCGGTATTCTCCAGGAACGCAACGTGCTCGATCCCCCGGCCACGAGGTGTCTGTTGGACCTTAAACTTCAACCCGCTGGCGGGGTGCACCCAATTCCCGGCTTCATCGGCACCCAGCCATTCCCCGCCCGGTTGGCCGTCCACCCGGAGGGAGAAAGGAGGAACTCCTTCAGGAGGGAGCCCGGTTCGGGCGCGGGCAATGGACGTTTTTTTATCTGGTTTGTGAGTATTATTCATAGGATTTGAGTTTCAGGGATTCGACTTGAGCCAGCGCGCATAAATCACAGGGGGTGGTTCCGACAGACATTATCACGACCGTTCTCCTCCTCCGGAGGACTGGAGTTTGTTGGCCAACTCTGGCACCGAGGTGATAGGGATGACGGATAAGCGATCCGCCAGGCGATAGCTTTCGGTTCCGGGGTAGACCACCCACAAATGATCCAGCCCCAGGTCTTGCAACGCTATATGCATGGACTTGGTGGCTCCCGGCGCATCCCCACGCTTAAATTCAAAACCGTAGCGTTTGCCTCGAATGATCAGCATCAAATCCAGCTCCGCGCCAGCGTGGGTCGCCCAGTAATAGGCGGAGCGCGATCCGGTCGCCGCCACGAGTTGCTCAATGACGAAACCCTCCCAAGAGGCTCCCACCTTTGGATGGCCGCTCAAATCGTCAGCGGATTCCAGCTCGAAGAGGGAGTGCAGGAGGCCTGAATCGCGCACATACAGTTTCGGCGCCTTGAGCTGGCGCTTTTTTAGATTTTCATGCCAGGGCGGCAGCACCCGCACCATAAAAGCACCCGCTAGAATATCCAAATAGCGGCGAGCGGTCGGCTCACTCGCGCCGAGCGCGCGCGCAAACTCCGCTCCATTCCAAACCTGCCCGTGGTAATGCGCGATCATGGTCCAGAATCTGCGTAATGTCTCCGCGGGAACCGTGATGCCGAATTGCGGGATATCCCGCTCAAGGAATGTGCGGATAAAACTTTCCCGCCATGCGAAGGAGGCTGCTTCATTTGGCGCAAGGAAGGAGCGGGGAAAGCCGCCACGACGCCACAGCGTGCGCCAGGTTTCCGCTCCGGTTTCCCTCATTAGAAATGGTCCCAAATCAACCAAGCCCACCCGCCCGGCAAGCGACTCGGATACCCCCTTGATCAGTTCTGGCGAAGCGCTGCCAAGCAAAAGAAAGCGCGTCTTTTGACCAGGCCGATCCAGCAGCACCCGGAGCGTCTCGAAGAGCGATGGCTGGCGCTGGATCTCGTCGATGATGACTAACCCCTCCAGCGGAGCCAGCACCTGCTCCGGAGCTTCCAACCTGCGGCGATCCACCGCCTTTTCCATGTCAAAAAACGTGCAGTCCCGCTCCTCAGTGGCCAGCATGCGAGCCAGCGTGGTCTTCCCGCACTGACGGGGGCCGGCAAGCCCCACCGCCGGATGTGCTGCAAATGCTCTGCGAATCGAGCTCCATGCGTCGGGACGATCAATCACGGCGGAATTTTTATCCTTGAAAAGCTAAAGTGCAAGTTTTGTTTTTCAATAATGCGAAAGATTCCAGTCTCCGCAGCTTCCCAGTGTTCTCTCTCGAAGAACCGCTTGTTTGCAAGGGCATCCTCAGTTTACCTAAACCGGCCGGTGATAGAAGGTTGGTTGGTAGGCGCGCTTCAGTCCGAAGGCATTGCCGTCCTCCGGCCGGGCTGGCAGGGGAGCAACGGTCAGATCCGGGCGTTCGTTACCGCTGAAGAAGAGGACGGTCCGGCCTTTTTCCAGATTCACTTCCACTACCCCGGCGGCGGGGAAGCTCAGGGCCAGGTTCTCCGGTCCGTCGGTCCAGACCGGGCCGCGCAGACCGAGATGGATGCGGCAGCGTTCGCCCGCGAGGCTGGTGATTTGCACCCACTTGGTCTCACCGCCCTGACGCGCGGCGCTGACAAGGAAGGCCCCCTCGGTGCGCAGTTGGAAAAACGACACATCCTTCCAATCGGTGGGGACCGCCGGGAAAATGCGCACAACATCGCCCCAGCTTTGCAGGAGCATCTCCTGGAGCGAGCGGCAGGCAAGCAGCGGGGTCTCGATGGTCGGGTGCGCGCCTTGGTGGCCTTCCGTATACATCGTGTTGGGATGGATGCATTCTTCGATGAGAAACCGCAAGTGGCGCAAGGCTTCGTCGCCATCGCCGATCAGGGCCACCATCGCTGCGGCAACGCCGAACGACCATCCGGCTAACTCGTCTTCGAGCCGGACGATGGGAACCGTGAGCCAGTGCCGGACCGAGCTTCGGATCAATTCCGTGCCGCCCGGCACCGTGGGGTTGATCTCGCAGAATGGATAGATGGCCAAGAGGTGCGCGAAATGCCGGTGGGTAATCGCCATGGGCATCCCCTCGCCCACCATGAGTCCATTTTCATCCTGGTGATAATCCACCAGCCGTTCCAAAACCTCGCGCCACCTGGGGATCAAGGGGTCGTTGATCCCGAGCCGTTCGCAGCTCCACAGAAGGGTGCGGCAGCCCCAGCGGACATGCGCCAGATCCTGGCTGGTGTCCGAAGCGACTCCGTATTCGTCGGCATAGCAATCGGGCAGGTGGAGACGGCCATCCGCACCTTCCTGCAGCAGGCGCAGGGGCAGGTTCACCGCCCGGCGCAACAGGTCGAACATCCGCCGCAAGATCGCGTCGTCCATGCTGTAGCGGTATTGCAGGAAATAGTTGTGCATGAGCCACGGCAGGCAGCAGAGCGTGACCCCGGTCTTCTCTTCGGCCCGGCGGAGGCCGGCGGTGGTTTCCCGGAACCTGCTATTCTGCATATCCGGGCCCGAGGGATTGCCGAGATACGCGCAATCGTCCTGATATTCGGCGGGGGCGTTGGCGATCAGGGTGTCCCCACGGCGGTCAATCGTGTTGGTGAGCGACTCGCCGAGGTGCAGGTGATTTGCGGTCAGGTGCATCCAGTAGGCGGCCTGGACATTAAGATTCCACCAGGTGGCCGGCCAGCCGGTGTCGTTCTTCAGCCACGGGCCGCAGAGGTCCATGACCGGGGCATCCGGCCGCGTCGCCGAGCCCATCTTGTAGAGTTGGATATAGTAAAATCCTTCCAGTCGTGCATGCGGAATCGTGAGAAAACTGACCGGGTAAAAGGCGTGCCACCATGCGCGATGTGCAAGGGCGAGCGCTTCCGCACCCTGCTCTGCCGCGCGCCGGACATCGGCCTGTGCCGCATCGAGCGAACTGTCCGGGGTCGGCTGGTAGCCGACGCCGACAAACAACAGGCGCTTGCCGTCGTTTTCCCGCTCGGTCCAGGCCGTCACCACATCGCCGCCTCCGGTGAAGGGCTGCACCCATGCCTGGATGTCGCCTTCCTCCGCGTAGCCGGGCGGGTTCAAGTCAAGACGCGGATTGCGGGCGTGGCTCGGATCAACCCCGGGATGAGGATGCCACTCAAACCGGCTCTCCTTCTCGCCCTCCGTGGCCTCCCATTCCACGACCACGACATGGTCTTCATGCGGCGTCCATGAGCGCCAGCGCACCTCGCCACATGCCGTTCGGACAACGCCTGTGAGCTCGGCATTCCAAAGGTCGATCCGGATCGAGCCGTCGAGGATCGGGCCTTTCACGACCAGATGAAACTGCCCGATCAGCAGGCGCTTGGTGATGCCGCGTCCGCCGTAGCCCGCGCTGCGCGGATCCGGTCGCGGGTCGTAAACATCCGAGCGTCCGATCTCCCAGATGAGCCGTTTGTCCGCCCCATCGGCGGCCAGATGGACCATGGCGCCGAGGCGTCCGTTGCCGATGAAGGCCCCATGCTGCCAGCACTCCGGCAGCAGTTCCCAGACCGGGTCGTGGCGGTGGAGAAACCCGGCCCATTGTTCTTCCGACGGACCCATCGCCGCAGGCGCGCCATTCGTGCAATCTGGACGTTTCATTTCGAGATATGCAATGGCAGTGGCTGATGCCCGTGTTTGTGCTGCGGGCGATTCACGAGGGTCGGCAGCCACTGGGTGGCGTCGAAGCCGACCGGCTCGCCGGTGAGCCATGGCAACTCGCGGTTGTCCATGCCGGTGCAGGCGAACTGGGGTTCCGGCAGGGGCCGTCCGTCCAAGGTGCGGGAAATGATCCGGTCCTGCCAGGCATCCCAGCGCAACCCGAGATCAAGCGGCGGTTGTCCGTGGGCCGCGTCGCGATGGTAGCGGATCTGACGCTGCCAATGGAACGTGTCGTCCACGATGCGACCGGCCCGGAACCAGGCCTTGAACGCTTCAAGGTTGGGAAAATCGCTTTCGGTGGCAACCTCGACCAGAAACCCGCTGCCTAAGCGTGCGAGATCGCATTCCTGACGGATGGCCAGCGCGGGTCCGCTGTAGCTGAGGAGCTGGATGCAGCCCCAGAGACCGCGCTGTTCGACCTTGATCTGTGGAACGCCCAGGCTGGCGGGTCCATCGAGGTCCTCGTGCCATGGCGAAATCAAAGGCCGGAAACCGAGATAGACCGGGCCGTCTTTCACGAAGATGTCGGTGATGACCGAGGACCCGCCGCTCCAGTTCTCAATCCGCTGGTCGCCGAGCCAGAGTTCGTCCACCTGATTGCCGTAGTGCCTCGGATAAAGCAGCGTGAGCCCGAGCGAAGTGAGCTTCCAATTTTCCAGCGGACGCGGACGATAGACCACGATGGCCGTGCGCTGGTGCTGGAGCCCGGCGAAACGTCCGGCATCGGCAAAATGGACCGGGCCGTGAAGGGTCGCGGACTCGGGACGCCCCTCGATCATCTCGAGGTGGTTTTCCTCGGACATGCATTTGTCGTTGATCGTGTAGGAGCAATACCAACTGCCCTGCTGCCGGATGTCGGCCAGGGGGCGCGCCTTGCGGTAACTGACCTGCCAGTTGTTGTTCGGACACGCTCCCAGCAACCGCTGGTCGGCTGTGCCCATGCCCCAGTCCTCTTCCATGTAACTGGTGAGCAAGTGCGGGCCTCCGGGGTATTGGATATTGCCCAGACCATGCTGGGTCTTGACGCGGGTCTCGGGATGCACCTCCTCCCAGATTTCCAGCATGTTGCCAAACTCGTTGGTGCCAACAATTTCGCAGGGATAGGGTTTGTCGGAGAGGTGGCTGGCCAGAAAATCCGGCACCTCGAACGGCTGCGCGGACACACGCACGAGGAAGCCCAGAGTCCAGGACGATCCGCCGCCGTGCGGCCATTCCATGTGGCGCTCGGGCGGGGTCAGTTCGGGCTCAAGGATGTCATCCAGATTCAGCCAGGCGGGCAGGGCGGCGGGGCCGAAAACATAGCCCAGAAGCGTCAGCCAGCTCGTGCTGCTGAGGCGCCCCTGGGTGTAATCGCGGGCGCTCGGACCGAGCTTGCGACCGAGATTCGGATGCCAGTGCCCGAGGAGATCCGACCAGATGCGGATCAGTCCGTCCTGGGCGAGTGCCCGGCATTCCTCGTCCTTCGCCCACGCGACGATCGAGGCCAGCGGATACATCGTGTGCGGAAGGTAGCAGTCGTTGCATTCGTTGATGAAGCCACGCCGATGGAGCAGCTCGCGCATCTGGCGCAGGCTGGCGCGCCCGGCCTCGATTTCGCCCTCATGTCCGGTCAATTCGCCGGCCAGGATCAGGCCGGAGGTGCCCATCGCGACATGGTTGTCGTTGTAGCCGTGCCACTGGATCCCGCGCAGGTTATGGCCTCTGTGCGAGACATCCGCGCCGCAGGCCCCTGCCCCCTTGAGCAACGCGCCGTCAACACTGGTGATGGTTCCCTGACGAATTTCCTCGAGGAACCACGCCTTGGTCTCCGGGGTCAGCCGGTCGGCCGAAGTGTGCCAGAGCGCCATGGCGTAGTCCATGTTGAACGCGCAGTTGAGAATCATCAAATCGTTTGCCCGCAACGCCTTCTCCGCCAGCGCACGGTCGGCGGCGTCGCCGTGAAGCAACGCGATGGCGAGTTCGACAACGACGCGCTGGTCGTATTGAGGCTCCGTGCCGGGCTGGTGGGCGTTGCCGTCGAAGCGGCCTTCGGCGTCGAAATAGATCCGGCTCTTCTCGCGGATGCGGGGCCAGAGCGCCTCGCGCCTCGCCGCCTGTGCGGATGCGGTGGCATGGAGGGTTGGGTGACTTTCTGTCGGGGATGAATTAGTGGTTTTCATTTGGTGTCAGGTGTCAGGTGTCAGGTGTCAGGTGTCAGGTTTCAGGTTTCAGGTTTCAGGTTTCAGGTGTTTGAGTCGGGAGCAGGAGGTTTGAGCCGGGCTTGAGGGTCACTTGCTGCTGGAATTTTGGGGCGAGTGAGAATTCCGGGGCGGTGCGGACGGTGGCTGTGATTTCGCGGTCGGTCGGGTTCTGCGCCTCGATGGTGAAGCGTCCGTCGCCTTCCGGCAGGAGCGTGAGCAGGAGATCAGGCTGGTCGCACATCACGAGGTTGCCAAGCCAGACGTCGCGGTCTTTTGAAACGTCGAGCGCGAAATAAGCGGAGTAGGTGGTGGGCGCGGCCTTTTGTTCGGGCGTCAGCTTGAGGTCGTCCATCACGCCGGCGGGCAACCACCATTTTTCGGTGCGCTCGACGATGCCGCTCGTCCAGTTCGGATTCACGCCCTGCACGCGAACGGGCAGGCGGGTGTCGAGTTTGGCCTTGCTGATGACGCCGCCGAACCCGCCGTCCTGCGCTTCGAGATCGAGGACATAGCGGGTGGACTTCACCTTACCGCTCCTCGGGGTGACTTGATAGGCGGGTGCGCCTCCGGAAAGTCCGAAGTCATTGCGGAACTGCTCCAGGGCACGGTTGTCTGGAACAGATTCCGGCGAGCCGACATAGGTCACAAACCGGAACGGAATGACATCGCCTTTCTTATAGCTTTGGCCGATGCGGTCGAAGCCGAAATACATCTGGCTCGGGCCTCCGGGGATGATCGCCTGCGTCACTAAAAATGGCGTGTCCAGCGGAAAGAGAGCGTTCACGACGGCGCCTCGGGTGTAAGCCGCATAGCCGCTTGGAGCGAGCGACTTCGTGAAACCCGCCGTCGGGTCCGGTGCATCGGCGGTCAACCCGGAGAGTGCCTCCCCTTTCGCGGGATTGACAAAATACCAGCTTGTTAGATCAGGTGTGCTGGCTTTGAGGGTGGCGAACATGTGGCTGTATTGCGACCAATACCATTCCTGCTTTTCCCACTTGCCATCCTGCAGCATCACGAAGTAACCCTCGATCAGCGAGGCCGCCGGCTTGTCCGGGGTCTTCTTGAATTCGATGACGCGGGTGTAGGCATTGAAGCCTTGCAGTGGCTGCATCGGCCAGAAGCCGTGAAAGTGCGGGGGCTTGTCGGGCGAGACATACTCCGTCCCCATGGCCTGGCACATGACGTCGCGGGAGCCGAGGGGAAACTCCATACGCCCGATGAGGTGCTGGGAGCCCTCCTTGGTGGGCGGGCCATACGGCGGCTCCCACATCGCGGGATTCATGCTCACGGAAGTCGACGGGCCGGGCGTGCCATCCCACATCCATGGCACGTAGTCCACACTATTGGCGTGAGTCAAAGGCGAGATGCCGCGGAAGAGATATTTGGTTTGCATGAAAGCGGCCTGAATGCTGAGCGGATTCCCCTGCGCGTCCAACTGCTCCGACGAAGACAGCGAGTTCTGCCGGTCGCTGCAAATCAATCGGCGGTTGAACAGTTCGGCTGTCGGCATTTGTGACACGACGGCCATTCGACCGCCGGTGTCCTTCACCACCGCGACCAACTGGTGCTGTTTGTCGTGCAGCGCATGGATGAAGAGGTCGCATGATTTTCCCTCCAGCTTGTAGCGGCGAAAAACCTTCGGCCCGTCGTAAATGATCGCCTCGCTAAGCGGCTGGTCGGATTCGGCCTGCAGGCGGATCATGATGCGCTCGATCCCCGGCACGACCTTGCCAAACGTGCGGGTCCACACGTTGCGTCCCTGCCAGTTCGTGATCCTGGGGCCGTTGGAGATTTGCGCGAGCGGGCCGTTGTCGGGTGACTTGAGTGTTTTGCGCAACTCATCCTGGCTCCGGGCGAAGCGAAGGTTGAGAAAGCGGCCGGCAGCGGCGGCCACCTGAGCAGGCGAGGTGATGAGGTCGATCGCCACCGGTTTCGGGTCGTCCAGATTTTGCGTGACGTAGAGGAACGGCTCCAGATCAACCGAGGTCTTGGCGTCCTTGGTCGTGGTCACGGCCATGCTGTTGTAATTGCGACTCGCCCAGTAAGGTGTCGGCTGGTTGCGGATATCCAGGGGCCCCAGGGAATTCAAGCCCGAGGCGAAATGCTCGTAAAGCGCGTTGTCGATCCGCTTGCCTTCCCCGGTCAGGAAGTCGCGCCGGGGCGGCGACTCGAAATCGCTGACCCGGAAATACCAGTCGCCCGCCTTGCCGCGCTGAACGAGCTGTCCGGGCAGCACCAGCAGGTCGGGTCCGCTGGCGTCCGCGCATTCCTTGCGAAATTTGTCCCACGTCTCTTTCGAGATGGCACTGAGATCCTCGACGCGCTCGGTAAACGCGATGAAGTCGAGTTTGGCAGCGCGCGCCGCAGCGGCGTATTCGGCAACCGTGCCATTGCCGCCCGTGAGCTTGGTCTGGGCACCGATAATGCCTCGATACCAGCGGCCGCTTGCGTCCATGCTGCCGATGGTTTTTTCGCGCCAATAATCCGCAGGCTCTTTCCCCTCCAGGTTTTTCGGGGTCCAGACAATCGGGTCCGGGATAACCCCCTTCTCGCGCGTTGGCTGGTTGAGATATCCGCCGAGTTGGGCGAGTTCGTATTTTTCGACGAGGTATTCATCCACGATGGCGAGGTCGTTCTCCGACAAGGCCGCATTGAAGACGAGCACCTCGGCGACATCGCCCTTGAAGAAAACCGGTTCGACATCCTTCTGTCCGAGCCGGAAGGATCGGTCGTCCGTTGCCATCTGGCCGGGCGTCTCCTTGCTCGCCAGCAAGGCGCCATTGACAAAGATGTCGGTCTTTCCCTCCTTGCGCCGCACCGTCAGGATTGACGGGTTAGTTGGCATGAATGCAAGGTCGCCGTGGTTCCAATAGCTCGTGTCGGCAAAACCCACATTGACCAGTGGGCGGGCTTTCGGGGCCAGGGCGACCCCGAGACGCGCGCCGCCCTTCTCACTTCCCTTCGTGTCCACATAGGAAAAAATCGAAGTGATCTCCAGCGCCTTGACCGGGTCCGGTGCCAGGCGCGTCACGACGACGATGGTGCTGTTGTCAGTGAGCGTTGCGGGGCCGGTCTGGAGGATCTTCGCCGTGCCGTCGAACCGAATGGCCGGTTGATTATTGATCGCCTTTGCGACCAACACCGGCTGATTGGCGGGCGCAGTCTGCCGGGCGGACAATCCCTTGCCGCTCTGATCGTCCCAATTGGAGACCGACCCATCGGCAGCGGCTTGGACCCCCTGATCCGCGCGCAGCCACCAAGCCAGGGCCGGAAGCGGTTTGACGGTGGCAGCACCCGCAGCGATTGAGGCGGACGTGGCGGGTTTCACCGTCATCGAAGGCTCGACCAGCCAGGCGAGGGTCTGATCGAGCAACTTCAGGCCGTCGGAAGTCACTCCATCGCCTCCGCGCGTGAAAGAGATGTCCTCGACCATGAAGTGGCCGTATTGGTAGAAAGTCTGCAGCGGACCCCAGCCAAAAAGTGCCACCCTCCCCTTCCCGGCATCCCGCACCGCCGCCAATAACGGGGCGGAGGCAAAAGAACCTGGTTTTGCCAAATCCACTTTTTCATTGTGCTGGTCTTGCACGATCGGATGGCTGACCGCCTTCTCGGAACCAAGCACAAGCGGTTGCCAGCCGGCACTGGCCTTCAGCGGATTGGCGATCACGCCGTAAATCGATTGCAGCGGATAAAAAATATTTTTCACATCGCGAGTCGCCGGATGCGGTTGGATGTTGCCGGTGAACTGATAGGCGAATCTCATGCCCGTCTTCTGGGTGAAGGCGTGTGAGGGATCCACCACCTGCTCCCGCAGCACCTCGACATCCCACGGCTTGAGGAAGGCATTCACGACCGCCCGATCCCGCATCGGATCGTCGCCGCCGAAGGTGAGCAGACCGCCGCCATCCGCCACGAACTCCCACAACAGTTTGCGCACTTTCTCTTCAAACGCGGGCGTCACCGCCTGGCCGCTATTTGTGGCCGCAGTGCTATCCACCAGCGGGTATGCCGCCAGCACCACCACATTGAACTGCCGAAGGAACTTCGTGTCGATCGGTTGGCCCCAAGAAAAATAAAGTGTCTGCCAGCCGTTGCTCCGAAAATGCTCCTCAATCGGTCGCGGCGCGGAAAAGGACGGCCCGCCAATGATCAACACCGCGGGAGCGCGGGGAGGCGGGGCAGCGGACTCTTGGGCGTTCAGGGTGGCGAAGGCGAGGCAGAGGGCGAAGATTGGGGTTAGGGATTTCATAAGGTGTCAGGTGTCAGGTGTCAGGTGTCAGGTGTCAGGTGTCAGCGTTTCAGCGTTTCAGCATGTCAGCGTTTCAGTGCCGTCTTTC
>Ga0105046_10007844_pt1 | contig 16780 bp, 16 predicted proteins | sample MAT03_FD_78385 | JGI IMG/M metagenome (GOLD analysis project Ga0105046, IMG submission 78385) | Freshwater microbial communities from Lake Fryxell liftoff mats and glacier meltwater in Antarctica - MAT-03 (megahit assembly) | ecosystem: Environmental > Aquatic > Freshwater > Ice > Liftoff...
CACGCCTTGTTCTCGAACTTTAAAGAACAGACACGGGACTAAATGGACAGACACTAATTAGTGTCCGTCTTTATAGTGCGATAACTGCGTTGTATTTTGCCCCAAAACTAGTCATTTACGCGAATAAACTCCCATTTTTGGGGCAAAATACGCCTTGTTCTCGAACTTTAAAGAACAGACACGGGACTAAATGGACAGACACTATATAGGCGTCGAAAAAGACATAGAAAATGCCTGTTACGAATTCATGAAAACTTGTGAAGTAGGTCGTAAAGAATTAAGAGAAGGCATTGTTCGCTATGTGTCTGAAAGTGAGGCTGGTTATACGAATCATCTGATGCCTTCATTTTATATAGACTTTGATAACAAAATTTTTATCTCTGATTTTTATGATTTAGCCATTGAAGCCCGATTAATAGAAGGCTGGACAGGATATTTCAAAAAATTCATTGACTTGATTCCTGCAGAATTCCAATATTGGATGGTAAATGGCGAAAATATAATTGATCGTCTTTCGCATAAAAAATAACCTATTGAATAACTATGGACAAAACAAGCTACATCTACCAACAAATTTTTGTTTCTAAATTTCCATCGGAAGAATTAGAGCAATACCTTTTGCAAACGCAAGATCTTGTAGAGGAGATTATCTTTTGCTTATCTCATGCTCTTGTCGAAAAAAATAATCGAGCCATCAATTTATTACTGGATTCAGCATTATTGGACAATAAAAAATTAGATGCTCGGTACGTTGATGTGTTTCTGGAAATTCTAAACAATCGAGAAGACTGGAATCATACGCATGAAATAATATGTGAGTATATGGCGATCCTTAAAGCACCCCAAAGTATTGAAAGTCTTTATCGCGCTGCAATTGATTTTCCCGCATCGGAACTGCACAGTATTCCCTTAAAAGCGGTTTGGGCGCTAAAAAGCATAGATACCCTCGAAGCGAAAAATGCTTTAAAAAGACTGGCAATAGAAGCTGATGCTAAGACCGCCAAAAAGGTAATGAAGTATATCCATGAATAAGAGCTTATTCTCTATTTATTATTTCAGCGACCCAAACGATTGGAAAACATGAAACAATTAACCACGGAGCAGGTGTATCTCCTCAAAGAAGTAATGGCCGGAAAACAACCACTTCACGCCTTACTTGAAAAAATGGACAATGAAATCAACGTCGAATTCTGTCTCAACTTATTGCTGGACGCAAAAGTGATCGGCGATACCGCTATATTCCGGGATGTGCTGTGGGCGTTTGGTTTCGTGTTGAATGCTGTTGATGCCTTATTGCTGCATCGTATGGCGCTGATTGACGACTGGCACGAGGCGCACGAAGGAATTGTTGGAAAGTTTCAAATGATTTATAATCAGGATGCTGCCAATATTCCATATTTAAAAAAGGTCATGCAGCAAGTGCCAGACTACCTTCAGGATGAAGCCCTCAAAGACGCCTTCATCCGCAAGTATGCCTACGCCATTGCTGCCCAGCCGGCATCCTACAACGAAGAAGCCCCGCGCGAATTGAGCCAGTCGGACGATGAAGTGATAAAGAAATACGCCCTGCACCAGTTGGTGAAAAATGATTTTTACGCTTGATCCAAACTTAGCACCCAATGACACTTGCGGAGAAAAATTTGGTTATGGACTTAGTATTAAAAAAAATCAGCAAAGAAGACGTTCCTAAAGGCAATCCCGCTTATTCCTATTCATACTTATATCAGGGGTAACTATTCAGGGTATGCAGCGAGCTGCATACCCTGAATAGTTGCACAAGGAGGATATTTCAGCATCTTTTAAAGGAGCGTATCTGTACCTCATACCGCCAGGTTTTGGGTGTGAAAGATTTGGCAAATCTCCGTCGCATCACCATGAACAAAACTGGGCGACTCGCAGGATACACGCCAATCAAACCATGCTGCGCTTATGAAATGTATGCTGGCCGTGTGTGAATTATGTAACCTTCCTCTGCAATTATGTAATGTTTCCCATCACAAATTAGCGCAACTTTACCGTGAAAATTAGCTCGACTTTGTAGGTGAGAATTTAGTTCAAAGTTGTTCTTATCCCCTTTACACCCAAGCGCCGCGCTCTCTTTTTTTTGTTTTTTTGACATACAGCGCTTGTTCGGGAATCTCGAACAAGCACTTATGCAATTATGATGAACATTAGACTTGCTGCGATGATTCCGTCGCCGCAGGTATAGTATCTAACTTAGCAAACCACAATAAAAGAACCTTCACCTTGCGCAACTCAGGAAACAATCTCCAACTGACTGTCAATAACCTGACCGTCAGTTACACCGACGCCGGACCAATCGAAGCTCCAGCGATTATTTTCATCCATGGCTTTCCTTTTAATAAATCTATGTGGGCGGGTCAGGTGGACGCCTTGAAGGATCGCTACCGGCTCATCGCGTATGATGTTCGCGGACACGGGGATACGGATGCAGGAAAGGAAGATTTTGCCATTGAGCTTTTTGTCAACGACCTGCTCTCTTTGATGGATGCCTTGAAATTGGATAGGGCAACCCTGTGTGGGTTATCCATGGGCGGGTACATTGCCTTGAATGCGGTGATAAACTACCCGAAGCGCTTTGATGCCTTGATCCTGAGCGATACCCAATGCGCAGCAGATACCCCCGAAGCAAAAGCAAAACGGGTGAAAACCATTGAAAGCATCCACGAAAATGGTGTGGAAAAGTATGCAGAAGAGAGTTTGAAAAACCTGTTCGCACCGGAGTCTTTCACAACTAAGGAAAAAGAAATAGCCACTATAAAGGAGATGATCTTGAAAACCCCGGAACAAGTGCTTTCCAAGACCTTGCTCGCTTTATCTCACCGCAAAGAAACCTGTAGTAAACTACACGAAATAAAGACGCCAACGCTTATTTTGGTTGGCGAAGCTGATAAAATCACCCCGCCTGCCGCAGCCAGGCTGATGCATGAAAAAATACCGCATTCCTTACTCTCCATCATCAAGCATGCCGGTCATTTAGCCAATCTGGAGGATCCCGCCCAATTTAATGATCACTTGAAGCAGTTTCTGCATCGTTGTGCCGAACAGTCATTTGGTTTCCAAAAGTCAATCTGGATGGAGCGGTAATGCAGGGATACTTTTCGTCTCGAATCCTTGAGCACAATTGCCTCATTGTCAATATTCTGAATTTTGGATAGCAACGCAAAACACAAGGGCTTTTCTTGCGGAATCACCGCTCGTTTTGTCAGAATAAATGTGGAAAATTCTCCAGGATACATAAAAAAACACTACCTTTTATACAATAGATAAAAAAATCAAAGCATTAATACAGATGAAAGCACGTTAATATCACGCTTCCATTCGGGTATTACAACGTCTATTCTATCCAGCCATTAAACCTACACCTCTGGTGACAAACTAATCCCCCACAGTACGATACCTGAAATTACGTGCCTATTCCGAAATAATGTCTGTCTTTATACTCCGATAGCTGTGTGTCGAAAACACTTTCGGATAAACCTTTTCTTTGGGAATCTGCTGCTGCGCTTCCTCGATTTTACCTTCCCGGATCAGTGCATGAAGGGTCTTGCATTCCTCCGTAATGTCCTCGATTCCCACAATCCATTCGTTGACATAGCGGGAAACGGCTTCCCCGGAAAGGCCGATCTGTATGGAGCGGTAGTCTAATTTGTTTAGGAAAAGATCCCGTTCAGGATCCCACTGCACACGAACAGGAGATGATGGCAACTGGGCTTGCCAGGCATCGTAGGACGGGTGAAACGCTGCGTCAAAATGGGAAAGGCAGGCGTGCTCCAAAGCCCAGTCGAAACCTTCCTGCTCTATTTTGATGGCCAGCACGTGCTCCTGGCCAGGTTTTTCAGCCCAGCCACAGCGGTACATCATCCAAAAAAAAGAGGGTTTGATCCAGGTCATTCGTTCAATCTTGAACGGAGCAACAAAAGTTTGTGCTCTGACGGCATTTCGGGCGATTTCTTTTCGATAGGCCTGATAAACGGTGATGGTACGTTCATCGTAAACGGCGCGAATCTGGTGCGCCGGGATGTTTGTTGACATAAGTGTAAAGGCTTTGTCGGGTTTTAAAATAAGGTAAAGTAGTGTATACACTTATTGGCGGAAAAAAGTGCCTGTGTTTTGATAAATGGGCAAGTTTGCAAGGGGCAAATTGGCAAATTGGCCAATTTGCATCTTACACCGACCCATTCGTTACCGTCAGCAACAAGCGCTCCATCCGCATGCCCCGGGAGGCCTTGATGAGTAATAAAGAAGGCGGGAAGTCCTGCAAAATAAACCACTCCCGTAGCGTGTCTACGTTTTCAAAATGGCGTAGTCCTGCTTCGCTGGCTGTTTCCGCAAAAGCCGGTCCGGTCAGCACCACCTGGTCGAAGCCCTGGTCTATCGCTAATTGTGCAATGCGCCGATGTTCTTCGGCACCTGATTCGCCGAGTTCCAGCATATCGCCGAGAATCGCAACTTTATGGGCACCCTCCATCGCGGCAAGGTTCAGAATGGCCTGGCGCATGCTATCAGGGTTGGCGTTGTAAGCATCTAAAATCACTGTATGTTCGCCGAGGTGGATCAATTGGGAGCGATTGTTGGAGGGGACATATCCTTCTATTGCAGCTTTGATTTTGTGCGCTGGCACTTTGAAATATTTGCCCAGCGCAATGGCCGTCATGATGTTATTGAAATTGTAAGCACCAATAAGCCGACTGACCACTTCCACCAATTCTCCGAATTCCGACAAAAAAGCGACTCTCACAAAAGGATCGGCAGCCAGCAATTGCGTTTCGTAGTATTCATTGGCAACCGTGGGCGCATCGCTTTTGGTATAGAACAACTTTTTAGGAATCGGTGCCGCCAGTTCTTCCAGAAAAACTTCATTTTTATTGATAAAAGCCATACCATTATCTGCGGCTAAGTAGCGGTACAACTCCGATTTTCCTTTTTTAACCCCTTCTATCCCGCCAAATCCTTCTAAGTGCGCTTTGCCAATGTTCGTGATCAAGCCATGCGTTGGTTCAGCTAAGATACACAACAGCTCGATTTCGCCCTGGTGGTTGGCACCCATTTCGATGACAGCAACTTCCGTCTGAGGCGGCATGGACAACAAGGTGAGCGGCAACCCGATGTGGTTGTTGAAATTTCCACGCGTAAAATGGGTGGGATAATGGCTGCTTAGCACCGCACTGACCAATTCTTTGGTGGTGGTTTTTCCATTCGATCCGGTGATGGCTATGACTGGAATTTCGAATTGCTGGCGATGGTGTCGACCCAATGCCTGCAGGGTTTCCAAGGTATCTTCTACCAGCAGAAAGCGACCATCTGTGCAAACGGACGGGTCGTCTACCACGGCATAGGCCGCTCCGTCGGCAAGTGCCTGCGCCGCAAAGTGGTTGCCATCGAAATTGTCGCCGCGGAGCGCAAAAAACAAGGCACCTTGCGGGACGTTGCGGGAGTCGGTCGTTACAACCGGGTGGTCGAGGTAAATTTGGTAGAGCACCGGGATTTCCATGTAGATAGAATTAGCCGGGCGAAGATAGGGCACTTCGTTTAAAAAAACCAGAAATAGCATGAGCCACCCCAAAACTCGAGGATGGCTCATGTGTCTGATGCTGTTTTTTAACGCTGCCAGTTGATTCCGGCGACTACCGCACTACAAATATTTTTTCCGTCCTCGCTGAACTGCCACTGCGCAGCACGATGAAATAAAAACCGCTTTGCAGCCGGTCTGCGTCGAGGGTGGCAAAATGGATGCCGGCATTATAGTATTCTCCTGCGGCTAAGCGGTGTACCAATTTCCCGTTCACATCCATTACCGAAAGGTGGACGATCCCTTCTTCCGGTAATGTGAACTGAACGGTTGCTTGCTGGCGCGAAGGGTTGGGATAACAAATCATCGCCATTTCGCCGAACGACATCGTTTCTGGGTTGGGCGGAAGTGCCGCACCTACTGTTCCCGGAGCGTCTGTCTCCATCAATGTTGTTTGCGCAACCGGGTCATCATCCGGCCTAAAGGGGTTGTCGAAATCGCAACCCAGGATCAGCGCCCAAAAGTCGCTGCCCCGTTCAGCCGTGAAATCGGGCAACAGATCAACGCCTGTCCCGGCGTGGAAAATGACTTTGCCGCCAGTTGCAACCGTTCCGGTTGAGGTAACGAACTCTTTCGCTACATAAATACCATCAGCAATCGAGCCGTTCACCGCCAGGTTGTCGGGACAAGTACCCAGCAGGGTAAAATAATCGGTGCTGTACATGCCCCGGCCATGCGTTCCTGCGATCACCAAATGATCGGAAGCACGGTATTGGAACATATCTACCCGCACATTGGCTAAGCCAAAATTGTTGGTTGGGAACCAGGTTGTGGCTGCGCCGTTCAGGTTGGCGCTGGACCAAACGCCCAGTTCAGTGGCCAATATAACCTGATCGCTGTCGAAAGGACTAAACAGGGCACTGCGCACCGGCATATCAGGTAAATCGCCATCCTGTGGCGTCCAGGAAGTCCCGCCGTCAATACTTTCCAAAACCTGATTCACCCCGAAGTTGGAACAAGTGACCAGCAGGTGGTTGTCGTCTCCAACCTCGACAGAAATGGAAGAAATGAACCCGCCAACGGGTGAGGTAAGGGTGGTAACCGTCACTGATCCGGACTGATCTGCATTGTCAATGCGCAGAAAACGCCCGGTTGTTGTGCCGACATAAAGCCGGTTAGCCGTATTGGGCGAAACCTTGACCGTAGCGATGCGGCTGTTGTTGAAAGCCGTAATTGTTTCAAAGGTCGTCGTATTGGCTCCGCCCACATCCGTGATCCGTCCCAAAGTATCCGGTCCATCTGAAAAATAAAAAGCATCGTTGGCATCGTCGTAATCGGCAGGTGTGATGAACAACGTCCCCGTTTTACTGCCGATCAGCGTTCCAAAACTTCCGCCGCCATTGGTAGAAATATTGAAATGCCGGTTTTGGGAACCGGTGATCTGGATCATCGGATCATCCTGGTCAATGAAACAGAAAGCGCCGTCTGCGCCGGTAGGTTCGTCTGTGCTGCCGAGTCCGGGCATCTGAAAGCGCTGCGTGCCATTGTCCTGCGTGCCGCCGAGGAAATAATTGACGCCCGCAGTTGGGTGCATGGCATTGGCATAAAACTGGGTGACGTTGTAAGAATCGTTTTTGGGCGTCAGGGTTGGACCTGCCGCCGAAGCGTTGGTAGACCGATAGACGCCGCCGTCATTGCCAAAAACCATTTCATCCGAACTACCCGGTCGGTAAACAATGGCATGATGGTCGGCATGTACGCCACCGATCCCGTCCCAGTTGGCACCCGCATCGTCAGAAATAAACAAATTCTGGTCACCGGCCCAAAGGCGGTTTGCATCATTTGGATCAACAGCCATAATAAAAGCATACCAGCAAAAAGAACCGAGACTGGGCACCGTTGTAGCAGTCCAGTTGCCGCCGCTGTTGGTGGATTGCATGATCGTCAGGCAAGGGTTGGTATTGTCGGTTTGGGTGACGTCTTCAAAAGCGGCGTACAACACATTGGCGTTACCGGGTGCGCAAGCGAGTTCAATCCGGCCAAATCCGGTGGTGGGCAACCCGCCTCCAACGGTTGTCCACATGCCGCCCTGAAAACGGAACACCCCATTGCCATTGCCGGCTGCATAAAGGTCGCCGTTCGCGGCAAACTCCAAATCCTGGATATTGCCAACGGGCGCACCAGGGAAAGCCGGCCAGGTGATGCCGTTGTCCATAGATCGCCGGATGCCGGTGTTCGTTCCGGCGTAAAGAACCCCGGCGTTGTCAATGACAATTTTGTTAACAATCGTGAAGCCAAAAGTCGAAGGCAATTGCGCCCAGTTAGCGCCGCCGTCAATGGAGCGCCAGATGCCCAAGCCCCGTACGGCATCGGCGTTTCCAAATCCGTTTTCGCCGGTACCGAAGTACATAAAGTTTGGATTCGAAGGATCCTGAGCGATTGTGGAAATTGCCAGGTTATCAAAAAAATCGTCAATGTTAGTCCAGCTTACGGGAGCGGCGTCAATATCGTTGGTGCGCCACAAACCGCCTGCCACGCCACCTGCCCAAATGGTGCGGCCCGTTGCGTCATTGGCGTCAATAATTAGCCCACGGGTGCGCCCGCCCACGTTGTTGGGGCCGCGTTCTTCCCAATAAATAGGGATTGCGTCGCCTGCACGCTGGGCGCGTTTGGCCTCCGCCACTTCATAAGCGTACAAGAGGCGTTCCTTTGGAACAGTATTCGTTCGTGGGTCGTGCGTCATTAAAAATTCCTGCGCAAAACGCCCCGCAACCCGTTGTAGTTTTGGCATTTTTTTGAGGGTCGGAACACTGTCCGCTCCACTCCCTGACCGAATGAGCACCAATGCTAATGGCAGGATGAGCAAGATAGCCACCTGCACGCTGCGATGTTTAATCCATTTTTTCATAACACATGCGTTTTAAAAGGTGATTACTTATTTTCCAGTGCTTCCACCCTGGAACGCAGTGTTGCATTTTCGGTTTGCAGGGCTTTCATCTGCTTATTCATTTCGATCATGTATAGAAACAGCTCTTCGATTTTAGCTTGCTGGTTGACGGCGTTGTCGCCCAATTCCAGGCCTTGTGCTGCCACTTGAGCAGCACTGGGTGTTTCTGGCAAATACCCGAATTGGGCAATATGTGTTTCCACTTCTTCCAGCGAGCGCAGGCGGTATCCAGGTGCAAAAACGTAATCGGCCCAGCCAGTGCGCACACGCACTTCTTCGCTCAGAATGCCGCCTTTTGCATACAAGGTATAGGCACTCAGATCGGTGCCGCCGAGGCTATTGGGTGTCAGCAGGGTTCCAATGGCTAATTTGCCATTGCCTTTGAGTACCATTAGGTCGTTGAGTGTTGTGCCGTCGGCTCCACCCCGAAAAAAGAGATCACCGTCAGTGGATGCGGCCAATTCTACATCCTGGCCACCTGCGGTGGAGCGATTGAACCGGAAAATAGGTTCCGTATTTGCGGAAATGGTGAGTAGCCGGTCTGGGGTAATCGTACCTAAGCCCAGGTTCCCACCGGCTGTCAGTACCATGCGATTGGGCAGGGCAGCACCAGTAGCGTCGTTGCCCCCGCGGAAAAACAGGGTACCGTTATCGCCGTTCAGGATTTCGTAGTCGGTAGCGCCACCATCGGATCGTTCAAAGCGGAAAACCGGAGCATTGGGTGCGGAAAGTGTAACAAGCTGGGAAGGGGTGGTTGTGCCTACGCCGAGATGACCAACGGAGGTGAGTACCATAAAATCGGTCAGTGCCCCTTCTGTTCCGTCGCCGCCGCCACGGAAGAATAAGGTGCCGCTGTTGCCTGCATAGACTTCGTAATCGAGTTCTCCGCCATTGGCTCGGTCGAACCGGACAACAGGACGAGTGGCGTGGGAAACGGTGAGCAATTGTTGTGGCGTAAACGTGTTGACGCCCACAAAACCATTTTCGCGAATGGTCATGCGCATGACTGGCCTTGGCGTTCCGGTGCGAAACAACAAGGAGGAAGTCACGAAGTCAGGCCCCACCGGTCCGGAGACGTAGGATTGAATCGTAGCGCCGGGGCGGTAACCGAGGCCGCTGATCAGCCCCTGAAACCGGATGTCTCCGAGGGTGTCGCCGGTTACTACCGGAGCTGTCGTTCCATTTGGCAGGCCACTGTTGTTTCTGTTCAGCAACATTAGCGGGTTTTGGCCGCTTGCGGATTGCGCAGTCCCGTCAGTTGCCAGCACAAAAAGGCAAAAGATCGTTGTTGCGAAATACGCAACATGCTTCAATGTGTTCATACGTTGAAAGTTTTTATGAGAGTGACTTTAATGAATAAAAAATGCCGTAACCAGGGAGGAGAGCGGTGGGAGGGTAAAAAATTGAAAATCAAAGGCTAAATATAAGGAGTTTTCACATACTGGTAAAGAGGTACCATCCGACGTTTTTCCTGGTCTGCTGTTTTATGCCGGAAAAAGGGAGTTCGTTACCGGGATTTAGAGGAATTTGAATAAGTGGAAAGACACTTCCAATGATAGGCTACTTGTGAAATCAGGGGTTGATGAATAAGTGCCAGGCCATTAATTCTGCTGGTCAAGATTTTTCTTGATCGTTTTTGTAGCGCTGGCTGGCAATTCCAAAAACTCAGAAACCTGCGCTTCTGTCAATCCTGCCAAAAGCATTTTTTTTGCCGTCTCAATCTTTTCTAATTGAGCTTTTTCCCGCTCTTTCTCGATACCTTTCTCGATACCTTTCTCGATACCTTTCTCCATACCTTTCTCGATACCTTTCTCCATACCTTTCTCGATACCTTGTAGGTAAAGGAAATCTGTTTCTACATCATAATTGATTGGCATCTCTGTTGTGATTTTGATGGTTAACTCGCCCAATTTACGCAATCTTGACAAAATAATCAACTGGTTCAAGTATTTTGATAGCTTACTTGGGCTTTTGCACGCGGCCTTTAGATTCCTTACTAGTAAACGCAATATGGCTTCACTCTGTTCAGCAGGATAATTGGCCAATACGGCCAAAACAAGAACTTCCGGAACTTGAGAATTCAATAACCGACTGACATCTAAGCTGTGCACATTGATGAGGTTAAAGTTTGAAAAGACTTCATCAGGGGCTAAGGCCAATCGCATGGTCGGCTGTTCTGTCCCCAAGAAGATAACGACATGATATATCGGTAAGCGGTATCTGCGAAGTACCATTCCATGATATTCTGCGATTCGAAACAACATCTCCGAGTCATTCCCGGATTGAAACTCCAAATGCAGGATGATCTTTTTATCATCTTCGGTTAAGACCTCATAAAGAAAATCCATTTCTCGCTCTAAAGTAGTCTGCATTTTTTCTTTCAAATGCCTGAATTTCTTGATCCTGATACCAAGTTGTTCCTCTACTAAAGGTATGAAGATGCTTTCTGCATTTTCTTTGAAGATTTTGTCATAAAGGTTGCCTTCGTTTGGGTGGTTTTTAGCCATTAGGTATATTTTGTTTGACAATGGCGGGAAATTACAACAATTTATTAAAATAATAAGTGTACTCTGGCCTCTCCATAAAATTTTCTACCTTAGCTTGCGCATTCCATTTCTAACCAAATTTTTTTGCAATGAACCGAACTCTCTTTCTTTTTATACTGATCCTTGTCTTTGGCGGAACGGCCGCCCGGGCACAGCAAAAAATCACCGTCGAACAAATCTGGCAAGACTACCTCTTTACGTCCAAATCAGTGCCGGGATTTAATTTTCTGAACGACGGAAAACATTATACCCGGCTGGAATCGAATAAGATACAACAATACGACCTCACGACGGGCAATCTGGTGAAAACCATTTTCGACCCTGCCACGGTAAAAGGATTTAAAGGCGAGGTCAATAGTTACAGCTTCAGTGCGGACGAATCGAAAATGCTGGTTCAAACCGAATCTGAATCCGTTTACCGGCACTCCACGCTCGGTTATTTTTTTGTTTTTGACCGCAAATCAGGAACGGCCACAGCCGTCTACGAAAGGGGGAAACACCGCAATGCCGTGCTGAACGCAGCGGCCGACAAAGTGGCTTTTGTGTTTGAAAACAACCTTTACTACAAAGACCTCGTTTCCGGACTGGTGCGCCCGGTGACGAAAGACGGAAAAATGAATGAAATCATCAACGGCGCTACTGACTGGGTGTACGAAGAGGAATTCTCATTCGACCAGGGCTTCCAATGGTCGCCCAACGGCAAGCGTATTGCTTATTACCGCTTCGATGAACGCAAAGTGCCGGAGTTCACCCTGACCAATTTCCGCGGTGGCCTTCATCCCGAATACGTGACGTTCAAATATCCGAAAGTAGGCGACCCCAACGCGCAGGTCGGCATCCAGGTTTACGACATAGAGCAGGGCATCAGCGTCGAAACTGCCGTTTCAACGACTGCTGATTACTACATCCCCCGCATCAAGTGGACTCAACATGCCGATAAACTCTGCGTTTTCAGGATGAACCGCCACCAAAGCGACCTGGAACTTCTGATAGTAGACGCCCGCAATGGCAAAACCACCCCGCTGCTGCGAGAAACATCCAAAGCTTATGTGGACATCCACGACAACCTGACTTTTCTGAAAGACGGCAAACACTTTATCTGGACCAGTGAAACGGACGGCTGGAACCACCTTTATTTGTATGATATGAGCGGTAAACTCGTGCGCCAACTCACCCAGGGTGCCTGGGAAGTGACGAATTTTTACGGGATAGATGAAAAAAACGAGTTGCTGTTCTACCAGGCCGCTGAAAAATCGCCGCTCGAACGCCAGATTTATTCCGTCAGCCTGAACGGCAAAGAGAAGCAAAAATTAGCCGATAAAGCCGGTTGGAACGATGCGCAGTTCAGCAGCACTTTCGACTATTACGTCCTCACGCACAGCACGGCGAATGCGCCGGCCACCTACACCGTTTTCACCAGAGACGGGAAAGAAGTACGTGCAATCGAAAACAATGCGCGGTTGCAACAAACCCAAAAAGACTTCGGGGTTTCAAACGTGGAGTTTTTCAAATTCACTACTTCCGAACAGGTGGAATTGAACGGCTGGATGATCAAACCCGCCAATTTTGACGAAAACATTCGCTACCCGGTTTTGATGTACCTCTACGGCGGCCCCGGCAGCCAGGAAGTGACCGACCGCTGGAAAGGCCAAAACTATTGGTGGTTCCAGATGCTGGCGCAGCAAGGTTATTTGGTCGCCTGCATAGACAACCGTGGCACCGGCGGCAGGGGAGACGCCTTCAAAAAAATGACTTACCTGCAATTGGGCAAATACGAAACTATGGATCAGATCGAAGGCGCGAAATTCATCGGAGGTCTGAAATACGCCGATCCGGGACGCATCGGGATTTTTGGCTGGAGCTACGGCGGATACATGTCTTCGCTCTGCCTGCTGAAAGGAGACGGCGTGTTTAAAGGCGCCATTGCTGTGGCGCCGGTCACGAACTGGAAATGGTACGATTCCATTTATACGGAGCGCTACATGCGCACGGAAGCGGAAAACGCGGAAGGTTACCGCGACAATTCGCCGGTTAATTTTGCCGACCGGTTGAAAGGGGACTACCTGCTGATCCACGGCATGGGCGATGACAACGTGCATTTCCAAAATGCTGCCGAAATGGCCAACGCTTTGGTGGCTGCGAATAAACAATACGAAACCTATTTTTATCCGAACCGCAACCACGGCATCGCCGGGGGCAAAACCCGCCTCCACCTCTACACGAAAATGACGAACTTCCTGAACGAAAAAATCAAAGGCGCTTACGGCGGGAAAAGGCCGACCAGCCCGGTCATGATCGTTCCGATTGAAGAGGGGAAGAAGAATTAAAGGGCAAATCTGCAAACATGCAAATTGGCAAAGGGCAAGTGGGCAAGGATTTGCCAATTTGCCCTTTGCATGTTGCCCCTTCATTTAACCCGCTCCGGTGCCGTATAAATATTACACCGCCCGTCGCGCAAAAAACCAATAAGCGTCATGCCGCTTTCTGCCGCCAATTCAACGGCCAAACTGGAAGGCGCGCCAACTGCCGCCAATACCGGGAGGCCAGCCATCAGCGCTTTTTGAACCAATTCAAAACTGGCCCTGCCGCTCACCATCACGATGTGGTCGCTGAGCGGCAGGGCTTCTTTTTTTAGGGCCGCGCCAATCAGTTTGTCTAAGGCATTGTGGCGACCCACGTCTTCTTTCGCATCCAACAGGTTCCCCTGCGCATCGAACAGCGCCGCTGCGTGCAGGCCGCCCGTGGTGGCGAAAACAGACTGCTCCGCATTTAGCTTTTCCGGCATTTGCAGGAGCGTAGCCACCGACAAGTTCGGGTGTCCGTTGCGCAACGGATAACAGGCCGTCGTTTGCACCAATTCCAGTGAAGCCTTTCCGCAGACGCCGCAGCTTGATGCGGTATAAAAATGCCGACTCAGGTGATCGGTATCCAGCAAAAGATCTGATTTAAGTTCTACGATCAATTCATTGGCGTAGGCCGCTTCGCCTTTGTTGGCCGCATAGCGCATGGCGATCACATCTGCCGCATACCCGACAATGCCTTCGGTGAACAAAAAACCCATGGCCAGGTCGAAGTCGTGGCCGGGCGTGCGCATGGTGACGGCAATGCGTGTCCGCTGGCGTGCAGAGGCAGGCCCATGCGCGAGGGAGATTTCCAACGGTTCTTCCACGGCCAGACTGTCGGCTTGAACGGAAGATCCGAACGCATCGGCGCGAATGACTTGGACGGTTGCGGTGCTTTGAGATAGGGAATCGCCGGGATGGATGGACATATCGGTTGTTTTTTGTTGCAAGTTAAATTACAAATTTACAAATCGCTCGTTTTTAGCTTTTTGAGATAATAACGGGTACAAAAAGTGCTATTACCGCTTAAAAACAGGCAATGCGGTTCAAAATATTGCCCGTTAACACTTGCAAATACCTCGTTAAACACACCAAATTGCTTGCGCTGTTTTGTCTAATTTGCTTAAATTGAAGCAATTATTTGATTTTACTACTCACATGCACGTTCGCTCCACGGCGGCACCTAAGTGACTTGTACTGAGCGAAGTCGAAATAAGTCGAAGTTCCGCCTCGTGCGTCTATTATTCCGATGATTCATCGGCATCTGCCCGATAGTTTTTATTGCGCCTCTCAACAGTTTTGGTAGAAAAGCTTCGTACTTGTTTGGATCAGGTTCGGATCAGGTGTCCGACACATGATCCGAACCTGATCCGAACCTGACCGCCTTTAAGTTAACGCTTTACCCTGAAATGTATGCACAAGTTACCCCCCCCGTTGAGTGGACTTTTGCCACACCTGCCATAACGAGTGGTTATGGCAGCAAGGCCGACTGGGGCTACTATGTCACCGAAACAAGCGACAAAGCCGTATTGGTTTCCGGATTTGCGGAAGACGTTTCCCTGAATCGAAAACCCGTTCTTTTCAAGTATGATCCGTTTAAAAAAGCAGTCCTTTGGGAAAATGTGATGCTTCCCGGGAGTCAAACATCAGGCTTATTGGGAGGAGTCCTTTATGATGCTTTCGAATTTGATGACGGCAACGGCAACGCCTATTACGCCGTAGGAAGTAGGTCAACGGCCACATCAATCCTTCGGTTAGTTGTTGCCAAAGTTCACCCGGAAGACTAGGACTTCCTTCTCCGGTTACCCAAAGATAATAGGAATGGATGCCGGAGATTCTATTAGATGCAGGGGCTATGCAATGATGCCAATCATCAATGACAATGAATTTGAAGGGTATATGATAGCGGGCTATATTAGTAACCCCTCACGAGCTGCTTTGATTCGTTTAGATACAGGTGGAAACTTAGATACAGATTTCGGCACAGGAGGCTATATGGCTTTTGATTTTGATGGTTACGAAAGTTCTGTTTTTCGGAATTTCACCGCTATTTATGATTCTGATACCATCGCTGGATATGGCCTGAACGCCTGTGATGAAGACTGGATGTGGGAAGGCATCGAAGTGTGGGGCACGCCCCAACAGATTCAGAACACCAGTTCCAGCATCTACCAGGGGCATGTGTACCTGCAAAACGGCGCGGTCATCGAAAACGCCATCATCGGCATCTTAGCCGACCGGAAACGCACAACGAAAACGGGGACTGGTTCGCCTTCCTCAAAGACGCCGGCGGCGTGGTGCGCTCGGATGGTGCGGTTTTCCTGAACTGCCGAAGGGGCGTTCATTTTTCGCCGTACAATGAACGGGTCACAAGCGGCGGCGTTGTACATTTTATACCCAATAAAAGCTATTTCGACGGCACGGACTTCACCAACAACGACGGCATGGCCGATCCGATCTACCACAGCGTGGAACACAACAGCCGCATGGGCGTGAATACCCACGCTTCGATGTGGGGCACACGCGGCATCCGCTTTACCGACTGCACGTGTTCCTCGTTCACCGCCCTGCCAATACCACTTCGGGGCATCGGCATCGCGAGCGATGATGCGAGTTACCAGGTCTTGGACGACGAGCCGGCAAGTAATCTTTTAAACCTCTATCGGGGTATCGCCGCACGCTGGGCTTTCGACCGGTTGAGTTCTATAACGGTGAAAGATAACATTTTCTCAAATGTTCATTACGGCATTCACGCCCTGAACGGCACAACGCACACCATCGAAGACAACAATTTTGTGATTCCCGATAGCGCTGATCCGGATGTTCCATTCGGGAGCTACGGAGTGCGCTTTGATGGAGCAACAGCCTATAAAATTATTGACAACAACTTCGAAACAGTTGATGTTGGGCACGCTGCCTATGGCGTTATTGTGGACAACTCCGGCTCTTTGCCCTGCGAAATCAGCGACGGCAATAATTTTAAATTGAAGATTGGGGTACAGACCCAAAACGACAACAGTGGTTTGCAAATTCATTGCAATGCTTACCAATACGCTCGTTATGCCTGAAGCATCAATCCGGAATCAGATGATGGTGTTTTGGCGGATCAGGGGGAATGCGGTACAATTGCAAGACAGGCAGGCAATCTTTTTAATGACCCAGGCTGCCCAGACAGCGGCCTTAGCAACAGCCATATTTATTCGACCCTTGAGTTTGAATACCGATACCGACCAACGGGCAATGAAATTCCGAGTAACTATCCAGCCGCTTTGAAATGCTTTTTGCCATACGACCTCGGAGAGGTCGAAGGTTTGCAGAAAATAGCGTTGAAACAAACGTTCGACCTCTCCGAGGTCGGGAATTAAGGTCAACCCGATGCATTTCTACAAACCTTTGACCTCTCCGAGGTCGG
>Ga0105046_10007846_pt1 | contig 16777 bp, 9 predicted proteins | sample MAT03_FD_78385 | JGI IMG/M metagenome (GOLD analysis project Ga0105046, IMG submission 78385) | Freshwater microbial communities from Lake Fryxell liftoff mats and glacier meltwater in Antarctica - MAT-03 (megahit assembly) | ecosystem: Environmental > Aquatic > Freshwater > Ice > Liftoff...
GCCTCCCTCTGCAAGCGGATATTCTTCCGACAGGGTCCGAAGCGCGCTGGCCAGAGGCTTGTAAACGCGGTCATTATTCCAGAATAGTTTGATAGCTTTAAGAGGTGGGTAAATGCCCGTCACTTTGTCGGAAGCCGCTTTTCCAGTTCGGCTTCGCCGATGGTTTTCTCGCCGAGCGGGATGACCCACGCGATCGCTCCGCCGATCGTCACTTTAGCTGGGGCCCGGGCGAGCGGCGAGCCGTTGAATTGTACCGTCGGCGCGTTTGCCAACCCGCGGACGACCAACGCCGTCGCCAGTTCAGCCTTCGACGGATCGGTGTCCGCCGGCCAGGCGTGGTCGATCACAACTCGTCCGGATTTCGGCTCGATCGCGACGTGAAGCAGTCCGATCTTGCCGTCCGATTGAACGCTGATCCCCTCGGGCAGATCAAGCCGGAACGACGTCAGCACCGGCAGCGGATTCCAGGCGGTGGCCGTTCCCGATTTCGGTTCGGTAAGCAAGTAACCCATCACGTCCGGTTCGAGCGTCAGGGTCGCCCCGCCTTTCTCAAGCCGGCCGGTCGTGCCTTGTTGCGACAGCGTGCTGTCGCGGTTGATTCCCTTCGGCAGGTACGGTGCGGCACCGTTGATCCGGCGATAGATGAAGCACTGATCGGTCGGCGTGTTCTTGTTCCAATCACCGTCGTAGAGCGTGTTGTAGCCGCACTCGAGACGATCGGTGCCGCTGGTGTAATCGACATTCAGCAGATGGGCGGCTTCGTCGAACTGGGTCGTCAGCTTGGCTTCCTGAACATGCTTCTGGAACGCAGCCAGGTCGGGATATTCGGTGATGTCACTCGCTTCGATCACAAATCCGTTGTACGCCGAGTTGACCTTTGCCCAGTCGGCGGTCTCCTGATTCATCGGGGTTTCGGATTTGTAGTTGTACGATTCGATCAACAACGCCGGCTTCAACGTGCCCATGTTCGGGCCGACCATCTGCGGGGTGCCTTCCTTCAACACAATCTCCGCATCGCGTCCGAGATCACTCGCACCCAAAGGCAGGATTGCCAGATACGTCGGGCCGTCCTTGATGGTGATGCGCTGGCTGAACTTGGCGGTGAAAGGAAGCTGCGTCACGCGCTGCCCGTCGACATAGATTTCCCAGGTCGGGTTGGCTTGATAGTTGAATAGCCCCAGCGTGGTTTGCAGGCTGCGGAGTTCCTTGGGAACGGGAACCTCGGCCCCGCCGGGGTAGACCAATTTCTCCACCGGGCTGGACAGGAAGATGAGCTTGTTCTTGTGCTGAAGAGCGCCGGAGGTTGCGCCCTGCGCGCCCACGTAGCCGTTGGCATTGTCAAAGATCAGGTTGGTTTCGTTCATGCCGTAGCGCATGATCATCGTGCCGACCTGATCGAACGTGTCGGCCGGCGTTTCGATACGTCGCCACTGCACCATGGCGGGGACTGTTTCGCTCTTCATCGAGACATCGAGGCTGGCCACGCCGTAGTGATGCCCAAGGTACGACCGCTTGTACAGCGGTGTGCCGGCAAAGTTGCCCCACTGGGTGTAATCGACCGTCATCTCGTAGGGCAACGGTTTATCTTCGACCACGTTGCTCATCCAATCCGGCGCCCACGGGCCGGTCAGGGTCTGCTCGGCGATGATTCCGGGAGGAGCATCGTGACCGATCAGAGGCACTTTCTCGGGAATGTTCGGATTGCCAATATCGTGCAACGCGCCCAGCTTCGGCGAGAGCGTGTGCATGATGTGACAAAGCCCGTCCTGTGTGATGATCAGTTGCTTGATGCTTGTTCGTCCCGAAGTGGCGACGAATCGACGCAATCCGGGATGCCACTGCGCCGCCAGTTCTTCGATACTCTTGGCGAGAATACTCTGTCCCATCAGGCGGTCCAGCACCGTCGGCCCGAAGTCGGCGAAGATCTTCTGCCCCTTCAACGTCACCGCGAAGTAATAGTGATCGACCGATTCCTGCGTCGATCCGTCCCTCCACGCCCAGGTGCGAAGCGGCCAGTGCTCCAGCCCATGTCGGCCATCGGCTTCGGCTTCTGCAGACCCGGCGATGTGCCCACCCAGCAGCGCCCCGGCGGCGGCGGTGTGGTTGAAATTCATCGTGCCCATGTTGTAGCTATAGGGGCGATAGAAATTAGTGTTGCCGCGCCAGTCGTTGGTCTTGGCGACGTATTCCTGGGCTTCCTTGGACTGCACCCACGGGTGAACGAGGTCGGCGATTTTCTTCTCCGGGTTCAGCCACGAAGCCCAGAAAAGCTTTTCGTGATCCTGCACCGGTGCCGGCCAGGTCGATCCGTACATTTCGAACATTTGCAATTTGTCCGCGGTCGCCCACGCGACCCAGTTGCGCGGGAGGACTGCCAACTGCCGGTCGATCCACTTGCCGTAGGCGTCAGGGGCCGATGGATACTCCCAGCCTCCCCCGGCTTTACGCAGTTCTTCGACGCGCGTCCACTGTGCATCAGACATCCACACAGGCTTCCCGGAAAACTTCGCGGCATACTGCGTGATCTGATCCGCCGAGGGCATGACCGCGGTGGGTGCGCCACCTTTGGCTTGGCTAATGTCGGTTGCGGCTGGTAGGTCTCCCGTCGCTGGCGCATCACCGGGCGCGCTGGCGAAAGTCACTTCGAGCTTGGGCGTTCCGACCAGAATCCCGCGTCCGCCGGTGGACACACCCCACTCGTACGCGCCGCGGAAATAGTGCATGTCGTACGTTTCCCACTTACGCACCAGCACGCCGTTGTCGGCGAACTGCCTCAATCGTTCCGCGGGCGTTTTGCCGTAGGCGGGATCGTTTAGCACCGCGGTGATGTCCATCTTGCCCGTCGGATTGACCGACGACACCTCCGCCGGCCCGAGCTGCGAGGGGTAGCGATCCTGTGTCTCATCCTGCGCCCCATACTTCGCCCAGAACAGTTGCCCATTCACGGCGGCGTTGAACGTCGGCCCCTGCTTCGCATCGGCGACCCACGGCTTGCGAAGCGCGTAAGCGATCGCGTGCCATCTCGGCGGATTCTTGACCCACAGGTCTCCGATGAACGACACACCGGACGGACTTTCGTACCCCAACGGCCAGAACTCGTTATCCACGTAAGTGAGGACCAGCTCCGCCTTGGAAACGACCTGCCCTTTCTTCAACTCGGCAAGAATTTTGTCGGCGGCGTCGGGAAAGCGAACCAGCATCGAGCGATGCACCGCGTCAAACGCCAGCGCGCCAGGGGTTTCATTGCTCCATGCTGCGTTGGGTGCTTTGCCATAATCTCCGGCATCGCCCATCTCAGTCTTGCCGTCGGCGCTGAGCACGACCGGCGTATCCCAAAACGCCCGGAACCCGCTGATGCCAGCCGTCTGCGGCTGGTCAATCGTCATCATCGCATCGGCGGAAAGGGTCTGAACACCGGTGAAAGATACAAGGAGAGAAAGCAAAGTAACGCACGATCGGTTCACATGATTCATTGTTGTTCCTTACGAATGCATTCCATTAACAGAACTACTGCGTTATGCGGCCAACGATTACCCTGAAAGACTACCGGACGCCAAAGGCTTCTCGTCGTTTGGCCTGTTGAAACCAAGTCAGTCGATCAAGTGTCTGCATTACTACGTTGCCTTCCACTGGTCATGAATGTCTTGAGCTTACCGTTAAACGGCTGCACGATGCCGTCGGGCGCAGGATTCTACAGGGGAGGATATATGGGGACAGGAAGATGTCCCCTTTTTGGCCCTCTTGCGCATGTTGTGCCAAACGGGAATCCCCGTTCCACCTACTCTTCAGTATCCCCACTTCACCCCGTTCTGCCACGAGCCGGTCCCGTTATAATAGACCAATATTGAGGGCATCCGGCTGGGCATCAATTCGGGGGGTAAACCGCTGAAATGAAAACCTGAGACGATCACGTGATAATTCTTGGGCAGCAGTTGCGTCCAGTAGGTCATATCCGTGGTCATCATGCATTCGGATGTGGGAACCCATCGCCCCGCGCCGTCATCCAGCCCGGCCAGCGCAGCACCCACGGCCCGCAGTTGCGTCGCCGTCGTCCCGCCGGTGATCGTCATGCGTTGACCTTCGCGACGCATGACGCACGTCGTCGGGTCACCAGATTCGAACACCAACTGCTCCGGCCCGCCCCCCTCTGCAAGGGGATATTCTTTTGACAGGGTCCGCAGCGCGCTGGCCAGAGGCTTTGAAACGCGGTCATCGTTCCAGAATAATTTCATAGCTTTAAGAGTTGTGTAAATGCCCATCACTTTGTCGGAAGGCGCTTTTCCAGTTCGGCTTCGCCGATGGTTTTCTCGCCGAGCGGGATGACCCACGCGGGCGCTCCGCCGATCTTCACTTCAGCTGGGGCCCGGGCGAGCGGCAAGCCGTTGAATTGTACGGTCGGCGCGTTTGCCAACCCGCGGACGACCAACGCTGGCCGAGGGTGGGACTGTCGATTTCGCCTTGGACGGTTCGGCAGCATCGGCCCAACCACAAGCGATCAACAGCAGGGCTGAAAGCCTACGAAGAAGCGTCATGCCGAACCTACTTGTAATCCACCATGGTCGCGAAAACCTGGTATCCGACGTAGTACCCGATCGGGCGATCCACGAGGGTGAGTGGCAGGCTGGTTAGCGTCTTCAGAAAGCGGGCGCTACCGTCGTAAAAGAGGGCGTTACCCCCGCCTCGGTGGGCGGTGTCGCGCCCGTTGCAACCGGGGCTGAGATAGGATGACGGATATCCACCCATCACCTGGTCGATGAGAATACCCCGCCCGTTCATACCTCTCCGTTTGGCAGAGTTCATCACTTCCAACTGGCCGCTTGCCAAGTTGAGGTTCGGCGTGCCGCCATAGGTCAGGTTCTGCCAGGAGTTGTGGTCGTTATTCTCGCAGGCCCAACGGTAAATGTACGAAGAATTGAGGTTTCCGGCGGTGCAGTTGCGCCACTCGGTGTTCTGCTGTCCCCCGAAAGATGTTGCCCACCAAGCCGATGCCGAATCCAGATTCTCCGACCAGCTTAATTCTGATGGACAGTACATCACCCGCGATGTCGTCACATACTTCCCGAGGTAAAGCAAACCCAGACCTTGCACGCGCGTGCCCGTTTGAGTTGTCGGGTTCCAGCCTTGGATGGCGGTATTTGGGATGAACGACCAGCCACCTCCATCGGCAGCCGGCGTGGCCCTTACCGGCAACATTTGCCGATTGGCCTGCATGTACATCTGGATCCCCAAGCCGATTTGTTTCATGTTGGACAGGCACTGAACCACCCTCGCCTGCTCGCGGGCCTTGTTCAATGCAGGTAACAGAAGAGCAATCAGCGTCGCGATAATACCGATCACCACGAGCAGTTCCACGAGGGTGAATCCATTTCCGGAGTGTCGTTCAGAGCGCATAACTGACTCCTTTTCCTGTCTTCTGTATCCTTCCAGCGAACGACAGGCACCGACGGGATTGTTAACCCGTCGGCATCTATGTCACGTACGTACCAATCCGCTCACGACCGCCGTCTTCGGGCCGCCATCAAACCGACACAACCCAGCAGACTCAGGCTGCTCGGCTCGGGAATAATCTGTTGGATGCCCAGCGTAACGCCATACCAGTCGGGCGCGGGGGGGTAACCCACATCATTTGTCTTCAGTCTCAGCGTGATGGGTTGACTCGCTCCAGTGACCGTGATCTCGCCGACCGTGGCTTTGCCTGAGTTGGCAAAAAATGTCTGGTTAAACGTAGTCGGTGTGATTCCCACCGTCACGGTCTGAAGATCGAAACTCGAGTTCGAGCTCGAATCCCACGTAGTGAGAATGATGGCGATCTTTAGATCCGTTATACCGTTGGGGGTTAAAGTAATGTCGTAAGTGCCGCCACGTCCGTCCCCGTCTCCCACAATACCGGGGCGAGCTACGGAATCCCACGTAATGCCAGCGAACCCAAGCGCGGTAATTAACCCGGCAACCGTGCTTCGGCTCGCTGAGGTAATCCACGAGGGCTGGCTGGAAAGGAAAGCAGGAACCGGATTGCTTGAGGCCCCGGATCCGTAGATCAGCGTGTCATATCCCTTAGCCACCAAACCGGTTTGAAGTGTGCCATCGCGAGCCGGGATGTTGTTGTTGTAAAGCAGTCCTCCCCATGTCACCGCGGCTTGGGCGGTAGCGGACGACAGAACCAAGGCAACAACCGCGAGCGCGGCCAACCGGAACACCACCGGGGCCTGCCTGATCAGAGATATGCTCCCGCTTGACGTGCGGGGACGGTCCGGGGTTGAGGGGTTATTGGAAATGTCTGTGCGAGAGATGCACAAACTGCCGAATTCGTTGACGCATGGATTGTTTTCCGACATGTGCTCTTGCCTCCGAAAGGTGGTTTTTCTGATAGGCATAACTTCCGTGACTGCACGCGCAGACGGGAGATGTAGTTGACAACCTTTCTTATAGCCCACGAAATTGCATCGTCAATAAAAAACTAATTGACTTATCATTTTATTTGATTTATATCCATGTTCGCTTTTGAGTTATTTCATTCAAGCGATCTTCGAGGTGATGCCGATGCCCGCAACGACCCGTCCTCGATCGCAATCTGGATTAGTGATTGTCGCGATGCGTCAGAAGATACTTGGTGGTTCGTGGGAGCCTGGCGCCCGCATCCCCATCAAACCGGAGTTGTGCCGACAGTTCGGGGCCAGCGACGGGACCATTCAGACAGCGCTGGATCGCTTGGCGACCGAGGGCTTCCTCCGCTCGCGCGGGCGGCTGGGAACGTTCGTGTGCGATCACCCACCACACCTGAGCCGCATCGGGTTGGTTTTTGAAACTCCCGAGTACAGCAATATCTGGGCCGAAACTCTGGCTGGAGTAGCCCGACAGTTTGTTGGAGATGAAAGTAAACAGTTCAAGTGTTACTTCGATTGCAGTATGGCGGACGGAATGCCTTCACCGGGGGTGCGTGAGCTCGAAGATGACCTGGTCCACGGTCGGTTGGCGGGCTTGGTATTAACGGGAAGCCCTCTACCGTTGATGGGGACGGAGGTTCTTCGTCGGCAGGGTGTGGCGCGAGTCTGTATCGGCAATTCGGATCTGAGTACCACACGGGCTATACCTACGATCGAGTTCGCCTCTCCCGACTCTCTTGCCATGAAGCTGTTTCGCGATAAGGGTCGCAAGCGCCTCGGCTTGTTCACGACCTTCCAGCATAGTGGCGCGCAGACCGATCTGACTTTGCAATGCGCGAACAAACACGGGCTGGCTACCCATCGTCGCTGGGTGCATTATCTCGAACCGCACAGCGCCAGTGTCGGGCGTCCGATCGCCGAACTTCTGATGTCGCTGCCCGCGTGCGACAGACCCGACGCAATTTACGTCAACGACGACCACCTGATCAATCATGTTGCACTGGGCATTGCCGATTCTGGCCGCAGAGTTCCCGATGAACTCGACTTGATCAGTCACGTGAACTTTCCCACCCACGGATGCTCCGCCGTCCCCGTCACCCGCTTGGGCATCGATAACGACGCCCTCTTACGGACTGCGGTCGAACTTCTGGATCTGCAACTGCAGCGTCGGCAGGTGCCCCCGGTCACGATACTGAGGCATGTTTTTGAGTCGGAACTGACTCCAGTGTCGGTCGGTTGATAGACCGGGCACGGTCGACCGGTAACGCCCCGACCCCTCACCGACCCTTCGAATTCCTCGGCTTCGTGTGCCGGCTCTATTGTTAGGTCGACAGGGAGAAGCCAATATCGTCCCACTCCGCCACCCATTGCTCCGCGTTAGGTAGATAGTTCTCACCCGAGTTCCAGGACCCGATCTGAAAACGGTTTGATTGCATTCGCTGATGTCCGCACAAACGACAAATGAGCGTCAGCCGTCAAGGCTGAGACAGGGGGATGTGCGACAGACGATACATTCGTTTACCGATGCAGATCGGACCAACACCTTCCCCGGCGTCGGGCCGTTCGATCATCCCAATATGTTGAAGATGCGTTGCACGCCCGAGCCGCGCAGGAAGGCGGTATGAACACCGAGCAGGAGCTCCGCAAAGACTGCGCCGAGGAACACCCCGATCATGAACGGGCGGAGCTTGTTGCGAACGGCTTGTGCGCCACCGAGCCACAGTGTCACGCCGCGAACGATCCACGCGGCCAGCGCGCTGCCCCAGATCAGGTCGATGAACATGCCGCTCCCCGCGCCCGTACCGAGAATCCAGCCGATGGGATGAAACCAAAACCCCGCGAAAAGTTGCCGCAGCACCGAGATGACGATTGTCACGCCCGCGGACAGTCCCATCGCGTACCACATCGGGTTAGTCCCGCCTGCGGCTTCCTGACCTTGCGACGCGTCGAGATATTGATTGGTCGCGGCGCCGAGCTGGTCGTTGTAGCTGAAGAAGTACCAGGCCTTCGAATCAAAGGCCCACGAGTAAGGCATCGTGTCACCGCCGAGCGCGTAGGCGTTTGAGAGGAAGGTCCATCCGCCGAGGATCATCCCGCCCATCACGCCGAGGATGATCGTCATGATTAAATGGCTCCGACGCACTTGCCAGCGCCGGCCCAACTCGATTACTTCGAGCTGCGCGCCGGGGATGAAGAAGAACACCGTGGGCGCAAGAAAAAAGCTGGCAACGTAGCAGAACAACATCGCCTCGGGTCCGAACATCGGAATGCCCCCCAGCGCGGTCATAAACAACGCCGCGTTCCCGGGCGTGAAGTATCCCCACGGCAACCCCGCTTCGGCGCGCAGCTTGGCCGAGACGAAGCCCACCATCAGCAGAAATCCGAAGAAACAGAGCATGCCGACGATGCCGATGTTCAGCCACTTTGCCCACAACGCCACGCACACCAGCGTCCCGATCATCAGCAGAACCGCCGACCGATAGCTGAGGATCTCGTCGTCCTGCCCGTCGCGCGTGCCTCTGATTGCATGCCGCAACACTTCGGCGATGTATCGACGCGCGAGGACCAGCGTCACCAGCGCGTAACTCACGAACGCGGACACCGTTTGCTCGTACGGCCAGGGAAAGCCCACCGTGCGGTTCCAACCCGTCACCTCGCCGGCCCATCGCTGGGATCTAAACAGCAGCGCGCCGATCACGAGGCTCAGCAGGATGTTCAATTCCATGAACGAACAAAGCGCCAGGAAAATCAAATGAACGTGCAGCACCGCACCGTCAAACATCCCGCCCCAGCGGCCGGTGCCGACGAATTCGCTGATCGTCACTTTGATCGTCGGATCGGGAACGCCCGGATGGTAAAACGCCGTCGCGCGCATCAGCACGAACAGGATCGCCAGCACGAACCCCACCCAGAGCGCACGACTGCGCCAGATCAACCGTCCCTCGACCTGAAGCGACGTGTCGGCCAGCATTTCAGTGACGTGCGTCAGCGGGAGCGGGTAGCGTTCGTTATCGAGCCACTGCCGGCGGAAGATCGCGACCAGCGCGAGCGTGCCGAGCAGGATGAGCAAAATGAAACTTGTCCACACGGCCAGCGGCATGAGCCAGTCGCTGATCGGGATGTACCCGCCGAGGATGAACTTCACGCCCGCAATGCTCAGCAGGTTGTCGGGGCGCACCACCAGCCCGCCGCGATCGGACATGGGAAGCTTGTCATACTCGCTCTGCATCACCAGCGATCGACCTTTGTAGATGCTCTCAAGCGTCGCGACGCTGAAGAGCTTGGGATCGAACGCCTCGAGCCGGCCGGGACCGATCAACCCGATTTCCATCTCGATCGATTGCTTACCCGATGGCGGAACGACGCCGTACGCGCCGATCCGCGCGAACCCCGTGCGGTGTTGAAACGTGATGCCTGTGGGCGAATTGCCCGATACCACATCGACGAAATCGCGCTCGCCGTCGGCGCGCAGCCGGACGTAGTACCTCGCCGACGGACCGAGGTCGCGCGCACGCACGAGCACGCTCGCCAAGTGCGGCTCGCGGATGACAAGCGACTGAGACTCCGGCTTGGTGATGTCCAGACGAATCCGGATGCTCGATTCGGTTTCGCCGGTGTTCGTCAGCACGGGTAACTCTGCGAACGCGCCCGCGTCGTATTCGATGCGTTCCCACGTTCCGCCGGTCAATGTGACGTCTTGTGCCCGCGCCTTGGCGAGCATTCCTTCGACGAGGTTCGGCCCGTGCGGCCAGAGCTTGTCGTTGAAGGCGTCCATCTTCGACCAGTCCGCTGCCCGCGGGTTGCTTGCGATGATCGCGACGAACCGGTGCCAGAATCCCTGCGTCATGAGCGGCGCGGCGATCAGCATCGCGTAAAGCACGCAAAGTCGCTCGGCGCGATTCAGCAGTGTGACCCGCCCGACCACCTTCACCACGCCGACAACCAGCAGCAGCAGGCCGAAGATCCAAATCACCGGCAACGCCAGCGCATGCTCCGCGGGCGCGGCGAGCGAGAGAATCACTTCGGCGTAATGGATGATGATCCCCAGCAGCAACGTGCAGAACACACCGGCCAGCAGCGAGCCGACCGTCAGACCTGAGGTCATGCGGTCCAAACGGCTGGGTTGATTGGCGGACGATGATTCGAGTTTCGACAAGCGATGTACCTTAGTCTGACCCAAGCAGTTTCACGTCCCCAAGCTTCGCCTGTGAAACGATCGGACGCAACGCTGTGGTTTCGTCGGAGGGAAGATTTACAAAGATCGCGTAGGCAAGCGGCACCACCACGGGATCTTCCGACCCCGACACGTACTCCGCCGCGCGGGCACGCGCTCCGGCGGAGATGAGCGGCATGGTCTGTTCGAAATACTCCAGCGTCTGTTGTGCCGATCGATGCTCAGCCGTCACGCGCTTTAGTTCCCCCTCGACCCTTCTTCGCTGCGAGGGCGTGAGCTTGAATGCCTGCCCGCCGTACAACGCTTCGATGACCTGCTTCCGAGCCGATTGCAATCCGAGCGTCAGCTCCGACTGCCGGATGTATTCCCCACACGCCAGATCGATCAGATCGCCTGCCTGCCCGAGTCGAAGCGCGACCGCACACGCCAGCAGTTGATGCTGCCCGCCGCTCTTGCGCGCCAGAGCGGCGATGTCCGGCGCGAGCGACGCATCGCCGATCTGTGCCGCCGCGAGCATCGCCGCGTGCACGACCGTCGGTTCTGCGTCGGCCAGACCGTCGCGCACCGCGGGCAGTTGATCGGTGTTCTTCGACAGCCCGATGACCTCGTACCCGACTGCCCGAATTTGCGGGTCGCGCGACGCCAGCAGTTCGGTCACCAGGCTGTCGAACGATTTGGCGGACGATTCGTCAATGAACCGCGACACCGCCGCGACCACCTTCGGGAGCAGCTCGGGGTCGTCGATTTTGTCCGCCGATGACATCGCGGTTTGCAGCAGAATCCGCGCCGAGTCGGGGTCGGCAATATTGTCCAGTGCGTCACGCAGCTTAAAGGAGAACTGCGTCGCATTAAGCTCCGCCGCCTCTGCCATCAGCGCCAGCGGATCAGTCTTGGACGGATCAGCCTTGAACGTCACCGGCACCGCCGGCGAATGCTCCGCCGACCCCGCGCCCAGCCACCGCACACACGCCGCCAGCACGCGCGACCAGCCGGGAGATCGATAGTAAGGCGTTGCTCCTTCCGGAAACTCTCCGTACGGGTTGATCAGCACGACGATCACCCGGCCTTTGCCCGCCGTCACGCCCACGATCGCCGGGCGTCCGTCCACCGTCGCCAGCACCTCCGCACCTGCGCGCGGCGTCGAGCGATCCACCCTCAATACTTGTCCGATCGCTTCCCCGCCGAGTGACTCGAACACGGGATTCTTCGATGCAACCAGCGGCGCATCGATCGTTTCGATGTCCGCGTACTTTTTGATCTCAACCGGCAGAATTTCCCCGATTGCGGAGTTTCGATCGGCGCCCCAGGAAAGGTTGTAGATCCCGCCCATGACCATCAGCCCGCCGCCAGAGCGTACGAAGTCTGCGATCATCGCGCGGCGCGTCGGGCCGAGGTCGACAGAGTGGACATTGTCGAGCACAACCACGTCGCAGCCCAGGAGGGATTCGTAATCATCGGGAAATCCCTCCATCGATCCGCCCGGACCTAGTCGGAATCCCGCACGGTTGACGGTCGAACTTTGGTACGACCCGCCACCACCCAGCGCGACGGCGTTGCGGATCGGGTTGAGCCACGCGTACACCCCGCGGGCGTGGTGGACGTCGAGCACGCCGTTGCGATGAAGCCGCATCTCGGTGGGGCGGGTGAGCTTAGCGGCCACGTCTGCATCGGCATTATACTCTCGCGAATAATCCGCGAACGGGGAAACTGGTGGTTCTGTGGGCTTCGCGGGAGCCGGTTGCGCGGCGAAGTACGCCTTGGCCGCACCGATGGGATCGGTGACTGGGAAGATCGGTTGTGTCAACGACTTTCCGTCGACATTCTCGTATTCGAAAACGACGATACTCCACAGCCGCAGCGCCGGCAGCGTCGCGCCGCCGTCCTTGATCTCGAGTGTTTCCGATCCGTCAATCAAGTCCGGTGAACAATGAATCACCCGCGCCAACTGCGTGTCCGCTGGCGTCGCGACAGTAATGTGCAGATTCCGCAGCGTGGCCGGCGGGGGTTGCACGCGGTTACTGAACGCGTCGTAGCCCGGTCGATTCACAAGATTCACGATGAGCTGCTGCCGCCCGTTCGGCGCGGATCGCACCCAGCACGTCTGTTCGAACCACGGCTGCCGATCGGAAGCGGGCGTGATCTTCACGAACTTTCCCGCGTCCGCGATTGCCTTGGTATCGTCCCACACCACCGCACTGTAACGCGTCATAAATCGACTGAGCGGACCGAACGCAAAGTCGGCCGGCGACGACATGTAGGTGTATCGCTGCCCCGCGGCCACGCCCATCAACACGCCGAGCGTGATGTCCTGCGGGCTGCCCATTCCCAGCGTGATGAACAGCGGCAGCCCGCCGATACGCTTTTCATAGTCGGCCTCGCGCGCCAGCGCCTCGTAGAACGGCTGCATCACGCCGGACGAATAGTTGGTGTGGCTCCACTCGCGGACGCTTTCGTCCATCATCGTGCCGTGATTCTCGGCGATCGTATGAAAATCCTTGCGGCTGGTTTCATCGCCGGGTGGGAGGAAAAGCGCCGAGCCCGGCGAGGCAAAGGCGACGTTGTACCCGTGCACAAAACCGGGCAGTTCACGGTTGATGCGTTCGATCAGTCGGGGCATGTTGCCCACGAAGTGCCCGTCCCACCGCACCCCGTCCCAGCCGAACATTTTTGCGGAATCGATGATCTCCTGAGCCCCGAGATCGACGGCGGAATTGGCATCGTTCTTCACCCACGCGCTGGCCCAGCTCTGCCAGCCACTCGCCCCGCCTTTCCCGTCCTTGAGCGTGTAGCGGTTGTCGACCATCAGATCGAGATAAAACGTGTCGAACGCATCGCTATACAGGCCGGAAGCGGCGCCGTGTCCGAAGTATTCCGGATGCCTGCGAACCGTTTCAAACCCCGCGATGCCTGCGGCGCAGCTCTTACCGTACGTGATGGCTTTTAAGCCGTGCGCATGGGCGGTTTCGATCAATAGCTTCAAGCTGCTTTTCGATCCGGGGTACTGCGTCTGGCCGGAGTGGAACGACTCGGTGTCCGGAGTCATCTCCGAGTAATCGCAGGGCGCCCAGGCGAAAAACTCCATGTAGTTCGCGTACACCTTCCGATTGGCGAGCATCAATTCGTCGATGTAGTCCTTCGTCAGCCCGGCGCTGCTGTTCTGACCACGGCCGGTGATGCCCACCCGGTAGACGTTGCGACTGACACCAAAAAACTCGCGCCCAGTATGTACGGGCTTGCCGTCCTTCAGGAGCGTGCAGCGCAGCTCGTGGCCGAACTCGCGCGTCGGGTCGAGCGTGAATTCGAACCTGATCTCACTGCTCGATCCCAGCTTCAGATCCACTGCTTGAGTGTGAACCTTCTCAACCGCATCGATCTCTGTGACCAGATCGGCCTGCAATTCATAATCGCCGGCTTCCACGCCGAGCAGCTCGACAGCGGCCTGCACTTTCTCGCCGGGCGCGTAGTGAACTTTGTCCAATCGCACTTTCGTCACGAGCGCCGCCGGCTGCGACACGGCTTCGATCTCCACACGGTCGCAGATCACACGTTGATCCAGCGCGGTCAGCGAAGATAGCTCGGCGTCTTCTTCAAGGTCCAGCGCCAGCTCCTCGCCGGCGTTGTCGTGGCCGAGCATCTTTCGGTCTTCGGACGGGGCGTCGGGGACGGCTTGCTTCTCCTCTTCGGTTGCGGCCTTGCGCATTCCTTCGAATCCGCTCGCGCCAGCGCCTTGAATCCGCACCGCCAGCGGCCCGCCGCGGTGGATCACGCGAAGGCTCATCGGTTGATAACCCGCCGCGGGCGTGGGATCGAAATGGATCGCGTTGACGACCCGCAGTTGCTCGTTGGCGACAAGTGTGATCGCCAGGTCGTGCAGGACGTCCACAGGCTCGGCATCGAGAAACGCGGTGACGATGTACTCGCCGGGTGGGAGCACCGGCGAGGCTTTGAACATCTCCCCCCCGGCCGGGAGGTTCAGGACCACGACGCGCCCGCCTTCGGCACGATCGTCTCGGAACACTTTTGCTGGCGCGACCAGGTTGTCCTCGGCCTCGCCTTTCCAGGCTACGTTGCCCGCATAACCTAAGCGACAAAAGCCCAGCATCGAAACCAGTATGAGGGCAAACGGTGAGATCGTATGGGTCGTTAGCATTCCGCAGATACTACCTTCGCCGGCGCCGGGCGTTGCGACGCGGGAATAGCTCACTCAATGCGGAACACCCGCGTCTCCGGCCCGATGCATTCGAACTCGATCATCGACATCTCCGAACCCATCTTTCGACCGGCAATCACGTCATGCACCGTCATCGCTCGTGGCAGACGGATTTGCTTCTTCCCCGACTTCACCGTGTGCAAAGCGACGATCGACGAATCCGCCAGCACGATGTCGTTCTCTTCGCAATACACATGTGCACCGGCGAACCGCGCGATTCCCCGCCACAGGTTGCCCGGCAAGGATGCCGCCGTCGTGAACAGGCTCGTCCACCCGTCCATCGGTTTCACCGAAAGCCCCGACTGAACGCGGCCCTGCTTCGTCCAGGCCATGCCCAGCGACGTGCCCCCGCGCGGAAACAGGATCGGCCCGTAGGCAAGTGACGAGCCGAAGATCGTGTCGGCGGGGAGGTCTCGGGTGATCGGGTGATCGAAGTTCGTCACGATCACCCGCCGCGCATAGTTGATGTTCAACACATCGAAATCAAACCCGGTGAGCTTCGTCGCCGACTGCATGCTGATCTTGGATCCGTCTGAAATTCCCGAGCCCGGCCCCCACACAATCACCGTCCCGTCGCGCATCACCTTGCGCCGCAGCAGATCCAGCCGGCGGTCGTCGAGGCGATAAAGATTGGGAAAGTAATACACCCGGTGTTCGGGCATGTTCGCGTGTTCGAGGTCTTGCAGCAGATAAATTCGATACGGCACGCCGCACCGCGCCAGGCCGGTCTTGGTCTCCCACATCACCGCTTCCTGCAGCACGTTCCCGCGCCCGTCGGTTTCGAGAATGCACGAATCATCCAGCACCATCGCAATGCCCGGCACGTCGGCGTGGGGCCAATTCACCGACTGCTCGATCACCCGCACCTGCGGCTCGATGATCGCGTGAAGTGAGTCGGTCGCGAACCAGTCTTCGTGCAGATCCATCCATTAACTGTTGAACCCGCGCGTGAGCGACGCCGCCAGATTCCGTCAGATAATGGCGGCAAACTCTTTGTCGTTCTCCGCGCGCCCGTAATGGTCTTTGCCGCAGTACGTGCGGGTGTCCATCTCACACAAAAAATACTTTCCACGGAGCACGGCCGAATCGACCGCGCCTTCGGGTTCGAACCACCCGCCGATCCCACGCGCCTGGTAATCGTGCGGCGTAATCAACCCGTCGAGCTTGGGGTCATCCAGAATCTCCGACACATTCATGTGCCCGCTGCCGGCCAGCAGTTCCGGATAGACGAATGTGGACGACTCCTTCTCGTTGAAGAAATTCTCGATGTCCCATCCCTGCATCGACTGCTTCAGCGCGTCGAACAACACGAATCGCTCCCGCCCCAGCCGCCCGAGCACGTCGCGCATCGCAAAAATGATGTCGCGAAATCCCGCATGAAACAGATCCCTGCTCAGCAGCAGGTAGTCCCGCAAACGTTGATTCCCGTCTGCGGCTTGAAAGTACAACGATTGCGAGACTTCAAACGCCGACCCGCGCAGGGGGTCTGTGGGCACCATCGCGTTCTCAAACGTGGTCGAAGGATCACGATGCGCCGCGCGCAGCGCGTCAATACTGCCGTACTTTTCGTGAAGAAACGCCCGCCATTGTTTCTGCATCACCGGACTGTGGTCGTACAGCCATCGTTGAAATACCGGCAGAAGCGTCCCCTCGCCGCGAAGTCCGAACCAGTAACCGATGACCCGCGACGCCCACGGGCGCGTTTCGACGTATTGCACCACCGCCTGCCCGAACCGCGCCGAGGCGTCCCAGTAAGCCCGCGACGCCAGTGACGGCGTGTCCATCCGCTGACCCGTCTCGGTCAGGAACAGATCGTCCGGGTGAAGATCACGCCACGACTTTGGTTCGTGAGGCATGTAACGAACGATGAAATGCGTGTCCGGATCCTGCTTCAGAATGTGCTCGGCCTGCCGGTCAAGAGGCATCACTTCTTCGTCCAGAGGCTTGTCGCTGATCTTGTCCCCGATCCAGAACGGTGTGGCAAAAAAACATCCACATTCTTCGCCCGAC
>Ga0105046_10007847_pt1 | contig 16775 bp, 9 predicted proteins | sample MAT03_FD_78385 | JGI IMG/M metagenome (GOLD analysis project Ga0105046, IMG submission 78385) | Freshwater microbial communities from Lake Fryxell liftoff mats and glacier meltwater in Antarctica - MAT-03 (megahit assembly) | ecosystem: Environmental > Aquatic > Freshwater > Ice > Liftoff...
CGGCTCGACCCAGCCCGCGGCGCCGCGGCAGACCCTGGTCGCCGCGCTACAGACGCCGTTTATGCGGTCACCCTTCGGCGCGACGAGCGCCTCGTCGGTGAGCCCGTCGCAGTCGTTGTCGAGCCCGTCGCACACCTCGGTCACAGCACCCCGGAACGCATCGCAACCGACGAGCTCGCCGCCGATGCAGGCGCCTTCGCTGTGCGCGCAGATGCCCGTGCCGCATGTCACGGTGCCGCCGTTCTCGTCGATCTGGCCGTCGCAATCGTTGTCGCGACCGTCGCAGGTCGTCTCGTTCGCTTCATAACCCACGATCGTCTCGAGCGACGGCTCGACCCAGCTCGTGCCATCGCAAACGCGCGTGAGGCTCGCGCAGACGCCCTGGGTCAGGCTCGCCGGGGGGCCGACGAGGTCTTCGTCGCTGGCGCCGTCGCAGTCGTTGTCGAGCCCGTCGCAGACCTCTTCGCTCGCCCCGAGCCAGGCGTCGCACAAGACGAATTCGCCACCCTGGCAGATGTCGGCGGTATGGGCGCAGACGCCTTCACCACAGGTGATGCTGCCGAGCTCTTCGTCGGTCGCGCCGTCGCAATCGTTGTCGCGCGAATCGCAGCTGACCTCGAGCTGCTCGTAGCCGAGGCCCTCGCGATAGTCCGGCTCGACCCAGCCCGCCCTGCCCTGGCAGACCGCGATCGATCCGGCGCAAACGCCGGCCTGGAGCTGCGATGGCGGGGACACGAGGTCCTCGTCGGTGTCGCCATCACAATCGTTGTCGACCCCATCGCACGTCTCGTCGCTGGCCCCGGTCAATGGGTCACAGACCGCCTCGACGCCGCCACTGCAACGCGCGGCCAGAAGCGCACAGGCGCCTTCGCCACATGACACGGAACCCAAGTCCTCGTCGGTGTCGCCATCACAATCGTTGTCGCGCCCATCACAACGCGTCTCGACAATCTCGTACGCGTTCGCATTCGTGTTCGCAGCGACCGGCTGGCAAACCCAGCCGACGATCTCATCGCAGCGCGGCTCGGCGCCTTCGCAGACACCGGTCGCCGCGGCACAATCAATCGCCACGACGCCTTTGCAAGTGGGCGCGGTGCGCCCCTGCAGCACCTTGGGCTCCCCGCCCTGATCGCAGGCGCCGGAGATCAACGCAAGCGCGCAGACACCGACAAATCGCCGGGCATGCACTCGCAACAATGAGGTGATGAAGGATGCTGAAATACACTTGAACACGCGCACCCCCATGGCAGACCCGCACGTTGGCTTCGGAAGAGCGAAGCTTCCGACGCGGGCCGGCTATTCGTTGATACCAACTCGCAACGGCTTCGCCTGCGAGTTGGGCAATTGCCGTTGATACCAACTCGCAACGGCTTCGCCTGCGAGTTGGACGATTGCCTTTGATACCAACTCGCAACGGCTTCGCCGGCGAGTTGGACGATTGCCGCCAAGGCGGCTGCCCAATTGATTGTATTTCCAATCGCTAGCCCGACGGCTCCGCGAGATTTGCCTGCATCGGCAGCGAACGCTCTGCATGGACCGGGCGCTGGTCGCGCGCCGACCGAGATGTGCGCTCACTTTCGACGCGGCTCCGGCATCGCGCGCTCGGGCGCATTGCGCTCGGGCAGACGCGTCTTGTCGACCGACTCGCCCTTGGGGGGCTCGACGACCCTGATGGGCGGGGCTGCCAGCTCGGGCGCCTCCGCTTCTTCTTCGCCAGGGTCCTGCTCTTCAGCCGACTTCGCGAGCGTGACCTTCAGGAGGCCGCTCGTCGACGCGGGCGTGAGCTCGAGAACCTTGGTATCGTAGCCAGCGAGGCTCAGCTCGATCTGCGTTGCGCCATCCACATCCCAGCTCACATTGAGCGGGGTCCGACCGATGTAGCGGCCATTGACCATGACAGCCGCGCCGCCCGGCACCGACCAGAGTAGCGCCGTCGGGCGCGAGGTCGGTGGCGCGTCGTCGGCCGTCTCGCCCGCGGGTGGGCCAGCATCGTCGTCGACCGCGCGGCCGACACGAGTCGGCCCAGGGCGGCGTGACGGCGGGGCGGCGAAGTAATGGGTGGTCCCCACGGCCTCCGCCAGCTTGCCGGCAGCGGCAGCCGATGGCGATGCGTCGAGCTCGCGGGCATCGACGGCCGAAGGCGATGCGACGGTCTTGCCAGCAACGACAGCCGCAAGCGATACGGCGGGCGGGCTGGCACGCGAACGCTTGCCGGTCGTCGCGGGCTTGGTGGGTTCAGGCGTCGGCGGATGCGCGGCAACCGCGACCGGGGTCGGTGCGGGCGTGGGCGCTGGCGCTGGCGCTGGGGCCGCGACACGCGGCAGTTGCGGGGGCGCCTCGACGACGGGCCTCACATGCGCGACCGATGCAGCCGACTCATCATTAGATGAGAAGCTAACCTTGAGGCACCACAATGCGGCGAGCACGCCGAGCGCGAGTGCGGCCTTCTTGATGCGCTTGCGCTTTGTTGCGGCGGCGTAGAATGCGTCATCGTCCTCGAAGTCGTGGGCGACAGCGTGGGCAATGCCGGTCGAGAGCTCGACCTCGAAGTCGGTCTCCTGCCGTGGAGCATCCTCCCACCCCGGCTCCACCGGCGCGAACCGGGCGGCCGCCGCGGTCCCGAGCTTCGGCCGCGTCTGCACGACCGTCGCCTGCAACGACGGCGGGCCTGGTCGGCGAGCCTTGCTGACACGCGTCGTCGCGGTCTGCAGGTCGAGCGTGCGGTCGCCGGAGTTGGGAAGCGGTGTTGTCACGCTTTGGAAGTCGGGAGGGACAGCCTCGCACTTAAAGGCCGTCTTGCCTGATTTGGGTTACAGGCGTGCGGACACCCGACTCGTGACCGCACCAAGTGCATTCTGGCACAGGAGATTTATCTCTCCCCCTGTGGCGGTTCCTGAATGGGTCTGCTATGGCTTTATCTACCTTCAGAGATACAACCGCTCCTCAGGCCGACCATGGTCAAACAACTCAGCTCAGCCACGCGTACGCGCGTCCTCGTGATCGATGATGATCACGCCGTCCGTCGAGCGCTCGTCCGTATTCTGAGCACGGTCATCGATGAGGTCGTCGAGGCGATCGATGCACAGGCCGCCTTGAGCGCCATCAACGACCGGTGCTTCGACGCAATTGTCAGCGACGTCAGCATGCCAGGCATGGACGGACTTTCACTCTTGCGGCAGGTGCGCGAGCACGACCGGGATGTGCCGATGGTGCTGGTCACTGGGCAGCCCGATGTCGCCTCGGCTGCGCAGGCGGTAGAGCTAGGCGCCTTCAATTATCTGTTGAAGCCGGTAGAGCCCCAGGCGCTGCGCGACGTCGTCAAGCGGGCGATCGAGCTTCATCGCATTGCCCGCATGAAGGAAGAGGCGTTCAAGCTCGTGCAGGGCGGCGTCGGTTCGGCCAGCGAGCTGATCGCGCTCCAGGTCACGTTCGAACGTGCGCTCGAGAGCCTGTACGTGGTCTTCCAGCCGATCGGCAACCACGGCATGGTCTATGGGCACGAGGCCTTCGTGCGCACCGAAGAACCGGGCATCCCGAACCCGATGGCGTTCATCGAGGCAGCCGAGCGCTTGCGGCGTATGCACGACCTCAGCCGCGCCATTCGCGCCGCGGTCGTGCGGGCGGTCGAGCCCGCGCCGGTACAGTCAGCGGGTGTCTTGTTCGTGAACCTGCATCCATACGATCTGCTCGACGAGAAGCTCTTCTCAGCAACCAGCGCGTTTACGCACCTCGCACCGCGGATTGTGCTCGAAGTCACCGAGCGCCAGTCGCTGCACGAGATCACCGACATTCGCGAGCGCGTCGCGCGTCTGCGCAAGCTCGGCTTCCGCATCGCCATCGACGATCTCGGCGCCGGCTACGCGGGGCTCACGAGCTTTGCCCAACTCGAGCCCGAGATCGTGAAGCTCGACATGTCACTCATCCGGGACGTGCATCACTCACCGACTAAGCAGCGCCTCATCATGTCGATGACCTCGCTCTGCCGCGACATGGGCAGGGTCGTCGTGGCCGAAGGCGTCGAGCAGGTCGAGGAGCGCGACGTCGTCGTCGATCTCGGCTGCCAGTTGCTGCAAGGCTACCTCTTCGCGCGCCCCGGGCGGGGCTTCCCAACCTGGAGCTGGGGAACATGACAGCAGGCGTCGCACGCGACGAGGAGCGCTGGCGCTTGATTGCGTCGGGCCGGATCGTGCTCGTCAATTCGCAGACCGAGCGGCTCTTCGGACATCACCGCGAACGCCTCGTCGGCCGGAGCGTCGATAGGATGGTGCCAACGCGTTTCCGCGGTCGACATGGCGGCTATCGCGCCGGCTACTATAAGGATCCCGGCGTACGGGCGCTGGGCTCGGGGCTCGAGCTCTACGGGCTGCGGGCCGACGGTAGCGAGTTCCCGGTGGAGATCAGCCTGAGCCCGCTCGAGACCGAAGCAGGCCTCCTGGTCGCGAACTCGATCCGCGACCTCAGCGGCCGCAAGCGGGCCAGTCACGTGCTGCAAAGCGCCCATGCCGCGCTGAGCGCCAAGACCCGTCAGCTCGAGGTGGCCAATCGCGTGCTCGAGGCGTTCAGCTACTCGGTCGCGCACGATCTGCGGGCGCCGCTGCGCGGCATGCTCGGCTTCGCGCAGATCCTGATCGCGGACTACGACGACAAGCTCGGCGTAGACGGCCGCGACGCGCTCGCCGAGATCACTGGCAACGCCAAGAAGATGAGTGGAACTAAGTCATTAGACCTTCTCATGTACGTAAGAATGCCAGTCGACTTCCATGAGTTCGCGGCGACCGCAAGGCTCATCACACGCTTCTGGGTTGAACTCAGCGAGACGGCCCCGCTGCCACGGAAGGCGGTATGAGCACGCCGGAGGTTCAGGTCGACAGACTTCGCGTCCTGATGATCGAGGACTCGGAAAGCGACGCTAATCTGATACTCGACCTTCTCAAGGGGACTGGTAAGGCGATCGTGTCGGAGCGCGTCGAGACGGAAGCCGCCCTGTCGGCGGCGCTCGCGACAGGTCAGTGGGACGTCGTGCTGTCGGACAACTCGCTGCCGGACTTCGACGTGGCGGAGGCACTCAGGCTCATCCAGCAAAGCGGCCTCGATCCGCCGTGCATCATCGTATCGGGCATCATCGGGGAGGAGGTGGCGAGCTCGCTAATGCGGGCCGGGGCGCGCGACTATGTCCTGAAGTCGAACCTGGCACGGCTCGTGCCGGCGATCGAACGGGAGGTGCGCGAGGCGACGGAGCGGGCCGAGCGACGCAAGGCCAACGAGCAACAACGGGTCCTGGCGGCGCGCTTCAACGCGATGATCGAGAACAGCGTCGACACAGTGAAGCTGATCGACGCGCGGGGCTTCATCCTTTATGCGAGCCCGGCGGCCGAGACCGTCTACGGGCGGCCTGTGGTCGAGCTCATCGGGCAGAGCTCCGTCGCATTGGTGCTACCGGAGGATCAGGAGGCTGCGCGACAGAGGCTGGTCCGGGTGTTGGTCGAGCCGAGCAAGCCGTTGATGGCGACGTTCAGGTTGAAGCGTCCCGATGGGAGCATTCGCTGGATCGAAGGGACCGCTCACAACCTCCTGAGCGACCCGTCGGTGGGCGCCATTGTATGCAATCTTCGCGACGTCACCGAGCGCATGGAGGCCACCGACCGGCTCTTGGCGAGCGAGGCGCACTCTCGGCGCATCATCGAAACGACGAACGAGGGCATCTGGCAGGTCGACAGTGAAACCCGCACCACGTTCATGAACGCGCGCATGGCGAGCATGCTCGGCTACACGGTCAAGGAGGCGATGGCGCGACCGGTGAGGAGCTTCGTACACCCGCACGACGTGCACCCCGAGGGCCTGAAGCTGGCCGAGATGTTCGGCAAAGGACGCGCCCGCGAGGTGCGCTACCTGCATCGCGATGGATCGTTGGTCTGGACACGCACCGATTCAGTACCGATCTACGACGCCGAAGGAAGGCTCGAGGGGGCGTTCGCGCTGGTGCTGGACATCACCGGGCAGCACGAGGCGGAAGGGGCGCGGGTCGCGGCCGAAGCGGCGCTGAAGAAGAGCGATCTCCAGCTGAGGCAAGCCCAGAAGATGGAAGCTGTCGGGCGCCTGGCGGGTGGCGTGGCCCACGACTTCAACAATCTGCTGTCGGTCATCTTGAGCTACAGCACCATGCTGCTCGAGGACTGCGCGCCTGACAATCCGATGCGTGCCGATCTCTTCGAGATCTGCCAGGCGGGACGGCGCGCGGCGGACCTCACCGGCCAGTTGCTCGCCTTCAGCCACCAGCGGGTCATGGAGCCTGAGATCGTCGATCTCAACAAGGTCGTCATTGGCATGGAGCGCATGAGTAGCCGGATCCTGGGCGAGGACATTGAGCTCCTTTCGCTACCAGCGCTGAACCTTGGAAAGGTGCGCGTCGATCCGGGCGCCATCGAGCAAGTCATCATGAACCTCGTCGTCAACGCACGGGACGCGATGCCGGCCGGGGGACAGCTTGTCCTCGAAACGCAAAATGTCTATCTGGACGAAACGTTCGCCGAGTCTCACCTCGGCGTTGTCGCGGGCCCGCATGTGATGTTGGCCGCCACCGACACCGGACACGGCATGGAGCCGGCGGTGCGCGATCGGATCTTCGAGCCGTTCTTCACGACCAAGGAGAAGGGCAAGGGCACGGGCCTCGGGCTCTCGACCGTCTTTGGCATCGTGCAACAAAGCAGCGGCACGATCTGGGTCTATAGCGAGCCCGGTCGCGGCACGACCTTCAAAGTGTACCTGCCCGAAGCGGACAAGGGCATGACGCTGAGGCGCGCACGCCCGAACGTGGCGATGGCGTCGCTGCAAGGGAGCGAGACGGTGCTACTGGTCGAGGACGAGGAGCAGGTGCGGGTGGTCGTGCGCGGGGTTTTGCGACGCTATGGCTACACGGTGTTGGACACCGGCGAGCCCAGCGACGCGCTCGCGTTGGCAAGCGCGCACGAGGGAGATATCGCGTTGCTGCTGACGGATGTCGTCATGCCGGACATGAGCGGACCCGAGCTCGCGAATCGTCTGAGGTTGCAACGGCCAACGCTTCGGGTGCTGTGTATGTCGGGCTACACCGACGACGCGGTCGTGCGACACGGCCTGGTGGACGCAGGTATGGCGTTTATGCAGAAGCCAATTGTGCCGGATACACTGGCGCGGAAGATTCGTGAGGTCCTTGCGGGCTGAGAGTGATGGCTGGGTGGACCAACGGCAAGCGCAGCTCGAAGGTGGTGCCGTGCCCGGGCTCGGTCTGGAACGATAAGCGCCCTGCATGCTTGTCGACCACCACGCGCCGGGCAATAGCGAGCCCCTGACCGGTGCCGCGGCCGACCTCCTTGGTCGTGAAGAACGGATCGAAGATGCGCTGTTGGATCGCCTCCGGGATACCGCCGCCGGTGTCGCTGATGCGCACGACGACGTCGCCGTTGTCGGTCGCGGTGGTGATCGTGATGCGACCGCGCACGCCGGCGGCCTCGGGGTGATCGGCGATCGCGTGGGCGGCATTGACGATGATATTGAGGAAGGCCTGGTTGAGCTCGCCGATGTGGCACATCACAAGTGGCAGCTCGCCGAAGTCGGTGACCGCGTCGGCGACGAACTTGTACTCATTGGTGGCGATGGTGAGCGTCGCCGCGAGCGCGGCGTTGATGTCGGCCGAGGCCTTCTCGCGACGCTCCGGGTGGGCGTACTCCTTCATAGCGTGCACGATCGCTGCGACCCGTCCGAGGCCTTCGAGCGAGCGGGCGATGGCTTTGGGAACGTTGACAAGCAGGTAGTCGAGATCTGCTTCGGCCGCGGCGTGCTCGTGCGCATCCACCGCGGCACCGAGACCACAGGCCCGCATCTCGCCATGCAATGCCCGTTGGCCCGTGACGATCGACACCAGATCTTTCATGGCGTCGCCTACGAAGTGCACGCTGTCACTCACGAATTGGATGGGGGTATTGATCTCGTGCGCGACACCAGCGGCAAGGCGACCGACCGACTCGAGCTTCTGGTGCTGACGGAGGTCCATCTCCATCCTCCGCTGTTCGGTCACGTCGAACATGAAGCCCATCACCGCGCGCTTCGGACCCTCGCCCGAGACGCTCATCAACGAGCGGACAGAGATATTGCGGCCGTCGCTACGGTGGAAGGTGAATTCTATCTGGCCGTCCTCGCCGGTGGCACAGGTGTGACTCACCGCTGCCCAAGCCATCGCGCTCTCGGCCGGGGTGGTGTGAGCGGCCCAGAAGCCGTTGTCGAAGAACGCGGCGTGCTCGGCGGCGAAGACCGCGTCGGCCTGCGGCCCGATGTAGACAAGGCGCTGGCCGATGCAATCGACCTGCCACGGAATAGCGTCCGTCGATTCGAGCAGATAGCGGAACTGCTCGCGACTCGCGGCGAGCTGGCTCGTTCGCTCGGCGACCTTGCGTTCGACAACGCCCACCATGACTTGGAATGCACGAGCCATTTGACCGAGTTCGTCGCGCGAGGTGTCAGAAAGCGGGGCGTCGGAGAGGTCACCAGCCGCGACCTGCTCGGCCCGCACTTTGACCCGTTGAAGGCGACGCGCGAACGAGCTGCCGACGATCCAGGCGGCGATACAACCAAGCGCGAACATGGCGAGCCCGAGGTAGCTGGCGACGTCGCTGAGGCGTTCACTCGCGGCCATGAATCGTGCCTTGGAATAGCCGAAGACCAGTGTGCCACGTGGGCCTTCGGGGCTGGCGATCGGCGCCACGACGCGGATCGCCGCTGGCGAATCCTGGACGTGCAGGCGCATGCCAGTCGTAGCGGCTTGTGGCGGATTGGGGTCCGTGCCGAGGATGTAGATGGGACGCCCGCTCGCGCGGTAGAGCGCCAGGTAGGTGACGTCCTCATCGGAGGACGCGCTCGCGAAAGCCTCGCGCGCGGTCTGGACATCATCGAAGGCGACGGCTGGCTCGAGCTGGTCGCCGAGCATCTGGCCGAGTGACAGGGCCTTGCTCGCGATCATCTCGTCGAGCATCCGGTGCTCGGTCTTGGAGTAGTAGATGACCAGGATGAGCACCGGTATCGCGACCGCGCCCGAGATCAACATGAAGAGCTTCAAGCGGATGGGCACCACGCGGGAGCTCGAACGTTCGAATAGCCGCGCAAACCAGGCGGTGGCGCTCATGTCAGCCGCCTTCCGCTGCGACGGCTGGCATCACCTGCGGCACGATGTGGAAGGCCTCGACGCGGATGCGGGTGGGCCATCTCGGAAGGATCGAGGATCGGTACGAGCGCCTGCTGGGCGGCATCGTGGGCGCGCCCGTCCCAGAACAAAGCGAAGTGTTCCGAAGTGTTGTAGACGGTCGGTGGGTTGCGACGGCCGAGACGGCCGCCGTCGCCGAGCGACGTGGGGCGACCCTCGACGCCATAGGCGGCGAGCTCGTGGCAGCTATTGCAGCTGATAGCGCCATCGTTTGAGATGCGCGGGTCGAACCACAATTGACGACCAAGGGACACCTGCTCCGGTGAGGGCGGCGGCGCGCTATCAGCTTCGTTTGCGACGCGTCGAAAGCGGCGCAGAAGCCGCGGATTAATCGCTTCGCGCGGTTTCGAGTCATCATCGGCGACGGGCGTGCTGCCGTCGGTCGCATCGAGCAATGACGCGAGCGTAGGTGACGAAGGTAAAGCGGAGGGGCTTGCAGCCGCGCCGCAGGCAAACAACGCGACGGGTAGCGCGAGCAGCAGCCTGTCAATGTGTTGGCGACATGCGCTCGAAGTAGGACCGAGGCTGGCGGGAAATCTCATGGGGCGGGTCCTCGGCGTGCCAGAGGGAGCGAAGCAGATGGTTCAATCAGGCGCTGATTAGCGAGCTGGATGGGAGCGGGAGGTCGCGAGCGTCCGGGATGATCACGCGCCAGGTCGCCTTGCGGATCGTCTCGCGGGAGAAGTTGCGAACACGCTCGAGGAAGCGTTCGGTGATCTCGTAGCCGCGGGCGACGAGCAGCGCGCCGCTCCGCGTCTTGACGTCCTCGGCGACGACCATGCCCGCCCGCAACTGGATGACGGAAAGCTCGCGCACTTGCGCCACGTTCGATTTACCGCGGATTGCGGCCAACGCGTCGAGCATCTCCCGGTCGTAGACGCCGACGCGTCCGCGCAGGGTTTCGACCGCCTCGCCCTGGGTGGCCTTGCCGGCCGCGTCGAGCGCGTCGAAGTCCACCGCGAGGCGGAGGAGCTGGGCGCCGATTGCCACGACGCGCCGCCTCGGATCGGTCTGGACCGCCGGGTCGGGACGGTTGATTTTCGAGTAGGTCTTGAGGATCTCGCGCACGTCGTCGAGGCGCGGGATATTGCCGAGCAGCTCTTCCGTCTGCGCTGGCAGGCGGCTCACGAGCTTCTGCTCGTCCGGGGTCAACGTGGCGCCGTAATAGACCTTCTCGGCGAGCTCGGGCGGCAGGGTGACGAAGCCGAGCTGCGAGAGCATCGCGGCCTCGTCGACCTGCCAGTGGTCGTGGATTTCGAGGCGATCGGCGAGCTCGGTGACGAGCTGCTTGATGCGGGTCGCGCGGCCAAAGGAGATAGGGCTCACCAGCGCGAGCACGTCGGTGAGCGCCTTGATGCTGCCATGCAGCGTCTGCGCGAGCAGCACCCGCTCCGAGAGGATGAGGTTGTGCTGCTCGACCGCGGCCGATACCGCGGCAAAGAGGGTCGGCGGCGAGCAAGGCTTGGTGAGGAACCGGAAGATCTGGCCCTCGTTGACGACGGCTATCGCGGAGCTCATGTCGGCGTAACCCGTGAGCAAGATGCGCACCGCGTTCGGTGCGACCTGGCGCGAGCGGGCGAGGAACGCCGCGCCGTCCATGCCGGGCATGCGCATGTCCGAGACGATGACGGCGACGTCGGGATCGCCTTCGAGGAGCGTCAGCGCGGCGGCGCCGCTGGTCGCCTTCGAGAGGTCGTAGTGGCGTCGCAGATTCAGTTCGAGCCCGTCGAGGACCTGGGGCTCGTCGTCGACACAGAGGACGCGCGGCTTGGTCTTTGGCAGCATGTCACACCTCTCCAGTGGCGCGGCGGCGCTCGACTTCCGCGAGCTCTCGCCAGTGTGGGAGCTCGGGTCCCAACGACGAGTCGGCGACGTATTCGACGTTGAGGCGGCCACCGCAGGTCGGGTCGTCCGTCCCCGCGCGGCCGACATGGGCGAGGGCCGAGGCCGCGTGCACGGCAACGAGCACGTCGCTCGGGGCGGCGGCTTCGGGGCGATGGTGATTGGCGACCACCTCGACGAGGCTCAGTGGCAAACCCCAGAGGGCCATGAGGTAGGCGCCCGCCTCGGCATGGGTGACGCCGAGCAGCTCCGTCTCGACAACGTGGTCGAAGCGCCCTGTCTCGGCGCGTACACGCAGCACCTCGGCGAAACGTTCGGGCATCGTCACGGCGAAGACAAGCTTGCCGACGTCGTGCAGCAGGGCCGCGGTGTAGGCCTCGCTCTTGAGCTTCTTGTCGGGCAGGAGGCGCTGCGCGATGCGCGCGGTGAGGAGCGCGTGCCGCTGGCTGCGCTCGAGCGAGAAGCCGGGGATCGGGAGGAACTTCGGCTGCTCGAACACCGGGGCGCTGAGCGCCAGGTCCTTGGACAGCTCGGTGCCGAGATAGGAGACGGCCTCCCAGAGGCAAGTCTGACGACGGGCGAGCCCGAAGAACGACGAGTTCACGAGCTGGAGCACCTTGGCTGCCATGGCCGGGTCCTGCTCGACGATCGACGCGAACTCGGCGAGACCGACGTCCGAACGCGCGGCCGCCTGGGTGAGGTCCGCGCAGAGCTGCGCCGCGGAGGGGAGCCGCTCGATGGTGCCGATGGCGGTGCGGATCTGGTCGTCCTGCAGCAGCGTCCGGAGGGCACAGGCTCGCTCTACGACGTCGCGCAGCACTTCGGTGTCGCAGGGCTTACTCAGGAACTGGTGCGCGACCGGAAGCGCGTTGAAGACAGCCTCACGCTCGGCGTGGCCGGACAGGATGATGCGCACAATGCCCGGCTGATTCGCCTTCGCGCTGCGCAGCAGCGTGACGCCGTCGATGCCCGGCATCCGCATGTCGGAGACAACGACGTCGAAGCGCTCGACGGCGAGAAGATCCAGCGCCGCCTGTCCGCCCAGCGCGAAGACCATGTCCCAGTGTTTGCGCTGACGGCGCAGCATGTCCCGGAGACCGCCGAGCACCAAGGGCTCATCATCGACGAAGAGAATCCGCTTCATTGTTGCTCCAGCCGGGGCGCCAGCTTGCCTTGCATGGGCAGCCGGATGATGAAGGTCGTGCCCTCGCCGAGCGCGCTCGCGAAGGTGAGGTCGCCACCATGCTTGGTCTTCACGACCGCCCATGCCTGTGCCAACCCCTGTCCCGAGCCACGGCCGACCTCCTTGGTGGTGAAGAACGGTTCGAAGATGCGATGCGCAATCGCATCTGGGATACCAGCTCCAGTGTCCGCGACGGAGACGAGTACGTGCTCGCCCTCCTGCCAGGTGCTGATGTGAATGCGACCCCGCATATCGGTACCCTTCACGATGTCGCCGATCGCGTGCGCCGCATTGACGACGAGGTTCAGAACGACCTGGTTGATATCGTTGACATGGCAGACGACGAACGGGATGTCGCCGAAGCTGGTCTCGAGATCGGCCACGTACTTGTATTCGCTGCGGGCGATGATCAGCGTGTTCTGGATGGCGCGATTGAGGTCGGTCGAGGCCATCTCGTCCGAGGCGGGGTGCGAGTACTCTTTGAGTGAGCGCACGATGGTGCTGACGCGGTCGAGGCCGTCGAGGCAACGTTCGAGCGCCTTGGGCACATTCTCGACGAGGTAGGGGACGTCGGCGTTGGCCTCACGTTCGGCGACGACCGCGATCGCGTCGTGCAACTGGCTGGCGGGGGCGCCGATGGCGGCGAGATCGCGCACACGCCGAAGCGCGTGGAGTAGGCCTGTGGCCTCGTCCGCCGCGTCGCGGAGGAAGTGCACGCTGTCGTTGACGAATTGGATCGGGGTGTTGATCTCGTGGGCGACGCCAGCCGCCAGGGTGCCGACCACGGCGAGGCGCTGGGTGGCGATGAATTCGGCCTGGGCGCGCTTGAGCTCGGTGACGTCGTAGCATAGGAGAACGCAGCCGACGGTCTTGTCATCCTCACGCATCGGGCTCGTGTGGGTCGAGAGGAAGCGCTTCTGCCCGTCGGGTAAGCTGATCACCGTCTCGTACGTCTCGGAAACGCCGGTCGCCATCACGCGCTCGCGGCGCTGGCGCTGGGGCTGCCGATCTTCGGGAGGCATGTACAGGAGCGAGTCGGAACCGATGACCTCCTCCATCGTGTACTCGGGCATCACGCGGTTCATGAAGCGGATGATGCCGTGCTCGTCGACGACGATGATGAAGGCCGGGATGCACTGCATGATCGAGTCGAGGGTGCCGCGGATCCGGCGCTGCTCGGCCTCGGCGCTGGCGGCCCGGAGTTCGGTGCGCTCCTGCAGTGCCTGTGCGCCAAGGCGGGTTCCCGAGGTCATGAGCAGCTCGAGCAGCGCCTGATCGGGTTCCGTCTGGACGCGACTGTACAGCTCGATGACGGCGAACACGTCGCCGCCCGCGACGAGTGGGATGGCGAGAGCGGTACGCAACGCCGAGGTCGTGGCCGCTGGCGAACGGGCCCAGCGGGTGTCATTGCGAAGGTCACAGACCCATTCGGGGGAGCGGGTCTGCCAGACCGTGCCCGGCAGTCCCTCCCCGAATTCCAGCTCAGCGTTGCGTGTGAACTGTTCGAACTGGGCGACATCGAACCCGGGACGCGCCCACCCGTCGACGCAGCGGAGGCGCTCGTTGTCGTCGGGAAACCAGACGGCGGCGAAGTCGTACTCGAGGCGATCGCAGATCGAGCGCACGAAGCGGCTACACGCTTCGAGCAACGGAACGCGCTCGACCAGCGCCTGCGCCGCGACCGCCTGGATGCATAAGCGGGCTTCGGCGATGTGTTGGTCGGTGATGTTTGTGTACATCACGACCACGGCGTCATCGACGGCAACGCGCCGTACGTCGAGCCGGAACCAGCGCGCTTCGATGGCGGAGTGACATGGGTCCACGCGCGTGTACGACTCGCGTGTGCCGGCCAGGATCTCCCCGACGGCAGCCGCGACAGCGCGGGCATCCGGGCCGGAACTCGACGCGATGGCACAGAAGTCGAGGCCGACGCCCTCGATCGTCTCGGCGTTCGCTCCGTTGGAGCACGCGAACTTGCGCCAGGCGGCATTGACGTGGGTAACACGGCCAGCCATGTCGAGGCGCACCACTGTGATCGGTGCACAGTCGAGCTGCCCCTGGATGCGCAGCAGCTCGGCATAGTCGCTAGGCATCTCGATCGCGGGCCGCGAAATGCGGCCGTTGGCTGGGCGCGAAACGGGAGTCGGCGCCCCCGGCTCGGCGCCGAGATTGAACGCCGCGGCGAGGCGACCGGGGCGCGCAAAGAGAAAGCCCTGCATCAGGTCGTAGCCGATACCGAGGAGCGCGTCGCGTTCGCCAGCGGTCTCGACACCTTCGGCGACGACGCTCATGCCAAGCTCGTTGCATAGGGTTAGCGCGCTCGCGACCATCTTCAGCTTGGTCGGGTCGCTGTCGACTCCGCGCACGAGCCCCATGTCTATCTTGACGATGTCAGGGCGCAACTGGACGAGCGAACCGAGGCCACCATAGCCGCTGCCGAAGTCATCGACCGCGAGGCGGAAGCCGAGACTGCGCAGTGCGGCGGCGTGGCCGGCGACATCACCGAAGCCGCTGAGTGACTCGCGCTCGGTCACTTCCAAGACGACCCTGGACGCGAATGCAGAAAGAGGTGCCGTGGAGGAGAACAGGTCCGGGTCGCGCAGGTCGTTCGGGTGGAGATTCACGAACATGTCCAGCTCGTGCGGCAGGCTGCGCAGGGCTTCTGAGACACTGCGCCGGACGAGGCGACCGACCTCGTGGAGACGGCCGAGGGCCTCGGCTGCGGCGAAGATCTGACCGGGGCTCGTGAACGACGGCTCGTGCGTGCGGATGAGAGCCTCATAGGCGATGACGCTGAGGGTGGACCAACTGACGATCGGCTGATAGGCCATGTAGACGGTGGCGAGCGCGCGGTCGAGCTGATGCGACAGCTCGGCGTGCTTGGACTTCTCGCGGGTGGCCTGGTGGTAGACCTCAAGCGCGGCCGAGCGCACACATGCGCGGCGGCGCAGAGCCACCCCTTCCTCGGCGGCGCGACACAGGAGCTGGGGCTCGACCGGCTTCACGAGGTAGCGCTGAGCGCCATTCTCGAGCGCGCCGAGCGCGGTCGACAGCTCGCTACGCCCGGTCATGAGCACCACTGGCAGATCGCGGTCGAAAGCACGTACTTCACGGAGAACGTCGAGGCCGCTCGCCGTGGGCATCGAGATGTCGCTAATGACAACGTCGAATTCTTTGCAGGCGATGTGGGAACGGACATCGACACCGTTGCCGAGGGTCTCGACCTCGAAGCCGCCACGCTGGAGCACCCTCTGATAGGCGACGAGCAGTGCCGGTTCGTCGTCCACGAGCAGGACCCGGCCTCTAGAAGCGGGAGGGACTGCGATTGTCTCAGGCATACGGGAGCACCTCGTGAAGAAACCCAGCCGCGCACGCCGGGGCCATGTCAACGGCACGAACAAGTATGTGCGACAGAGCTTTGCCTTGACCGCGATGGTAGACCCCACGTTCCTTAAGATGCGGCCGATAAGCGGGCAGCGAGGTCGTTCTGTAACTCGGACACCGAGCACTCGGCCTTGGCAGGGGCGGAGCAAGGCACGGCGGCTATGGGTCATTGCGCGCGACCTGGACGAGCCCCACTCGGTTACCGGCGCCAACGCGAACTGCGCCCACGTTTAAGGCGCCCAGTTAAGGGCACGTTGGCTGATGGAGCGGCGTCGCGGAGTGTCGGGACGTATCCGACTCGATCAAAGGTGCGCGAGTGCTTCGGAATACCTCCAGAGAAGCGAGCCCGAGAGGAGCCTCTGGCGAGGTGTCGCTCGAGCCGCTGCGCTTCGACGTACCCGAAGAGGGAGCGCGGACCAAGCTGCCGGATCCGACACGGCCAGCTCCGCTACCTCCGCCGACACCCCCACCCGAAGCGTGGATCCCGCCGCCGCTGCCGCGCGCGGAAGATGGCTCGCGCCCGCTCGTGACTGGCACCATTTGGGACGGGCGCTATCGTATCGAACGAACGCTCGGCGAGGGCGGCATGGGCAGCGTGCTGCTCGCCGCGGACCTTGCCAATCAGGAGCAGCCAATCGCGCTGAAGGTGCTGCGGCCGCACTTTCGCGAAGTCGCGACGCCGAATTTCCTGCGTGAGTATTCGATCCAGAGGCTCTTGCGACATCCGGCGATTCCCCGCGCACTGGCGCTGGGCTTCGACCTGCACGAAGGCAAGGAGGTCCCGTACTTCACGATGCCGTTCGTCGCTGGTGAGTCGCTCGCATCGATCATAATGACCCGCCAGCCGTTGAGCTCGGCTTGGCGCTGGACGATAGAGATCCTGGAGGCGCTCGACGCGATCCATCGCGCTGGCTATCTGCATCGCGACGTGAAGCCGGGCAACATCCTCGTCGACGTGAACGCGGTCGCAGGGCCTCAAGCACGCCTCATCGACTTTGGAATCACGACGACGCTGGCGGCTGAGCCGGAGTACTTCTTTACCGGCACGCCGGCCTACTGCGCACCCGAGAGCATCGAGGGCGGCTGCCATGACGTGCGCTCGGATCTCTATGCAGTCGGTCTCGTGCTCTTCGA
>Ga0105046_10007848_pt1 | contig 16773 bp, 16 predicted proteins | sample MAT03_FD_78385 | JGI IMG/M metagenome (GOLD analysis project Ga0105046, IMG submission 78385) | Freshwater microbial communities from Lake Fryxell liftoff mats and glacier meltwater in Antarctica - MAT-03 (megahit assembly) | ecosystem: Environmental > Aquatic > Freshwater > Ice > Liftoff...
AGTACCGTGGCGGGAGAACCAGACAGACTGGAACGACCACAGCCCATGGCGGTCGAAACGCGCTGTTTCATCCAAAGCATAGTAGCTACCGCGATGGGAGTAACTGGTGCGGTAGGCAAGTTGTTTGAGTTTTCGAAATACCGTGACGTCCACGGAAGTGCCCAATACCTTCTTCAGGTCAGCCATGGTGGCGATTTTGCTACGCCGTAACGCCTGAGCCAGATCATCGGCATGGACGGATTCTGTTCTCATACTGTTATATGTCCTCCTGACAACTCGTCTTGCAGGTAGAATTCTAAAAAAATAAGGAGTAGATGACTATGTCGAAAAATGCTCTCCATACGCCCTGTTGTCGGATAGCCGGAAGATTGGACGGCATCTCGGAAGGCTAGGACAAAGGCGCACTACAATGCAGGAACTACGCCTTGAAATGAGTACTTATTGTTGGGCTGCACCTAAGTGTGCGGGGAAAAAACTAAAGGCAAGTTTTAGGTTTCTAAAGGCTTCGTCACTCTTTTGCTTTCCACCGATCCAAGCCGGCTGAAAAGAACTGTGGAGAAATTCAGATTAGAGCATCTACAACCAGGGAGAAAAGCGAGAACCATGGTGCGAGTGACAACGACGGGCACTTCGGTTGGCTGCTTTTGCGAGAGCCGGGGCGGATATTGACGCTGACGGTGAGATAGGAAGTTTGATAAACGGACTTGAACCAGTTACCTTGGTAAAGCCTTGATACGGAACAAGATGAGTGCCATTGTTGAGCGACTGAAGCAGATCGCGAATCATCGTGTGGTGCGCAACGCCGCGCTGATGTATGTCGTACAGCTGAGTAGTTATCTATTTCCGTTGCTGACACTGCCATACCTGGCGCGGGTGTTGTCGCCGGCGAAGTTTGGATTGATTGCTTTTGCGCAGATGTTCATCTGGTATTTTGTGATCTTGACCGAATATGGTTTTAATCTTACGGCTACGCGGGAAGTGGCTGTATGGCGTGAGGACTTGCGCAGGGTAAATCGCATCTTTAGTGCGGTGATGAGCGCCAAGCTGATGTTGACAGCGTTGGGGTTGATGATGCTGGTGGGATCGGTATTGGCGGTAGAGAAGCTGAGGCCCGACCTGGATATCTACCTGATTTCTTTTCTGGGTGTGATCGGCAATGCATTGTTTCCGTTGTGGTTGTATCAGGGGATGGAGAAGATGGGCCGGGTAGCGATGAGGGACTTTCTGACAAAACTACTGGCGCTGTTGGTGTTGTTTGTTTTTGTGAGAGGTGATGAAGATTATCTGGTGGCGGCAGGCGCGCAGTCGGGGGCGATGCTGATATCGGCGATGGCAGGACTGTGGCAGGCCCGGGGGATGGGGATTCGTTTTGAAATGCCAAGCTGGCCTGAGGTGAGCGAAGCTTTTCGCACGGGATGGCTGCCGTTTGCGGGGCTGGCGGTGGTATCGAGTGCAGGGATTTCAAACATAGTGGTGCTGGGCTTTTGGTCGAGCCCCATAGAGGTGGCCTATTACAGCGGGGCGCAGCGAATCATTGCGGCATTCCGTGGGTTGGTGGCGCCGGTGTCGTCGGCTCTTTATCCTTATGCCAGCCAGAAGGCTGCCGATTCAGAGAGGTCAGTAATGGACTTTGTGAGGCGTTATCAATGGATCTTGATGGCTCCCTTTGTTTTGTGCGGGGTAGTGATGCTAGTCGGCGGGCCGGTTTTAATGCCTTGGTTTCTGGGGTCGAAATATGCCAGTTCAGTGCTGCCGTTGCAGATTATGGCGCTGATTCCAGCCCTGTTTTCGTTGTCGCTGATCTATTCCACTTACTACATGCTTGCGTGCGGATACGATAAGGAATGGATGCGAATTACGATGATAGTGACGGTGGTGAATCTGGCCTTGATGTTTGCGTTGTTGATGACAATGCGCGGTTCTCTGGCGATTGCCTGGACGGGGCTGCTGACGGAGCTTTTAGGTGCGGCTTTGTATTGGTGGTTCTTCCACAAGCGCAGCCGACAAATGCGCGATAACGCTGTTGAGGTGGCCTGATGAGAGAAGGTCCGCTGCGAGTGGCGTTTCTGGTAGGTTCTGACGGGGTTTCAACCCGGGAATCAATTGCTGCGGTCTGTGAGTTGTCTGGAGTGCTGCCGGTGGGGATTCTGGTGGATACACACGAACCAGGCAGGCAGGCCCGCCTGAAGAATCTCAAGCGTAATCTCAAGCGGGAAGGTGTGGGCTATTTGCCGCGCCGGGTGTTAGCGTTTGTACGGGATTTAGCCGAAAAACAGGCGTCAAAGATTGTGCCAAAGGCTGAGATTGAGGCGCTACTGAAGAAGGCGTATCCAGAGCGGGACTTCAGTTTGGAGGATTTGGGGCGACGCTGGAATTGCCCGGTGATAGAGGCAGGTAATTTGAACTCGTCTCTGGCGGCAGAGAAGTTGCGTTTGAGTGGAGCGCAATTAGGGATTGTGATTGGAACACGGATCTTGAAGCGGTCCACGTTTGCGGTGCCGGAGTTGGGTTCGATCAATCTGCATAAAGGAAAAGTACCGGAATATCGGGGGATGCCACCCGGTTTCTGGGAATTGTATGAAGGAGAAAAGCAGGCTGGGGTGACGGTGCATTATGTCGATGATGGACTCGATACGGGAGACGTGGTGGGGAGTCGAGAGTTTGATATTGACGATAAAGAGACACTGAAGAGTTTGCGGCGTAAGCTGGATGAGGCTGGTACGGCCGAACTGGCGGCGAGTGTGAAGCGGCTTGCCGAGGGTACAGTGCAGGCGCACCGCCAACCCTCGACGGTAAAACACAAGACACGTACGAAGCCGACGGCGGCTGAACAGGAGCAACTGCGCCAACGCCGTCCAGGCGTTGACGACACTGAAGCCGATATATGGCGGATCTTCAAAACGGCAGTACACCTGGGGATCTATCACCTTGGAATATTTGCGTTGGTCAGGGTTCTGAGGCGGGGTGGCATGGGACGGGGAGCGATTATTCTGCATCATCGCGTCAACGACCGCTCAGACGATAATCTGACGACCAACACGAGGGTATTTGCCGAGCAGTTGCTGGTGTTGAGGCGATTTTATCAGGTGCGTAATACCAACGAGATCGTTCGACGGGTGCGAATGCGACAGAGTATTGAGGATGGCACGGTGGCAATCCATTTCGATGATTGCTATCGGGACGTTTATCAGTTAGCTGCACCTTTACTGAAGGCGGCCTCAATGCCGGGGATGATGTTCATTGCCACAGGCTTTATTGATAGTGAACGGGTGTTTGAACACGACAGCAAGAAATATCCCTGGCGATTTGAGAACCTGCGCCGTCAAGAGGTGGCTGGACTTCAAGATTACGGAGTTGATGTTGGGGCCCACACGGTAAATCACGTGGATCTTGGGTCGATTCCATTGGAGCAGGCGAAACGGGAGCTGACCGAAAGCAAGGTAGTGCTCGAGGAGATTCTGGGCCGTCCTGTGCCGCTGTTCTCGTTTCCATTCGGTAAGGAAACCAACATCCGGCCTGAGGTAAGAACGATGGTGAAAGAGGCGGGCTTTTATGCCTTGTTTTCGGCTTACGGGGGCTACGTCAGTGGAGTTTCCGACCCTTATGATATTCGACGTCTGGGGACTAACTCACGCTATGGGGCACTGGACTTAATTATGGAACTGGAGGCCTTGTCTGTTGCCCACTGGGCCAGGCGGCTGGGGTGCCGCTGAGGACTTCCTTATAGATTGCTGTGAGGTTATGCCGGTAGCATTGGGGGGAGAAATCGCTGAGAGTACTTTGCCTGGCCCGGAGAGCCATTTGTTGGCCGAAAGCGGGGTCCTTGAGGAGGCTGTCGAGAGAGACAGCTAGTGCGCGTGGGTTACGTACTGGGCTAAGCAGACCAGTTTGATTGTGAGTGAGGATCTCTGGCGTCCCGCCCGCATTGGTGGCGGCAATGGGGAGAGCAGCACTCATGGCTTCAAGGATGACGTTGGGTGAGCCTTCGCTGTGGGATGGGAGGACGAAGATATCAGCTAGGGCGTACCACGGAGTGACTGGCGCGTGAAATCCAGCGAAAATAATACGATCTGAAATTCCGAGCGTGGCGGCGAGTTGTTCGAGGTTACTTTGTTCGGGCCCTTCCCCCACGAGAACAGCGCGCCAACCTTGAGGCTGTGAGCGGGCCAAGACGGCGAGGGCTTCGAGCAGATCGGCGTGGCCCTTCTCTCGAGAAAGCCGGCCGATAGTGAGAATGATTTTATCTGTTTGATTGAGACCGAATTGGTGGGCAAGCTTGGCCGTAGCAGCCTCAGGGATCGATTGCCAGGGGCCAATGGAGTTGTGCAGGATGCGAAGGCGCTGAGGAGATACACCAACTGCGGTGAGAATGGGGGCAAAGGCCTGACAGACAGTGATAACGCGGTGGGCCGATCGCAGCGACCAACGGTCGAGCTGATTGTAGGCCAGCATCTTGAAGTCAGTGGAGGTATAGCCGTGGTGAAAGGAGATCCAGGGGTAATTTTTGTAAAGCCCGGAGGCCTTGATCAGAAAATTGGACTTTACGTTATGGGTTTGGATGAGATCCGGCTGGAGGTCTGAAGCCAAGGCGCGGAGTTTTGAGGGGATGGAGCGGTCGAGGGGACCTGATTCGGGGATGAGATGCAGGGGGATGGCTGAGGCCTCAACGGCCTGGACAAAAGGACTTTTTGAATGCGAACGCGAGTAGGTGGCCAACTGGGGCTGTATTGAGACGTCGCTTGAGATTGCTTCAGCGGACTGGGTCCACTCACAGAAGCGGAGCAAATTCTTTACTGGGCCGGTGATAGAACCAGCTTCAATGACCACGAGGAGTCTGACAAGCAATGACACCAGTATAACGTCATTGTCTTAAAAGCGAGACTGGCTTGCTATCCTCAAGGGACAGTCTCACTCATGGAAATAAGCGAAAGTCCCACGCCAACAACAATTTCGGTCGTTCTCGTGCAGGGGAGAAAATTTCTGGCTATGGCGTTGGTCTTCAGTAGCTTGGCTATTTGGTTGCAGTGGCGCAGCGGGGTTTATGAAGCGGAACTGAATGGGTATCCAGATGAAGCCGCGCACCTGATTACAGGGTTGATGGTGCGAGATTATGTGGTGAGTGGGTTTGGGCAATCGCCGATCAAGTTTGCCGAAACCTATTATTTGCACTACCCCAAGGTTGGCTTTGGCATCTGGCCGCCGCTGTTTCATTTTGTAGAAGCAGCCTGGTTTCTGGTTACGCCGCCGGGGAAAATATCGGCGTTTGTATTACAAGGATTAATTACTGGTAGCTTGGCTGCGGCGCTAACATCGTTAGCACTTCCATTTGGCCCGTGGATGGCACTGGCCGCAGGTGTAGCGTTTGTTGGGCTGCCGACGGTTCAGTTGTTCACAGGTATGGTGATGGCCGACAATCTGATGTGCCTGATTTCGTTTGCGGCGATGGTGAGTTTCGCCTGGTATGCAGAGCGGTGGCAGCGGCGATTTCTGTTGCTGTTTGGGCTGCTGGCGGGCATGGCGTTGATGACCAAGAGCAATGCCGCAGGATTAGGCCTATTGCCATTGATTGCACTGGTATTGCTGGGACAATGGCGGCGGATTGTATCGCCAGCGATGTTTGTTGCTGGAGCGATTGCCCTGGCCGTGGCGCTGCCCTGGCAAATCATGGTGATTGGATTGTGGACGAAAACGATTACAGCCAACAAGTACTCGGTGGACTATGTGATTCAAATGTTGCAGGTTCATAGTCAGATGTATTTCAACCTGCCTGGCATTGTAATCGTGTTGCTGGCAGTGGCAGGATTTGTAAAACAGGTTGTGACGCCGTGGCGCGTGGGACAACTGAAGCCGCTGTGGGCTTCTGTGACTGGCCTGGTGGTGGGCATGTTTTTGTTTGGTCTGGCACCCTTACCGCCCGAACCGCGCTATCACGTGGCGTCGCTGGCCGGAATCGTACTGTTCTCTGCAGCGGGCTTGCACTGGATGGCTACAAAGGCGGCAGGTCGTTGGGGCCGTTGGGCAGAGCCTGCGTGTTTGTTGGTGGCAGCAGCGTTGTACGGCATGACGACGTTTACGATTCCGCAGCGCTATTCATTGGGCTACGGAGATGTGGCACGAAGAATCATTGAAAATACAAGCTACCGGGACTCTGTCGTACTTGTCTCGGCGCAAAATCTCGGCGAGGGATTGATGATTTCAGAGATAGCACTCCTTGAGTTACGGCCTAGTCATTACATCTTGAGGGCGACAAAGATGCTGAGTACGAGCAAGTGGAATCTGGCAAACTACGAACTGCGCTACGACACACCTGAAAAAGTGGAGGCCTTTCTTGAATCAATTCCTGTGCGGCTGGTGGTGTATGACACGGCAAGGGGGCTAATGCCGATGAAACATCACGAGCTTCTGAATCAGGTGCTTGAAAAGAATCCGGAGAAGTGGGTGAGGATCGGAGTGTATCCGCCGACTGGGGTAAATGCCGAAGGCGGGCGAGTGGAGCTTTATGAACTGAAGGGTTACGACAAAGTTAGGGGTCCGATCAAAATCGACCTGCCCTATACCTTGCAGCGGATAATCAAATAGGGCTCAGGAAGCGAAGCGGTGGCGGAGACGAAAGAACTGTTTCTCTATGGCATAGAAAGAGAGCAGGGCAGTGGCAAAGGTACAAATCACATTCCAGGGGAAAGGGATGCCAAGACCATTAGGTTCGTAGTCAAGAAAGAGCTGCTGCCAAAGGTAGAGTGAGTAGCTCCAGGTGCCAATTCTGGCCAGGGCAGGGAAGTTTAAAAGGCGTCCGGAAGTGGAATTAGGAAGGCGGACGGCATAATCAAGCAAAAGTGCAGCACCGAGATTGGCAACAGACTGCCCGAGTATGTAATAGAGGGGCGGAGATGCTTTGTAGAGCGCTCCGGACAGAGCTAGAAAAGTAGCTGGAATGAGAATATAGAAAGTGGATTGCTGTAAGTGCAGGTAAAGTGGCCAAAGAGTAATGCGGTTATAGGCCCCAGCCAGAAGACATCCAGTGGCCAGAGCATCTGAGACAGCCTGAAACTGACGGCCAAGAGCGGTTGGAGAAGCATCAAAGCCAAAGAGCATAAGGATGCGGATGAGCGGAACAACGGCGATGGCCAAGAGTGAAAAACGAATGGCGTTGCGTGGACCAGCAAAGGTCAAAATTGCGGGCCAGAGCAGATAAAACTGTTCTTCAACGGAAAGCGACCATGTGTGATTGAGATACCAGGCGCGGATCTCGTGATAGTTCATTGTAAATGTGAGTGTATGGAGCATGTCGCCTGGCAGTAACCGGATGTATGAGCCCTGGGCTAAAAGAAAAACGACACCAACATAGAAGTAAAACGCAGGAAAGATGCGCAGGGAGCGGCGGATATAAAAATTAAGCAGTGAAATTGAGCCGTTGCTCTGTACCTCCTGAAGAAGCAAGGTGGTGATGAGAAATCCTGAGATCAAAAAGAAAATACGGACACCGTAATTGCCGATATGGCCACAATAGGCATATAACTGCGGATAGCCATTGGGATCGATGGCATGGGCAATAACGACCATCAGGATACTGATGGCGCGAAGGCCATCGAGGGAAGGGATGCGATTTAGAAACGCCGGCGGTGAGACAGAGGAAGAAGAGAGGGGAGAAGATTCCTGTGCCGCAGTGGAGTTTTCCATGTTCAAAGCTCTGATTGTAGCCGAGGCATAGACATTAGGGTGTAAAGAGAGGGGGGATATAATGAGCAAATGAGACGCGAATGGGAGCAAAATGGCGCAATTTTTTCAACATGACAAGGCCCTTGTAGAGTCAGAACATATCGGAGAAGGTTCACGAGTATGGGCATTTGCGCATATTCTGCCCGGAGCGAGGGTGGGCCGGGAGTGCAATATATGCGACTACGTGTTTATAGAGAACGATGTGGTGGTGGGCGACCGAGTAACAGTTAAGTGTGGTGTGCAGTTATGGGACGGAGTGACGCTGGAAGATGATGTATTTGTGGGGCCAAATGCGACGTTCACGAATGACCCGTTTCCCCGCAGCAAGCAGTTCTTGTCATCCGATACCCTTAAGCGCACGGTAGTACGTAAGGGGGCTTCTATTGGAGCCAATGCCACTATTCTGCCTGGTATTACGATTGGAGAGCGGGCGATGGTGGGGGCTGGGGCGGTGGTAAATCGTAATGTGCCGCCAGAGGCGATAGTTGTTGGTAACCCCGCGCAGATCATTGCGTATGCGGGTGTGCCCAGGCAGGTGCCGCAACCCGATCGAGTTACAAAGGCCAGCAAGACAGAGACAGATGTACCCGGCGTGAATCTGTATTCGTTACCTGGGGTGGAGGATATGCGGGGAGCGCTCACCTTTGCCGAGGTGGATTCTCATATCCCATTTCCAGTGAAGAGATTTTTTCTGGTGTATGCCGTATCTAATAAGGAAATTCGAGGAGAGCACGCTCATCATACGCTGGAACAGTTTCTGATCTGTGTGCATGGTTCATGCAGCGTGATTGCCGATGACGGAAGAACCCGCCGCGAATTCCGGCTGGATTCGCCTTCGAAGGGATTACATCTGCCATCGAAGGTCTGGAGCGTGCAATACAAGCACAGCCCGGATGCGGTTTTGCTGGCGTTGGCTTCGGATAAATACGATGCCAAGGATTACATTCGGGACTACAACGAGTTCCGTCGAGTGGTGGGAGTAGAAGCATGATTTTGATGAATGATTTTCAGCGCCAGTGGCGAGAGACAGGCGCGGAGGTCTTGGGCGCCGTCGAGAAGGTGGGGCTCAGTGGCTGGTACATCCTGGGCGGCCAGGTGAAAGAGTTTGAAAGCGCTTTGGCGAAATGGTGGGGCGTGCCGCATGCGATTGGTGTAGCCAGCGGACTGGATGGGATTGAATTGGGCCTGAGGGAGATGGGTTGCGGACCTGGTGACTTTGTATTGACGAGCCCGATCTCGGCATTTGCGACGCCGCTTGCAATTTTGAAGCTGGGTGCCACGCCGGTCTTTGCCGATTGTGACAGCTACGGGATGGTTGATTTGGAGGAGTGCCGCAGGATTCTTGAAGCCCGGCCGGAGATTCGCTATTTCGTACCCGTGCATATGTATGGATATTGTCTGAACATGGCCCAGCTGACCAGTTTGAGGGATGATTTTAAATTGGGTGTACTTGAGGATTGTGCGCAGTCAATCGGGTCGAGCCATGAGGGTGTCATTTGTGGAAGTGTTGGCCGTTATGCGGCTACGAGTTTTTATCCCACGAAGAATCTGGGCGCACTTGGGGATGGAGGCGCGGTATTGTGTGCCGATGCCACAGACGCCGAGAAAATCAGGCAATTGCGGGATTACGGGCAAAGCTCCAAATATAAGCATGACCTGCTTGGATACAACAGCCGTCTGGATGAAGTGCATGCGGCTGTACTAAAGGATGTATTCCTACCGCGGTTGAAAGTATGGACAGAGAGACGCCGCCAGATCGCCACGGCCTATCTGAACGGGATCACCAATGCGGCACTGACGCCTGTGGGAGAACCGAATGGAGTTTCAGCCAGCTGGCATTTGTTTCCGCTGCTTATCGAGGCCTCACGCAAGGCTGCGGCGATGGCCTACTTTAAGAGTGCTGGGGTAGGAGTGGGGGAACACTACCCGATGGCTTTGATTGAGCAGAAAGCATTGGAGCCATGGGCGGGAAAGCTTGGTTCGGCTTGTTTGAATGCGGTGAAGTTTTGTCACGAGGAACTCAGCCTGCCGATTCATCCGTATCTGACGGATGAAGAAATTGAAAAGGTGATTAAAGTGGCTAATGGCTGGAGCTGAGATGCTTTCTATCGTGGTGCCGCTTTACAAGAGCGAGCTCCAACTCCCGGAGCTGTTCCGGGAGTTGGAGCGGGTTTCAAAGCTTTGCCCGATTGCTATGGAGGCGGTGTTTGTTAACGACGGAAGCCCGGACCGCTGCGCCGAGATTGTTGAGAAAAGATTGCCAGAGCTGTCGATGCCGGCGCAACTGGTTCGACTGAGCCGGAATTTTGGTGCATTTTCCGCCATCTCGGCTGGGCTCAAGCAGGCCCGGGGAGACTACTTTACGGTGCTGGCGGCTGACCTGCAGGAACCTCCTGAATTGAGTCTTCAGTTTTTAGAACAGATGCGCAGTGGGGCGGCAGAAGTGGTGTTTGGAGTGCGGATAAACCGCAATGATCCGGCGATGTCGGTGCTGGCCTCAAACGTGTTCTGGAGTTGTTATCGGTGGTTGGTAAATCCTGAAATTCCCGAGGGTGGAGTAGATATTTTCGGCTGTAACCGGCGGGTACGTGACCAGATCTGCTCAATGGGTGAAGTAGAGACAAGCTTGGTGGGCTTATTGTTCTGGATTGGGTTCAAACGGGGATTTGTCAACTACGAGCGGAGGAAACGCCAGCAGGGCAAGAGTGCCTGGACCTTCTCAAAGAAGCTGAATTATCTGGTAAACAGTATCTTCAATTTCACCGACCTTCCGATTCGCATTCTTTTGTCAACAGGGTTGATTGGAATGTTATTGTCCTTGTCGGTGGGTGGGTCAGTAATTCTGGCTAAGTTCACGGGGCGGATTGTGGTGCCTGGCTATACGGCAACTGTGCTGACGGTAATTTTCTTTGGTGGATTGACAACAGTAGGATTGGGAATTGTGGGCCAGTATTTGTGGCTGACTTTGCAGAATGCGCGGCGCCGGCCGCCGTATATCGTTGAAGCATCCATTGATAACAGCAAACCGGGTCAAAACTAGATCCAGCCGTGCCAGCGGTAGACAAGCGTCTTGACGCTTTCCAGTGCCAACTCAAAGAAGATAGGGAATTGTTGTTGCCATTGTCCTGCGCGCTTGGCAGTATCTGGGACGGGGTGGGCGTAAACCTGAAGGCCGGCTTTGCGGAAGGCGGCCTGAGCGCGGCGGGAGTGAAAGTCGCTCGTGAGAAGAATGAGGCGGCCATCGGCGGGTTTGCACATAGCGGCAACATTTAAGGCTTGTTGGCGTGTAGTGAGGGATTTGTCCTCAATATCGATGGCAGAAGCTGGAACGCCATGGGCGATTGCGTAATCCCGCATGGGCGTGGCAAGACCCTTGCCGCTCATGATAATGCGGCGGTATTGGCCTTGGCGCCATTCATAAACGCTGTAGGCAGTGCGCCAGTAAGAATGTAGGCCAAGTAGATTGCCCTCTACTTCTTCGGCACCGAGGACGATGAGGGTCTCGCCAGGGTTTGTGTCCCAATTGGCTCTGAGGGCGGCAGTCCACGGTACAGAGAAAGGTAGTAGAAGGATTCCCAGACAGATAGTGCCAATCAGGATAAGGCAGAGCCGGAGCCAAGCTAACCATGCGGCCATCGAGCTAGCCCGCCGCCGGTTTTTTTGATGGACGACCATGGTTTTTGAAATAAACCTCAGCCGGGTTACCAAAGGCGAGGGCCAAGGGGGGGATGTCTGTGATGACAACGCTATTAGCGCCGATGATGGCACCTTCGCCGATGGTGACCCCTTTCATGATGTGACTTCCATTACCGATCCAGGCTCCACGACAGATCTTGACGGGACGGATATCGGAAGGATTGAGGGGGGCATTGGCCAGGCGCAGATCGAACTGGCGGGGATGACCATCGCTGTCGGAGATGCGGCAATCATAGGAGATCAGCACGTCATCTTCGATGATGACTTCGCGATTGACAGTGAGTATGACGTTCCAGCTGAGCTTGGAGCGGTTGCCAATCGTAAGCTTTGGTTTATCGAGGAATCGGCCGCTCTGTATCGTGATTTTTCCACCGAGCCAGACATCATCACCGATATGAATTTCTGCATGGCTATTGATGAAAGGAAGTCCGTCGATGGATACATTTTTACCTACGGAAGCGCAGCGGCCCTGCAGCAGAGGGTGGCGGTAGAAAACAGTAAGAAACAAGCGCGCTATACGAATCATGAGAAAGTGAAGTTCGTACAATCCGTAGAGCAAAGGGTGAAATATGGTCGGCCAGCGGGGGGCACGAGGCTGGATCAATATACGGGCGACGGAGCGGAGAAAGCGGTAAAAGCCATTGTCACCGCGTTTAATTTTGAGGAGAAAGGCGTTCATCCTGAGATCTTTATCATGGCACCGAAGAGGTTTAGTGTTGGAAAAGACACCTCCGGTATAGTATAAAAAATAGGCGATCCGGGTTGAGAGGGAAACAAAAAATATGACAAGAGAGAAATTTCTATTCGAACTCGATGAAGTGCTGGAGCTTGAGGCCGGGACGTTAAAAGGCAGCGAAAAGCTGGAAGATCTGGAGAACTGGAATTCAATGGCATGGCTTGGGTATATCGCACTGGCGGATTCTGCCAGTGGTCTGCAATTATCTCCCCGCCAGATTAGAGACTGCGAGACGATAGAAGATCTGTTGAAGCTGGCTAAGGTGGAGGGGGCAAACGCTTAAGCTTTAGTGCCCCTGGAACCCAATGCATGCTCGAATTGAAGCAATCGAATACCATTTGCCGGAGCGGACGTTGTCGACGTCCGATCTGGTGGGGCTTTTTCCGGACTGGAAGGTCGAAAAGCTAGATCAGGCTAGCGGTATCCGTGTCCGTCACATAGCCGCAGCAGAGGAGTGCGCTTCTGATCTGGCGGTTAAGGCCGCAGAGAAACTGTTTGCTAGCGGCGTGGTGAGGCCTGAAGAGATTGATTTTCTGCTGCTGTGCACACAAAGCCCTGACTATCTTGTACCAACCACAGCTTGTCTGGTTCAAGACCGTCTCGGCATCCCGACCAGCTGCGGGGCGCTCGATTACAACTTGGGGCATTCAGGGTATGTGTATGGGCTAGGACTGGCAGAAGGATTGATTGCCAGCCATCAGGTGCGGCGGGTTTTGTTGTTAACGGCAGAGACCTATAGCAAATATGTGGGCGAGGGGGACAGGAGCACGAGGACGATTTTTGGTGACGCTGCTGCTGCGACGCTCTTGACTGGAGTTGAGGGTGAAAAAGCCCAACTGGGGCCGTTTTTGTATGGCAGTGATGGACGTGGTGGACCGAATCTGATAGTACCTACGAGTGGGAAGAGACGGCCGAGGACTTCTGAATCGGCGATTCAGCGGGAAGACGAAAATGGTAATCGCCGCAGTGAAGACGATCTATACATGAATGGTGCCGAGATTTTCAGTTTTACACTAAGCACAGTAAGCCGGAGTGTAGAAGCATTGTTGGCTCGCAGCGGGCACAGTCTTGAGGAGATTGACTTGTTTGTATTCCATCAAGCGAACCGCTACATTCTTGAGCATCTGCGCAAACGGATCGGCATTCCTTCGGAGAAATTTGCCCTAGCTCTGGAGCATTGCGGCAACACCGTCTCTTCGAGTATTCCAATTGCTCTGCATGAGATGAAGTCGCAAGGCCGGTGCAGTGAAGGAACGCTGGTAATGCTGGTGGGTTATGGGGCAGGCTATTCGTGGGGAGCGACGCTGGCCCGGTGGTAGCCAAGGGATTGTTTGCGCTGTTTTCGGTTTTGGTGTTTTACATTCTGGTGGGATATCCTCTATTGCTGGCGCTGGCCGCCCGTCTGAGGGCAAGGCCTGTCCGGCGTGGAGCCTACGAGCCTTCGATCAGCATCATTATTGCGGTACATAACGGTGCGCAGTGGCTGGAGGCGAAGTTGCACAGCGTGTTGGCTCTGGATTACCCCCGCGAGAAGATGGAGGTAGTGGTGGTCAGTGATGGGTCTACCGATCACAGTGAGGCGATTGCGCGGCAGTTTGAAGGTCAAGGCGTACGGTTGGTGAAAGTACCCAAGGGGGGAAAACCGCTGGCTCTCAACGCGGCGATTGCGACGGTAAGTGGTGAGATTCTTTTGTTGACCGATGTGCGGCAAATGCTGGCGGCCAACAGTGTAGGGTGTCTGATGCGTTGTCTGGCTGATCCTGAAGTGGGGGTGGTGAGCGGAGAACTGGTGATCGCCACTGGGGAGAGCCAGGAAGAAACGCAAATTGGATTGTATTGGAAGTTTGAAGTATGGTTACGCGATCAGTTGAGCCTGATCGATTCGATGTTTGGAGCGACGGGGGCGTTTTATGCGATGCGGCGTGAGCTGGCCGTAACGATTCCAGCCGATATTCTGCTGGATGATGTGTATCTTCCCCTGGCTGCTTTCTTTCGCGGGTATCGTCTGATCATCGAGAAAAGTGCCTACGCCTATGATGTCCCAACCCGGCGCGAAGCAGAATTTCGACGTAAAGTACGAACGCTAGCTGGTAATTATCAGATCCTGATGGCGTACCCAAGCCTGCTCGGTTGGGGTAACCGGATGTGGTGGCATTTCGTTTCCTACAAACTGGGCCGCCTACTGCTGCCGTGGGCGTTGATTGGGATGGCATTGAGTTCGGTTTTCCTACCGGACCCATGGCGATGGTGGATTGCAGGAGGCCAGGCCTTTGGCTACGCCCTAGCTGGTCTGGATGAATGGATCCCGACTGGATTTCCAATTAAAAAACTGTCTTCCCCGGCGCGTACTTTTGTAGTGATGATGGCTGCTGCCGCAATGGCAGTATCGGTATTTTTCGTGCCGGCACAGTCGCTTTGGAAGAGTACCCGCAGTGAGACCCCGCCGCCTTAAGAGTGAGCCTGGGAAAGGTTGCCTTCAAGGAGGCGATGGCGCAAGCGCAGGAAGGGCAATTCAATCCAGGCAAAGCTAATAAATGAAGTAGTCATGCACATGGCAAGCAATGCCAGATAGCTGAAAATTAGACCTAGCGGACTCGAACCGAGCCACTGGCTAAGCAGATCACCGAACCCGCGTGTGAGCCCAAAATGGTTGAGATAGATACCGTAGGACAGACGTGAGAGCACGTAGAAACCCTGCCAGTTCAACCAGCCCCAATACGCAATAGAACGGCTTTGCCCAGGCTGGGAATCCTGAATAAGAAATAGCGCTGCCCCGCCAAAAATTAGAGCCAGAGAGCTAAACTTGAACACCGCTGGATTGAGCAGGTCTAGCATTATGCCGAGCACAGCAAATAACACCGGAATGATGAGGTTGCGCAGCAACGGCCCAGGTTGCATCCATTGAGGCCGAAAACTGCGACCCAGGACAATAAGGTACCAGCGGCCAAGCCGTCAGAATGTGTATGAAATGCATAATAAGCGATGTTCTTGTCGAGCTGCGATTGTGCCCTGAAAATAGGTAACAACAAGAACCATACAGCGGGGATCAGTACAAGAATTCGTGCCGGAATCAGGCGTACACCCAGAACAAGAAGCGCCGGGAAGAAAATATAAAACTGTTCTTCACTCGACAAAGACCAGCCACCACTGATGCGGTCTGGGAAGTAATTGGATATATAGAAAACGTCTGCCCAGAAGCCTTCCATGGTTGTGCCAAGGACAAGGGCCCGAACCTAAAGCATTAGCAATAGTACGTAATAGATAGGCCAGATACGAAATCCCCGCTTGAGCAAAAAACGAGGAATTCGAATTGTGCCGGTGTTGGAGAGTTCACCCTAAAGCTGTTTGCCGATCAAGAAGCCACTCAGAACGAAAAACAGATCGACTCCCGTCCAGTCAAAATAAATCAAGGGGATGCGAAAAATATAGGCAGGGGCGTGAAGGTCCTTCATGGCGTGACCTGAGAAAATCAGCATAACTGCAAATGTGCGAAGAAAATCGAGGCAGGCAATATTACCCTTAGGTCGGATGAGCAGATCGCGATACGCCTGTCGCAACGGGTGAATCGCCAACTGAAGCATGCTGGATTTTAGCATGATGCCCAGCCAAGGCCAAAGACACGGAGCAAATAGAGATTTTAAGAAATAATTTTAATGAAATTAGTTTATAAATAGTTTTAAAATAGTTCGAATTTGAAAAGACTTTTTATAGACTTAATCTGACGTACTGCCCTTACTATAAGGCCGAATGCCTGATTTCAATCTGGTAGGGGTATGGAGAGTCTTATGATGAGATTCGTAATCGGATCGCTTGTTTGGCAACTCTGCCTGTTGGGGCAGACTCAAATTGATTTGATAAGCCAAAGTAAGCCCTCAAGCAGAAGTCTAAAATCGGGAACGGTGCTTCCATCCACGTGTCTTCTCGGTGATATGTTTGTAAAACTTAACGCTCCTTCAGGCCAAAGTTTGTATGCCTGTACAACGGAAAATCTATGGATATATCAAGGAGGATTAGTAAGTATCTTTAGTAATGGTGTTGAAATAGGAGCACGTCCTGTACAGAATTTCGCGACAGGAATTGGCATTACGCAAGCTTTTATCGATGCTGGTTCGCGCCTGAATCTGTTGACGTCGGTTGATACTGCTGTCATTCAGACGCGAGTGAACGCACAGACCAGTAGTGATTTAAGGTGTACGTCCAATAGCGGTTCGGCCACTGCGTATACGTGCGTGATGAGCCCGGTATTGCCATCTTTGCAGGTCGGGATGGTATTTCACTGGATTCCTGATATTGCAATAACTGGAGCACCGGCAACGCTTTCGATCAATGGAATTGATGCCAAGCCGATCAAGCTCCAGGACGGAGTGACAAACCCTGCCGCTACAGAGATCAGCGCCGGTCGCCTCTATCAGATTTGGTATGACGGCATCAGTTTTCGAATTCTTTGGCGTAATGTGCCCACGAATACAATCCAGACGGAGGTAAATACACAAGTAGGCAGAGAAGTGCTGTGCAGTTCCTCCAGCGCTTCCAGCAGCACCTATACCTGCGCTTTGAGCCCAAGCCTGACAAGCTACACCACTGGAATGCTGTTGCGGTGGCGGCCCGATATCGCTGGTGCAGCC
>Ga0105046_10007849_pt1 | contig 16772 bp, 11 predicted proteins | sample MAT03_FD_78385 | JGI IMG/M metagenome (GOLD analysis project Ga0105046, IMG submission 78385) | Freshwater microbial communities from Lake Fryxell liftoff mats and glacier meltwater in Antarctica - MAT-03 (megahit assembly) | ecosystem: Environmental > Aquatic > Freshwater > Ice > Liftoff...
CTCTGTGACTTTGAGATGATTGTAGACGGTCAGCACCCCCAATACTTTGGTGACTTGTCGAAATTCACTGCCCACGCGCATCTCGCCGGGGATGAGTTTTTCGGTACGGATGACGGGCTTCCACCAGTGGGAATCATTTTCGGTGTTCGTGACGAAGTTGAAGACCACCTTACGCGGGCGCTGAATGACGATGCTGTGCTGGATCGGGATCATAGCGATGGTCCTTATGTGCGGATTTGTTAATAAAACACGGGTAAAAAGGCTCTAATTTAACGGGACGTATTAGAGCCTTGCTGTGTGTTAGTGCGTTAGTCGCGTAGTGATGCTTAGTTTTCGATTGTGACAAGATCGGGCTTGGTCGCGTAATCACCGTCTTGTTGGTCAAATTGCTGTTTGTAGATCTGTTCATGGAAGTGGACAAATTTGTGTATCAGGCCGCTACTGATGTCGTCGCCCAGCGTCTGAGTGATACTCTTGAGGTTATCTTTCAGGCGACTTTGGCGATGCTTATACTGCTGCTTGAAATACAACAGATTATCCCCAAACAACAACAACGTGATGAGCGAGCAGGGCGCGGTCATTAGATTGTGTAAGCTGACGTTGAATTCGCCATACGACAAGTCTTTGTGAATCCGCGTCATAAACCCAGCCTTTTCGCTGTGGCGAATCAAGAGATGGGGGAACAGCACCGATGTCTTGCTCACGCTCTTCGAGACATCCGCGTACAGGTCGTCTAACAAGCGACGGTGGAACTCATCGGTTGTCACGAGATTGGTTCCCATATCGTTCAACAAGCGCACCATTAGCGCCGCATCTTGCAATGCTTCGCACAGGACATCGTTGCCCAACACGATTGCCAACCTCGGGTTTGGGTTAAGCGCCTCGTTCAACACCGAGATGTAATAGGTCAGCACCGGGATGACCAAGATGGTGTCGGTGCTGACTTGCAATAGTTTCTCGCGGTTATTCACATTTTGGCAGAGCAAATCATTGACGGCTGCATAACGCCTGATTAGGCCGTTGCGGAGCGTCCCAATCAGGCGAAAATCTTTCATCGTGTCGACCACATCAGCGCACGCCTCAATATTGGCGACCAGCGCGTTCCAAGTCCCAAATTCGATGTCGTCCATGCAGTAATCCTGATGAGGATGCGCCTCAAGGAATAGCTTTGCCATCGCTTGCTGCTCGTGACAAGTCAGGCTTTGTTGAAATCCCGAAAGCTGGGCAGTCATGGGCTTGATCGCCTCCATGATTTCGTTCGACTCGTCAACCCGCCCGTGCAATCTAGCGATCATAGCGTTATTGAACTGGATTAACACCTCTCGCCGCAAATCATAGGTCAAATCATCTGACCTGTGTTCAGCTAGACCAAAGGCTAAATTGTCGCTGACGGTCTCGTAAATCAAATAAGCATTCATGACGATGGTGTATTGCATCAACTCATCCCATTGATCGGGGCTGACGGCTTCCCCCAAAAGTAGGTCAGTCAGCTTGGCAAACTGAGGGATGCCGATGATTTGTAACCAAACCTCCTGATGGGGGTTTTGCGGTGAGAGCGCCCAAAGGTTGAAATCGCGGAAAGTGCTGGGGGGCATGTGGCGATGAAGGCTGGCTTGGAAGCCCTGCGCGGTATAGACAGAGATGGGTTTCGACAGTTTCATGAGACGGCCTTTGCCTTTTGATTCAACTATTCGATGGGTAAGCGGATAGCTCTGTTATCTTAAAGCGTTGTAGATATCACCGGTGATTGGCAGATGTGGATATCTACCCATAGTAACTGCGCGGATGCCGTTTGAGATGAGACTGTTTGTTTTATGTTAACTCTATCATAAGCGGTAAGTGTCTTAGAATTTATTAGGAAAAAACAATTTATTAGTACCTTTAGACTGAAACTATTTTCAAACAAAATTAAAACCACACTGTATGGTCATTGAGGTACGATCTATCCTAAACTCACCCGGCTTTGAGGTCGATTCTGTCGGCTCTCAATTCTTTTATTAGGGTTTTGGGGTAAAATAAATAATGTTACTTTCACATTCACCCAATGGAGTGTCCTCAAAATGGCTTATCTGATCAAGCGTCACGAGCAGAATGAATCGATCATCATCAACACCTATGTGCCGCCATTCGACCAAGAAAACGACCTCAAAGTAGTGGCTGATTATCTAGTCGATGCGCTCAACACCAGCAAGGGGACATTATATGTTATCGGTGACATGCGGGCGTTAAAAATCAAATTTTCCGATTTGGTAGTAGGATTAGCTATTGCTTACGCAGACCCCAATAGCCCGTTTTCTAATCCTCGCATAAAAGCCTTTACCGTCGCAACCGATGACCTACTGACTTTTGGTGCAAATGCTGTTTCCGAACAAGCACAATATGGCAATGCTGCTATAAAACACTATCTCACTGTCGAGGAAGCTCTAAAGGATATCCAAGAGGATATCAGCAAGGGGTAATCACCCTGAAAAGCCTCGGATAGATTGCCTTGGGCTTTTCTACAGCGTAATAATCAAAAACGGCGGAGTCATGCGACTCCGCCGTTTTTGATGGATATGAATGCCCCCCGTGGGATTCGAACCTACAACCAATTGATTAAGAGTCAACTGCTCTGCCATTGAGCTAGGGAGGCGGTGTAACGGGGCGAATTATACGCCTCCCGTGCGCGACGGTCAAGGGTTATCTGTTACACCGCTCCGCTAGGTTAGAAGGTGGAACTGTCGGGATGTGCTAGGGTTAGCCCATCCCGGGGCAGTTGCTGGGTTGCTGCTCACCCGTGAAAGCGTCCTCTTGCGTGATATTGACGGCGTTCCCGTTGGTGGGGTCTACCAGATAAATATCGACATCGCCCGCTGAACTGTCGCAAAGCGCGACAGCCACCTTTGTGCTATCCAGTGACCAAGCCGAACTCATCACCTTGAAGAAATCCATTTGCAACGGCTGTAGGTTGCCGTCGGCCACGTTGCCAAAAGATAGCAGCTCGGCAGAGACCCCATAATCCATTTCGCTGGCGTAAAACAGGTCGCTATTGGGGGAGAAACCCACATTGAAGGCCGTGCCTAACAGAGACACCAGTTCAATCGAACCCTCCGAAAGATTGGCGCGATATACGCCACCGCTACGTCCACCTTCCAATGCCTTTTGTAGGGTGAAATCATCTGTACGCCAATCGAGATGATAGTAAATGGCGCTCCCATCACTCGCCCATTTTAGCGATACGATGCCGCCGCCGGTATGAGCGACAGGCACAAGCGTTTCGGTGGCGATAGTGCTGATGTAAATGTTGGCATCCAACATGACCGCGATAGCGAGTTGCGTGCTGTCGGGCGACCATGCCACAGAGGTTAAGCAGCACGGCGTTTCACGTTTCCAATACGTGCTTAATAGATTGCTTGAACGTGTCTGCGCGATGACATCATAGGAGAAGACACCTTCGCTTTGTTGTCCCGGATACTCTTTAGCCACAACCGCTATGAATTGGCTGTTGGGCGACCACTCTAGCCGTGGATACTCGAATTCTTCACCGAGGGTCTGCATAGCCCCATCACTGACATTCACAACCAGAATGGTGTCCTGATTAGCGAGCGCAATCCGTTGACCGTCGGGCGACCATAAAACCTGAAAACCATACGACGCAGGCAGTGTCGCCAACAGCGCGCTTTCGCCGGTGGTAGGATTGACCAGATGAAGCTGCTTAATCGTCTCATTAGCAAGGTCGCCGAGGATGACTCCGATTTGACCCTCTGATGACCAACTGGCGCTAGAGACGGCTTGTCCCTCAAGCAGGTGGCTGACGGTATTGCCAGCGATATCAATAACGTAGAGTTCTGGTTGACCGGTGCGATTTGACGTTATTACCAACTGAGTCCCATCCGGCGACCAATCCATAAGCGCTTCATCCGCCCCGGTTTCTTGGGCAAAAATAACGCCGCTCCATAATCCCATGAGCAACATCAACAAGATAATTTTGCGACTATGTTTCATTGGTTTCCCCTTAGGTTAGCTGGATATAGGGTCAAGTCTAACGGATAACCCATATTCTGCATGACGTTTAGAAGTGTTTTCCCATCGCTTGCTCCACCCATCGCTGACGTTCACGCTACGCCCGGTAAAAGTGCGTTATAGTCAAAGGGAACAAAGCACTTATCACGAACGTCTTTATACACATGGACAACAATACCCCAAATTCAAAATCGACTCAGAACCCACAAGCCACTGTACCCGTCTCGGTTCGGCGAGAAGCGGCGCAACATACGCGCCCAACGCCGCCCATCAGACCGGCTCCGTCCGCCCCTGTAAGCCATCAGCCACAGGGTAACGTACCACAAAGACCCTTTCAGCCGCCGCCGCCCGCGCAACGCAGCGCGCCACCGTCCAACCGCCCTAACCGCCCGCGGAAAATTCCGTTATGGCGGCGCACACTTGGGGCAGGTCGGGTGCGAATCCCGATTTGGGCGGCGGGTATTTCAGCAGTTTTCGGCGTCATATTGCTCACGCTGGCGCTGTTTTTATCATTGGGCATGGCAGCGCTGGGCAGTGACCATATCCTGCCCGGCGTCAGCGTAGCGGGTATACGGGTGGGTGGCTTGACTCAAGACGAAGCCGCCCGCGTGTTAGACAGCCATTGGGCGGCTTTTCGGCTGACTGACAGCGGCTCCGGCACGTCGTGGCAAATCCCAACCCCCGCATTAGGACTCAATCTCGACACGGCGACCTCTGCCGCACAAGCCTATCGGGTTGGGCGCGAGGACGGACGTTTTTTCGCCGGGTTAATGAGCGTTGACATCAAGCCCGCTGGGATTTTTGACGGTGACGCCGCCCGCGTCGGGTTGTCGGAATTTGTCGATGATGTCTCGACTCCGGCGCAAAACGCGGGCATCGCGCTCGAAAACGGGATCGTGAAGGCCACGCCTGCCCGCGAAGGTCGCACGATGGACTTGGATGGCACGCTGACCTTGTTGGCGTCCGACCCGTTGGGTTGGCTGCGAGATGGCAAGCTACCACTAAAAATGATCACGCTCTCGCCCGCCGTCACCGACTCGTCACAGTTGGTCAGCGCCGGACAAACCTTGTTGACTCAGCCGCTGATGCTGAATTTATATGACCCATTCACCGGCAACACCACCCAAGTCAGCACCCCGCCAGAAGTTTGGGGGGCGTGGTTGACCGCCGAACCAGATTCGACTGATGCGCTAGGCGTGCGGCTGACGTTAGAGGATAGCGCGCTACGCGCTTTCATCAACGAGGCTGATGCACAGGCGGGGGAGTATCGCTATCTCAATGCGGATGAAATTGCGGCGACTTTTCAAGCGGCGGTGCGCGGCTTACGGTCAGATGCGTGGGCGCGGGTCTATCACGAAGACCGTCCGCGCATCGTGCAGGCGGGCGAAACCATCATCAGCATCGCTTACCAAGAGGGCGTGCCGTACCCGTGGATTCAAAAATGGAACGGCAATATCAGCAACGTCAACGTCGGCCAGACGCTCATCATCCCGTCGGCGGATAATTTCTTTGAGTATGAACCCGTCCCCAACAAGCGCGTGATGATTTCGATCAGTCAGCAACGGGCATGGGTCTATGAGGACGGCACGCTCAAATGGGAGTGGGTCATCAGTACCGGCATTGCCGACAGCCCGACATGGCCGGGGGTCTATCAAATCATCTCCCACTACCCAAATGCCTACGCGGGCAATTGGAATCTATATATGCCGTGGTTCTTGGGCGTCTATCAGCCGATTCCGGGCGCAGATTTCACCAACGGTTTTCATGGCTACCCAACACGCGGCGGCGGCCAAATTTTGTGGCGGGACAACCTCGGCACGCGGGTGACGTTCGGCTGCATCCTCTTGGACGACGCCAACGCCCGCCAATTATATGAATGGGCGGAGGAAGGCGTCATCGTCGAGATTCGCGCTTAACGACGAAAACGAAAGCGAAATGGGCGACGATTGAGGATAAAACGCCGGATGCGGTGTTGCTCACGCGGTTCGGGCGGCAACGTCCCACGTCGTGCAAGGCTATCCACATAGAAGCTGGCGACGGTGTAATAGACCGGATAAAACAGGCTCAGGCGCACAAGGTCTTGATTTGGCTCCGGCTGCGCCAACAAGATTAGCACGAGGATGAACCAGATTGCCCCCAATCCCCATGACACTTGCCACATGACCTGATTTCGGCTGGGGTACAGGTAGCGGGTCGGGACGAAAGTCAAAATCGCCGGGATAATCAGCAGCGCAATCGCCACGCCAGCCGCCGGTTGCAGCCACCACAGATAGAGCGCCACGACATTCCAATATGACGGGAAGCCGAGGAAGAACGAATCAGGCGTCTTCATGTCGATTTGACCGTAGGCGTACAACAGCGCAAAGGTCGGGACGAGCGTCCAGCCGATGTGTGGGACAAGCCCTTGCGATCCGATGATGAAAATCGGGATATAGCCATAGGTCAGCAGGTCGATGGCGTTATCGAGCGCCGCCCCGTCAAATTTGGGCAGTACCTCGCGCACTTTGAGTCGGCGCGCCAATAGGCCGTCGGTGGCGTCGATGAGCATGGTGATAATCAACAGCCCGAACGCCCCGCGTATGTCGCCCTCATGGACCGCAAACAGAGCCAACACCCCAATTAAGCCGCCTATAGCGGTATATAAATGAACGCCCCACGCCGCGATTTTTCTCATGTAAAACTTTCTAGGTAAGGGATACTAGGCGCTGGGTCTCAGTATATCAAAAGCGTGTTACCCGCCTCTAGTGTAAGCCGACAATCCCACACTAACGACAAACAGTCCAACATCCCGCCCGTTCTTGAATCCCCGCCGATATGGGTCTATCATCATACAAAGTCTGAATGAAAAGGCTTTCTCGTTTAGAGTCTCATTGGTTTAAGGAGCAGTGCGCTTCTATGTCAGCCCTCAATAGTGCGCCGCAAATCCACCCCAAAGCGGGTGAAGACGGCTATATCTACAATGATTTCGCGTTCACCGTCGCCACCAAAAATGGCAGCGGCAGTCAGACCTCCAACGGCGTGCTGGTCTATAGTTTGTTCAAGATGGGCATCCCGGTCAACGCCAAAAATTTGTTCCCTTCTAATATCAAAGGTTTGCCGACATGGTATACCATCCGGGCTAACAAGCACGGTTATACCGCCCGTAAGGCCTTGACCGAGATGGCGATTACATTTAATCAAGACACTGCCGCTGAGGACATCGCCAAATTGCCGCCCGGCGGCGTCGTCATCATCCCCAAAGATTGGAATTGGGGGCGCAGTCGTGATGACCTGATTTGGTATGAATTGCCGGTCAAGGACATCATGAAGGCGCTGGACAATGTGCCGACAGAATTCAAAGACCGTATCGCCAACATGACCTATGTCGGCGCGGTGGCGCAATTGTTTGACCTCCCGTTGGACGTGGTTTATCAAGCGTTGCTCGACAGTTTCAAAGGCAAGAAGAAGCCCGCTGATATGAACTTCGCGGCGGTAAAGGCGACCTATGAGTGGGTGGCCGCCAATATGCCTAAGCAAGATGGCTATAAATTCTCGCCGATGCCGGGCAATAATGGCGACAAAATTCTGATCACCGGCAATGAATCGGCGGGACTCGGCGCGATTTTCGGCGGCGTCAGCGTTGTGGCGTGGTATCCAATCACCCCATCGACCAGCGTGGTCGATTCGATTATGGGCTTCCAATATCTGCGACGTGACCCCGAAACCGGCAAAGAAACCGTGGCCGTCGTGCAGGCCGAGGACGAAATCGCGGCCATCGGGATGATTATCGGCGCGGGCTGGGCGGGCGCACGCTCGATGACCGCCACCAGCGGCCCCGGCATTTCGCTGATGGCGGAGTTCACGGGTCTGGCTTATTACGCCGAAATCCCCTGCGTGATTTGGGATGTCACGCGCATGGGGCCGTCCACCGGCTTGCCGACCCGCACCTCGCAAGGCGACTTGATGTTCACGCACTTCCTCGGTCACGGTGACAGTCGCCAAATCATCTTGCTGCCGGGGTCGGTGGAAGAATGTTTTGAGTACGGTTGGCGGGCGTTCGATTATGCCGAGCGCCTTCAGACCCCGATTTTCGTCCTGAGCGATCTTGACATCGGGATGAACAATTGGATGGCGAAGCCGTTCGAGTATCCAGAAGAACCCATGGATCGCGGCAAAGTACTGGACGCCGACCAATTGACCCAGTTCATTGAGGACAAGGGCAAATGGGGGCGTTACATGGACGCCGACGGCGATGGCATCGCGTATCGCACGCTGCCGGGGACGAATCACCCGCGTTCGGCGTGGTTTGCGCGTGGGACGGGTCACAATGAGATGGCGACCTACAGCGAACGCGGCGACGATTGGGTCAAGAACATGGAACGCCTACGCCACAAGTTCGAGACAGCTGCCACCCTCTTGCCCGCGCCGGAATTGGATTGGGATCGCGCCAATTCACACAAGGTCGGTATCCTGACTTTTGGGAGCAATCACGACGCGGTGCGCGAGACCCGCGACTGGCTACGCGAGCAGGACGGCGTTCAGACCGATTATCTGCGCGTCAAGGCGTTGCCGCTGCACGCCGATGTCTTGGCGTTCCTCGAGGCTCATGCTGTCACTTTTGTGGTCGAAAATGACTTTGACGGCCAGATGACTCAAATCATCAACGTCTATCATCCTGAGACAGCGGTCAAGCGCGTGGCATTGGCACTGGGTGACAGTTTGCCGATGACCCCCGACTGGTTATACGGCAAAATCACCCAACACATGAGCAAGTAAGGCAAGTGATGAGTGGAAAGTGATGGGTGATGAGTCTGGTTCGCAGTAGCCTAAAAGCCAAAATTGCGGCCCCGCAGATGACGGTCAAGGAGTTTGAGCATTTTCTGGCCGAACCCGATCATCAAAACTGCTTGTTTGAGTTGATTGATGGTGAACCGGTTGAGAAGATGCCTGATGTGGCTTACACGCATCCAGAACGAGTAAAACCGGTTGTCAAGCGCGGCGCTGTGACGCATCTGCCGGATTTATGAGTCGAGATCAAATCATCATCGGACAGCTATATTGGCTTACGCGCAAAAGCGGCGTATCATCTTGAAAACGGCGTAAAAATAGTTTGGTTGGTCTTTCCAGACAAACAAGCCATCGAAATCCACACCGATCACTCTCCCATCACCACCTTGGGAATTAACGACAATCTTGATGGGGGCGAGGTACTGCCTAACTTCTCGCTCCCGTTAAAAATCGTTTTTGAGGGATAACAGACATGCGTAATGTACTCCCATCTATCGACCTAATCTAGTAATGTGAGGGTTAAAACAAATGTCCACCCGTATCAAAACCAACAGTATCGGCCTCACCCGCGAGGATTATAAAGGGGGTAAGTCTACCCTTTGCCCCGGCTGCGGCCATGACTCGATCTCGAATCAAATCACCAGCATGGCCTTTGACCTCGGCCTCGAACAACACCGAATCATTAAGATGTCTGGTATCGGCTGCTCATCCAAGACCCCAGCCTATTTCTTGGGTCGCTCGCACGGGTTTAACACCGTCCACGGGCGGATGCCGTCGGTTGTGACCGGCGCGACGCTCGCCAATACCAGCCTCGTCGCCATCGCCGTCAGCGGTGATGGCGATACCGGCAGCATCGGTTTCGGCCAGTATAAACACCTGTTGCGCCGCAACGTGCCGATGGTCTACGTCATCGAAAATAACGGCGTCTACGGTTTGACCAAAGGCCAATTCAGCGCCACCGCCGATCAAGGCCAAGAGTTAAAATATTACGGGCGCAATGACCTCCCGCCGATTGACTTGGCGCTGGAAGCCATCATCGGCGGCTGTACGTTCGTCGCCCGTAGTTTCAGCGGTGACGCCAAACAGGTTGAAGCCCTGCTCAAGGCGGCCATGAACCATCACGGCACGGCGGTGATTGATATTGTCAGCCCGTGCGTCAGCTTCAACAACGAGGATTCCTCCACCAAGTCTTACGGGTTTGGCAAGGAACACGAAATCCCGCTGCACGAAATCCGCTATCTTGCCCCCGGCTTTGTCGAGGACAAAGAAGAAATTCAAATCAACGAACAGCCGCAAGGGGAAGTCATCGAAGTGCAGATGCACGGCGGCGCAATCATCCGCCTCAAAAATCTGGGACGTGACCACGATCCGCGCAACCGGATTCAGGCCGTCGCGGCTTGCCAAGAGGCCGAGCGCGACGACATTTTGTTGACCGGCCTGATTTACTACGAAGAACCGCGCATGACGCTCAGTGAGACCTTGAATCTGATCGGGGAGCCGTTGTCGGGGCTGGCTGCCGACAAGTTGCGCCCGTCAAAAGACGCACTCTCGAAGGTGCTGGCCGGATACCGCTAAGAGTGAGTGATGAGTCCTGAGTGTTGAGTGATGAGTAACCGTAAACGCCCCGGCTGGACTGGGGCGTTTGCTTGAACCACACATCACCGGAAATTTTGTAGGGGCGAGGCTTGCCCGCCCGTGTGTTTTCTTTTTAGGGCGTGATTGTGAGAGAGAAAAATTATCAGCGTCGCCTCAGCGCATGGACGGCGTTAGGCAGTTCAGCCGCGCCGGTGTGGTAGAATATCCGTCTGTCTTATGACGATTATCCAATGGAGACCAGCCGATGCGGTTGCCTATGACGGCGGTTTGCCTGTTCTTAATTCTAATCCTGACGGCCTGTAACCTCTCAGAGTCCGCCCTGACTCTGACGCCCAGCCCGGAAGCCCCGACTTTTACCCCCACTGACGCGGCTACCCCCACGCCGTCGCTGACGCCATCAGCGACTTTCACCGCCACGGCCAGCCCAACCGCTACCGCCAGCCCGACGGCCACAAATACGCCTGAACCCAGCGCGACGCCAACCCTCACTTTGACGCCGACCCTGACGCCAGAGCCGGTCGTGCTGTTCCTGACCGACAATAGCAAACTCTTGGATGTGTCGGATGACGTGCGCGACGGGCTGAACTTCCCGCATGTGGCCTATGTCGTCAGCAATGACCGCGACACCATCACCAACTTGTCTACGGCGCAGCCCAGCACCGACTTGGCGACCTTGTATTACGCCTCACCGTCCAATCCGGCGGGGCGTATCCCAATCATCGAAATTCGTACCGAAGCGCCCGACCAATTTTATCTGAGCGCAGACGGCAGCGCCTTTGCCTATCTGCTAGATGACCCACTCGGCCTCTCGACTGGCTTGTATGTGGCCGACGTGACCACCGGCATCAGCATCCGCGTGAGCAATCTGCCCAGTCTGATCCAGCGGGGGAGGTTCAGCCCACCCTCGTTCAGCCCGAATGGGCGTCAAATGGCGGTGGCGATTAGCACGGGCTATGACATCGACATTTTCATCTATAACCTCGAAACGGCTGGATGGGCGAACCTGACCAACAGCGGCGCGTTCGATTGGATGCCGGTCTGGTCGCCCGATGGGAATCACATCACATTCCTCAGTGACCGTCCAGATTGCCCAAGCTGGCAGCCGGGCGCGCAAGGCGGCTGTGACCTCAGCACGCAAACGCCCTCAGAGGCCGGGCATGTATTCGCCTTTGACTTGCAGACCGGTCAGACCACTCAGCTATCCCAGCAACCGGTGGTCGAGCGCCCGACATGGGTCAATGGCCGCCTGTTAAGTTATGTCGTGACCGACCCGACGGACATCCTCAGCGAGGCACGCCAGATTTATCTGGCGGATGTGCAAGGCGGGGTTTCGACGCGGGTGCGATTAGAAGGCGCGCCGGATAGCGCGATTTACGCCTCGGAGTCGTGGTCACGCGATGGCAGCACGCTCTTGTTGCAAAGCAGCGTCGGCGGCTCTACTGAAATCGTCTTAATGCGCGCAGATGGCACGGCGTTGGCGCGCACCACCGAGATGAATTTCCCTCGGTTTGGCATGTCTGCCAGTTGGAACGCGGACGGCTCGCGAATCGCAGTCGGCGGGGTGGATGGGCAGTGTCCGTATGGCCGGATTATGGTTGATGTCGTGGCGACACTGGTGGCGGGGGATTTCCGCTACACGGCGTCACCCTTGTCGCCCAACCCCAACAGCATGTGCGCGCCAATTTTCACGGCTAACGGGGCGTCGGCGGTGTTTATGGGCGCGACTTTTGGCGGCACGACCTCGATTGATGGGCGCATGGATATCTACAGCGTGGACAGCAACGGCTATAACCAGCAACCGTATACCGGCTCGCTACGTGGTCAAATCGACTTGCTGGGATGGGTTGGCGGGAATTAACTAAAAGGCGGGAAGCCCGTTTTTAGGGGACTTCCCGCCCTTATAGACATTACTGTAGGCTACGATCTTTCACAGATTACTCACGCACAGATTAACGGAATATCATCCGCGATGAAGCCCCGAGTTTGGAGATATCCGCGCCTTGCGAGGGGATGAGGTTTTTAGGGTGGCTACGGATGATGGGGATTACTTGATTCTCAATCGTGTTCGCAATGACGTGTCCGTTGGAGGCCTGTGGGAGCGCCTGCTAAATTTTGCGCCACGATTGGCGTCTAAGCGATACATTATCGACAAGAAATATCGTGTAATAGCGGTCATCTGTCAAAATCTGGAGGGGGCGCATGAGGGCTTAAATGGCATATTTCTCAACACGATTAAGAATGTACGTTTGTTCTCACCATTCGGCGCGTTCGGTGTTAGAATAGGGGAATATTCCAAATATCTAACAGACTGCCAGAGCGTGACTTTTTATGAGCGATAACGAGACGCCACCGAACACGAACGGCTTTGTCCATCTCCACGTCCATACCGAATTCTCGCTGTTGGACGGCCTGAGCAAAATCAAAAAATTGGTCGCCCGCGCCGAAAAGCTGGGACAATCCGCGCTCGCTATCACTGACCACGGCACGATGTACGGCGTGATGGACTTTTACAGCGCGTGTATCGACAAGAAAATCCAGCCGATTCTGGGCATGGAATCGTATCTTGCGCCGCGTAAGATGACGGATCGTGACCCGCAGTTAGACCGCCGCCCCAATCACCTATTGCTGTTGGCGCGCAACCTGACCGGCTACCAAAATCTACTCAAACTCGCCAGCGCCGCCCAGCTTCAGGGTTATTACTATCGTCCTCGCTTAGATTTTGACTTCTTGGCCGAATATGCCGATGGCTTGGTCTCGACCACCGGCTGCCTCGCTGGGCGCGTCCCGCAACTCATCATGCAAGGCAAAGACGATGAAGCGCGGGAGTGGATTGGCAAATTCACCGAGGTGTTAGGGCGCGAGAATTTCTTCCTAGAGCTGCAACATCACGACATCCCAGAACTCAAGCCGGTCAACCGCTGGCTGATTGACCATGCACGCCGCAATCCCGATGGGCCGCGCCTGTTAGCGACCAACGATGTCCATTACATCGAATCAGGCGATTTTGACGCGCACGACACACTGTTGTGTATTCAGACACAGGCGCTCAAATCGGAAAAGAAACGCAAAGACCACGACGACGAAAATGATCGTGGCCGCATGGCGATGTCCGACAACAGTTATTACTTGAGCAGTGCCGAGGAGATGTGGCGTATTTTCGGGGATGAGACGCCCGACGCGCTGACGACCACGCTTGAAGTGGCCGATCAGTGCGCCTTCACCTTCCCAGAGCGCATTTACCGCTTCCCAAATTTCCCCGTGCCGGACGGGTTTAATCCCGAAAGCTACCTACGCCACTTGTGCGATATCGGGATGGATTGGCGATTCGGCAGCCGTTCAGACGACCCTGATTTGCGCGCCCGCCTCGACTATGAACTGGGCGTCATCAAAACGATGGGCTATAACACCTATTTCTTGATCGTGTGGGATTTGTGCGAATACGCCCGTCAGACCGATATCTGGTTTAATGTGCGCGGCTCTGGCGCGGGCAGTTTGGCGTTGTTTACGCTAGGGATCACCAACATTGACCCGATTCAAAACGCGCTGTTTTTTGAGCGATTCCTGAACCCCGAACGTCAGACCATGCCCGACATCGACATCGACTACCCTGATGACCGGCGCTCCGAGATGTTGTCCTACGCGGTTCAGAAATATGGCAGCGAAAAAGTGGCCGCCATCATCACCTTTGGGACATTAGGCGCGAAACAGGCCGTCCGCGACGTGGCGCGCACGATGGGGCTTGAGATATCGCACGTCAACAAGGCCGCCCAACTCATCCCGCAAGACCCTAAGCCTAAGTCGATTGAAAAATACATCGAAGAAATCCCCGATTTACGCAAGATTTACGATGAAGACCCGGAATTGCGCGGCGTGTTAGATATGGCCGCTAAGCTGCAAGGGGCGCGCCGTCACGCCTCGGTTCACGCCGCCGGGGTGATTATCGCGGACAGAAACTTGGTCGAATACCTGCCGCTGCAACGCATCACCGGCAAAGAGAACGCCGATTTACCCATCAAGCAAGTGACGCAGTTCACGATGGAGACCTGTGAGGCGATTGGCTTGCTCAAAATCGACTTCCTCGGCCTCGCCACGCTGAACATTTTGCGGACGGCCTGTGAACTCGTCCAGCGGTATCACGGCATCACTTACCGGATGGAGAATATCCCGTATCGACATGACGACCCGCGCCTGACCCCGGACGATACGCGGCGGCTGGATGAGGCTTTTAAGCTGATTACACGAGGGGACACCGTTGGCGTGTTCCAGCTAGAAAGTTCTGGGATGCAGACCATGTTACGCGACATGCGCCCGCGTGAGTTTGAGAACATCGTGGCCGCCGTCAGCCTGTATCGTCCGGGGCCGCTACAATTTATCCCCGACTACAACCGGCGCTTACACGGGGAAGAAGAAACGCAATATTTGCACCCCAAGCTTGAGCCTATCGTCGGTGTGACTTACGGGATTTTGGTCTATCAGGAACAAATCATGCAAGTGGCGCGTGACTTGTTTGGCTACCGGCTGGGCGAAGCCGACCTGATGCGCCGCGCCGTCAGCAAGAAAAAGAAGGAAGACCTCGATAAACATCGCACAATGTTCCGAGAGCGCGGCCCAGCTAACGGGATTGATGAGGCCGTCGCGGACAAGATTTTTGACCAAATCGACTTTTTCGCCAATTATGGTTTCAACAAGGCACACGCGGCAGACTACGCCGTCCTGAGCGTGCAGACCGCCTTTTTGAAGTGCCATTATCCGCACGAATACATGGCGGCACTGTTGACCGTTCAGCGCGACGATAGCGTAAAAGTCGCCATTTTCTTGGAAGACTCGCGCAAGATGCACATCCCAATTTTGCCGCCGGATGTCAATTATGGCGACATCAACTTCACTATCGAAACATTGGAAGATGGTCGGCGCGGGATTCGGTTTGGGCTGGTGGCGATCAAAAATGCCGGTGAGGGCGCGCTGACGCCCATCATTGAAGAGCGCGCCGCGCACGGGGCATACAAAGACCTCGAAGACCTCGCCAAGCGCGTCGATTTGCGGCGAGTCGGCAAGCGCACGATTGAAGCTTTAGCCCAAGCTGCCGCGCTCGACTCGTTGCACCCAGATCGTCAGCAAATCATGGAAAGCGCCGACGCGCTGATGGCTTTCAGCGGGCGGCAATGGGAAGACAAGGCCAGCGGTCAGATGAGCTTATTCGGGGGTGATGATTCCGCTGGGGAAGCGCGCATGAAGCTGACGCCCATCAAAGAAGACAAGCGCAAATCACCGCGTGACTTGCTGATGGCCGAAAAGGAATTGCTGGGCGTATATGTCAGTGGCCGCCCGGTGGACAGATACCGTGATGATCTGGCCGGGACGCATACCGTTGAAATCGCCATTTTACGCGCCGAGCCGGAACAATGGAACGAGCGTGATGTGCGAATCGCCGGGGAAGTCGTCAGCTTTCGCAAGGTCTATACCAAGAACAAAGACGCGATGGGTATTCTGGTCATTGAAGACTGGCACGGCAGCGCCGGGACGATTGAGACTGTGATGTTCCCAAAGACGTTCAGGCAAATCGAGGCGCAAGTCGCCAGCGAAGACATCCGCCCGATTACCGAGGGTGAGGTGTTTGTCATCGCCGGAAAGTTTGACTTCTCACGCGGGGAGCCGCAGATTGTGGTAGACCGTATCACCGGTAAATTTGGGGTGATGACCGTGACTGCCGCGCCGGAAGATTATGGTAGTCGCCCATTGGAAGAGCCGGAATGGGCGCGCTCGGCTGAGGTTGACGCTGGTGAGTTGTCGCCCGTGCCAGCCGACATTGACCTCCGTGAACCACCCATGCAGAGCGACGGGGGTTTTGTGGATGTCGGGCTGCCGATTTTGCCGCGCAGCACCCCGATCCTGCAAGCCGGGCCGGACACCACCGATATCCCGCTACCCGCTGACGCGCCGGATTGGATGCGTTCAACCGGGGCGGGTGGGACGGCGCGCTGGGTGGTCATCACGCTCCCGCGCAGCGGCGACCCTGACCGCGATGTGCTGTTGCTCAAGCGCGTGCATGGACTCGCGACCTCCAAACCCGGCCATGACCATTTTATCGTGCGGGTGGTGGTTGATGGGGTGGCGCACCTCGCGCAATTCAAGGATAAAATTGACGCGGTGGGCGCGGCCAAAGCCCTGAGCGGGGTGGTCGATATGAGCGACATCCACATCAGCGAGACGCCGCCGCCGGGGACGTATGAAGACAACGGGAATGGGTCACGTCGGACGGCGTAACCTCACCCCAACCTCTGCATGAGGGCTAACCATAACCCACATCTTTTTAGGGGTGGGTCATGCGAATATGATGGGATTAACGGGTATGGCGCGTAGCCCTCATCCCCCAACCCCTTCTCCCTCAGGGAGAAGGGGAGTCGTTC
>Ga0105046_10007851_pt1 | contig 16769 bp, 13 predicted proteins | sample MAT03_FD_78385 | JGI IMG/M metagenome (GOLD analysis project Ga0105046, IMG submission 78385) | Freshwater microbial communities from Lake Fryxell liftoff mats and glacier meltwater in Antarctica - MAT-03 (megahit assembly) | ecosystem: Environmental > Aquatic > Freshwater > Ice > Liftoff...
ATCCCCCGCCTGGCCATGAAGTCATCTGGCGTGGTCAGGCGCAACTCATCACGCTGTGCGAAGGCTTCGTTCTCGGCAAGGACAGCAGAGCTCCGATCAATTGTGGGTAAGGGGCAGGGCTAGCAGCCGGTCGAGCACGACAGCCGTGTACCGACAATCGACCCAGGGACATACGCTGGCGTGAACTCGTCGCCCTGAAGCGGCCGGTTGCATATGCACCGCGGCCCCCGAATGAATTCCCGCAGCAGTGGGCACACTCAAGTAGGTGGCACACAGGGCGCAGGAACCCGAACCACCCGCGCAGGCCGCACAGCCGGCCGTGTGTGAGGCGACGTGCGCGCACCACCGTCCGGTGCGGGTGAGCTAGGCCAAGCTCCTAAAGCGGGTTTTCGAGATCGACATGGAGCATTGCCCAAACTGCGGCGGCGAGTTGAAGATCATCGTGGCGATCCTTGAGCAGCCGGCGATCTAGAAGATCCTCACGCGCTGGCTCTGCAGGCCCGGGCGCCGCCACGCACGCCAGCCTGTCGGTCGCAACCGCAAGCGGCCTGAGATTCTCCAGCCAACACGTTTCAGGCGGCCCGGTTCCCGGGGGTTCGGGGACCGGCTGCGCCGCAGCTTCTCAGAGCCGAGGTTTGGCGCCCGATCACCCGGGAAACCCGGGGACGGTCGCCACGGATGAGGCTCGTTACGGCTGTGATCGACCCTGAACAGGCCGCTGCCAAACCCAAGGACCGCGTCAGTCGCGGTTCAAGAGCATTGCCGGGGGGCCTTTGGGAGAAAAAAGTGCGTTTGAGTTTCCTATCCTCGCCCGCATGGCTGCTGACGTGATGGGCACGCCCACCATCCTGCTCGCGCGCACCGATGCCCAGGCCGGTGACTTGGTGGCTGCCGACATCGACGACAACGACAAACACTTTAGGCCACCGAAAGCCGGTCCCGAGCTCGTCTTGGGCGTTGCGGGGGGCGTTTAAAACTCCTATGCTCTCGCCAGCGGCAGGTCATGTGCAGATGGACCACACCGAGGCTGGTCTGATCGGCCACGGGATGCCACAGTTGCCGAAGCAGCGGCGCCGCTGCGACGGTGGTGGGTTCATGACCGGCAGGTCTTCGGTCGACGGCGTGAGGTCCTTATGGCGGTTGCAGAGCGTACGAACGTCCCATGGACGCGCAAGCATGACGATCCGCGAGTTCCGTTCAGGAGCAGCGCCGCTCGCATCGTGTACCCGTCGACACTCGAGGAGCTGATCGAGGTCTGTTCCAAGCCGGATCCTCTGCCCGCCCTGAGGGCTGCAGGAAGCCACTGGGGCCTGTCCGAAGCCGCGGTCAGTGACCACACCTTCATCGAGACCCACGACCCGAACGGTGCAATGCCCGCATTGGGGCGTACGCTCTTTGACGTGATCCCGGAATGCATGACCGATGACGCAATCGAGGCCGTGATGCGGCAGTTCCCCACGGCGCTGGACGAGGACGTCGAGGTCGACAAGGGCACTTACTTCGTCCACTTCGAGACCGGCAAACGCGTCTACCAGCTCTATGCAGAGCTTGACGAAGGGGATGAACGCCATCCTCGAAGCCTGGCGCAACTCGTGGCCCGGCGCCCCGGAGGCGACAAGCGGTTGATGGGCCCCTGGGGCATCCACACGCTTGGCGGCGCTGGCGGGCAGACAGTGTTCGGCGCACTGACCACGGGAACCCACGGTGGCGACATCGCACTGCCGCCGATCGCCGATGCTGTCGTGGCCATGCATCTCGTAACCGAGGGCGGCAAGCACTACTGGATCGAGCGAGAGCGTCCCATCGACATCGACGGCGACCGCATCCAACTGTGCGACGCGGCCAAGCTGAAGGCGCTCTACGGCCGCGCTGATCTGGGCGGAGAGAACATGTTCCGTGTCGAGAGGGACGACGATCTCTTTGATGCGGTGCTGATGGGCGCCGGCCGCTTCGGCGTGGTCTATTCCGTCGTCATGCGTGCGGTGCGCCAGTATTGCCTGCACGAGGAGCGGCGCTTGACGACCTGGGCGGCGATCAGGGGCCAGGTGAACGACCTGACCAGCCCCTTGTACGACCGCAAGTTTCTCCAGATCGCCGTGAACACCACGCCTGGTCTCAACTTCACGAGCAACCTCAGTTCGGTCACGAAGCGCTGGAACACCCCGTTGTCGGCCGCAAGCGCCGCAGGGGTTCCCAACGGGCGAGCCGAACGCCGCGGTGACCCGTCGAACCGTGCCGACCCGATGGCGATCAACAAAATCATCAACGCCCCGCGCTTCGACCTGGCAGGAACCGAGTTCACCTACACACCGGACCCGGCTGCGCCGGGGCGGGCACTCAACCCCAACTTCCTGGACGTGGCCTGCACCCAGGATGACCTTGTCGTCGGTGTGATCGGCAAGGTCGCGAGCGACATCAAGGACTTCGTGGCATCCAATGGGGCGACGGTCGGGGTGACCATCGCCGCGGTCGTGGCCGTGGGGGCCGCGCCGACGCTGCTGCTGCTGCTGCTCCCGCTGGCCGTGATCGCAGTAGCGCTTCTTGCCTTGGTGGCGGCATTGCAGGCTTCGGGTGCGGCGGCGCAGCTCGGCGGGGCGCTGGATCAGGTCCGTCGCGTTCTGCTGGATAAACCGCCGGGCACCAGTGCCGAAGAACGTGCCGCAGGCGTCCTCGCATGGCAGGCGATTGCAAATCGTCTCTTTACGGAGCGGCAGTCCAATCTGGACTTCGACGCCATCAGCTACGCGGTGATGGACCGAACCAACTACCGGGACCGCAGCTGCGAGGTGCATGCCGAGTCGATCGAGGTGTTCTTCGATGCCACCGATTCCACGCTCGTGGCGTTTGTCGACGCCGTGCTGAACTTCGAGATGCGCCAGGAGAACACGGGGCGCGGGTTTGCGGGCTGGCTCTCGTTGCGTTTCATGGGCCGCACGCAGGCCACGCTCGGCATGCAGCAGTTCGATACTTCGTGTGCAGTCGAGATCTCCGGGCTGCTGGGCGTGTCTGGCACGCGCGAGCTCATCGAGTTCAGTGAGTCCCTGGCGTTGCGGATGGGCGCTCTGGTGCACTGGGGTCAGCGAAACAACCTGACGATGGCGCAACTGCAGGCGCGCTTCGGCGATGCACCTGCTGAAGTGCCGCCCGGGTTTTCAGGCCGCAGTCCCCTGGCGCGGTGGCGCCGAGCGCTGTCGAGGCTCACCGACAACGGCGCCCGAGCCGCCTTCAGCAGCAGCTTCACCCGCCGCGTCGGGCTGGAGGTCCTGCAGCCGGGGATCAACGATTTCAGCCTCGACGCGACGATCGTGCCCTCTGGAAGCGCCATCCGGTTCCGCTGGGACTGCGTGCGGAATCCGCCTGGGGTGCAGATCACCATCACCCTCAAGCGATTGTCGGACGGCCATACGGTTCAGCTGCGGCGTTCCACGCGGCTGGCGGGTTCCGGGTTCTTCAGCGTCCATCCAGCAGGCATGTACAGCGTCGAGCTGAGCGTCGTGAGAACACTCAATCGTCAGTCACGCCAGCTCGTTCGCTCGATTGAGTGTCGAGTAGGTTGAATGCGTCCGTCACGGAGGAACGCCACATGAGCCTTGCGTTTAGCGGCAAATGGCGGCTGCAGCTGAGTCTGAAGAACACGAACCCGGACGAGGTGGACGAACTCGGCATCGGCTTTTCCCGCTTCCGTATCGCCAACACGCGTGCGGGCAGGGATGTCCACATCGTGTACCTGGGTCACGACTTCCCGCCGGTGGACATCACGGTGGACGGGCCCCATTGGCAGATCCATCTCGAGGATTTGGTTTCTGGAACCGAATGGGCAGACGTGCCAGACTTCAGCGTCGTGACGCGCTTCGAGCAGCAGCAGGGAATAATCCGTGTTCTGAGCCGCACGGGCGAGCCGGCGAACGGCCCGAACGATGCCGACCCGGTACTGACCTGTACCGACCTTTCGCCCACCTACCGAAGCCCGCCCAGGCCCCGCCGGCCAATGCAGTTCGTGGTCAGGCGCCTGCCGCTTCCGCGATAGCCGAGGAACCTCGCGCAGCGAAGCCGGAACTGAAGTATGCGTCAATGCGCGCAGTGCCGATGAACGGAATTACAAGTGCACCCAGAAGTGACTGCGATGAGTTACCACTTGAAAGCGTTCCTGTGAATGCCCCATCGACGGAAAGACGCAGCTCACCGGAGAATGCAGCAGCAGCGCCGAAATCTATCTTATCTGACCACTAACGCCTGCGATGGCACCTCCAATGTTTTCAGTGCCAACGAGCGTTAACTGCTGGTTGACCGTATAACTCCTGATGCCAAAGAACTGAAGCCGGTAGCCGAGTATGAAGAACCTCCGGGGAGATCCCCAGAGACCGTGCATGAGTCCTCAAAAAGCCGAATAGGTTGGGTTGCCTCCGCAATCGGCCTCTGCGAACGCGGCGTGTGCCACGGGGGAAACTGAAATGGCAACCAACAGCGCCACGAACGCTGGAGTAGTGGGACTGTGAAGCACTTGCGGGATCATGAAGGTCCTCCCTGACTTGAAAAGAGCAATCGATCAGTCTTGGCGAGATGGGTGGCGCGGCCCCAGCCCGATGTGGCGACGAATGCAAGCGCTGGCGAAAAAAACGGACGAACCCGTTGGATCGTCATCATTGCTCTCTTTGCCAAAGACAGGGCTCGTTGCCGGCCAGTAACGCCATGAGAACTTGGTCTTCGCCCACATAGACGGTGGGCGCGGCGAGAGCTGGCGACAACACTGCAAACGCCTCGCAAGCAAGCGGCGCAACCCAGGGAAGTTGACTTGTCGCTTGAGGTCCTTTGGTGCTCCGGGCACAGCGTCAGCGTCTGGTGGGGCGACAGCCTGGGCGAGATGCCGCTGAATTACGCCGCCGCGCTGGCGGCGTTGCTGGGCGGCAGCTTAGAGCCGCTGGGCGGCCAGAACCTGATCGAAGCGGCGGCCTGCGGTTGCCCGCTGCTGATCGGGCCGCACACATTCAACTTTGCAGATGCGGCCGAGCAAGCCATCGAAGCCGCGCCGCCGAGCGCGTGCCCTCACGGGCGGTTGCAGTGTCGCGCGCCATCGAGCTGGCCACGTCGCCGCTGAGGCTGACGATGTCGGCCCAGGGCCTTGACTTTGCAGCTCAGCACCACGGCGCTGCCCAGCGCATGGCCACTTCGATACTCGCCTTGCCTACCAGCAGTTGAATCGCTGCCTGGCATGCGGCCATAGGGCGCCAGATTGGTTCCTCCATTGCTGGAGTCACGACAACGACTCAGCGATAGCCACGCCACCTTGCATCGTCGGCCCGTTCACGAGTGGCTGCGATCAGCCCTGGGAGGCCCCAAAATTCTTGCACGCAACGAAGCTGTGTGGCGGGAAACGCCCGGCAAGCGGCCGATCCATTCCGACGGCCCGTGCCGGCAATCGACCCATCAGCGACCTACGCTGCCGTGAACTCGTCACCCGAAGCGGCTGGGCGCATATGCACCGAGGCCCCCAAGGTGTCCCCGCAGCAGTCAGCACACACAGGTAGGCGGCACCCAGGGCGATTGAGGCGCAGCGCGAGGAGTTCGACGCCTTCCTCGAATGCTGCATCCTGGCCCACGGCTTCCTGGGCTTGCGTTGCGGTGTGTTGCGGTGCGTTGCGGTGACTGCGGTCACGATCAGCTGGTCGCTTTCAGCTGCAAACGGCGTGGGTTCTGCCCGTCGTGCAGCGCCCGGCGCGTGGCGCATGTTGCAGACGGCGTCCCCCTTGGTTGATCACGTCATCCCGCACTCGCCGGTCCGCCAGTGGGTGCTCTTGTTGCCTATCCCCCAGTGCCTGTTGCTGACCGCGCAACCCAAACGGGTGACACCCGTGCTGAGACTGTTGCGCGCGCCAGTCCAGCACGGATGCGCGGGGACCAGTAGTCGGTGCTGGAAGCAGGGGCAGCGGACCTGCTCACGCGGTTGCACCTTCGTGCAACCTACCCAACCGGATTTCCGACGCCTCCCACCGTTTGGGTCGCGCCCACCTCAAGCCCGTGCTGCCACTGCAGGTGCCACGCGTCGACGCGCCAGTCTGGACGCCCCCAGGCCGGCCGCAATCGGCTCCGCGCTGGGCGACACTGAGGCCGGCTGCACATGGCCCAGGCGTTTGGACACCTCGGCCGCGCAGTCGCGCGCAGCCCTCGCTTGCGGGCCGAGCCAGTCGGGGTCGAATACGCCGGAAGAACCCATCAGCGTGATGCCCAACACGATGTTGCTGGAGTAGTCGAACACGGGCGCGGCAAACGAGGTGACGCCCGGTGTGGGGTAATTCATTGAGCGCGACAGGCCTTGCTGGCGCACTTCGGCCAGTTGCACATCCACCTGCGCCGGTGTCAAAGGCGTGGCGATGTCAGGCCCCAGGCGCTTGTAGTCCTCGCGCATCGATTCTTCGAACAATTGCCGTGGCAAGTAGGCCGCGAAAAGCCGGCCGGTGGCGGTACCGGCCAGGGACATGACGGTGCCGGTGCGCAGGTTGACGTGCAGCGGATAAATCGGGTCGACCAGGCGAATGATGGTAGGCCCCTGGTTGCCCCACACCGACAGCGCCACGCTGTGGCCGGAGCTTTCCGCCAGCGCCTCAGCAAACGGCGTGGCCTCGCGCACGGGGTTCAGCATCTTCAGGCTCACCAGGCCCAACTGGATGGCGGTGGGGCCCAGCCAGTAGTGGCCGTTCAGGCTGTCCTGCGTGACCAGACCCAGCTTGCTGAAGCTCACCAGGTAAGGGTGTGCCTTGCCTGCAGCCATGTGCGCTGCGCGGGCGAGGTCGCGCAGCGGCATGGGCCTGCCAAAGGCGCCCAGGGCCAGCAGCAGCTGCCCGCCGACTTCAATGGATTGGATGCCGCGACGTTCCTTTTCGGCTGGCGGCGGGCTGAGCACCGCGGTTTGTTTTTTTGTGGCCACGGCTAGAACTCCAGTGCAAGGCTTCAGCGCCATTGTCATCGTTAGACAATAGCATATCAATTCAATCAGGGTTAACCATTGATTTTAAAGAGACTTGTTATACATAGACTAACGATCATTCATTCACGGCCTGATGGTGTCAAACGACGCCGAGCGGTCGCGCAAGGAGCACCCGATGGCAGCAGCAGGTACGCAGGAATTTGACGTGTTGGTGGTGGGCACGGGTGCCTCGGGGATGGCCGCTGCAGTCACCGCCGCCAGCCAGGGCCTGCAGGTGCTGGTGGTGGAAAAGGCGCCGGTCTATGGCGGCACCACGGCGCGTTCGGGCGGCTGGCTGTGGGTACCGGGCACGCACCTGGCTACCGAGCAGGGCATCACCGAGCCTGCCGGAGCAGCGCGCGCCTACCTGCAGGACCAGGCCGGCACGCACTTCGATGCCGCACGGGTAGATGCGTTCCTCGCTCACGGGCCGCAAGCCATTGATTTTTTCACCCGCAAGACCTGCGTGCAGTTCGACATGCCGCCGGTCTTTCCCGACTACCACGCTGAAGCTCCAGGGGGCCTGCCCGGTGGACGCTCCATGGTCACCCGGCCATTCGACGGCCGCGAACTTGGCCCACGCATCGCACAGTTGGCGCCACCGGTGCCCGAGCTCACCGTGTTCGGCATGATGCTGGGCTCGGGCAAGGAGCTGTGGCACTTCCTGCGCGCCTTCAAGTCGCTGGAGTCCTTTTCCTTCGTGGTGCGGCGTTTCGGCAAGCACATGCTCGATGTGCTGCGCCACGGCCGCGGCATGACGCTGACCAATGGCAACGCCCTGGCCGGCCGGCTGGCCAAGGCCGGCATGGACCTGAACCTGCCGGTGTGGCTGAACGCAACGGTTACGCGACTGGTGATGGAAGGCGGACGCGTCACCGGCGCCGCGGTGCGCCGCGACGGGCAAGACGTGGAAGTGAAGGTGCGCCGCGGCGTCGTGCTGGCCTGTGGCGGGTTCCCGCACGACATTGAAAGGCGCAAGGCGCTGTTTCCGCACGCCCCGACCGGGCGCGAACACTTCACGCCTTCGCCTGCCGCCAACACCGGAGACGGCCTGCGGCTGGCCGAAGCCGTGGGCGGCTGGGTCGACCCCACCATCCCCAACGCCGCCGCCTGGTGCCCCACGTCCACCACCGTTCGCAAAGACGGCAGCCAGGGCGTGATGCCGCACTTCATCGACCGCGCCAAGCCCGGCGTCATCGCCATCACCGGCGACGGCCGGCGCTTTACCAACGAGGCGCTGTCGTACCACGACTTCGTGCAAGACCTGGTGCAGGCCTGCCGCCGCATCAGCCAGCAAGAGGTAACCTGCTGGCTGGTGTGCGATCACAAACACCTGCGCGCATACGGCCTGGGCTGCGCCGCGCCCTTCCCGCTGCCCATCGGCAAGCACCTGCGCTCGGGCTACTTGAAGCGCGCCAACAGCCTGGCCGAACTGGCCAAGCTGCTGACAGTTGACGCCGCCCACTTGGCTGAGGATGTGCAGCTCTTCAACCGAGACGCCCGCATCGGCGTGGACACCCGCTTCGGCAAGGGCAGCACGGCCTACAACCGCTACCAGGGCGACTCGCTCGTCACGCCCAACCCCTGCATGGCGCCGATCAAAAACGGGCCCTTCTATGCGGTGAAGGTGGTCGTCGGCGAGATCGGCACCTTCGCAGGCCTGGCTGCCGACGCGCAATGCCGCGCGCTGCGCCGCGACGGCAGCGCCGTTCCCGGCCTGTATGTGGTGGGCAACGACGCCGCAAGCATCATGGGCGGCAACTACCCAGGCGCGGGCATCACGCTGGGCCCGGCCATCACCTTCGGCTATGTCGCCGGCTTGACGCTGGCGCAGGCCGCCCCTGCATCGACCGCACAGGCGTCGACCACGCAGGCACTCACCGCTGCGGCACCGGCCGTGCCTCAGGCCGCCAGCCGCCTGGCTGCCTGAGTTCCCGCAAGGACCGCGCGCCCCCATGGATATCAACCCCTCCATCGCGCCGCCGCTGCTGCACGGCCGCCTGGCCCTGGTCACTGGCGCTGGCCAAGGCAACGGCCGCGCCATAGCACGCGGCCTGGCGCTGGCCGGCGCCCGCGTCATCGTCACCGATCTGAACCCAGACACGGCGCGTCAGGTGGCCCAAGAAATCACCCAAGCCGGCGGCACCGCCTGGGCCTATGCGCTGAACGTGACCGATGCCGCCGCCTGCGAAGCGCTGGCAACGCGCGTGCTGGCCGAGGTGGGCACGGTAGACCTGCTGGTGAATAACGCCGGCATCATCGTGCGCGAAGGCATCGACAGCCCGAACGTGACGGCCAACCTTGAACGCACGATGGACGTCAACGTGCTCGGCACCTTCCACCCCACGCGCGCCTGGCTGGCCGCGCTGCGCGCCAGTCGCGGCTGCATCATCAACGTGGGCTCCATCGCCAGCAGCACCGGCCTGGCCGGGGTGGTGGGTTATTCGCCTTCCAAAGGTGCCGTGAAGCTGATGACGCAGGCCCTGGCCGTTGAACTTGCCAAGGATGGCATCCGCGTGAATGCCATCGCCCCCGGCGTCATTGAAACGCCCATGACCGCGGCCACGCGCCAGGCGCCCGAGAAGCTCGACAAGTTCATGGCGCGCACGCCCATGGGCCGCGTCGGTCAGGCCGAAGAACTCATCGGCCCGGTGGTTTTCCTGGCCTCGCCCATGGCCAGCTACATCACCGGCGTCACGCTGCCGGTGGACGGCGGCTTCCTCGCCGGCTGATCCCTCGCCCCCAGTCCTTCCAAAGAGCGTCCGCTCAAAACCGCAGTCAGGAGACAACCATGACCTTTTCCTCTTTCTTCAAGCGCAGCGCCCTCGTAGCCAGCCTGCTGGCCGCCACTGCCGCCAGCGCCCAGGACATCAAGCTCGGCTTCAACGGTGACCTGTCCGCTTCGCCTTCGGCGCAAAGCGGCAAGGCCGGCGTCATCGGCATCCAGGCCGCTATTGATGACATCAACGCCGCCGGCGGCGTGCTCGGCCGCAAGTTCACGTTGATCATCCGCGACGACCAGTCCCAACCGCCGAAGTCGATCCAGAACATGAGCGACCTGATCGACAACGAAAAGGTTGCCGCCGTTTTCGGCCCCACCAATTCGGGCAACGCACTGGCCTGGCGCCACATTCCGAACCAGAAGAAGGTGGTGTCGATGGGCATGATCGGCTCGGGCACCGACATCACCAAGCCCATGAGTCCTGGCGCTGACAACTACATGTTCCGCGTCTCGATGGTGGACCGTGAACAGATCGCCGGCCTGGTGGCCTATGCGGTGAAAAGCGGCACCAAGAAGATCGGTCTGATGGGCGAAACCACGGGCTACGGTCAGGGTGGTTTGAAGGACCTGGAAGAAATTGCCAAGATGCAGGGCCTGACTCCGCTGGGCATCGAGAAATTCGCTGTCAGCGACACCGACATGACCTCGCAGCTGAACAAGCTCAAGGCCGCCGGGGTGGACACCATCCTGGTGTGGGCCCAGGGCACGCCCACGGGTCAGCTGGTGCGCAGCATGGAGAAGATCAACTACTTCCCGGCCCTGCTGAGCAGCTGGGCGGCCGACAACATCACCTACTTCGACGCCGCTGGCAAGACCCTGGCTTCCAAGCCGATCTTCATGCGCACCATCGTCAACCCGAGCACCCCTGCGCAGCAAAAGCTGTATGACCGCACGGTGGCCAGACTGGCTGCGCCCAGCGCCTTCCCGTTCGTCATTCACGGCTACGACGCCGTGATGCTGGTGGCTGCGGCCATGCGCCAGGCCGGCAGCATCGACGGCCCCCAGGTGCGAGAAGCGCTGGAGAACCTTCAGGCGCCCGTGGTCGGCGTCATGAAGACCTACAACAAGCCGTTCAGCAAGACCGACCACGAAGGCCTGACCGCCAGCGATTTGAGCTTCGTGAAATGGAGCGACGACAAACTCGTGGCCCACAGCGACAGCATCACCAAGTCGCTCGTGCCGGCTGATTTCAAGCGCTGAAGTTTTCGGCCTCAACCCGCGCTGCTTTTGGAGCTGAGCATTGGACACCGCCCTGCTGCAAGCACTCTTGAGCGGCCTGGCAGTGGGCAGTGCCTATGCGCTGGTGGCGCTGGGGTTCAGCGTCACCTTCACCACCACCAAGACGCTGAATTTCTCGCACGGTGAATTTGTCTCGGCTGGCGCCTTTATCGGCATGAGCGTGCTCTTCCTGGCTGTTGGCAAGCCCTTGACGTCCACATCCTTCGGCGGCGCTCAGCCTGGCGCCGGCATTCAACTGCTGGCCCTGCTTTTCACGCTGCTGGCCATGGGCGCAGTGGGCTGGCTGCTGTTTGTGCTGGGGGTGCGGCCCTTTGTGCGGCGCCCGGGCATGGCCTGGGTGATGAGCACGCTGGGCTTCGGCGTCATTCTGCAAAGCGTGGGCCTGGCCATCTGGGGCCCGAAGCCCGTGGTGGTGCCCAGCCCGGTGGGTGACGACATCGTGCGCCTGTTTGGCGTGGGCGTGCGCCCACAGGAACTGCTGATGCTGGCGGTGTCGGTGGTGGTGATGCTGGTGTTCGACCATGTCATGCGCCGCACGATGGTGGGCAAGGCCATGCGCGCCGTGGCCAACAACCCGCAAGTGGCCAGCCTGATGGGCATTCCCGTCACGCGCATGATGGTGGGCGCGTTTGTCGTCAGCTCGGCACTGGCGGGGCTGTCAGGCTTCATGCTGGCGCCCATCGCCCAGGCCTCGCTGTTCATGGGCCTGGCCGTGGGCCTGAAGGGTTTTTCGGCCGCCATGATCGGTGGCCTCAGCAATGCTCGCGGCTGCGTCATCGGCGGCTTTCTGCTCGGCGTGCTGGAGTCATTCGTGAACATGTGGTCTGCGCAGTGGCGCGAAGTGGCGGTGTTCATGCTGGTCATCCTGGTGCTGGCGCTGCGCCCGAACGGCCTGTTCGGCACCCACGCGGTAGAAAAAGTCTGACCATGGCAGGCGTCAAACACCTCGGCGCCGTGGCCGCCGTGGCTGCGTTGTGCAGCCTGCTTACCCTGGTCTTGCCCAACGATTACTACCTGCGCATCGGCTTCATGATGTGCGTGTACTACCTGTGTGCCGCCGGCATGAACGTGCTGGTGGGCTACGCGGGGCAGAAGTCACTGGGCCAGGCCGGATTGTTTGCCGCTGGCGCCTACGCCGCGGCACTGCTCACCACCCGCACCGACATCAGCCCCTGGCTGGCCCTGGCGCTGGCCGCGGCCATCGCGGGCCTGTGCGGTGTGCTCATTGCACTGCCTTCGCTACGCGTCAAGGGCCCCTATCTGGCGATGGTGACGTTGGCCTTCGGCATCGTGGTGGAAAAGCTGGTGTCGGAATGGACCGATGTGTTTGGTGGCGCCCAGGGTCTGTATGGCATTCGCCCGCTCACTTGGCAGGGCCAGCCGCTGACGATGCAGCAGTGGGTGCTGCTGGGTATTGCGCTGGCGGTTGTGACGCACCTTCTGCTGCGCAATTTGCTGAATGGTCGCTTCGGCCGTGCCTGGCTTTCGCTGCAGGCCGATGAGATTGCCGCAGCCAGCGTGGGCGTTCGCGTCTACCGCGGCAAGGTCACGGCGTTTGTTGTGGCGGCAGTCACTTGCGGCATCGCCGGCGCCCTGGTGGCGCAGCAGAACCAGTACATCAATTCCGACTTCATCAACTTCCACCTGTCGATCTTCATCTTGCTGCTGGTGCTGTTCGGCGGCGTGGGCTCGGTCTATGGGCCACTGGTGGGTGCGGTGCTGTTGACGCTCATCGAAGCTGGCCTGTCCAGCTGGCCTTCGGTGCAGCATTTCGTCTACGGAGCACTGCTGCTTTTCGCCCTGTTTGTCATGCCTGGTGGCGTGATGGGTGTGGTCTCGGCGGCGTGGGCTCGGTACCGGCCGCCAGCTGAGCCGCCCGCCCCGGCCGAAGGGCAGGGCGTGCCCCTGGCCATTGCGGCCGCGGCACCGCCGGTGGGCAGCACGCCGCTGCTGGAAGTGAACGCGGTGAGCAAGGCCTACGGCGGCGTGAAGACGGCGCAGCAGGTCAGCTTTCAGCTGCAACGCGGCCATGTGCATGCGCTCATCGGGCCCAACGGAGCCGGCAAGACCACCCTGATCAACATGCTCACCGGCGTGGTGGCGCCTGACGCCGGCAGCATTCGCTTCAACGGGCAAGACGTCACTGGCCTTGAACCCCATGTTCTGTGCACGCTGGGCATGGGCCGCAGCTTCCAGAACCTGCGCCTGTTCGGCAATCTCAGCGTGCTGGACAACGTGATGCTCGGCCGCCACGGCCGCATGCGCAACGGCTTTTTCACCTCGCTGCTGGCGCTGCCGCTGGCGCGTCGAGAAGAAGCCGCAGCCCGCGCCCGCGCCCTGGCACTGTTGGAAGCGGTGGGCCTTTCGCACCTGGCCCTGGCCCCGGCCGGCAGCCTGGCCTACGGCCTGCAGCGCCGGGTGGAACTGGCGCGCGCCCTGGCCACCGACCCGCAACTGCTGCTCCTGGACGAACCCGCTGCCGGCCTGAACCCGCAGGAAACCGCCGCACTCGGCGACCTGCTGCTGCGCATCAGCCGCAGCGGGCTGACCCTGCTGATGGTGGAACACCACATGGACCTGGTGATGCGCATTTCCGACCACGTCATCGTGCTCGACTACGGTGTGAAGATCGCAGAGGGCAGCCCGGCCGAAGTGCAGGCAAACCCGCGCGTCATCGAGGCCTACCTGGGCCAGGACGCTGACGCCGACACCGCGGCCGACACCGCGGCCAACACCTCCGCCAACGCCTTCGCCGCCACGGCCTGAAGGCCAAGCATGCTCACTCTCGACAACGTGCACATGTCTTACGGCGCCATCCAGGCGCTCAAGGGCGTGTCGCTGCACGTCGGTGCGGGCGAGGTGGTGGCATTGATCGGCGCCAACGGCGCCGGCAAGAGCACCTTGCTCAAGGGTATCGTCGGTCTGGAACCGGTGGCGCAGGGCCGCATCCTGCTTCACGGCCAGCCGGCGCACGAGGTGGCGGCGCACTTGCGAGTAGGTCTGGGGCTGGCACTCTGCCCCGAAGGCCGCGGCGTCTTCAGCGACCAGACGGTGCGCGAGAACCTGCTGCTCGGCGCCTACCTCCAGCGCGGCGATACCGCGCTGGTGCAGCAGCGGCTGGAACAGCAATTTGAACGCTTCCCGCGCTTGCGCGAGCGGCAAAATCAAATGGCCGGCACGCTTTCAGGTGGCGAACAACAGATGCTGGCCATCGCCCGCGCGCTGATGAGCGAGCCGCGGCTGCTGCTGCTGGACGAGCCCTCGCTGGGGCTGGCGCCGCTGATCATTGCCGACATCTTCCGCACCATCCGCAGCCTGCGCGATGCGGGCTTGACGATCCTGCTGGTCGAGCAGATGGCGCGGCAGGCGCTGGCCGTGGCCGACCGCGCCTACGTGCTGGAAACCGGCCGCATCACGCTGCAGGGCACGGGCGTCGAGTTGCTGAACGACCCGGCAGTGCGCGCTGCCTACCTGGGGGCGCATTGACGGCGCTGCCCACTCCGCCCGACACGGGACCCGCTGAGGTGCCCGCTGCCGTGCGCCTGTTCGAACCGCTGGCCCTTCGCGGGCTGCAGTTGAAAAACCGCATCGTCATCTCACCCATGATGCAGCACGCCGCGCCCGGTGGCCTGGCCACAGCCTGGCACCTGGTGCACCTGGGCAAGTTCGCCCTCGGCGGCGCGGGCCTGGTCTTCACCGAAAGCACGGCCGTGGCGCCGACCGGGCGCATCGGCGCCAACGACCTGGGTCTCTGGGCTGACGAGCAGATAGCGCCCTTGAAAACGGTGGTCGATTTCCTGCACGCGCATGGCGCAGCCGTGGGCGTGCAAATCGGCCATGCCGGGCGCAAGGCCGGCAGTGAGGCGCTGTGGGATGGCGGCGCCGCGCTCAGCCCGCAGGCCATGCAGGTGGTGGATGCCCGCTGGCGCCGCTTGGGCCCCAGCGCAGTAGCCGCCGGGCCGGGCTGGAGCGTGCCCGAAGCGATGGACGAAGAAGCGCTGGCCCAGGCCTTGGATGCCTTTACAAGCGCAGCGCAGCGCGCCGACGCCGCCGGTTTCGATGTGCTTGAACTGCACTTCGGCCACGGCTACCTGGTAGCCAGTTTTCTGTCACCGGTGTCGAACCAGCGCCGCGACGCCTGGGGCGGCAGCCGGGTAGGGCGCATGCGCCTGGCGCTGAAAGTGGCGGCCGCCGTGCGCCAGGTGTGGCCGGCGCACAAGCCGCTGTTCTGCCGCCTTTCTTGTGTGGATGGCGCGCAGGGCGGCTGGGGCATGGACGACACGGTGGTGCTGGCGCGTGCGCTGAAGGCCGAGGGCGTGGACGTGATTGATTGTTCCAGTGGCGGCCTGAGCGAACAAACCCACGCCCTGCCGGTGGCACGCGGCCTGGGCTTCCAGGTGCCCTTTGCGCAGCGTGTGCGCCAGGAAGCTGGCATCGCGACGCAGGCCGTAGGCCTGATCGTCGACCCGGCCCAGGCCGAGGCCATCCTGGCGCAGGGCGCTGCCGACTTGGTGGCCATCGGCCGCGAGGCGCTGGCAGACCCCTACTGGCCCCTGCATGCCCAGTCCGCACTGTGCCCTGATGCGCAGTTCCGCAGCTGGCCCCGCCCCCATGGCGTATGGCTGGCCAAGCGCTGGCCGGCGCTGCGCGATGCGCTTTCGAACTGACCTGTCATCACACCTCCGTAGGAAGCCCGCCATGCAAATTCGAATGGGCCTGTTGAACAAGCATGCCGACTGGTCCCTGGAACAATTCCGCCAGCATTGGCGCGACCACCACGGCCCACTGGCGCGCCAGTTGCCGGGGCTGCGCCACTACCAACAAAACCATGTGGTGGACTGCGCGCAGCGCGGCATCAGCTACCGACGCGGGCCGGAACAACTGGAGGGCATTTCACAGCTCACCTTCGACGATGACACGGCCATGCTCGCCGCGATGGCCGGCCCCGTGGGGCCGCAGCTCGTGGCCGACGAAAACCATTTCATCGGCCGCCTGCGTGTCGTCACCGCGCAGCAGCATGTGGTGGTGGTGCCGCCAGCAACGGGCGCCGCGCTGAAGCGCATGTCTCTGCTGCGCCGCCGTGCCGACACCACGCCCGAGCAGTTCGCCCATGAATGGCAGGTCGTGCATGGGCCTCTCGTGCGGCTGTTGCCCGGCGTGCTGGGCTACCGCCAGAACCTCATCACCCAGCGCCAGGTGCCCAAGGGCACAGTGGTGGGTCATGAAGGGCTGCCCATCGACGGCGTGGTCGAACTCTGGTTCGCCAGCACCGACAGCCTGGACGCCGCGTTCGCCTCGGCGCCCGGCCAGCGCGCCATGGCGCATGCCACCACGTTCATAGACGAGATCACCACCTTCCTGGTTGAACCTGTCACGCTGGTGTGAGCGGACTCTTCTGCGAGGCAGCGTTCGGCCCACCGCATGCAGTACCGAAGGACGCAACAACCTGGGGCCGTCGATGCACCGTCTCTTTGGCCTGCCTCGGGTGGCAAGAGGTGATCAAGAACGATGGCGGTTGCGCGCTGGCCGCGCAGCTAAGGCCCGCCGTTGCTACCAGCTTGCATCACATGCCTGTTTGAGTTCACCGGGTAGCTGACATTCGCCAGCGGCAGCTGCGGGCGCGCCGGCCGTGTGGGCCGTCGTTGCCGCTGCGCAAGCAACCCCCTTGATCGTCTGCGTCAACGGGCGCGGCAAGTCCGCAGCAGGAGCTTTCGGCCCGCGCTGACACGGGCCCGCCAGCCTAAGTCTTGACCAGCTCCAGCGGCCTGAGGCTGGCACTGCCCGGCA
>Ga0105046_10007852_pt1 | contig 16767 bp, 16 predicted proteins | sample MAT03_FD_78385 | JGI IMG/M metagenome (GOLD analysis project Ga0105046, IMG submission 78385) | Freshwater microbial communities from Lake Fryxell liftoff mats and glacier meltwater in Antarctica - MAT-03 (megahit assembly) | ecosystem: Environmental > Aquatic > Freshwater > Ice > Liftoff...
ATGGGCTGGGGAAACACATGCAGGACCTGCTCCCCAAGGCTTTCCGGAATACCTACGCCGATGCAAAGCGGACTTTCGCAAAACGTTACTGAGGGGTGGTAGGTTCCGGTGTTCACATCCAAGTACGGTGGCTCGTCGGAGGTGCGGGAAAGGTCGCACACATCCAGTATATGTCCGAAGTGTCCGTGATTCTCTGAATGGCCGGAAATGCAAAGTGTGCCTCGTCCGTAGATCGTGACACCTTGCTGTACCAATAGGTCACGTGTGACAATTGTTCCGATGGTACCTCCAAAATCAAGGTGGATGTCATATGGGTTTGACGGGGCCTCGATGATCAACGCGCTCGTGCAGGTTGTGGAACCGTCCAGAAGCCACCCACCTTGTATGATCAACGAATCGGCAACTACGGAACCAGAGTTATCGAAACTGCCACAGATCATTTTGCCACTTACCTCCATGGTCCCGCCAGGCCAACTGTCGAAAGACCGGCTAAAGAAAGAATTCGCGGTAGTGTTCCCGGAATTTGTGTAATACCAATTGGCGCTTGCTATTGAATTTGCGGCGGTATTCCCGTGGTTCTGGTAGAACCCCAACGAATAGAATACATCGGCATTCAGCTGCCCATAGTTTCTCATCCTCCGGGCATATCCAAGGACCAAAGAGTCGTTCCCCGTCATGCTGCCATAATTCAAAGTACTGTCCTTTACGGTGATCAAGACACCTGCTGCAACGGTTCCGGTGTTGGTCAATTTGCCATGATCAAAGAACCGGACATAGGTCCCGGTAATATTGCCATCATTGGAAATAGTTCCGGTGATCACCAATTGCCCAGTTCCGGAACCGGCCAAGGACCCGTTCGCGGTAACGAGCAAATACGGGTTTGCGATCAAGAGGTCCGTGTCGAAGACCAAGGCATTGCGAATGATCAGGGTGTCACATGTAGCGGGATCACAGCCGCAATCCCAAATCGAGGTTGCTGAGAAAGACCCATCGTCCATGGTGGCACATGTGCTTCCGAGGCATACTCCGGAAACCAAAGTCCAAGGCAGCAACAATGTCGCGATACGATAATTCATCATGCAAAACTGAAGAGTTTCGCCAAGGATAAAACTCCTATCCAAGCAAACTCAGGAAGCGCCCAAGCAACGGTGTATGGTCCGGTGTTATCGGTTATTGGACCTCGAAGTACCCATCACACCTTCGTCCGCACCTTGCGCCACTCCTTCACCTGCCAAATAACCGTGCCTGTGGCCAAGTGGTTGCCGCTTTTATCGTGTACTTCCACCGTGCTGCAGTGGTCCACGGCATCGTTGGTCCGTAATTGCCCAACCACCTTTTCCTGGATCTCGTTCGGTGTTGGAATACACCTCGCGGTGGCGGCTTGCTTGGCCTGGTAGTGATAAGCCATGTGCAGGCTGCGCATGATCAACCGGTATTTCTTCGGGTCCAATTGTTCCAGCACGCTCAACCCGCTGCACATTTCGGAAGCAGTTGCCAACGCACACGCATGGATCCCCTTGATGTGGTTGTGGTTCACGCGCCAGTTGGGAATGCCCACGCTTATACCGCCACCGGGCAATGGCACCACCTTGAAGCCATGCGGATTGTTGAAGGGTATCGTGTAGCGCAGCACACCGTTCAATATCCAGCGGGACATGGCGGAGTCGCGGGCTTTCTTGAGGAGGGTCGGGAGGGTTGGAAGGGCCATTTTGGCGGGTGGTTGAGGGGTTGAGGGTTTGGTTCGAGTACCTAGTATCAAGTACCTAGTACAGAGTACGCAAGGAGCAGTACTCGGTATTAGGTACCCTGTACCCTGTACCACTACTCATCATCCAAGATCTTTTCGATCCCAGGCTTAAAATACAACTCGCTCTTCATCACTTTCCCGTCTTCGCGGTAGATCGGTTTGCCGTTCGCATCCAACTTGCTCATGTTGCTGCGTTGGATCTCGCGGAAGACTTCGGCCATCTTGTTCTCCAGGCCGTGTTTGAGCATGGTTCCGCAGAGGATGTAGAAGATGTCGCCAAGCGCGTCGGCAACTTCCACCAGATCGCCACGCATGGCCGCATCCAAATACTCCTCGTTCTCCTCGCGGATCAGTTTGTACCGAAGCAATGCGTCGCGGTCGCCTATTGCACCGATGGGTGTCTTGGCATTGGGTATTCCGAAAGCATCATGGAACGTGCGCACGTGGTCCACGGCTTCGTCCAAGGTGAGCGGTTTGGTCTTGGTGATCATAGCGCCGAAGGTAGGAAGCGGCGTGCTCCACTGGTCCACGGTGCTTTTTGAACGTGGTAACAGAAGGACAAAGGCGTTCTCTAACCTTGGTGTCGGCGCACGTTGACAGTCGTTAAGCAAAGCCAAAGGTTAACACTCTTTAACTGCCAAAACCCGCGTCGTTCATGGTGTTCCGAGGACCTTTGCGTTCAGTTGGATAAGGGGTCAGAGTGAAGGGAAAAACACATCTGGACCGTTCAAATATTTTCAAACGTCACCCGATCGAAGTTCAATTCCATGGAAGAGACCCTGCACAATGCGCCCCAAGTAGCCACCTCGGAAAGCATCCGTGAGTTGAATGAACGCATTCAGCACGCCAGTGCGTTCGTGGACCTGATCGATCAGGAGATGGCCAAAGTGATCGTGGGGCAAAAGGACATGGTGCAAAAGCTATTGGTTGCATTGCTCGCCGATGGCCATATCCTGCTGGAAGGTGTACCGGGCTTAGCCAAGACCATGGCGATCAAAGCCCTCGCCCGTTGCGTGCATGTGGACTTCAGCCGGATCCAATTCACCCCCGACCTGTTGCCCGCCGACTTGATCGGAACGCTCATCTACAGCCCGCGTAATGAGGAATTCACGGTGAAGAAGGGCCCGATCTTCAGCAATTTCGTGTTGGCCGATGAGATCAACAGGGCCCCGGCCAAAGTGCAAAGCGCGCTCTTGGAAGCGATGCAGGAGAGGCAGGTGACCATTGGTGGCGTTACCCACCTGCTGCCGCAACCCTTTTTAGTAATGGCCACGATGAACCCGATCGAACAGGAAGGAACCTATCCCCTGCCAGAGGCCCAAACGGACCGGTTCATGTTGAAGGTGGTGCTCGACTATCCGCGCAAGGAGGAAGAGAAGCTGATCATTCGCCAGAACGTACGGCCGGGAGGTATGCCGGAAACCCAACCTGTTGTCAGTTCCGCTGAGATCCTCAAGGCGCGCGGTCTGGTGCGTGAGGTTTACATGGACGAGAAGATCGAGCAGTACATCGTGGACATCGTGTACTCTACCCGCAAGCCCGATCAATACAAACTGGCCGACCTGACCTCCATGATCGGCGTTGGTGCCAGCCCACGTGCCAGCATCAACATGGCCTTGGCCGCAAAGGCTTTCGCTTTCACCAAACGCCGTGGCTACGTGATCCCCGAAGATGTGCGCGCCGTGTGCCCGGATATCCTTCGCCACCGGATCAACCTCACCTACGAGGCCGAAGCAGAGAACGTATCGGTGAATGAGATCATCGACAGGGTATTGAACACGGTCGAAGTGCCATAGGCCAACCGGCAGGTTGCATGGGCAGGTTGCAATTGCTGCTTGTCCTTGCCTTTTGCCACCTGCATTTGCCTATTGCTCCTTCCCATTGCCACCTGCTCTTGCCAATTGCCACCTGCCCCTGCCCCTGCCACCTGCCTTTGCCTCCTGCCCCTGCCCATGTCACCTGACAAATGAACACCGCACAACATACCAAGGAGCTCTTGAAGAAAGTGCGCTTGATCGAGCTGAAGACCCGCGGATTGAGCGAGCACATCTTCAGTGGGGAGTACCACAGTGCGTTCAAGGGACGTGGTATGACCTTCAGCGAGGTGCGCGAATACACGCCGGGTGATGAGGTGCGCACGATCGATTGGAACGTGACCGCTCGGTTCGGCCATCCATTCGTGAAAGTGTTCGAGGAAGAGCGCGAACTCACCGTTATGCTCGTTGCCGATGTCAGCGGCTCCGAAGATTTCGGGACTTCCGTTCAACTGAAGCGCGAGCTCATTACCGAAGCCTGTGCCACCATCGCGTTCAGTGCGATCAAGAACAACGACAAGGTGGGGCTGATCCTCTTTTCCGATACCGTTGAGAAGTTCATTCCGCCGAAGAAGGGGCGGTCCCATATCCTACGGCTGATCCGCGAATTGCTCGAGTTCAAACCATCAGGCCATGGAACGGACATCACCGCCGCGTTACGATACTTGAACAGCGTGATCAAGAAACGCAGCATCGCTTTCCTGTTGAGCGATATGATGGATGATGACTACGAGCCAGCATTGAAGATCTCCAACAGGAAGCACGACCTCGTTGTACTGCGCACCGCCGATCCGCGCGAAGGTGAACTGCCCAACGTTGGATTGGTCCAATTCGTTGATCCAGAAAATGGTGCTACGCGGTGGGTGAACACCGGTTCACGTGCCATGCGCAACAGTTACCGCGCCGCCGCACTTAAGCACCAGAACCGCACACGGGAGATCTTGCGTCGCTCCGGTGTCGATCATGCAACGATCACGACCAAGGACGGATATGTGCGCCCTTTGATGGCACTCTTCAAACAGCGGGACGTGCGATGAGGTGGTTGTTGGTGGCCATATTGCTCACGATCTGCTCCGGACTTCGGGCGCAGAACACGATCGTGGGTGCGGACCTGGACACGACACGGATACGCATCGGTGAACAGGTCCAGCTGCGTTTGCAGATCTCCTACTCCACTGCGAGTGCGCCCAAGATCCAATGGCCGACCGTGGGTGACACGCTGAATGCTCATCTGGAAGTTGTGTCGGATACCGGTGTGGACACGATCAAGAATGCGACGAGTGGCTTGGACCAGCAAGTGCGCACGCTCACCATCACTTCGTTCGATACCGGTTTCTGGGCCGTGCCACCTTTCCGTTTCCTGGTAAATGACCAACCGCTGGAGACCGCAGCACAGTTGCTGGAAGTGCAAGGCGTGTTGCTCGATAGTGCCATGGTGGTTCGGGACATCAAGGACATACATACGTTGCCGTTCAGCGTGGGGTACTGGTTGAAGAAGCACAGCAAATGGGTCGCGATCGGTCTGGGGGTTATCGCACTGATCGCAGTCATATTCTACTACGTCAAGAAGCGGAGGAACACTAAGGTCCCAACAGCGATCGAGGCGCAGGAACGCCCACTGGTGGAACGGATCCTGAGCGCATTGGACAAGTTGGAGAAGGAACGTGTTTGGCAACAAGGTGATCACAAAGGGTACCAATCACGGGTCACTGATCTCTTGCGCGGCTATATCGAGGAACGCTACCAAGTGCCTGCGATGGAAAGTACGACGGACGAGTTGATGAAGGAGTTGCGGGTGAGTCCGTTGAATGCGGATCAGCGCGGTCAGTTGGAGAACATGCTCCATACGGCGGACATGGTGAAGTTCGCAAAGGCGATCCCTTCACCCCAGGAAAATGAACAGATGATGGTCGGCGCGACGCGTTTCGTACGTGATACAGCTCCATCAACAACAACAGGCCATGCGTAGGAACAAAGACCTGGCCTTGGCAATTCTCTGGATCGCACTCGCCATGTGTGGCATTGGTGCAGCGCTGTATTGGACGTTGCGGAAATTCGATGCCGCACAGCCGATCTTCCTCTGGGCCTTGCTGGTACTGGTCCCGGTAGTGGCGCTATACCTCTTGCGCAGCGTGCGCAAAGCACCCATGGTGAAGTTGAGCACTTTGTATGCCTTTATGAACGGGCCAACGGATCTGCTCGCGTTGTTCCGTCACCTGCCGTTCGCAGCTGGTATCCTGGGTGTTGGGCTCTTGTTCATGGCCATGGCACGGCCGCAAAGCGAAGACAATTGGCAGGATGTGAAACGCGAGGGCATCGATATCGTGATCGCCTTGGACATTTCCGCCAGCATGCTCGCCAAGGACCTGCGGCCGGACCGCTTGGATGCGTCGAAGCGCGTAGCAATGGACTTCATCGATGGGCGACCCAACGACCGCATCGGACTTGTGGTGTACGAGGGAGAAGCCTTCACGCAATGCCCAATTACCACGGATCACCGCGTGCTGAAGGAACTCTTCGCCGAAGTACGGTCCGGGCTGATCGATGGTGGAACAGCAGTTGGAATGGGCTTGGCCACTGCCTTGAACCGACTGCGCGAGAGCGAGGCGAAAAGCAAGGTGGTGATCCTGCTCACCGACGGGGTGAACAACGCGGGCACCGTGCAGCCCAATGATGCCGCACAGATCGCTGCCCAACTCGGAGTCCGCGTGTACACCATCGGGGTGGGCACTACGGGTAAGGCGCTATCGCCCGTGGCGCGCTATGCCACCGGTCAGTATCGTTACGATTACGTGGATGTGGAGATCGATGAAACCACCCTGCGCAACATCGCGGAGATCACGGGCGGCAAGTACTTCCGAGCTACGGACGAAGGAAAGTTGCGCGACATCTACGGCGAGATCGATCGGCTGGAGAAGACCCGGATCAAGGTGACAGAGCACCGTTCCAAGAACGAGGAGTATTTCCCATTTGTTGAGTTGGGTGGCCTATTGTTGCTTGCTGGCTTTGTATTGGACCGTACCATTCTCCGCACTATGGCATGAGGGTGAAAGGCACATATCATTGGGGTGTCGTTGCGGTGGTGGTGCTTGTAGCGGAACTGCTTGCTGCGGTGGTTTGGGCAGTTACTTGGTATCTGCTGGATCGCGAAGTGGCTGCTTTCCGGATCGAACGGCCTGAAGTGTTATGGGCCATGTTGGCAGGTCCGGTGTTGGCGCTGCTTTTCTTGATCGAACTGGCTTGGCGTAACCGGGCCTTACAGCGATTCGCTTCCGCAGATACATTGGCACGGATGGTCCCCGGCAATTCCTCGGTGCGCGTGCTCCTTCGTTTCCTGCTCTTCCGTCACGGGCTGTCCTTTCTGGTAGTGGCTGCGGCCGGTCCGCAATTCGGCACCAAGTATGAAGAGGTGAAAAGCGAAGGCATCGATCTGGTGGTGGCCATGGACGTGAGCAACAGCATGGACTGTGAAGACCTGCGCCCCAGTAGGATCGAGGCTGCACGCAGGGCACTTTCGCAGTTGATCGACAAGATGCGTGGTGACCGATTGGGCATTGTGGTTTTCGCCGGTGAAGCGTTCGTGCAACTCCCGATCACCAGCGACCGTTCAGCAGCGAAACTGTTCCTCGGCACAGTGGGCACCAATTCCGTGGGTACGCAGGGAACCGCGATCGGAGCGGCCATTGAATTGGCCAAGGAAAGCTTCGACGCGGAAACACCGGGCAGCAAAGCGATCATCGTGATCACCGATGGCGAGAACCATGAAGATGATGCCGAAGGTGCAGCCCGGGATGCAGCGGCGGCCGGTATCGTTGTTCACACCGTGGGCATGGGTACGCCCGAAGGTGGTCCACTACCCGTGAAGCGCAATGGTCAGGTAGTTGGTTTCAGAAAAGATGGAGCGGGAAATACGGTCGTTAGTCGGTTGAACGAATCCATGTTGCAACGGATCGCAGCGGAAGGAAATGGAGCCTATGTGCGCGCCACTGCTGCATCCACCGGCATCGAGGCATTGGTGGCCGACCTGCGCAACATGGACACCAGTGAGAAGGGAACATTCACCTTCACGGCACACGAGGATCAATTCCAGTATCCATTGGGGATCGGCCTTTGCATGATCCTTTTGGCGCTTGCCACTGGTGATCGCAGGCACCGCCGCAAAATGATGGAAGCCGCATGAAATACGTTTGGGCCATAGTAGTGCTCCTCTTGGTGGGTTGCGGCACCCAGCAGGAACGTGAGGCGGAGACGGCTCTTCATACCGGTGAAGAAGCCTACCGCGACGGTCGTTTCAGCGAGGCCGCCGATAGGTATGCGAAGGCTGCTTTCGACCCGCGTGTGGGGTACGACCTTGGCAATGCGTTGTATCGGCAACAGTTGTGGGATACAGCCGTGAGTGCCTTCGCCAATGCGAGCGATGCCTTGCCCAAGGGTCCGTTGAAGGCCGATGCATTCCACAATCTCGGGAACGGTTGGATGGAACGTTCGGCATACGCGGATAGTCTTTCAACCGTGATGGGTAAGAAAGCCTCGGGTGTTCGGATCGAAGGCGATGACATCGGTATGAAAGTTCGCCAAGTGGTGCTGCGCGATTCCATGCAGCGTGCGGTGCAACAATTGCAACAGTTGGTCGATTCAGCCTTGGTTCAAAGCGCTTCAGCCTACAAAAACTCGCTGCGCTTGGCCCCTACGGATGATGACACACGCCATAATTTGGCATTGGCCTTGCACAAGATCGCTGCACGAGAAAAGGCAGCGAACGAAAGGAACGGAGGCAAGAACGATGAGGATAAGGAGTTGAGCGAACGTGCAAAGGAGATCATGGCACAAGCAGATGAACTGGTGGAGCAATACAAATTCCAAGAAGCCCTGAAGGTTATGCAGGACGGACTTAAGGAAGATCCCACCTTGAAGAACAAGCAAGAGTACATGGACAAATTGAACGTGGTGAACACCGCAGCAGCAGCAACATGACCATGATCAGAACCCTTTTGCTATTCGCTTCGGTCCTTGCCTTTGTCTGTGGAAAGGCACAAGAGACCACGGCCGATGGGTACTTCAACCTGGCCAGCAAGGAATATGTGAAGCAGGACAAGATGCAGGCTTTGCGCACACTGGACAAGGGCTTGGCACAATACCCCGGTGATCCCAAGCTGTTGAAGTTGGCAGAGGAGTTGATCAAGGAGGACGAGAAGAAACAGCAAGAGCAGGAGCAAAAGCAAAACGAGGATCAGGAGAAGAAGGATCAGCAAGACAAGGACAAGAAAGATCAACAGCAGAAGGACCAAAAGGATAAGGACCAACAAGAGCAGGAGAAAAAGGACCAGGAAGAGCAAAAGCAAGAGCAAAAGAAAGATCAGGAGAAACAAGGGCAAGAAGGAAAAGATCAGGAACCAAAGGATCAGAAACCCCAGCCTGGGACCATTGCGCCACAAGATGCCATGCGCATGTTGGAGGCCTTGGATCGCGAGGAACAAGGGGTGCAGGAGAAAGTGCGCGAGAAACTGCGACCTTCGAACCCGCAGAAAATTGAAAAGGACTGGTGAAATGAGTGTCGTTCTACGTTCGACATTGTTGCTATGGATCACGCTGTTGGGCGCGTTCTCCGGTATCGCCCAAGAGATCGGGTTCTACGCGAGCGTGGACCGGAACGCCATTGCCACGGGCGAATACGTGAAGCTCACCGTTTCACTTTCCAACAGTCAGGAAGGCTTCGCGGCTCCGTCTTTCGGTGGGTTGGCCGTGGTGCAGGGGCCATTCGAGAACAGCAGCTTCAACTACGTGAACGGGAAAATGAGCAGCTCGGTGAGCAAGACCTGGGTGCTCACCGCGACCAAGGCCGGGAAGTACACCATTGCCCCTGCTCAGGTGCGTGTGGGCGGTGGTGTCATACAGACGGAACCGATCGTCATAACGGTCTCGCAGGGGGCCGCGAAACCTGCGGATACCGGGGCCGCCCAAGGCCAGTCGCGCGATGCCAATCTCTTCGCGACCATTTCGCTGAGCAAGAACAAAGCCTACGTGGGTGAGCAAGTGGTGGCCACCTACACGTTGTATTCGCGCTACAACAACATTGAGCTTTCCAAGTACGAGCTGCCCAAAATGGATGGTTTTTGGGCGGAGGAGATCGATCTGGGAAATACCGGATGGGAAGATGCCCTTCAAACGCTGAGCGGCTTGCAGTACCGCGTGGCGATCCTCAAACGTCAGGTGCTACTGCCTCAGCAAAGTGGTAGGCTCCGTATCGCACCCATGGAACTTACGTGCATCGTTAACCGCTCCTTCTTCAATCGAGGAAGTAGCATGGATGTTGCCAGCAACGCCGCTGAATTGACCGCGATGGCGTTGCCCGGTAGTGCTCCGGCCGATTTCAAGGGAGCCGTGGGTGAACTTTCCATGACCGTGAAAACGGACCGCACTTCCGTGAAAGCGAACGAGGCGATAGAACTTACGATCACCTATTCCGGAAAAGGGAACCTGAAGTTGTTGGATGCACCGAAACCTGAATTTCCTACGGACTTCGAGGTGTATGATCCCAAAGTGACCGACCGCATCGCCGTGAACTCCGGTGGTATGAGCGGGTCTCGCACTTACCAATACTTGCTCATCCCACGTCGAGAAGGCGAATACCCGTTGGATCCGATCAGTTTCAGCTATTTCGATACACGGTCAGGGGCTTATCGCACCATGACGGCCGACCCTATCACTGTCTCCGTTTCACCTGGAGTTGGTGGCCCTTCCGCAGGGATCCAACGGCCCAACAAAACTGAAGTGCAAGTGCTCGGCAAGGACATCCGATATATCCGCACCGGAGATCTTGACCTAAGGCCGACCGGGAAGCACATGTTCGGTTCCTTGGAATGGATCGCAGGTATGGGAGCACCTGCCTTGGCATTCTTGCTGTTCCTCGGCTGGCGCAGGAAACGGGACCGGGATTCGCAGGATGTTCTGGGCAACAGGCGAAAGCAAGCGGACCGCGTAGTGCGCAAACGATTGGCTGAGGCACAAAAGGCCTTGCAGGGCAGCGACCGTGCGGCTTTCTACGATACGCTGGGTAAAGCATTGCACGGCTATGTGGCTGACAAATTTGGTCTTGGACCGGCGGAGACCACCGCACCTTTCATTACACAACGCTTCGCTCAACATGCTGGTGGCGAAGGCTTGGCAGCGGAGTACCTCAAGCTGATGGAGGCCTGCGACATGGCCCGTTATGCACCGGTGGAGGACAGGCCAAGGGAGCAGCTGTACAACGACGCTGCATCACTCATCATTAGAACGGAACAGACCATTCGCGCATGAACCGTGCTATGCTCACCTTCATGTTGTTCGTTGCGTCCTTCTCGTTGGTGCGCGCTGAAGTTCCTGTGGAAATGGATTCGTTATCGGCCCAAGCTACCAGGGCCTATGCAGCGGGAGAATACGAACAAGCACTTACCCTGTTCGACTCGGTCGATGCGCAATACTCCTCTCCTTCCCTGTTGTACAACATCGGCAACTGCTATTTCAAGTTGAACGATAATCCGCATGCCATCCTGTTCTACGAGCGGGCATTGCGACTTGCACCTGGTGATGCCGATGTGAAGGCGAACCTTGAACTGGCCCGGCAAAGCGTTGTGGACCGTGTGAACGAGTTGCCCGCCTTCAATTTGGGCACCACATGGGGAAAGATCCGCGGTGGTCGGGATGCGGACCAATGGGCACGACGCTCGCTCTGGGCTTGTTTGCTCTTGTTCTTGGCGCTTACCGCAGCCGTCGTTGTGCGGTTGCGGATCCTCAGGCGTACACTCTTCGCATTGAGCGGACTGCTTTTCTTCGCCACGTTGCTATCCGTTTCCTTCGCTGCCTACCGCAACAGCGAGGTGAAGGATGACAGTGAAGCGATCGTGATGACCGCGAAAGTGGACGTGCGTAGTGAGCCGCGCACCAATACCACGGTGCTTTTCGTATTGCACAAAGGCACCAAGGTCACGGTGCTCAAGACCGAGAACGAGTGGTCCGAAGTCCAGCTGGCCAATGGCAGCGTAGGTTGGATGCCGCCATCGACCATTGAACGGATCTGATCGCCTTTCGTGCGCGGCTTCGTGGATCGGTCACGGCAGCTGCGCCGATCGTAAGTTCGTCGCAACGATACCACCGATGATCGACAAGATGATGTCCCGGTCGTTGTCCATTCCTGTGTAGGAGGTCGTTCCGTTCAAATTCAGATCTGTGCGTAGATAGCCCTGCACCGTGTTCGTTGCAACAGAGGACCCGATCCCAACGAGTATCACATCACGATCGTTGCCCGCGCCCGTGTATTGCACCACGCCATTCGTGTTCACATCGCCGGGCCAAAGAGCCCGCTTCGTACCGGTCGTCATGGTGGCATTCGTGCCGTATAGCGCTGTAGTGCCAAGTGTGAGATCGATGACCTGGCCATTGGTCGCGATCGGTGTATTCGCCATAGCGGCCAAGTGGTTCCTATGTCGGATCACCATACGCTTGCCAACGGTGGACACGTTGAAGTTGATCTGTGCAGACCCAGTGGTCGAAACCACTTCCCCATTACTACGGACCAAGGCGGCACGGCGCCCGGCTACGGTATTACCCGCATCATTGTTGCGCAACTCGATCAGCACCCAATCCACGATGGACTGCGCACCGCTCGTGTTGAGCAAGCTCGCGGTGAGGGCCGCATTGGTGTTCTCCACCGTGTAGCCCAGTGCAGTATAGGGTTCGGTGGAAGGTATGAGCCCTTGTTGGCGAAGGTTCTCACGCATGAGGCCGGTAGTACCCACCACGGCACCGCCCAAAAGCACTTTCGCACCTACCGAACTGGCTGTTGGATTGTTGCAGCCGGTGCCGGGTACTTGGTAGATGATCTTGCTGGAGTACGCCGCAACGGACTGGTTCCCGTACAGTATGGTGCCGTTCATATCGGACCAGCACCCGGATGGAAGTGGAAAGCTCTGCGCAACGGCCTGGTCATTGATCAACAGCACATGCTCCTGTGCTGGTATCCTGGGTTGTACCGTTACGCGGTGCAGTTCCACATTGTCCAACCAGTAGGTATTGTCGGTGATGTTGTTCGCGAATGCGCCAACGGATTGCTCCGAAGTGTTGCTCTGGAAATAGAGCTCCAGATCACGACGCTCACCATCGAAAGGGATATTGGTCACGTGGACATAGCCCGGAGTGCCCAATTGGGAAACGGTCTTCACCCCTGTTTCGATCGTGCCATGTATGCTGGATTGAACGCTCATCCGCATCCGATACCACTGGCCGTTCTGCATACTGAACTGATCTTGGCCGACCATGTAGAGTATCGAATTCTGTGAGGCGTTCGGTAAAGTCACTTTCAAGGCTCCATTGTCAAGGTACCCATCATCACGTGTAAGCAATGAATTGGAAGGCCATGCACTCCAGCCGTTGGCGTTGCTCGCGAAATTTCCGTTCAAGATCAAATTGGAACTCAACTCGCTCACAGTGTTGTACATGGTGGAACGCAATGGACTACGGGTGGAGCCGGCCTCCTCGTTCCGTTCCGCCTTCCAACGTTCCAAGGTGTACTTCTTGAAGTTGCCGGCTGAAAGGTTCTGGGAAAAGATGCTCAACTCGTTGTAGGGGCTGTACAATTTATTGTTCGTGAACGTTCCGTAGTCCACGTTGCCTTGCTGGTAGCAATTGAGGATGTACATGCAACGTTGATCAGCATTCAGCGAATACATCTGGTTGCCCGAATAGACCGTATTGTAGCTGGGCACAAAGTAGGGGGGTGCGGCGCCCGGGCCGTTGTAATTGGAATAGTCCGAAATGGAAAGTTGGTACAGATTGTTGAACAGGATATTGTCCTTCACTTGGTTGTTGGTGCTCACCATCGTATGGTCCACATGGATACCACTGGTGCAGTTGCTTACCGTGTTGCGACGCACGATCGTGTTCTGGATCACGGCCTGGCCGAAGTAGACGCCGTGCAGGATCGGAAAGGTCACGTGTACCGTGGTCGCAATGCTGGTCAAATTGCCGATCGGGTCGCGAACGATGTTGTCCTGGATGATCGCCCCATTCGCGTTGTCGAAATAGATGCCTCCTCCATCATTCACGGTGGCCATGGCCCCTGCCACCACATTCTTCTCCACGAGCGTATTCCCCTCGAAAAAGATCCCGCAATACCCGATGGTCGCCATCCGATTACTACGGACCGTATTGTTGGCACCGATCACACGGATCCCGAAATAACCGGTAGAGGATTCCCCAAGTCCCGCTTCCAACGCAATGTTCGTGAACGTGTTGTTCGAGATCATGGTGTTGTTGTCGATCAGCTCCATGGCCGAAGCGTACGTGCGGTCGAACGTGTTGTTGTTGTACGTGTTGTAGCTGCTGTAGCTACGGATGCCATAATAAAGTTTTGAGAAGCTGCAGCCGGTCACATTAGCGTAGCTAGCACCGGGCAGGTCGATCCCGGCTACCTTCTGGCCCCTGAAAGCCAAGTCTTGGATGGTGATGTAACTACGCTGCCATTCTGCGAAGATCCCGAAATCATTGACCGAGGCTTCCACACCCAAACTGTTGGGGTTGCCGCCACCCGGTGCCCAGAAGTACAGCACTCCAGTCGCCACATCGTGGTACCATTCACCGGCGGCATCCAGTTGGCTCAACTTGTTGCACAGAAAGAAGCCCCAATCATCGGTGCTCGGGTTGAACCAGGTGGAAGGGTACGTTAACGTATTGCCGGAATGGTTCGAGATCACCCGGTTCTCATAGCACCAACTCTGGCTGCGCAATACGATGGTGCCTCCGGTCCACGTACCGCTACCTTGGGTGATCCCTGAACTGGTGACCTGTGTGTTGCTACCGGCATTGTTCCGCAACCAGCCCGTATTGGGGAAGCGCGCAAGTGTTTGCAATGCCCCATTCACATGGACATACTGCACCGTACCCGAAACGTTCGCCTTGTAGATGTTGCCGGCATGTTGGGTCCAACCGGTAACGGGGACAGCACCGTTGATCACTGGAGCAGCACCCGTTCCGTAAGCGCCGAAGACGATCCGGGAAGCGCTGGTCCCCGAGGATGTCCAAGACAATTGGCCCGGAAAGTTGCCACCCCGTTGGAACAAGAACTGATCGCCGGGCTGGGCGGTATAGCGCAATTGTTGCACACGAGCGATCGTTCGCCATGGCGTTGCCTGCGAGGTCCCGTTGTTGCTGTCGTTGCCACTCGGCGATATGTAGTATACCGCAGCTTGGGCGCTACCGATCAGGAAGAAGAGACCCATGGCGAGGGTGCGGAACAAATGGTGGATCATGGTTGTATAGGTCTTTGTGTTTCGGCTGCAAAATTGGCCCCTCCTTAGGCTTCGGATCGAGAAAAGCGTCGTAAGGAATTCAACAATTCGACCAGTTGGGCAGGCTGCCCGATGGACCATCCGACCACTGCTTCGACCGTTGTCATTCGCAGCACGAACGCCCTGGAACCCTTGCAAACACGTGTGAATATCGGTCCGAACCGCGTTCATCTTCCAGAAAGGACCGTTCACGACCTTCCCCAAGGCATCCGTCGGGAAGTCTCAAAACGCGATCTCGAAAATCCAAGCATTCCACGATCCCGGATGGGGGTCAACGGCCATCACAAAGTGAATGAAGCGCCTCCGCATGAACGCAAAATTGGTGCGCGTGAATGTCTCTCCCGTCCCCTTGAGGACAAAGAATCCGCACTATTCGAATACCAGGAATTTACGTTCGGGACCTGTGGACAAGGACTCGCTAACGCCGTCCACAGTGCGCGTGGCCGTTGTGGTCACACCGCCAACATGGAGACGCGAGACACCAAAGTAGAGCGGCGACAACGGGTCAACATCGAATTGTGTTGACCACGTGTATGGGCCATGGCCGATCGTGATCGTCGTGATCATGACGGTGGTATCGATGCCGTTTATGACCGTATCCCTCGCAACTGTATTGGTCGTGGTGTCCGGATCGACCTTAACGTACTTGGACACACCATCGGCATCTAGGTACCGGGCCGAGCAGTAATAACAGGAAACGGAATACTCCACGGATCGTTTGTCCTTCCCGCAAGAGAAGAAAACGACGGCCAATAGACAAAGGATGATCCCTTTCATGCCGCCAAACTAACAGATCCCTGCTGCATTTGGAACTGGAACTGCTCTTGGGCACGCGTTGAACGTTTGTAGTGATCCCGAATGGATCTGTTGCGTCTTTCCGCTGGACTCCGTGCAGTGGATCGAATTGATCCCGGTTGGATCGGCTGCGCCTCTCCGCGCCGCAAACAATTCACACCCACGCTTTTTGAACTCGAATTGATCCCGGTTGGATCGGCTGCGCCTCTCCGCGGTGATCCGTGCAGTGGATCGAATTGATACCGGTTGGATCGGCTGCGCCTTTCCGCGGTGATCCGTGAAGTGGATCGAATTGATCGAAAAGCTGGAACCCCAAATTGCTCAAGCGAGCTTGGCAATTTGGGGTTCCAGCTTTTCAAGCGATCAATTCGATCATCAAGTGATCCCGGTTGGATTCGAACCAACGACCGCCAGCTTAGAAGGCAGGTGCTCTATCCAGCTGAGCTACGGGACCGGATAATTCGCGAAGGTAGGTGCAACCGCTTCACGATCATACTCAATACGAAAGAGCCGACTCAATTGAGACGGCTCTTTTTGTCGGGGCGGCCAGCCCCGCAGCCGTGCGGGTCGAACTGACGACCTTCCCGCACGCTGCGGCGTGCGGGACGCGATACCGGGCTACGCTAGACGTTGTGTTCATTGATAAAACGCAAAGCGCGAACCGGGTCTTTGCACTTCTTCAATTTCAATTCAAAGGACATTGCCTCGCCTTTCGTTGGGAATTCAGCGGTTCCTAGCAATGACCAAGGCCCTCGGCCCTTAGTCGCACTTGATCGATCCGCGTTGTGACGTTCCATGCGATCAATAATATCAGAGGTATGGCCATAATAGTGTCTGCCGGATCTTACAGAACGGATCATGTAGACTGTGAACATGGTAAAACAAAAGAGCCGACCCCATATGGTCAGCTCTATTTGTCGGGGCGGCCAGATTCGAACTGACGACCTCCTGCTCCCAAAGCAGGCGCGATACCGGGCTACGCTACGCCCCGAAATTCACTTGTCCCATATTCGGATCGCCGACCTTCCCGCCTCTTAAGGCGGGACGCGATACCGGGCTACGCTACGCCCCGAAATTCACTTGTCCC
>Ga0105046_10007853_pt1 | contig 16767 bp, 14 predicted proteins | sample MAT03_FD_78385 | JGI IMG/M metagenome (GOLD analysis project Ga0105046, IMG submission 78385) | Freshwater microbial communities from Lake Fryxell liftoff mats and glacier meltwater in Antarctica - MAT-03 (megahit assembly) | ecosystem: Environmental > Aquatic > Freshwater > Ice > Liftoff...
CGGAACCGGCACCCGGAACCCGGAGCCCGGAACCGGAACCGGCACCGGAGCCCGGAACCGGCAACCGGCACCCGGAACCGGCACCCGGAACCCGGAGCCCGGAACCGGAACCGGCACCGGAACCCGGAACCGGAACCGGAACCCGGCACCCGGAACCGGAACCGGCACCCGGACAACCCGACCCCCCGCTCTTTCGTCGACCCGCAACCCGCGTGGTAGGGTTTTCGGGCATGCGCAGCACCTGCAAATCATCGCTCCGCTGGTGTGCCATCGCCTTGGCGTTCGCCGCGACCGGCTGTGGTGACGACGGTGGCTCCACCAGCGCGGGCAGCGGAGGCAGCGGAGGCGGCCGGGGCGGCAACGGCGGCGGCAACGGCAGTGGCGGCCAGGGCGGCGACCCGTCGACGACGGTCGTCGCTTCGTCGAGCGCGTCGATCGCCGTGGCATCGAGCAGTGCGCAGTCGTCGGCCAGCACCGGCTCCGGCGAAATCTCTTGCCCGGCCGGCGGCTACGCGTCGTTCAACCAGACCGAATGCGACATGCTCCAGCAGGACTGCGATCCGGGGTTCACCTGCGAGCGCCGGCGCGTCGGCGGCGTCACGGTGACCCGATGCGTCGAGCGGGGCGGGCTCAAGGGCATCGGGTCCGTGTGCAACGACGACGACGAATGCGAGTCGGGCCTCTTCTGCGTCTTCGACGTTTGCACGCCGGTCTGTTGCCCGGCGAACGACGAGCCGTGCGACGGAGGCAACTGCAACCTCAACGTCCAGTTCAGCAACGGCGACTCCGTCGAGATGTGCACCTACTCCAAGCAGTGCACGCCTTTCGCCGAGGACGCTTGCCCGTCCGGCTCGGGTTGTCATTTCGAAGAGCCCGAGGTCTCGACCTGCATCCAGAACAACGGCACCCCCAGCGGGGACGGCGGGGTGTGCACCGTGCTCAACGACTGTGGCGACATGCTCCAGTGCCTCGCCAACGACCTCTGTCGCTTTATCTGCATGCTCGAAGATGAAGGCCTGGAACCGGGCCGCGGCGGCTGCCCTGCGGGCCAGACCTGCCGCAACAATCCTTCGGTCGCTATAACCGGCCTCGGCGTCTGCGATCCGGACTGAAGCTCGCACCGGAAAAGGACTAGGCTCCGCCCCGATGAGCGGCGGCGATCTTCCTCCTGATCTGGGCCTTCTCACCGTCCTGCGCCCGGACGGCACTGCGGATCCCCAGACCGACCCTGGCCTTCCGGTCTCCCTGGTTCTGCGTGCATACCGTGAGATCCGTCGGCTGCGCGTCCTCGACGCGCGCATGATCCTCATGCAGCGCCAGGGCCGCGTCGGCTTCTACGGGGCCTGCACCGGCCAGGAAGCGACGCCGATCGCCTCGGCGCTCGCCCTCGCCCCCGACGACTGGGTGTTTCCGGCCCTGCGCGAGAGCTCGATGATGCTCGTGCGCGGCTTCCCGCTCGCCACGTACATCGCGCAAATCTTCGGCAACGAGGCCGACGTGCTGAAGGGTCGCAACATGCCCTCGCACATGGCGGGGCGCGCGGTGAATCAGGTCTCGTGGTCGAGCTGCATCGGCCCGCAGATCCCGCAGGCCGTGGGCGCCGCCTGGGCCGCGAAGCTCAAGGGCGACAAGAACGTGGTGATGGGGTTCGCTGGCGACGGCGCGACGAGCCAGCCCGATTTTCACGCGGCGCTCACCTTTGCCGGCGTGTTCCAGGTTCCCTGCGTGATCGTCTGCCAGAACAACCACTGGGCGATCAGCGTGCCGGCCTCGCGCCAGTCCGCGTCGGAGACCTTCGCGGTCAAGGGTCGCGCCTACGGCGTCCCTTCGCTGCGGGTGGACGGCAACGACGTGCTCGCGGTGTACGCCGGCGTGAAGACTGCCGTCGATCGCGCGCGCGCCGGCGGCGGCCCGACCTTCATCGAGGCGTTGACCTACCGCATCGGGGCGCACTCCACGAGCGACGATCCGACCCGTTACCGCAGCCAGGACGAGGTGGACGCTTGGCTCCTCAAGGACCCCCAGGAGCGCCTGCGCAAGCACCTCGAGGTCCTGGGCGCCTGGAGCGACGACCAGGAAGACGCGCTCGAAAAGGTGCTGAACGACGAGATCGGCGCGGCCATCGCCGCCGTCGAGCACGCCGCGCCCCCCTCCCGCGCTTCGCTGTTCGAGGACGTCTATGCCGAGCTGCCGTGGCACCTCAAGGACCAGCAGGCCGAGCTCCTGGCCAACATCGAAGCTCCCAAGATCCACGGCTGACTACGGCTATCTGCTGCGGGGCCCATCCGCTTCACGGATGACGCTCCCGACCCTACGGGTTAGGACGGACTCACTCCCATGAAGACCTACGATGCAATCGTCATCGGCGCAGGCCCCGGCGGCTATCCCTGCGCCATTCGTCTCGGGCAGCTCAAGCAGAAGGTGCTCTGCGTCGACAAGGAATACGCCGGCGGCGTGTGCCTCAACTGGGGCTGCATCCCGTCGAAGGCGCTGATCAACGCCGCCCACAACTACGAGCGCGCGAAGAGCGGCGCGATGGGCATCAAGGCCGACAACGTAACGCTCGACCCCAACCAGCTCCAGGACTGGAAGGGCGGGATCGTCACCAAGCTCACCGGCGGGGTGAAGGCCCTCCTCAAGATGAACGGCGCGGACTTCGCGATCGGCACGGCGCGCGTGCTGTCGGCGAACACCGTCGAGGTGACCAACGCCGAAGGTCAGAAGGAGATCTTCAAGGCCGACAAGGCAGTGGTCGTCGCCACCGGCTCGCAGACCATCGAGATCCCGACCTTCAAGTTCGACGGCAAGAAGATCATCGGCGCGCGCGAGGCGGTCAGCCTGCGCGAGATCCCCAAGCGCCTGCTGGTGATCGGCGGCGGGATCATCGGGCTCGAGCTCGGTATGGTCTACCAGAAATTCGGATCCGAGCTGACCGTGCTCGAGGCCCTGCCGACCATTCTCACCGGGGTCGACCCGGACTGCACCAAGGTGGTCGAACGCCGCATTCTCAAGCACGGCGGCACGATCCACGTCGGCGCCAAGGCGCTCGGCTACGAGACCATGAAGGACGGCTCGCTCTCCGTCGCCTACGAAAAAGACGGCAAGCGCGAGACGGTCGTCTGCGACGTGGTGCTGGTCGCCGTCGGCATGCGCCCCACCGTCAAGAACCTCGGTCTCGAGGACATCGGCGTGAAGTTGACCGATCGCGGCTTCATCCAGATCGACAAGCAGGGCAAGACCAGCATCCCTGGCGTCTACGCGCTCGGTGACGTCTCGGGCCCCCCGCTCCTCGCCCACAAGGCGACCCGCGAGGGCGAGGTCGTCGCCGAGGTGATCGCCGGTCAGTCCGCCGCGATGGACTGGGCGGCCATGCCCGGCGCCATCTTCACCGACCCCGAGATTGCAACCGTCGGTCTCACCGAGGCGGAGGCCAAGGCCAAGGGCATCGAGGTCCGAGTCGGCAAGTTCCCCTTCGCCGCGCTCGCCAAGGCGATGGCCATCGGCGAGACCGACGGCTTCGTGAAGATCGTCGCCGACAAGAACACCAAGCAGGTCCTCGGCGTCCACATCGTCGGCCCCGAGGCGAGCACGATGATCAGCGAGGCCGCCCTGTCGGTGGAGATGGCAGCGTTCCTCGACGACCTCGCGCTGACCATCCACCCTCACCCGACCCTGGGCGAGGCCATGATGGAGGCGGCGAACCACGCCCTCGGCCACGCGATCCACATCAGCAACCGCTGAAGTCGACCGCCCGCAACGCAGGAGCGCGGGCAAGCGGCCTCGAAAAGCCGGTGATCGAGCGCCTTTCAGCTGTTCGGCGCTCGAGGAAGCGCGAAGTGCCGCCTTCAGGCTGGAAACCGCCGGGCCTCAGAACGAAAGCGCGGTCCAACCGTCTCAAGGAAGGGCTTGCGACGAGTTTTCGTAGCGAGTGGTCGGCCGCTGCTACCCTCGGCGCCGCTTTCGGGCTGCGGCTCGCGGGCCTTCAAGGAGTGCTTTCGATGAACAAGGCTACCTCGTGGATCGCGATCGGGCTCTGCGGCGCCCTCTTGGGCACGCTGCCCGCCTGCAAGAAGAAGGACAAGGACGAGTCCGCTGATACGGCAGCGCCCGAAGCGGCGCCGCCGCCCCCGCCGCCCGCCGAGCCGGCACCTGCCGACCCCGCAGCCCCTGCAGCGCCCACCGGCAAAGAGGTGACGCGCTACCCGAACGAGACGCCGATCGGCAACGCCACCGTGCGCGCCGTCGTCCCCTTCAATGTCTACCGGTCTGCCGACCTCACATCGGAGAGACTCGGTGGCATCGCCCCCGGCACGTTCGTGAACGTCATGGCGACGTACTCGAACTGGATCCTCGTCGAGTGGCCGAGCGGCGTCGGCGAGCTGTCGCCCGGCTGGGCGCCGATCCCGAACATCTACGACAAGCGCCTGGCCCAGGCCGCGAAGGAAGACGATCCGCGTCTCAAGGTCCGCAAGGAGCGCGAGCCGCGGTCCACCGACGACAAGCGCCCGAAGCTCCGCACGAAGAAGGAGCGGGACAAGGACAAGAACCGCTGATCGAGGACCGGTCGCTGGGTCCTGCTCGACGACGAAGCGCGCCCGCTTCGTCGTCGGTACCCTCCGTCCGCGCCGGCTGATTCGACCGTGCCGTCCCGCCCGGGTGAGCAGTCCCTTTTGACGGGCGGTGAGGCCGCGGGCCCGCGCCGGATCCCGCCCTGGTTCCCCTGGCCTCTGGGAGGGCAGCTATCGTTGCATCCTCATGGGCCTCTTCGGCAAAGCCGATCTCGACCGCGTGATCGCCGCGGGCTGCGGTTGCGGCGACAAGCGTCTGGCGTTTCGTACCTACGTCGACGGGCGCATCCCGATGATGGCGGGCGAGCCGATCGGTCGCCTGGGCTGGGCCTATGACGGCGAAGCGTTTTGCGACGGCGTGTACGAAGTGTCGTGCCTCGCCTGCAAGCAATCGCTCTTTTCGTCGACGGCCTGCACCCGCTGCAACGCGGATGGCGGGCTCGACAAGGCGCTGTCCACGACGAACGCCTACCCCGTTCCCGACGCGTGCCCGGGCTGTGATGGCGAGGAGATCGTCCTGTTCGGCTTCGTGCCCGCCGAGACGACCTACGAAGGTAAACGGGCCGAAAAGGCGCGGACCGACGTCGATCTCTACGACGAAGGCTTCCACGGCTTTCAGGCGTGGTGCAAGACGTGTGGGGTCTTCGGAGAGCTGAAGACCGCCTGCCCGCTCTGCGCGGCCGCCGGTCCGATTCGCGACCGCCCGAGGTGAGCGGTCTATGCTCGGCCGATGCGCTCGCTCGTCACCCGCTCGCTCCGCCGGGCATCGCTCCTCGCCCTGTCTGCCGCTTGCCTCCCTGCGTGTGGTGACGACGGGGCCGCCACGACCAACGGGAGCGGCGGCGCGACCAGCAGCGGCTCCCCGACCTCGTCGTCAACCGCGTCGAGCTCGCCGACATCCGGTGGCGGAGACGGAAGCGGCGGAGACGATCCGACGAGCCCCTCGTCGAGCGCCGCGAGCTCGCCGACTTCCTCCTCCGGCGGGCAAGGTGGCGAAGGCGGCAGCGCGCCCATCGCGACGGTCCCCTACGTCTACGTGGGCCGCGCCGGTGGTGTCATCGAACGATGGTTGCTCGACCGGGCGACGGGAGAGCTGTCCTCGCTCGGCGAGGTCGACGTCGGTGGTGACCCGTCGTTCCTGGCGGCGTCGCCCGACGGAACGCATCTGTACGCGGTCGACTCCAGCGCGAGCGAAGTGATGGCCTTTTCGATCGACGTCGCGACTGGCGATCTGGCTGAGATCGGCACGCGACGAAGCTCCGAAGGCTCGGGGCCGGCGTACGTGTCGGTGGATCGGTCCGGTGCGTGGGCGCTCATCGCGAACTACGGCGGCGGGACCGTCGCGGTGCTGCCGATCGCCGCTGACGGCACGCTCGGCGACGCGGTCGATGTGGAGAGCCCGGGCGCCAATCCGCATCTCATCCGCACCGACCCGACCAATACCTACGCATTCGTCCCCTGCCTCGGCAGCGATCACGTCGCGCAATACTTCTTCAACGAGGAGACCGGTCAGCTCGCGCTGCACGGCAACGCCCCCGTGCCCGACGGCGCAGGTCCTCGTCACCTCGAGTTTCATCCGACCTTGCCGCGGGTCTACGTCATCAACGAGCTTGGCGACTCGCTCACGACGTTCACCCTCGACGAGGGGCTCCTCATCGAGCCGGAGACGATCTCGACGTTGCCCGACGGCCAGGACGGATCGGGCAACGCCTGCGCGGACCTCCACGTGCACCCTAGCGGCGACATGCTCTACGGATCGAATCGCGGCTTCGACACCATCGCCGCGTTCCCGCTCGATGGCGCAGGAACGGCGTCGGCGCCGACCCAGACGTCGATCGACGGCGAGTGGCCGCGCAACTTCGGTCTCGACCCGGACGGCGACATCCTCCTCGTGGCCAACCAGTACAGCGACGAGATCGTGACCTTCCGGATCGACGCCCGTTCCAGCTCGCTCAGCCAGCTCGCCACGACGCCCACCGGCTCGGGCCCGTCATGGGTCGGCGTCGTCGCGCAGCCGGCTCCCTGATAGCTTGCCGGGCCATGTGGTCCTCCACGCTCGCGCGCTGTGCCGGCCTCGTCCTGCTCGCGGTTGCGCTGTTCGCATGCAAGGGCAAGAAGAAGGGTGACACGACCTCGGCCGTCGCGCCGAGCGCGCAGCCCGATCCCGGTGGCGTCGTCGCCGCCCCGCCCGAGCTCGACGGCACCTGGCGCATCCACAGCGCAGCCGACCCGAACGGCAAAAAATACTCGGGCAACGTGCAGATCGCCCGTACCGGCGAGGCCTGGGAGATGGTGTGGCGGCTGGCCGACGGTTCGGCACAGTCGGGCATCGCAATGGATCTCGGCAATGGCTCGTACGCCGCCGGCTTCGGTGGCACGCAGGCCTTTGGCGTCGTCGTCTATGAGGTCGCTTCCGGCACGCTGACCGGCAAGTGGGCGCAGCAAGGCATTCGCCAGCTGGGAGTCGAGAACCTCTCGGGACCACCCGGCCTGAGCGGCAACTACACCATCATCCTGGCCAAGACACCGACCGGCGGGACCTACACGGGGTCGGTACGCATCACCCCGAACGGTCAGGTCTACGATCTCGCGTGGGTGATCGGTGGTCAGACCCAACGCGGCGTGGCCATCCTCGAGGGAAGCAAGCTCATCGCCGGCTGGGGCATGGACAAGGGCGCGGGGGTCATCCGCTACAAGCGCGTGACGCCGACCCGGCTCGAAGCCATCTGGGCCCCCACCGGCAGCGCACGAACCGGGACCGAGATCCTCGAGCGGTGACCCAAGCGATTCGCACTCTCGGGCTGTCCCTCGGCACGGCCATCGGCGCCATGGCCAGCATGGGCTGTGGCAGCGCGCCTGCCACGGTGGACGCCGGCGCGGGCGGCGATCGGGCCCACAGCAGGGTGACCGCGTTCGTTGGCGTCACCGTGCTAACGATGGAGCCGGCGAGCGAGGCCGGCGCGCGGCTCGACGATCAGACGGTGCTGGTGCGCAGCGACCGCATCGAGCGGATCGGTCCCGGGTCGCGCGTGCCCATCCCCGATGGCGCGATCACCATCGATGGCCGCGGTAAGTACCTGCTGCCGGGCCTGATCGACATGCACGTCCACCTCGCGCACGCCGAGCAGCTTCCGCTCTACGTGGCGCGCGGTGTGACCGCGGTGCGCAACATGTGGGGCGCACCGATGCACCTCGCGTGGCGCAACGAGATCGAGGAGGGCCGCCGGCTCGGTCCGACCATCCGCACCGCCGGTCCGATCGTCGACGGCAAGGATCCAGTGCATGAAGGCAGCTTCGTGGCGCTTACGCCGAGCGACGCCGATCGCGCGGTCCTTGCACACGTCGCGGCCGGATACGACTTCGTCAAGGCGTATAGCAAGCTCGAGCCCGCGGTGTTCACGCGGCTCGGCGAACGATCGCGCGCCGCACGACTGCCGATGGTGGGCCACGTCCCGCGCGAGGTAGGCCTGCTGGGCTCGCTCGACGCCGGCGAGCTCACCATCGAGCACACCAACACCTTCTACGACGCCCTGCAGGCCGACGGCTCGCCGGTGTTGGGCAAGACCGATCGCGCCTCGCGCCAGCAGTGGATCGATCATCTCGACGAGTCGAAGCTCGAAGCGATCGCCGCACGCTTCGTGGAGCGCCACGCCTGGGCCTGCCCGACGCGGGTGGTGATGCGATCGTGGGAGCCCCGATCGCTGCAGCTGGCCCGGCTCGGTCGCCCCGAGGTGGTGAAGTACGTGCTGCCGTCGGAGCGCGCGGTCTGGACGCCCGATCGCGATCCGCCGGAGGCGGAGCAGAAACGCAACGCACGCGAGATCGAGATCGCCGACGCCATCGTCCGCGAGCTTCACCGGCGCGGCGTCGGCCTGCTCGCCGGCACCGACGTCGGCAACCCGCTGGTGGTGCCTGGCTACGCGCTGCACGACGAGCTGGCCGAGCTCGTCCGGCTTGGCTTGTCGCCTTACCAAGCGCTGCGCGCCGCTACCCGCGACGCTGCCGAGGTCCTGGGCACCGGCGCCGACATGGGCACTGTGAGCGAGGGCAAGCGCGCCGACCTGTTGCTCCTCGGCGCCGACCCGCTCGCCGCGATCGACAACACGACCCAGATCGACGGCGTGATGATCCGCGGCCGCTGGATCGACGCCGCCGAGGGCGCGAAGCTCCTCGAGGGCGTGGCGAGATGGGCGCAAGGCCACGACGATCCGTTCGCCGGGCGCGAGCCGCTCGCGGCCATCGGCACGGAGCTGTTTCGCGCCACATATCGCGTGGAATGGAAAGGCACGCCGTTCGACACCGAGCGCATGGTCGTGTCGCGTGACGCTGCTGCCGGGTCAGCCGGCGCGCGCGTCATCCGTGCCGAGACCTACGATCCACACCAGGGTGCGTGGCTCAGCATGACTTTGTGGCAAGGCGCGTCCGGTCTCGGCGAAAAGCTGATCCTCGACGCAGACGGCGCGACCGGGCGCGGGCGCGTCGAGGTGACGCGCGCAGCAGGGTCGCTCCACGCCACGGGCACCGCGCTGTCGGGTGACCCCATCTCGGTGGACGTCCCGATCGATCCGAAGGCCTATCTGGTCGTCGACAAGCTGATGGCCGGCAAGCTCGTCTTCGACGGGATCTCCGGCAAGCACGAGGTGGCGACCCTCGTCGTGTCGCTCGGTTCGACCTTCGATGGCCGGGCTGCTACCTGGAAGATCGCCACCGACGCTGCTACGCCGGGCCGTCTCGAGATCGACACCGGCAGGGGCGCGCCCGCCGTGCTGATGGTCGGCGCGGCGCGTGGCGATCCACCGATCGGGCTATCGATGCAGTCACACGGCGCACCCCTGGAATGGAAGACTTCTGTGCGATAACCCTCTCTGCGATGAGCCAAGCATTCGACGTCGTGATCTTTGGGTGCGGTTACTCGGGGCGCGCCATCGCCGAGCGCGCCCGGCTTGCCGGGCTGTCGGTGTGCGGCACCGTCCGGTCCGAGGCCCGCGCCGAAGCGCTACGCGCAGCCGGCTTCGACGTCGTTCGCACCGAGACCCTCGATGCCGACGTCGCGCGACCGCTGGTCGGGCCGAAGACGCACGCCGTCATCGCCTTTCCCCCCGATGGCGTGACCGAGCGCGCCATCCTGCCCGTTCTGGCGACCGCCGCCGCGGTGACCTTCATCTCGTCGACCGGCGTGTACGGCGGCACTGTCGGGCGCATCGACGACGCAACGCCGATCCCAGCCGAGGCAAGCGCCTCGAGCCTCCGCTACCTCGCGGCCGAAGCGATGTTTCGCGAGGTGGGCGGTACCACGCTGCGCTGCCCCGGCATCTACGGGCCCGATCGCGGCCTACACGTTCGGGTGATCTCCGGGCAGCACAAGATCCCCGGCAACGGCTCGCGCGCTACGTCACGCATCCACATCGTCGATCTGGCCGCGTTCGTCCTCGCCGCGCGCGACGTCCGCGGCGAGACGTTCGTGGTCGGCGACCTGACGCCGGGCCCGCACGTCGAGATCGTCCGCTGGATCGCCGAGACCTACCGGGTGCCCATGCCGCCTTCGGTTCCGCTCGAATCGGTGCACGAGTCGCTGCGCGGGGATCGACGCGTCGATCCCCACCGGGCCATCGAGATGCTGGGCGTCGAGCTGACCTACGGGGCCTACCAACAGGGAATGAATCCAGCGGCCACCGGGCTCGCGGTCCGCTCTGCACCCGAGGACCCTGGCTGATCCCAGGGCGGAAGGCGTCGCAAAGCCCATCGGGGGCCACCCACGACCCACATCGACTTGGCGCGCCGCCACGGGGCTCGTTGATCTACGATCTCCACCCTGATGGGAGAAGTTGGCCACACTCAGCTCGGACAAGACGGGCGCCTTCACACCGTGGTGGCCGATCCCCACGAGCTTCCGTTCGCGCCGCCGCCGCCTGCGGGACCGCAGATCCCGGCGGCACCCCGCGGCTCGCGCCGAAAGAGCTCGTCGCTGCCGATGGTGATCGGCGGCCTGGTGCTGGCCACGATGGTTGCTGTGCCGGTGACCCTCTGGGCGCTCGGCTACGAGATCGACCTGGGCAGCGACTCGGACGACAAGAAGAAGAAGAAGCCCGCCAAGGCCGCGCCCGCACCGGCGCCTGCGCCGACGCCGACGCCTGCGCCGACCCCGCCGCCGCCGCCGCCGCCGCCGCCGCCGCCGCCGCCACCGCCACCGCAGCCGCAGCAGCGACCCCCGCAGCAGCAGCCGCAGCAGCAGCCGCAGCAGCAGCCGCAGCAACAGCCGCAGCAGCAGCCCAGCGGCCCGCCGAACGGGCCGCAGCCGCCGATCATCCCATCCAGCTTGCCGTTCCTGGGTCCATGAGCGCCCCGAGGATGGCCGCGCCGGGCGTCACCCCGCCGGACGTCACGCCCTCGCGCCCTCGCATCGATCTCCTCGCCTGGCTCGAGCGCATCTCGCGCCACATCCTCCTCGCGTGGGGCGCCAAGAGCCTGATGCTGCCGACCGAGAGCGGCGCGGTGCACGCGTACTCGCTGGCCGGCCGCGGTGAAGGGACGTTCGTGCTCATCCACGGGCTCGGGGCCAACGCCAGCGGATGGACCACGCTGGCCGGCAAGCTCCGGGGCGTCGCGCGACGGATCGTCCTGCTCGAGCTTCCGGGCCACGGCCGCAGCGCGCCGCCTCCCGAAGGTATACGCCTGAAGGATCTCACCTCGAGCGTGCCCGCTGCCCTCGACATGCTCATCGACGAGCGCGACGGCGCGGTCGTCCTTGGCAATTCGCTCGGCGGCGCGACGGCACTGCGCTACGCGCTGGCGCGGCCGGAGCGGGTACGCGGCCTCATCCTCAACTCGCCGGCGGGCGCACCGCTCGACGAGCACGAGGTCGAGGCGCTGCGCGAACGCTTCGGCATCAAGAATCGCCTCGATGCCCGGCGCTTCCTCGGCCAGCTGATGCATCGGCCGCCGCTCTACTACCGCGCCCTCGAGAATGGTCTGGTCGCCGAGCTGGGCCGGCCCCTGGTGCAGGGCTTTCTCCACTCGGTATGCCCCGAGGACTTTTTCACCGCCGTCGAGCTCGCGACACTCGCCGTCCCGACGGTGGTGCTCTGGGGCAAGAGCGATCAGGTGCTGCCCGTCTCCGGCCTTGCGTTCTACCGGAGCGCGCTGCCCAGCTCGACGCGATTCATCGAGCTCGAGGGTGTGGGCCACAGCGTGCACTTGGAGCGACCTGGGCTCGTCATCAAGCACCTGCTCGAAGCCCGGGACCGCGTCGTCTGAGCTGATTGCTCAGTAGGGAGCGAGCGCTGCGCGCGAGGTCGTAGGAACGGGTACGCAAGGTCGGGCGTCGCAACGCAAGGTCGGGCGTCGCAACGCGAGGTGGGCCACCGCAAGACCAGGTGTGCGTCGCTGCCGCGGCCGACGGCTCCCTGGTAGCCTCCACCAGCCATGAGCCAAGGTGACGAGTCGGCGCCCCTGTCGCTTCCCTACCTATCGCCTGCGCGACGCACGCTGGAGGCGACACCGAGCAAGGCAGCGCGGCTCCTCCACGCCATTGCGATGAGTTTGTCGCTGCGCACCCAGCTCGCGCGCCACGGCTACAGCGCCGAAGATCACCGCGAGGGGCTGGAGCTGCTTCGCGAGTGTATCGGACCCGACGACATCGTGTGGCCGGAGTCGTTCGAGGCCGACGTGCAGGACGCCATCGTCGAGATCGACGCGTGGGACGAGATGGGCATTCGCCTGGTGGAGGCGACGCTCTCCCATCGCTTTGCGGACCAGGCACGCTTCGTCCTCACCGGTCTCATGCCGAGCACCGGCCCCGCGGCCGTGGCTGGCGTCGTACACCTGCTCGATCGTCTCGACGCGCTCGAGTCGAGCATCGAGCGCACCCGCTCCCGAAACGAAGATCGCGCTGCGCTCGACGCGCTCTCCAATCGTGGGATCACGCCGGAGGAGCGCAAGCGACTGCGCGCGCTGGTCGATTCCGCGCGCATCGCCAACGCGCACGCGCAACGCCCGAGTGGCCCACACCCCACCGATCACGAGACGCGCCTGGTGGCCCTGGAGGCGTGGTTCGACGAGTGGGCGAGCATCGCGCGCGCCGTCGTCACCCGCGAAGATCACCTCGTGCGGCTCGGTCTCGCCACGCCGCGATCGCCCGCTGCAATCTGACTCATCGCCGCGAGCCGGTCGTGAGCAAGGCTGGTTGGCGATTCACCAGCTCGCCACGATCGAAGGTGCGCTTCACGCAGAAGCCGGTGGCGCCAGCGCAAAGCACGACCACGAACGCCAATGGGTCGTGACGCCAGACCGTGATCCCGGAGTGCCCGACGAGTGCCAAGATCGACAGGACACTGAGCACCCAGCGTACGGCGCCAAAGTCGTCGTCGCGACGTCCGATGACGAGCGCAGCGATGGTGGCGGCGAAGAGCGTTGCGAGGCCGACGGAGATCGCGTGACTCCACCCGGCTACGAATCCGACCCAGGGGTGGTTCGTGATGACGCGGCCGAGTTCCAGCGTGGCCCCTGCGGCGAGGGCGAGCGCGGCTCCGGTTGCGTAGGCTCGGTGACGGTCCATGGGCTTTCCTTCCGGCTCGGTCGTGATGGCCGCGCCCTGCAACACCCAACGCAGGGAACGCGCCACGGCTTCGGCAGGGCTCGCAGCGGCCGGAAAAGCCGAGGAGCCGCCGCTCTGACGCGAGGCGCTTGAGGGGCGAAAGTCCCCACTCACCACCAATTCCCCACGTGTCAGCACCAACGGAATTCCGCAGCGATCATCGCCCGACAGGAGGACCTCGCGCAACGAGCCGTTCGCCGCTGGCGGCTCGACTATGGATAGCCGGAAAGCACACTACGACCGCGGGGCGACGACGCCTCAAGCGCCGGGCGCACGCATCGGCGGGCGTAGCGCAGCGTCGACGAGCGCCTCGTCCGCTTCGTCCTGCGCGATCCGATCCAATGCCGCGCGAAGCTCCTCGCTTGCGCAGGCCTGCGCGACGATGCGCACGCGCTCCTTCTCGACGGGGTCGCCGCTCGCCGCGAGGGCGATGGCGGCGCCGATCCGACGCTCCGGCGGTTGATCGCCTTGGGACAGGACACGCGCGAGATCTTCGCGTGCCAGGCCGACCCGGCGGTAGTCGCCGCCGTCGTCGGCGGCGACCCTTCGAAGCGCCTCGGTCCACGCGGGCAGATCGCGACCCTGCCGATCGAGCTGCGCCAGCTGCGACGCCGATGCCGCGCTCGCCCCGAAGCCCCGCGCGATCTCCTGGATCCGCGCGAAGAGCGCGGCTTGCTGGATGCCCCAGCAGTGGACGGTGACGATCTCGCGCTCACCCGGCGAGGGGCTGGCCACGATGAGCTCGACACCCGCCATGGACAGCTGCACCTGCTCGAGGTCCTTCACCGCGATGAAACGCTTGCGGGCGCCACGGCTGATCTCGATGCCATCGAGTCCCACCCGCACGACCGGCTTCACCGTGGCGCGCGCCATCACGCCCACGAACGCGCCGGCCGCCGCGGTCACGGCTCCCCAGCCGATCAGTGAGCTGAGGTCCTCGGCAACGCCGAGCGCCATGAGCGGGATGCACAGGACGAAGAGCGAGACGAGCAGCCCCATCTCGCGGAACGTCTGATCGCTGTTGCCCGCGGTGCGCACGCGCAGCGCGTGTTTGTCGGCGGAGAGCCCGATCGCCGAGAGAATGGCGTGGCCGCGCTGCACGCTGTCGACCTCCACCACGCCGAGGTCGCCCGACAGGAGGCGCACGACGACACGTTGGCCATCGCCTCCGAAGGGCTCGAGCCAGCCGTCGGCGATGTCGCCAGATTGCACGCTGAGGGTCCCGTCAGCGGAGACGAAGACGATCTCGGTCCCGTCCACGTGGAGCGAGCCGCGAAAGAGCGCGCCCGAGCTGGTCTGCGTGCCAGGGTCGGAGACGCGGTGGTAATGCGCGAGGAACGGCAAGCCAGCGTACGCGAAGAACGCAAGACACCCAGCAAGGGCGACCATGCCCCCCGAGATCGTCGATGCCACCGCGAAGAGGGCGTAGAGCGCGGCAATGGTGGTCGCGATCCGCCGGAGCCGCGCGACGCGCCGGATCCCCACGCCGGAGCTCTTGTAGATCATCGGCTCGCTCACAGCGGTCGAGGAGGATAGCGGCAGGCCGGGTTGCGCGCCGCCTACCGCGCTGCTTTGTTCCTGGGGTGACTCTCGCCCCCTCTGTCCAGCCGCACTCGGCACCTCGTGCCACCACGCTCGCCTTCGCGTGGTTCACTGCCCTCGCGTTCGGCGCACTCGCGTCCCCTGCCCTCGTCGGGTGCGCCGCCAGCAACAAGGAGCCCCCAGGGCGCGCCTTGCATCCGATGGTGGGCGAAGCTGTGCCGGCGATCCATCAGGGCGGCATCGACGGCGGCTCGATCGACCTGCCGGTCGCCTCCGCCAAGGTGACGATCGTCGACTTCTTCGCGTCGTGGTGCGAGCCGTGCGCGAAGTCGCTGCCGCAGCTCGACGCCTTCGTGACTGAGCACGAAGCCGATGGGCTCGCGCTGGTGCTGGTGAGCCTCGACGAAGATCCGGCCACCGCTGGCGCGTTCCTCGATCGCCTTGGTGTGAAGCGCCCCGCGACGGTCGATCCGAAGCTTGCCATCGCCAAGCGCTTCAAGGTCACCAAGCTTCCCGCGACGTTCGTGGTGAACGAAAAAGGGACGATCGTGTGGAGCGGCAAGCAGGTCGACAGCGCGCACGACGCCGCGCTCGAGGCCCTCGGCAAGCCGGTGCCGCCCCCCACCGTTCCGGCCTATCCCGGGTCGCCCGAGACGCGACCGCTCCAGCTGGCCACGCCGCAGATCCGCTGAAGGTCACCAAGTGGTAGCGCGCAAGAAGAGCCTGACCGCACGCGGATCCTCGCTGTTCGAGGCGGCGAGCGCACGCGCCGACCGCGGCGGCGGCGACGGCGACGGCGGCGGCGACGCCGATCTTGCGCGGACGGTGCCGCTCGCCGAGCGGGTGCGCCCGCGACGCCTGGAGGATCTGGTCGGCCACGACGCCCTGCTCGGGCCGACCACCTTGCTCGGGCGCGCGGTCGCCGCCGATCGCGTGCCGTCCATGATCCTGTGGGGACCGCCCGGCAGCGGCAAGACGACCCTGGCGCGCGTCATCGCCGAGCGCACCAAGGCGCGCTTCGTCCTCTTCAACGCGGTGCTGGGCGGCGTGGCGGAAGTGCGCGAGATCGTGGCGGCGGCGCGCGAGGCCCGCAAGTTCAAGGGCGAGCGCACCATCCTCTTCGTCGACGAGATCCATCGCTTCAGCAAGTCGCAGCAGGACGCATTCCTCCCCCACGTGGAGGACGGGACGGTGACGCTGGTCGGTGCCACCACCGAAAATCCATCGTTTGCGGTGGTCGCGCCACTTCTGTCGCGTTGCAAGGTGTTTCGCCTGCAGCGCCTCGATGAGGCGGCGATCGAGGCCCTGTTGCGGCGGGCCATCGCCGCCGAGGTCGGTCTACGCGGCGAGGTGCAGGTGGAGGAGGAGGCGGTCGCCGCGATCGCCCGGCTCGCCCAGGGCGATGCGCGGCGCGCGCTCACCACCCTCGAGATCGCCGCGGAAGAGGCGATCGCCGAGGGTGAGGATGTCGTTCGTTTCGAGCGGGTGGCGGCCACCGCCGAGCACAAGACGCTGCTCTACGACAAGGCCGGCGACCACCATTACGACGTCATCAGCGCCTTCATCAAGTCGATGCGCGGCTCCGACCCCGACGCCTCGATCTACTGGATGATGCGAATGGTCGAGGCGGGCGACGACCCACTTTTCATCCTGCGCCGCATGCTCATCTTCGCCTCGGAGGACGTCGGCAACGCCGACCCCCGAGCGCTCGAGGTGGTGGTAGCGGCCGACGCGGCATTCCGACGAATGGGCCTGCCCGAAGGGCTCTACCCGATGGCGCAGGCGTGCCTGTTCCTCGCCACCGCGCCCAAGTCGAATGCCTGCAACACCGCCTGGCACCTCGCGCAGGCCGCCGTGCGCGAGCACGGCGCGCTCGACGTCCCGCTCAAGCTGCGCAATGCCCCGACCGCGTTGATGAAGGGCGAGGGCTTCGGTGCGGGCTATCGCTACGCCCACGCCGAAGAAGGGGGCATCGCCCGGGGCGAGACCTACTTGCCGGAAGAACTGGTGGGCCAGCGCTTCTACGAGCCCACCGAGCGCGGCTACGAAAAGACGATCGCCGAG
>Ga0105046_10007855_pt1 | contig 16765 bp, 18 predicted proteins | sample MAT03_FD_78385 | JGI IMG/M metagenome (GOLD analysis project Ga0105046, IMG submission 78385) | Freshwater microbial communities from Lake Fryxell liftoff mats and glacier meltwater in Antarctica - MAT-03 (megahit assembly) | ecosystem: Environmental > Aquatic > Freshwater > Ice > Liftoff...
ACGCATCCTCAAAGGCATCGCAGAAATCAATGCATCGCCAGTAGTGTTTCGTTGGAACAAATTCGACCTCGGAGTGGTTTGATACCAGATGCGCACTTCCTCATCACGGAAAATCCCTACTTTCGGCACGCGGTCAATCCACTCCCATTCATACGCAATACATGCTGTTCGACGCCCTTATCTGTGAGGTCAACAAGGGCGTTTGGGGGTGGTAGCGCGCATACCGATATTGATAGTCCATGTCGGTGCCAAGCACATGCACGAACTCACAAAGCAAGTCGGATCTGCTTATTGTCCGGGCAGCGAACCCCAATGACAGAATGGTGTCAAGCCAAATCCGTCCCGTATTTGCATCACTGTGTCAGGTCGATTCAAGCGACGGCGATTCCTTGCCTTGGGAGTTCCGCTCGAACAACAACGAGCGCACTTCGCTGATGGCCAACTTTCCGAGCGCGGTACGGGGCAATTGTTCAACGAACAGTATGCGCTTTGGAACCTTGAAGCCGGCCATCCGTTCGCGCACGAATCTCTGGATGCATTGCTCGTCCTCGCTATCGCTGGACGCAATTACGCCAATGCTTCGTTCGACGCACGCCCACACGGCCTCGCCCCAGGTTTCATCGGGCACGCCAACCACCACCACTTCCCCCACCAAAGGGCTCTCGCGCAAGACAGCTTCAACTTCGCGCGCATAAACTGTTTCAGCGCCGGTCTTGATGCGCCCGGCCTTGCGGTCCACGTAATATACGAAACCCTCGGCGTCTATGCGGCCTATATCGCCCGAACGCAACCAGCCGCCGCGCCAAAGCCTTGCGCTGGCTTCAGGTCGCTGCCAATAGCCCGATATGAAGGCATCGCCGCGGAACAGCATCTCTCCGCGCTCGCCCATCACCACCGGCCGGTCCTCTTCGTCCACCAGCATCATCTCGAAGCCGGGTTGCACGCGGCCACACGAAGTCAGGCGTTGCTCGAGCGCGGGGTCTGCCATTGCCTGTTGGTGGTCGACGCGGGACAGCACCAGCGCGACACCACCTTCGGTTCCAATGCCGCCAATCTGACTCATGGTGCATGAAAACAATTTGGTGAACTGCCGTAACACTGGCAGCGTAATTGGATTCGATCCGTACATGTAATGCCGCAACGAGGACAGGTCGCGCTGGCGATTGTCATCGTTGGCCATCGCGTCGATCATCATCTTCATGACCGTTGGCACCAATACACCAAAGCTCGGTCTGTGCTGCTCGATTGCGGCCAACATCGCATTTGGTTCGGGGTTTGGCAAGATTACCGTGGTCAGACCGAAATATGCCGGGTGCATGATACAGAACTGGCCGCCCTTATGGAACATCGGCAGCACAAGGATTGCGCGGTCGTCATGGCGCGTCTCGGCCGCCCAGGCCATCGACTGGCAGAATCCGACCTCATTGCGGCTGGAAATAATCGCGCCCTTGGGTTCGCCCGTGGTGCCAGAGGTATACGTGAGCGTGTAAGGCGCATTCTCGTCGCCATGCGACGGAATATCGGTGACCGCCGATGTGGCGAGCAATGATTCGTAGCCGCCGGGGCTCGTGCCCAGTGTCAGTGAATACACGCCAGCCTTCGCGACCAATTCGGCTCCGACGGTCTCGAATCCGGGTCCAAGGATCAGTAATTTCGAACCTGAGTCGCGTATTTGCTGGGCCATTTCAGTCGGGTGATGCCGCGTATTTAGTCCGGTGTAGATCGCTGCGAGCCGCGAGGCCGCGAACATAAGCTCAGCATATTCATGGCAGTTCTGACTCAGGATCGCGATCCTGTCACCGGCCGCGATACCGTAACTTTTGCGCAAGCCGTGACACAGGCGATTGACCCGCTCATCGACCTGCTGCCAAGTCAAGTGCGTAGTCCCGTCAATGTAGGCGATGGCGACGCCGTCGCGGCGCGCATGCAGCCTCGGGAAGTCGCCGACAATCAATGCACCCATGGGACCTCCGGTACTTTGGTGTACGACATGAACGAATACGTCGGCTGCACTATGTTCTCCTTAGTTTCTCTGAAAGCCGAATGCTGGAGGCTTTGGTGGGAAAAATTACTCTTTTATAATACACAAAAATTTTCAAATAGTACAGTTTTGTAGTTAACCACTGGCGATGCGCTTCAGCCAATTTGCATCCCTGTCGCCGTCAGAAACGATACTCGGCGAAAATCCGCTCGCTCATTGTCTTCATCCCATCTTTGCCCCGATACCCGACACGGGCCGCAGGCCTGGAATCTCGCATGCCATCCTCAAACCAAATAAAGCGCGCCGTTGCCGGTTTGGTCCAGCGCAACAAGGCCACACCCAAAGCCATCATCAGCACCATCTTCGGCGACATGGTGGTTCCACATGCGGACATGATCTGGCTCAGCAGCATCGTTACTTTGGCAAGTTGCTTCGACATCACAGAATCGCATGCACGAACCACGACTTTGCGCCTGCGCAATGAAAACTGGCTTGACTGCGTACGCGTGGGCAAACTTAGCTATTACGGCGGCGTGGTGGAGAGAACTCTCGACTACAGCAAATCTGTTTACGCCATACCCAACGAGTCGTGGACGGGCGACTGGCTGGTGCTATACACGGGCTCAGCCGACATCCCGAAACCCGCTTACGTGAAGTTGCGCCAGGCCCTGGTCTGGGAGGGCGTAGGGCGGCTTGCTCCGCATGTTTTCGTCAGTTTGTCGCCCGACATGCAACGCATGACGCGGCTGCTGGAGTCGTTCGGGCTGCAGGACCGGGTGCAGTTCCTGCGCGCGCAGGCGTTGCCAGGCAAGGACCCGGAACTGGTGCGCCGCATTGTGCGGGATGCCTGGGCGATAGGCGACATCGAGTTCCGATACGAGCAATTCCTGAAGCGGTTCCGACCCATAAAGCAGGTACTGGACAAAGAACCTCAGGGGCTGGACCCCGAGTCCTGCTTCATCATCCGTATCCTGCTGATACTGCACTACCGAATCATTGCATTGCGCGATCCGCATCTGCCCTCGACGCTGTTGCCCAAGCCTTGGGCGGGCCACGCGGCCTTCACTTTGTGCAAGACCTTGTACGAGCAGGTTGTCGAAGGATCGGAAGCATACCTGGTCGACAGTGTACGCGCGCTGGACGGCCGCTTCAAGCCGGCCGGGCCCATCTTGTGGGATCGCTTTGGCGGCCTATCGGCAACGCCTAAGGACCGATAGCGACAACGGGCCGCTGCGCAGAGGCGTGTCCTGTGCCAGCCGGCGCGGCACCAACTGCCAGCTGCGCGCCCCGGTTAGTCAGCTTGCAGCGAACCCGGTCCGGGCCGGCCGCGTCTATCTCTGCCTGGTTGATGCGTTTCCAACCCGTATGGTCGACCCATTGAAGCCCCCGCGCTCGTGCCAGCGGTTCGATTCCAGTGTTCCGCATGGAGTTGTCCGCGGTCCCTGGCACTTCAGCGCAGACTTTTGCCGCCACGGTGTGCGAGTCGGACCGGTTCGTCCCAATAGTGCCTGACGCTCCACGCTTGGCCCAGCCCACCACGTAAAGGCGTTCACGGATACGACCGTTGTCATGCTCCAGCACTCCATCTCGCGTGCCCAGTCCAAAATGATCATGAAATTCGTATCCGATGCAGGTAATAACCAAGTCAGCAGGCAGGACCACTTGGCGGGCGGTACGAACATAGGCTCCGTCCTGCCAAGCCATGGTATCGAATCGGACAGCGCCAACGCGTCCCTGTGCGGTGGCACTTGGCAGAAAGGCGGTCGGCTCCAGGCCGAAATGAAAATGGAGGTCTCGTTTGCTGGCGTGCGCGCCTGTGACCGACGGCTGCTCGGCAAGATCTGGCAAGGCCAGCAACTCCTGCAGGACATTGGCTTTAGACCCGGCCGCGTCGACGCCCAGGGCGCGGGCGACCGGATCAAGCCTGACCCGCACCGACGCTAGGCCAGCCACCTCCCGAAATTCATGCAGTGAGAACTTGTTATGCGTCGGGCCACGCCGGCCGATGACTGCGATTGTCTCGATCTGCAAGCCGTCGAGCGCGACTGTGGTTGCCGGCGACAGATCGGATCCGACGAATTCGCGCGGATCTTTCGTGAGTACACGAACGATGTCCAATGCCACATTTCCCGAGCCGATCACGACGACCCGACGCGCGCGCGCAATCATTGCCCGCGCGTCGAACGCCTCCGGATGGTCGTTATACCAGCAAGCCAGAACGCCCGAACCCATGACGCCCTCAAGTTCTTCGCCCGGAACACAGAGCTTACGATCACGGTTGATACCGGTGGCCAGGATCACACCGTCGTATGCCGCGAGTAGTTCCTCGATCGAGATATCGCGCCCGATCGTAATGTTGCCGAAATAGCGTACCCGTTCATGGCCAAGGAAACGCTCGAGCGTATGAAATACGGCTTTGGTACCCTGATGATCAGGGGCCACACCGTAGCGGATCAGGCCAAATGGCGTCGGCAATCGTTCGATCACGTCGACCCGTGCTTGTGGATCGCGCCGCAATAATGCCTCGACCGCGTAGCATCCTGATGCACCGCTGCCGACAACGGCGAAGCGACGCGTCATCTCCGGTTCGCGAATTGAGGGTCCAAATAGCACGCGCGCAAGCTGTCGGCAAAATTCACCGGATTCAACAAAGCTGGAAAATGCCCACCCTCGTCCATGTCGCGCCGGTAACGCAGATTGTGGCCGCGGTTAATCCAGCCGGTTGGAGGCGCTGGGAAAAAGCCGCGACCGAAGAAGCTGAAACCCGAAGGCACTTCGCAGCGCTGGCCGGGCGCCAGCACCTCTCTTACGTTTCGGTCCGCGAAATAGATCCAGTTGGCGGTCGACAAGCTGCCAGAGAACCAGTACAGGCTGGCGATTGTCAGCAAGGTGTCACTCGAATAGAGCGGCGGCTCCCCTGGTGCCGAGCCACTCCAACCGTGGTACTTGTCAACCAGCCAGGCCGCCACAAATGCTGGCGAATCAGCCAACCCGACAGCCAGCGTGCTGGGGCGGGTAGCTTGCTGCTCTCGGTATCCGCCGTCAAGCGCAAGTCGCTTCTGTGTAGCCTTGATCCATTGGAGTTCGTCCTTGTCCAGCGGCTGCGCCGCATCCATGGCCGGACGAAGTCCGAGCATGCTCAAGTGCACGCCGGTCAGCGCTTCGGGCGCATCGACACCAAGCCAGGACGACACGACTGCACCCCAATCACCTCCGTGCGCAAAGAATTGTGGGCAATCAAAGTGATCGACCATCAGGCTGCGCCAGAACGCGGCGATCTGGCGCGCATGCATCGGCCTGCGTGGTCGTTCGGAATAGCCGAAACCTGGTAGGGCCGGCAGGATGACCGTGGCACCATCCTGCGCGCGTCCGCCATACCGCTCTGGATGGGCAATCCGCTCTACCACGCCGAAAAACTCGAATGGCAGACTGGGCCACCCGTGCGTTAGTACGATAGGCACCAGTTCCGGATTTGACCCGGCCTCGACCACCACATGGACGCGCAAAGTCATGCCATCCACGGTAACTGGGACGCGGAACTGCTCATGGCGGTTAACTGCAGCGTCAAATGCCGACCAATCAAAGGCATTACACCAGTGCGCCAGTAATTCGGTCATGTAAGCGCCAGGTGCTCCATATGCCCAATCGGCTTCAACTGGCTCCGGCGGCACGGCCCGAGACAACAGGCGCCGTTCGAGATCGTCAACTGCTGACGTCGCTACCGTGACCCGGAATGCTTCGCCGCCAAGCGGCCATGTACGTGATACGCGCGCGTTGGATGGCTCAGGCATTGCGATATACCGGTTTGCGCTTCTGGGCGAACGCACGCATAGCTTCCTTCTGGTCTTCGAGCGCGAAGCTCGCATGCAGCATTCGGCGCTCGAAATGAAGCCCCTCGCGAAGCGGCGTCTCGAATGCCGCTTTTATAGACTCTTTGATCATCAGAACGATGGGCCGCGAAAAGCCAGCGATACGGCGCGCGATTTCATGGGCACGGTCAAGATGCGTGCCGACTTCCACCACCATAGAAACGATGCCAATGCGTTCGGCCTCGCGCGCATCGATGATGCGCCCAGTCAGACAAAGCTCCATTGCCTTGGCCTTACCGATTGAGCGTGCCAGGCGTTGGGTGCCACCACCGCCCGGAATGGTGCCGACGCCGACCTCCGGCTGACCGAAACGTGCGGTTTCATCTGCAATCACGATGTCGCACATTAGCGCATACTCGCAGCCTCCTCCCAGGGCGAAGCCTGCCACGGCCGCGATGACCGGCTTGCGGCATTCGTTCAGTGTGTCTCCGTCACGCGTGACGAAGTCTTCCAGATAGGCGCTGGCAAAAGTCTTGTCGGTCATCTCTTTGATATCGGCGCCAGCGCAGAATATCTCGGAGCCGCCCGTGAGCACGATGGCCGACACTGCGTCGTCGTCCTCGAAGGCTCGCAATGCGGCCTTAAGTTCATTCGTAAGCTCACGGTTCAGTGCATTTCGTGCAGTTGGTCGATTGAAGGTCGCGATTCCGACCCCGTCGCGGATCTCGCGCAATAGAACGGCCATGGTGGGCGCTCCGGTTCAGGCAGTCGCGAGCATGCGCGCGTCAAGCTCTAAGTCGTCCATGGCGTAGCCTAGGCGCTGATCGTAGTCCGGCTCCACGCCATCCACCCATTCGAGTCCAGCCGCCTTAAGGCGACTGCGCAACAACTCGAGGTACAGGGCCTGCGCTTCTTCGGGCCGTAACATCTTGAGGCCCATTTCGTAGTAGCGGTCGAAATTCTTCGATTGCGCGTCGCCCGGTTCACTGGGCCGACCGTACATGCCCATACCCATAGCAAGGAACTTAGGCACACGGCGCTGGAGCTTTTCGCGCGCAGCCGCACCACCGAACTCAATACAGCGCTTCACACCCCACAAGCCGAAGCCCATGTGGCCAACTTCTTCGCGCGCAATGCGTTCGGAAACGCGTGCCCACGGTAGATAAGAGCATTTCTGGTATTGGCCCAGAAAGATCACGGCCGCCGGCGTGCTGACACAAGACATCATGACCACATCTTCCCAGCACTGAAACTGATTGTTCCAGAACTCGCGTCGAAAGCCGTTGATGATATTGACCTTGGCCGGGTCGGGATTCTCGGGATGGTCGCGCAGCTCGGCGAGCCGCAACTTGACGTCCACGCCCAGATCTTCCAACAGAGTCCAGAGATAGAACGCGTGGCCATATTCCTCCATGGTTTTCTTGGCCAGCCGATAGGCCTCTTCCGGTCGCGGCGCGAACTGCATGTTTTCACCCACTCGTTGGCCACCTGCGTATTCAGAGTCGGCCTGAAATGTCAGAAGATGGAGCAATGCGCGCTTGTAGTCGGCCGGCAGCGCGTCACCATTGTCATAAAGCTTCATGTTTTCTCCAGAGAGGTAAGCAATTTATATGATACCATACTAAAACTTCTAAATACATTAATGTATTGAATTGACTCACCGCATGGACTAGCCGGACGGTTTGTACCAGCGCGGGTAGTACAGGCGGATCGCCTCCCCGTCGGTACGCAAGCCATGACAGCCATCAATGGCGGAGCTGGGCTCGAGTTGGCCGGGGTTGTCGCGTACTGGATAAACAATGTCAGCAAAGGACTGGATCGCCAGCGTTGGCAACAAGGCGGCGAGTTCTGACAGATGGCTGCAGCCGTTGCGCTGGGCAATACGTTGCCGGAGGCCGGCCTTAAATCCGGATAGTAGATTGAGACCCACCAGCAGTTTATATTCACCTGCGGCACCGGTGCAGGAGTCGGCATAAGGGACGGCACTCATGTCGACTGCCACGCCCAGAATGTTGCCCTGCGTGTCGACTGTCAGTGCCAAGCGCATCCCGTGGATCATCGATCCGGCTGGGTGATCCCCTGCCCCGCCTGCGAAGACGCGACTCTTGCGGTCGGCCAGTGTCACCTCCAGATCCCACAATCCGTCGTCGCGTACGAAGGCAGTCAGTTCAACCTGGCGCAAATGAACCAATTGACGACCAGCCTGACTCGGCATTGCATCTGAATGTTCTGACATAACACAAATTGTCACATAAATAATCTAAAATGTGTTATTATTCTTCCGAGTGCACATCTGTGAAGAATAAGATCAGTGGCACCGTCGATGGTCGAAGCCCTGGGAGCAAACGATTGAATTCAGTTCTGATCTTGATTGGCACTCAGTCCGGCAATGCCGCAATGGTGGGTGACACCATGAAGAGCGCCCTGGCGCGCGCCGGCATCGCCTGCGAGACCATGGCGGAGGACAATGCAGATCCGGATCAGATCGCGAGTCAGAAGTGGTTGCTAGTGTGTTGCTCAACACATGGTGAGGGCGACGTCCCTGATCACTTGCTGCCGCTGATCGCTGCCATTCGGCAGGAAAAGCCAGATTTTTCCCATTTGCGTTTCGGCGCGATCGGCTTGGGCGACCGTACCTACCACGAGACCTACTGCCATGGCGTCCAGCAGATTGACGAGTTGCTACAAGCCCATGGCGCGCGTCGGGTTGGCGAGTGTCTTGAGATAGATGCATCGACACAGCCGTTTGCGGATGAGGTAGCCTCTCGGTGGCTAGGGTCATGGCTGGAGAAGATTGCTGCCACAGAGCTGGATCCGTCGTGAACAAGCGCTCATGCAGTGTTTCATTGATCGCATCGCATGAATCACCGCGTTGGTTACAACGCGGGCCTCATGTCGTCGGAACCGATGTAGATACGGTTCCAGGTGGGCCCTATCAGTACTTCCCCCAGGCAGACGTGGCGCGGTGCTACTGCCAATTAGCGCACCAGGTCAGCCTGGTCCTCCGGCTGCAGCAGACGGGCCAGTACGTCGTCCGATGGTGGTACCGGCGGGGTTTTCATCAGCGGCGTCGCAAATTCGCCAGGCATGAGCAGCGTGGCGCGTATGCCGTTCCTGCCTTCCTCGAAGTTGGGATCGATTCGGTCAGCGGCGACAAAACGGTCTTGGAACCGCCATATGCCATTCCTGCGATGGGCAGAAACTCACGCCCGGCCCAGGACGACATGATGACGATCAAAACATCGCGTTGCGCACGCATGCCTTGTAGAACCGTATACACACAATATACGACGCCATGTAAATTCACTCCCACAATCTGCCTGTAGCCGTCCAGGGCAAGGTCGTTCCAGAACCGCTTAGGCATATTTTTGCCGGCCGAGCAGACCAGAACCGACACCGTGCCCAGCGTATCCTCTATCTGCCGGCTGGCGTCTCCGACGGCAGCCGCATCGGGCACGTCCAGCGGCAATGCGCTGACCTTTAGCCCGTGCGCCGTTAACTCCTGCACGGTCAGCCCAAGTTCGACCTCGCGGCGCCCTGAAATCACCACATGCGCGCCTTCAAGTGCCGGAGCGCGAGCTGTCTCCCGCCCTATGCCAGTCGCGCCGCCCGTTACCCACGCAACCTTGCCATGCAAATGATCGTTCCGTGCTTATCCGGTTGTCACAGACACACGCTACCGGTAGTATGTTGAGTCCCTGTGCCAACATTAAGAAATCATGGCCATCGACGTGCTTGGGCGAGACGATCTGCCGTTTCCTGGTTCGCTTGTGAACGGCTGTCGGAAAGCGCGTAAATATGGTGGAGCGAAAAAAGCGGGCACGGAAATTGCCGCACCGAAGCCGGGTCAAGGGCGGGCTTCAGCTCGGTGCAGCGAACCCTTGACGCGGCGTAGGTGCCAGACGCTCGGACATAGCGGTAAGCGCTGCGGTTTTGCGCTTACCGTCATGTCAAACTGCGGGTTTTCTCCGCCAGATTTACGCGAATTTGCTCCGCCGCTAACAGCGCTTCCTGAATACCAGCGTTTGTTTCCGGACGAGCGAGCGTGTGCGACATACCTTGAGCGTGCGCGATGGGGCCGTGGGTTCGTCTGCCCCCACTGCGAAACGAGTGGCGAACCCTATCGCTACGCCACTCGCCCCGGAGTTCTTTGTTGCCGGAAGTGTCGGCGCGAAACGCGCCTCACGGCTGGCACGGTGGTGGAGCGAACGCACACGCCACTCTCGGTTTGGTTCTGGGCGGCGTACTTGGTTGCCAGCCAGAGACCCGGCATGTCGGCTATCCAATTCCAGCGGCAACTCGGGCTGTCTCGCTACGAAACGGCCTTTCAGATTCTCCATAAGTTGCGCGCTGCCATGGTGCGCCCTGATCAGGATCGTATCGGCGGCAAGCCCGAGGAACACATCGAGGCCGATGAAACCTATGTCGGCGGGCGTACCCGCGGCAAGGGAAGAGGCGTGCACGACATGATTATCGTGGCGGGAGCGGTCGAAGTCCGCCAGCGCAAGGAGCGGGGGAGCCGCAACAAACGCAGAACCGGGCGCTACGCAGGACGCGTTCGCCTTGCCGTTGCACCGGTTCGTAGCGCCAAGTCGCTGGGGGATTCATTGAGCGTACCGTTACGCCCGGGGCCACCATCACTACCGACGACTGGCGCGGCTATGCAAAGCTGGGCGAGCGCATTGCCATACCGCCGTCGCCGAGCGCGGCGACATGCAAGTTGTCGAGACTTTCCTGCCGATCATTCACCTCGTGTTCTCCAATCTTAAGACCTGGTTGCGCGGCACCCATCACGGTGTCAGCCCACAGCACCTATCAGCCTATCTCAACGAATTCACCTTCCGCTTCAATCGCCGCTTCTACCCTTTCAACTCTTTCCGATCCCTACTGGGCATCGCCGGCGACGTCACCGCGCCAACCTATGCCGAGCTTTACGCCGCCAAATCTAGACCCACTACATTTAGTGGGCGTCTGTGACAACCGGATAAGCACGGATCGTTCATATTCCGACTTCCTGTTCAACACCCCAAATAGGCTTCGCGCACGCGCGGGTCTGCCAGGATGGCACCTGCCACGCCTTCGATTTCTATCTTTCCGGTCTCCAGCACATAGGCGCGATCGGCTAGCGCCAACGCCGCATTGGCGTTCTGCTCCACCAACAGCATCGTCATGCCAGTGCGTTTGAGTTCGTGCAGTGTCGCGAAGATGTGGGCTACGATCAGCGGCGCCAGGCCCATGCTGGGCTCATCGAGCAGTAGCAACTTGGGACGCGACATCATCGCCCTGCCAATTGAGAGCATTTGTTGCTGACCGCCCGAAAGTCCGCCAGCGTCAAGATGACGTCTTTCCTTGAGCGCTGGAAAGGCATCGAACACCCAATCGAGCCGCGCCGCAACCGCCGCACCCTTGGCTTTGCAGGACCAGGCGCCCAGGCGCAGATTGTCCTCGACCGATAGCGGGCCGAAAATTTGCCGGCCCTCTGGAACCTGCGCCATACCCAGACCAACTCGGCGATGAGCGGGCACATTGGCAAGAGACTGGCCGTCGAAAGACATGTTGCCCGCGTAAATTGCCTGCACGCCGGATAAGGCTCGCATCAGTGTGGTCTTGCCGGCGCCATTGGCGCCAATAACCACCACGACCTCGCCTTGCCCGACTTCTAGTGAGATGCCATGCAGCACCTCGATTCGCCCGTAGCGCGAGCGGACATCACGCACCGACAACACTGACTACTCCTGCTTGGGTGTCCACGGTGCCGAGATAGGCTTCCACGACCTTGGCATCGCAACTGACTTCGGCCGCCGTGCCTTCACTCAGCTTGCGCCCATAGTTGAGAACCACTATGTGGTCAGATATCTTCATGATCAGCCGGATGTTGTGTTCCACCAATACGACCGTGATGCCACTTCGCGCTATGTCCTGGATGATCTCGTCGAGCTCGGCCGTCTCGCGCGGGTTGCAGCCGGCCGCCGGCTCGTCGAGCATCAACACCAAGGGTTCGATCGCCAGGGCGCGCGCAATCTCGAGTCTTTTGAGGGCGCCATAGGCCATTGACGCGGCCAGTCGATCGGCATGCGCCGCCAGACCAACACGATCCAACAGCCTGAGTGCCTGCTCGCGGGTGGCGGCGTTTTGACGTCCAACCGACCGTAAGCCACACAGATGTGCGAGCAGGTTGCGACCTTCGTGCACATGCCGACCCACCATCACGTTCTCGATTACGCTCATCTGGAAAAAAATCTGCAGATTTTGGAAAGTGCGCGACAAGCCCCGTCGCGCCAGGATATGGGGCGGTTGTCCTGCGACTTCCTGCCCTGCCAGCAACACTTGCCCAGCGTTGGCGCGGTAAATTCCCGATACGACGTTGAACAATGTGGTCTTGCCGGCACCGTTGGGGCCGATGACCGAGAGGACCTGTCCCTTACGGGCATGAAATGACACTCCGTCCAGCGCGCGCACGCCGCCGAACTCGATTACCAGATCACGCACCTCCAGAACCGCAGTCAGAGGCCCGCTCATTGGTATTTCCGGAAACGCGCATGCAAGGTCGGCACAATACCTGAGCGCAGGAAAATCATGCAGACGATTAGGATCAAGCCTATAAAGGCATGCTCGTAGTCATGCACCACCGTCAGGAATTGCGGCAGTACCAATAGCAAGGCCGCACCCACGACCGCCCCCAACAATGACCCCATGCCTCCCAAAACCACCATGGTCAGGAGTTGCAACGAGACGAGAAAGTCGCCGATTCCTGGTGTCACATGTCCATTCATCAGCGCCATCATGGCGCCTGCCGCAGTTGCATACAACGCGGACAAAACGAATGCGATGAGCTTGTAACCGGCCACGTCCACCCCCGTGATGGCCGCGGCAACTTCGCTGCCGTGGATGGCCTGCAGCGCCCGCCCGGTGGGACTGCGTTCCAGGTTGCGCGCCATCCACGCGCCAACCAGCAATACGCCTGCACCGACCCAGTACCAGGTTTGCGCTCCACGCACCTCCCAACCGAACAGATTCAGGCGTTTGACCGACATGCCGTCCGGGCCGCCCGTCCAACGCACCTCGTTGGAAAACAGCATGAAGACCAGAATCCCGAAGCCCAAAGTTGCGGCCGCGAGGTAGTGCCCCTTAAGACGCAATAGCGGCTTGCCGATCAACAATGCCAGGAAGCCGCCCAGCAGGACACCCACTAGCAGGCTGAGCCACACGGGTATGCCAAGAAGAACTGGCCCCACCGCAACAGAATAGGCGCCTAAGCCGACAAAACCACCGTGCCCCAGGCTCACCACGCCAGTATGACCCATGAGGATGTTGAGGCCTACTACTGCCAGCGAAAAAATCCACACCAGGGCTATCACGCGATAGTGGAAATCGGACGTCAGCAAAAAGGGCAGAAACAGCATTACGCCGGCAAGCGCCAACACGCCGCCATTAGCGTGCAGGCTCAGACGCAAACTTTCAAACACGCTCATGACCGCTTTTTCCAACCAGCCCGTTCGGGAACACGAATAGCACCAATATGATGATGACAAAGGCGGTAGCATCCTTGTATTGCGAAGACAGGTAGCCCGCACTCATTGCTTCGCTCAAACCAACCAGCACCCCGCCCAGAATCGCGCCGAGCGGGCTGCCCATGCCACCAAGGATGGCCGCCGCGAATCCCTTGAGAGCGAGCATGGTGCCCATGTCATAGCTGACCAGCGTGATCGGCGAAATGAGGATGCCCGAGAACGCACCAATGGCCGCGGACAGCGAAAAGCTGAAACGGGTCATGACATCGACGTCGATTCCGACCATCTGGGCCGCCATGCGGTTGTTGGCGCTCGCCACCACAGCATGACCAAGCAAGGTCTTTTGCAGAAGCAGCCACAGGCAAAGGTAGATAGCCAACGTGCTTGCAATGACCAACATGCTCTGCGGCAGTATGACAGCGCCCGCAACGCGTACTGGCTCATCTCCCAGCAATGGCGGCAGGTCGCGCGGACCAGTGCCGAAGGCGATTTTCGTCAACCCGCGGATCAGAATCGACGCACCGACAGTGATGATGATCAGCGCGTAGACCGGCGCGCCACGAGCAGGCCGTATGGCAAAGTCGTAGAGAGCCACACTGATTAGCGACGTCGCGACTACAGCGAACAGTGCCGCCACCGAGTACGGCATTCCGAGCGCCATGCCGTAGACGGTGAGCATTCCGCCCAACATCACAAACTCTCCCTGGGCAAAGTTCACGACACCACTGGCATTGAAGACCATCGTGAAACCGAGGGCAACGACGCTGTAAATCGCGCCAACCGTCATCCCGGCCAAAATGAACTGAAGGAACTCTGACATGTCGCTCTCTCGGTCGGATCACTGGGCCAGTTTCCAGCCTCCGTCGCGAATGTCTACCATGTAAAACGAGCTCTCGTCGATGCCCAAGTGGTTGTCCTTGGACATATTGAATACACCTGTTACACCTGCGAAGCCACGAGTGACTTCGAGCGCGTCACGGATAGCTTTCGGATCGGCCGAATTGGCCTTCCTGATGGCATTGACGATCAGCATCAGGGCATCGTACGAGTAGCCTCCGAATGTGGATGCCTCTGCACCAGTAATGGCACGCATGGTCTTGGCATATTCAAGTGCTCCAGCTTTCAGCGGGTCACTATCAGGCAATTTGTCCACGATCACCAACAGCGGCGACGTAACGCGGACGCCCTCGGAAGCTTTACCTGACAATTTAATGTATGTCTGCGAGGCAGCGCCATGTGCTTGGTACATCGGCGTCTTGATGCTTAGCTGTCCGTAGTTGCGTGTTACCACTGCCAGCGCCTGTCCAAAACCACCGATCAGCAGCGCGTCGACACCCGGCAAATTCTTGATCTTAGTGAGTTGTGGCGTCATGTCGCTGTCGTTGGGATTGAAGCTCTCGTCCGCCGAGATCTCCAACCCCACGGACTTGAAAATTACCAGGCATTCGCTACGTAGCGTCTTGCCTGCGCCGTCGGTCCCGTTCAGTAGCGCCACTCGCTTGAAGTTACGGGCTTTCATATCGACCGCAATCTTTCGGCACACCATACGGTCAGTATGTGGGGTCTTGAATACATAAGCGCGCACCGGATCGACGATTTCCACTCCAGCAGCGAGTGAAATCATGGGAATCTTCGCGTCTTCGAAGACCGGCGCGATCGCCAAAGTGACGCCAGTGGTACTGGGCCCGATGACGGCCACGACCTTGTCCGAATCGACCAGCCTCGAAGCAAACGTGCGAGCCACATTCGCGTCTGTCGCGTCGTCATACAAAACCAATTCGAGCGGCCGGCCCAGCAAGCCCCCCGCGTCATTGATCTTCTTGACGTAGTGGCGCAACGTTACGTCCTGCGGCTCGCCCAGGAACGAAGCGGGACCGGACTTGGAGACGATAGCGCCGATCTTGATCGGGTCAGCCGCCGTGGCCACTCCTGAACTAAGGGTCAGGGCAACTGCCGTGGCCAAGGCAAATATTCCAATGTGCTTCATTGTCTTGTCTCCAAACTTGTAGGACTGCCGGACCTGACAGTCAACTTGACTATAACACTATTAATACAAAATCTAGTCTATTTGCATTTCCAATGTGTTAAATAAAAATCTGCGAGAAGCTACTGCAGACCCACTCAGGTGGCACGAAAGACCGGTTTGCGCCGAGCCTGAAAAGCCGACACACCTTCGCGGTAGTCGTTGGTCCGCGCCAGATCCCCCTGTAGCGATGCCTCCGCTTCCAGTACCTGAGCCAGACTCATATTGCGGACCGCACGACACAGGGCTTTCTGACGTCGCAACGCCGTGGCAGGGCCGTCGGAACAGACGCGCGCGAAGTTTCGAGACTGTGTCTCCAACTCCACATCCGGGCAGCAATGATCCGCCAGGCCCATGGCTGCCGCTGCACGCCCATCCACCGCTTCGGCGCTATATACCATCTGCAACACCCGGCCCAGCGGCAGCCGCTGCAACAGCAGGAAATGTCCGCCGCTATCGAGCGCTGCCCCCAGGTGCGCGAAGGGAATGGCGAAGTGGGCCGACTCCGACGCGAATACCACATCGCATGCCAGCGCCAGGCCGAGTCCGAAGCCCATTGCCGCGCCATTGACAGCGGCAATCGTCGGTTTGGGACAGTCGTAGATATTGGCAATGACGGGATTCATCTGTTCTACCAGAATCGCACGCGCGTCTTCGTTCGCTTGCGAGCCAGCAAGATCCCGACCCGCGCAAAATGCACGTCCAGCCGCCGTTATCATCATGCAGCGCACCGCTTCGCTTTGCGTCGCCTGTTCCACAGCGGCACCGATCTCAGCAGTCATTTCCGGCGTTACCGCATTGAGCTTGGACGGCCTGTCAAGCCTGATTTCCAGTACGCCGTCATAAATGTTCAAGAGAATTAGGCTGCTCATGCTGTCTCCAAATTGGACGGAAGTTCAACGATGTAGTACAGTATTCATTCTAATTGCAATACAGGTGTTTTAAATAAATGCATAAACAATTGGCAAAAAGCAATATAGTCAGGACGGTGGCCATGCAGTCAGGCGCACTAGCCAACGAGGCAGGTAGGCGCAAGGCACTGGAACGTTTTGGCTATGCCAGCCTGGAACAGCAGATCTCTGAGCAGCAACTTGAGCGCGAATGGTCGCAGCTGCTACCTGACTTTCTGGCTGACGTTGGTGGCCTGCAATCGCCGGCATGGCGAGCACTAACCGCCTCCCAGCGCTTGCTGGCGATGGAACACGTGCTGCAAAGACGTGCGCTGGACGGCATGATGAATGCCTGCGATGCGGCGCACCAAAACATCGCCGCCGGAGGCATGAAGCCGGAGCTGCTGGAAGCCTATGCGATCGTGCGTGACCAGTTCGAAGAGGCAGTGGACGCCTTCACTTTGCACCGGGACCGGATCGCACTCGCCATGAACCACCTATCTTGAAACCTTGCTCGCTATTTCGCGTTGAAAGATAGTATTGGGCGTCTG
>Ga0105046_10007856_pt1 | contig 16764 bp, 10 predicted proteins | sample MAT03_FD_78385 | JGI IMG/M metagenome (GOLD analysis project Ga0105046, IMG submission 78385) | Freshwater microbial communities from Lake Fryxell liftoff mats and glacier meltwater in Antarctica - MAT-03 (megahit assembly) | ecosystem: Environmental > Aquatic > Freshwater > Ice > Liftoff...
CTTGTCGCCCGTTACAGCAATCTTGCCAATGGATTGAGCCACGACATTTAGGAAAAACATCGCGTCGGTTGTAATGGACTTAATGTTACCCGGAATAATCCATGGACCACCAAATCCACCCATTACTCCACCGACCTTAATATCGCCCACCGAAGGTGCCGTGATGGATCCGAACAAATCGCGGCCGGTCGTCAATTTGGTCAGCGGACCCGTTAGTGTGATATTGGAGAAAATGTCAAAGAAGGAGATCGATTTGATGGCACCTCCACTAAAGCCGCCATTCAACAAGCCTCCCTTGGCAGTAAATGAGCCGAGATCTCCGCCGATACTCACTGTACCAATATTCAGCAGATCATCGGACGCGTTAGCCTTCGTCTTCACGTCGATTTTGCTAGCGAGGGTCGTGTTCTTGCCTAATACCACCAACTGGCCGAACTGATTTGCGAACGTCGTCAGCGTTCCTGGGCCTGTCAGCTTGATCGTGTAGGCGGTGCCATCGAACTCCACACCCGTAGCCATTCCATTGGGGGAAGCGGCGACTTGCTGGATGTCGACTCCGCCACCGGTATCGGGCCCGTATGCCGTCACTTTGATTGCATCCGCACCTAGTAAAAATGGAGTGTTGAGTGGAATGAAATCAAACTCGCCGGAAACATCACCCACGGTATCGACGATGGTAAATGTATTTCCGTTCGGCAGCGCACCGGTTCCGGAAGTATTAAAAAGGTTAGCACCGCCCGTGAGGTCTAAGTCGCCCGTTACGTTGATCTTGTCCGGCACGGCACCGAGGTCGAGGTCGTAGTTTCCACCGAAGAAAAACAGATTCCCGGTGATGTTCATGGTCCCCGTGGTGCCACTGCCGCCGGGTGAAAGTGTACCATCAAAATACACCGATACTTCCGCGGTTATCGGCCGGTCCGTAAAAAGTCTCGTCTGAAAATCTTCGAAATTTCCATCGCCCACATTCACGTTCGTCGCCGTGATGGAGGTGCCTACGCCTGTGAATGTTACGTCCCCACCTGCGATTGTGAGATTGCCAAGCGGAAATAAAGCACCGACTGAAGAATTGAGTGTCACATTTTCACCGTAAAGTGACAAATCCTCGGACACTGCCGAATCGATAGCGCCGGTGATGGTGACATTGCCATCGGCGGCTCGAAGTTCCGTGAAGGCACCGGGTGTGAGTGCGGCGTTGATTGCGATGTTACCCGAATCGGAGAGCATCGTAAAGAAGCTATTGTTCTGGAAGAAACTAGCAGTGATCGTGATATCGCCCGAAGCCATGGAATTCGTGGAGGACGATTCCAACTGGAACAAGTTCGTTCCCGCATTCACAGTGACTGTTGCCGCGAAATTAATTTGAGAGTCAATCGCGAACGAGATGAGCCCATCGGCAGCCGGGGAAGTCGAGTCCAAAGTCAAATCGACATTACTGTCGAAATTGAGAATTGCAGTACTGGCGGAGATCGCTCCACTTGTCGCGTCGGCGGAGGTCACAATTCGCAGGCTACGAAGGTTGGCGCCTAAATAATCCAGCTCGTCGTCCAAACTATCCGTGGTCCAATCGATGTCGCCGGGTTCCCCGCCACCCACACCTGTGGTGATGATGACATTTCCAATTGCTAGGGCGGACTCGATATCAGCCACATCGAGCGTGGCTCCCGTGCCCGTGGCCGTGAAGGTTGTTGTTCCAGCCGCTAATACTTCGCTAACGTTTGCCGTGATCGTGTCGCCATCGATGGCGAGGTCGTAAGCAGGCACGGCCCGATCTTCCAGACTCTCGATGAACAGTCGGCGGGACGGACGAACGGTTCGAGATTTCGAGCGAAAACGCATAAAAAACTCCAATGTGAGAGGGTTCGAACACAATGAGATTGCGAGTTTTGTTCACGAGCGTAATTCTTGAACGAGTCAATCGAGAAGCGCGAAACCAGGCTCGTGGATCCCAGATCAACGAGCCGGTTTGTCACACCTAGACCACGTCGAGATAGAAGAAATCCCCGGCGAGGGCTCCCGCCTGCGCGGTCAAGTCTGTGTTCAATGCGATCGCACCGCTTGCCGTCTTGGTACGAATGCTGCCACCTGCCGTTCGCGACTTGAAGCCCATGGCAACGCCGCCATTGTCAGTATTCAGACCACTCAACCGGACGGTGCCAATCGTGTCGGCCACGACTTGACTACCCGAAAAAGCGAAGTTGAACGGATTCGACGTATCGCCGATGGTCTTCGCCGTTGTCGTGAATTTGCCGAGGGAGAAGGTCGCCGCGGGGAGGCCGAACGTTCCGCCGGTATCAAATGCCACGCCCGGTGTGTAATCCAAGTAGAGGTTGCTGTTCACAAAGCGCCCGACCGTGACACTACTCACATTTCCTTCCTGAATATCAAATGTCGAGTTAAACACGGAGCCCGCGGCGGTCAGTGTTTTCAATCCAAAAGATTTCGGCGTTCCGTCATTCCCAGTGAGAGTAAAGCTCGAGAAACTAATATCGCCGGAAAGGCCAAGCTTTTTGTCTCCCTTGACTGCAATCGATCCAATTGAACTCGCGGTGACATTGAGCCCGTTGATTTGTGCAGCCGTGATTGAGGAAATGCCGTTGGTGATGTTCCAGTCACCTGCCCCATATAGGCCCAGACCGACTTTGATTTTCCCGACTGCGGAGGCCGTGATGGTTGGAATGGCATTGAATTTTGTGGTGAAAGATGAAATCACGCCGGGCGTGTTGAGCGAGCCAAAGAACTGAAAGAACGACAAGGACTTGAGAGCCCCAGTTGTTCCAGACGTTGCGCTTGCATTCAGCCCTGCGAACGCATTGGCACCCGGAGCGTTGAAGGCCCCCAAATCACCACGAATGACAATCGGACCTAAACTGACGAGTGCATCGGATGCGTTGGCTTTCGTCGTCAAAGTAATCTTCGACTTGAGCGTCGTGTTCACGGCCAAAATATTCAGTTGCCCAAATGCATCTTTAAAGGCAGTCAATTCGCCGCCTCCCGTCAATTTAAGTGTGTAGGCGGTGCCGTCGGCGTCGGAAGTCGTCAAAACTCCACCCGCTATTACGGCAACCTTGGCGATGGTCACATCCGTCGCGGCTGGGCCGTAGTTCGTGACCTGGATGGCGTCCAAGCCGAACAGAAGACCGGTGTTGAGTGGCGCGTTATCAAATGCACCCGTCAAGGAGCCAGTGAAATCGATGATCTGGAAGTCTCCGGCCCCCGGAAGAAGAGCCGTGCCGGCTGAGTTGATGAGAAGGCCACCATTGATGATCAGATCGCCCGTCACATTGATGATGTCCCGTGACGCGAGTAGATCGAGATCATAATCTCCGAAATCAAAAGTCAGGTTACCGGTGATGTTCATCGCACCGGCCACCCCGCTGCCGGCCGGGGAGATGTTGCCTTCGGAATTTACGAACACATTGCCCGTTATAACTCCCGAACTCGAAAGAGTAGCTTCGAAATTGTCGAAGACATTGTCACCCACATTCACCGTCGTTGCCGCAATGGTGCTCAGGAGGGTGGAATCTCCACCGGCAAACGTCAGGCTGTTGAGCGGAAAGCCGGAACCGGCAGCCAGCTTCAGTTCCACCGTGTTGCCGTACAGAGATAGATCGTTTGCCCCGTCAACCGTACCTGTTAGAGACAGTGCGCCATTTTCTGCCCGAATTGTTGTCGCGCTCGCCACGGACAAATCCAGTTTTGCGTTCACCGTTATGTTTCCCGACGTGCTTCTCAGGATGGAATCCGCGTTTGACGGTTGAAACGCGAATGCGGAAATGTCAATATCCCCAGACACTGTCATTGGGTTTGACGGCGAACTGTTGTAAATGATTTGACCGGAGCTACCTCCCGCCATCAAAGTGACGCTGGCGGCATTATTGATGATCGAGTTATTCTGAATAGCGATATCGCTATTACTGCCTTGCGCGATCACGACGATGGCCAGATCGAGATTGTCGACAAAATTCATATGCACATTGCTGAGGAAAACGTTGGCCGAGGCATCGGAGTTCGCGTCCGTTAGGAACGTCAGGCTTCGTGTCGCCACCCCCGAGTAATCGAGATCATCCGCTGGACTATTCGAGAGCCAATTGATCGAGCCGACCTCGAAATTGAAGATATCGACCCCCCCCGAAGTCACGACCACGTTTTCTCCCGCATTCAAGGCCGTCTCGACGTCGTCCAAGTCAAGAATTGCGGAGCCCGCGTTTGGCTTGAAAGTTCGTACTCCATCCATCAGCGTACTGGTGACGTTCTGCGTCAAGCCATCGCCATCGATGGTCAGGTTGAACGCAGGTACGGTCCGCTCTTCGAGCGATTGCAAAGAGAGTTTCGGGCGAGCACGCAGAGGGAAGCGCGCGAGATTGCGGCGCATGAAGGAACTCCGGGAGTGAAGCAAGCAAATGGAAGGGGGTTGCGAGTTCTAGCAAGTATACGATAAACGGGGAACAGGCCGATTGCAAGGATATTCCCGCAGCATAGTTTTCAGCTCCGCAAGATAGCCATCACTGGCCGGATGGTTTCCCCATCTCCCCCAAGGTCAAGCCGAGCAATCCAAAGCGCGGCGATCATTTGCGTAGCCGAATCCGAAGCAGGCGTTTCGTAACGGCCGGTAACGACTGCTTGCCTGGAAGCAGGGCATTCGTGTAACCTCATGGTTTGTCCCGAACTAAATCCTCGTGACTTTGAGTAGGCCATGCGTGTTCTCTACCCGATTGCCGTTCTGTTGCTGATGGCTCTACCTGGAGTCGCGGCCGAGAAGCCTGCCGTTCAAGAGTTGCTTGAGGACGACGCCGAGACGTTGATTCCCTCACTCAAAGGGGGCGGTATTAGCGGCTCGGAAGATGTTCGTGCCGTTCCCGAGAAGCACGATGTCTTTTCCGGAAAGTCCGCACTTCGCGTGTCTCCCGCTCAACGTTTCGAGATGGACATCCCGGGCTGGTCGTATCCGATCGTCGAAAAACCAAAAGCGGGCGAGTATCGCTATCTTCGCTTTGCTTGGAAAAAACTCGACGCGGGCCCGCTGATGCTGCAACTGGGTTCCCGCGATCCTGCAAGCTGGGAACGCCGTTACCACGCGGGCGGAAGTCCGCCTTGGGCTGCCATCGAGGTAGCGGCCAAGGCTCCCGGCGAATGGGCGGTTTTCACACGCGATCTTTTCAAGGACTTTGGAGCATTCACCATCTCAGGAATCGCCTTTACTCCGTTGCACGGCGGCGATGGTCTCTTCGATCACATCCTTCTCGGTCGAACGATCGAAGATCTCGACCAAGCCACCTCGGCGACGTTGAGCAAGTCAACCGCTCGCCCCTTGACCGACGCTCGACTCAAGCAGGCGTGGGAAGCACTCGGGAATCCGGATGACGCGGTTGCCGAGGCGGCTCGCTGGTCGCTGATTGCCGGGCGGAAGGAGGCAATGCCGTTCTTGCTCAAGAACGTGACGATTCAAGATCGAAAGGCCCCTCCACCCGTGGACGAGGCCAAGGTGAAGCCGTTAATTGCTGCCTTCGATTCCTACCGATTTGTCACGCGAGAGGCGGCAGTCGAAGAACTCTTTCGGTTGGGGGAGGGTGCCATCGTCCATGTTCGCAAGGCTGCCCAGTCATCCGATGGCGAGACTGCAATTCGATTGAATGCCGTTCTCGATCGATGGACAACCCGTAGCGGTCTCGATGAAGTTCGCTTTCGTCGGTGTGTCAAAGTGCTGCGATCGATTGACACACCTGAATCAAAAAAGCTGCTCCATAAGATTGAAGCATGGCTACCGTGAGAAACGCACTCCCGCTCCTGCTGTTCATCTTGGTCGCTGGCTGCTCGAACAAGACTTCTACTCCCTCGACAACGGCTGCGCTGGCGGCCACGCGTCCATTTCTGGAAATTCAACCGCGTGCCGTGGACATGCTGCGCCGGATTGCGCAGTCGCAAAAACTTGGATACGACTGGTACGTCCGGCTCCAAGTCGTCTGGAAGCCGACCGCGAAGATCGAAGTTCAAATCGACAAGAAGCAACCGGGGCGAGGGGATTTCACGATCGAGGCCGATGGCCTGAAGTGTGTAATGGCCGCAGAGCAGAAGCCCTACTTGAAAGGGGCCTATGTGGAAGTGGTGCAGACCAATGACACCGTGTATTTCGACGTGACGTTCCCGAACCAGGATGATCGCGACCGTGCAACTGCAAGCGAATGGCTGAAGACGGAGGAGGCGAAACGAGACGAGAGAACCACAATGGAGCAGAACGCACCGACTGGGAAGTAACCGGCTCAAGTTCCAAAAATGCTATTGATCCACGAAGGTCACGAAAGAACACCAAGAAAAAATGCGACGAGGTTATTCTCGCCTTCTCCGTGTCCCTTCGTGTCCTTCGTGGATTATTTGCTTTCCCGTCATCATCGCTTCGTCAAGTAAGTCTTGATCACCTCGTCCACTCGGGCCATGTCGGTATCGGTTGCTCCACCGCGCCACAGGATTGTGCCCTGGCGATCGAGCAGCACCAATGTTGGCACCCATTGCACGTTAAAGAGCTTCTGAATCTCGCCCACGCGGCCTTCGCGTTCCAGGTAGACACGGTAATTGAGTTCCTTGCGGCGAGCCATCTCGTCCACATCGCGAGCGCGGGAATTGAACCCAGCTTGCGCCTCACAGGCAACAGCAACTATCTCCAGGCCCGATGCTCCGTAGTCCCCTTGCAGCTTCTTCATCGCGGGAACAGCTCGTTGACATGGCACACATGTAGTGCTCCAGAATTCCATCAAGATCAGACGGCCCGAAGCGTAACGAAATTCCCAGTCGGAACCCATGACATCGCTGACCGTGAAGTTCGGCACACGTTTGGCCGCAGCCTGCGGTCCCGGAACCTCTTCGTCAATTTTGCGCGAAGGGCCCTCCGGCACAGCTGGTGGGGGCGGACGAATCGCCGCTGTCGGCGGTAAGTGTGGGTTACCAGCAATGTTTTCTTTTCGCAGCGATGGCGGCGGCTCGATATTCGGGATCGGTGGAGCTTCGCCCGATGCACGTTCGAATGGCCCCATACCCGGAGGTGGAGGCAACGGCGGCGTGATGGACGAAACCTTGTTCTCGTCGAGTTCGAGCCGAATGTTTCCCGACGGCGGTTTGATCTGTGCTTCGCCAGCAATCTTGCGGCCATCCACCTCGCGAACCACTGACAGGATATATGTCTTCCCAGGCGTGAGTCCGCCCATCAAAAAATAGCCTTCTCCGTCAGTCTCGAAGCCTAAACCACGACCCGATACAGATGCCACTTCTTCTGCGGCCCTTACCTGGACGTAGGTGACACCCTTCAGCGGTCGGCCCTCGCGGGCATCGACGATCACGCCAGCGATGATCCCTTCGCGATCGGTGCGAGCCAGATCCGTCGGAGCCGGTCGGGATTTACCGCGACTGCCCGAATCAGTGGTGTCTTGCCACCACGGACGGTCCGGCTCTCGACGATCGGTTAGTGGGCGGTCATCCCGATTGCGATCGCGATCGCGATTGCGGCTAGCCAAGGACGTGCAGCCCGTGGCCAAGGCACATGCTGCGACGATGATAGCTGCCAACAAACGCATGAGGACTCGCAAAGGGAATCTTCCGTGAATATCGGTTCGTTCGGTGCCCGAGCGTCGGGAATTCCGCCTGGCACGAACCGCACAACGCAGTCAGCCCGGGGGGTCCATCGGTTTCCCAAAAACTCGCCCAACCGAAAATTCATTGAAGTTCGTTGTAAGTTTTGCCGCAGGCCCTGCCCGCGTCAAACGAATGCATGGAACGCGTGGTACATTCCACCCATCTGGCCCCGTTTTTTTTGGCTCATTCGCCCGAACGCCTTAATCCCGTGAAACCGCCTGTTTCAGCCTTTTCGCCACGACCGGCGATCTCGACGTGCCCTACGCAACCGAACGACCTTGCCCAGGCCGGACAACCGGGTTATAGCGGCGTCGTGTTGACGCCCTACTGTAAACGGTCTATCGTGGCAGTTGCAGACCTTGCGTGAGATGGACATGCCGAAAAGATCGTTCCGCTGGTTATTGTTCTCCCTGGCCGTCCTCGGCTTCGCCGCCGACCAGGCCAGCAAATTCCGCGTGTTCAACGCGCTGTACGAGGAAGGACAACTCTCCGCTCAACGCGATTGGGTTCCGGGTTGGTTCCGGCTCTTCGTGCAGTACGATCCAACCGCACCTACCACCGACTGCCCAGTGGTTAAAGCGAACGGGCCGATGCAGCCGCAGGTCAATCACGGAGCGCTCTTCAGTCTGGGTGGTGAATACAAGACGGACGCTAATCGTTTCTTCACGGCCGTGAGTCTGCTTGCGGCAATCGGCATTTCCATTTGGGGACTGCGGAAGAAGACCGGCCACGACGTCTGGCTGTGCATTGCACTTGGCCTGATTCTCGGCGGCACCGCGGGTAACCTGTTCGACCGCATCTTCTTCGGCGGCGTCCGTGATTTCTTGCACTTCTACTACATCAAGTGGCCAGTGTTCAACGTGGCCGACTGTTGCCTGGTGATCGGTGCCGGCATGTTGCTCCTCCAGGCATTCCTGGTGAAACCGAAGACGGATGAAACTTTAGCGGCAAACGTTTCAGTTCCACCGGCCACCTGATTCAATCCACCCCACTGCCGATCACGGTGAAGGCAAAGCCCAGGTTTTCCTTCCAGCGAACTCCAATCGCGACGCGCTTTCCTTTAACCAGTGCGATCGGTTCCACGGCTGGTTTCGGATATGGAAAGAGCAACATCACCACAGGATGTGTGCCTCCCGTGGCCTTGCCGCTCTTCTGAATGATGCTCTTCAGCGGTAGCACATCGAGATTGGGATCTTCCACGGCCGGCACGAGAATCACAAAGTCACGCTGCGGGGCGGTCCCTTCGTGATCCTTGGAAATGGGCTGAAGCACATAGCGGAGCGTGTATATTCCTGCCGGTGCTTCCTGAGTTTTGAAGTCGCTCCAGGACCGATGAAGTTGAATCGCTCCGATCAATGTCCCCGGCACGACCTTGCCGTCTTTGGTCGGAATGTCTTTTCGCAGCCAAATCAAGCACAACGCACCGGCCTTTTCCGTCACGTGTACTGCATCGGGCGAACAGGCTTCGCGAATCGCCGTCGCCAGATCCTTGGGCAATTCGAGCGTCTCAAGCTTGACCGCAAGCTTCGCGGGCTCGGCGGTCAGCACCATCGCGGCGAGAATTAGCGAGTACACAATCTACTCCTTCTTCTTCGGCGACAACTCGCTAAATTTCTCGCGTGCGCGGCGCAGAGTATAGTTGAAAAAACCTGCCACTAGCCGTGGCCCATGGAGAAGTTATAATCAAGAACTCACGTCCGCGTAGCTCAACTGGATAGAGCATCGGCCTCCGGCGCCGAAGGTTACAGGTTCGACTCCTGTCGCGGATACTTCCACTTCGTTTCGTTTCATTGCGTTTCACACACTCACTTTTCGTTGCAGGCGTGCGTAGTGCAATGAAATGAAACGAATTGGCGAGTTTACGCACGAATGAGTCGAAAGCCTGACGAGCAATCCGTTTACCGCATTGTGGCACCGCGGTATGAAATACGCGTTTCTCATAATCGGCCATCGAAACAGCGTTTGAGCGGTGAGGCGAGAATGCTGCGGGGCAAGGAGATGCGTAGGCCCCTACCGACCTTTAATTCTCTACAGCAATCCTGCTAGACTGATCCTTCACCTGCCAGAGAATCCACCATGGTGAAGTTTTTGCACGCTGCCGATTTGCATCTAGGATTGCGGATTACACGCTTCGATGAAGCGACTTGTAACCGAATTGGCGAGGCGCGATTCGCTGCTCTCCAACAGCTTCGAGAAAAAGCGACCGAGCATCGCGTCGATTTCATCCTAATTGCCGGCGATCTCTTCGATGACCACAGCGTGTCGCGAACCGATGCCTCACGGGCGTTCGCGATTTTGGAAGGCTCGAAGGGCTCTTGCCCCGTCTTCATTATTCCGGGGAATCATGATCCGCTGGTTCCTGGTGGCGTCTGGGAGCGCGATCCTTGGCTTCGAGAACAGCCTCATCTGCGCGTTAATTTCCTCCGTCAGCCCGAGCCCCTTCGTGTCCCGGATTTGGCGGTGGAGATTTTCCCCTGCCCATTACGCCAGAGGCGGGCGATGGAAGATCCGACCGAGTGGATTGAGAAGCATCCGCGCAAGAAAGACGATCCCACAATTCGAATCGGACTTGCTCACGGCAGTCTGAAGGTGATGCCGCTGCCCGAAGACGATCATCTCATTCGTCCAGACGCCGCGGAACACTACGGATTGGATTACCTGGCGCTTGGACATTGGCACAAGAACTCGCGCTGGAAGTCTCGCGACGGAGTCGAGCGAACGTTTTATAGCGGCACTCACGAGCCGATGCGATTTTCGGGTACTGGTGCGGACGCCTCCACAGGTTGGGCGTCTTTTTCCACCGATGGAGACGCCGAACGGTTCCACGATGATGGACACGGCACAGCCCTGTTGGTCACGATTGATGCGCCGGGCTCTCCACCGATGATCGAACCGATTGAGATCGGGCGTCTACGTTGGTCGTCGGAACATCGCGATCTGACAACCGAATCCCTTTCGGACCTGATCAAGGATTACTCGACCCGCGAGAATCCCGAACGAACCCTCCTTCGTCTACAGCTCTCTGGCGTTGTCGAGCCTCGACGATATGCTCGACTGGATGAACTCAAGCAAATCGTGCTGAATCGCTACCATGCCGGGTCGAGCCTCAACGCCGATAGCGTACTAATCGAACCAAACATCGAGCAACTCAGTGAGGTCGTTGGCGAAGGCGTTCTGAAACGTGTGTTGGATCGGCTGAAGGAAGACTCGATGTCGAGCGATGCCTCGGGGAAGAGGGTCTCGGATCATGCACTCAAGCTGCTCTACCGCATCGCTTGGGAGGAGCAGCCCAAATGATTCTCGAAGGCTTCGAAATCGAAAACTGGTCCTGCATCAGGAAGGTGAGCGTGACCGGCCTGCCACCCACGGGAGTGATCGTTTTGCACGGTCCCAACCGTCGCGGTAAAAGCAGCATCGTGCAAGCGCTGCGCGCCGGTCTCATGGATTACTCCTCGTCTACGAAGGCGTTGACATCTTGGTATCCGCGAGGAACGAGCGAAAAACCCGTGGTCTCCGTCACATTCCGAGCGGGCGGGACAAGCTACCGGATCAAGAAACACTTTGGCAGCAGCAAGAGCGAACTGGCGAGTCGGACCACCGCTGATGCCTGGAAAACTGAGACGACCTCGGCTACCGATGCTCACGACCGAACGTGCAGCTTGGTTGGTGGAAATGACTCGGGCAAAGGCCTGCATCAAATGCTCTGGCTGACTCAAGCGGAGTTTCGACTTCCAGAGGCCAAGAAATTCGACGCCAACGTGCAGGCACAGCTTCGGGGAATTCTTGGTATTCTCCAGACGCCTCTAGATGATCGCTTTCTCGAGCGTGTCAAGAAACGTTGGAACACCTGGTACTCGGGCCAGCGAAAACCAGGCAAACAACAGGACATAAAGAGTGGTTGCAAACTCGCGGAACACATAGCCAAGCTCGAAACCGAGAACAAGGAACGCCAGGAAGCCGAAAACAAGTTCAAGGAAATCGAGGACTTCCTCCAAAAAACGATCGATCTGGAGTTATCTAAGCGAGACTTAGATCGGCAGTTGACCGACCAGACAAAGGCCCTGGTTGTCGTCCGCGAGGAGCATGGACGAAGCCATGCTCGAATCGAATCACGCCGACATGCGGAGAGCAACTTCAAGACCGCGGAGAAGGAACTCCAGGCAGCCGAAGATGAGCAGAAACTCCGTTCCGACGCCGCGAGCCGATTGGTGGATCACGAAAAAGCAATCGAGCCAGCACAAAAGAAATTGGATGGGTTCCAACAGAAGGCCCAAGGCTTGGCAAGCCGTCAGGTGATCGAGCGTGAAAGGCTCAAAACATTGCGAGAAGAGAAGCGTAGTCTGCGAAAACGGTCGGATCGAATCGCAGACGCACTTCAGGCCTTGCAGGATCGAGAATCCCTCAACCTAGCCGAAGGGCAACTTCGTGATGTCCAAGCCATTGCAACGGAAATCACCGCTCTTGAGCAATATCTGCTCGACAATCCCGTGCCCGACAAGAAAAGCCTCGACGCACTCGGGGCAAATCGGCAACAACTGGCGCAACTACAGGCGGAACAGAAGGCAGCTTCGATTGAATTGTCACTTGTCCCCGAACCAGGTGCGGCATCAACGCGATTGTCTATTGACGGTGGTTCGCAACAAGAAATCAGCTCCATTGCCTCACATCAAATCCGTCGAAAAGCCGAGTTGCATATTGAGGGTTGGGGTCGAATTGGAATTGATCGGGGAGCGAGCAAAGTCGACCTCGATCAGATCGACGATGACCTAAAACTGTGCAAGAATGAATTCGCCGATGCCATGGCCCCGTTCGGAATTTCCGCGATTGATCCGGGTGCAATGGACCAGATCATCCAGCGAAATGCCGCACGGGGACTCAAAGCCGAGGAACTCGACAAGAAGAAGAAGCAGTTCAAAGCACTTGCCTCAAAGGGACTCGCCCCATTTCAATCGAAAGTTGTCGAACTGCAAACGAGGCTAAAGGATGTCGCAACCGAAGAAATGTCGGGTGATGATCCGCTCCCGTCGGAACGTTGCGAGTTACAATCGCTGGCGGCAACGGTGAAAAAGCAGTTCGACGCCAAGGAGCATGAAATTGAGTTGGCTGAAGCAAGCGACAAAGTCACGCAGACAGATCTTGCCGCGGTCCGACAGGATGAGTCGGTCGCGAAGGCCGATCTGGCAGGTTGCAACGCAAAAGCAGAAGTAAGCAGAGATGAGCTTGGACGACTGCAAACTGAGAGCCAGATCGTAACGCGAGTGGAAGAAGCAACGGCTGCCCTCGCAACGGCCCAAACGAGTCTGAAGGATACGGAGCTCACCAACGAGGAGCTCACGATCGTCGAGCGGTTGCATGCAGAGGAGGAAGCTGTTGTCGCGATCGAAAGACAAATTGTTGATGTGGCCGAAAAATACAACCGGATCAAAGGCAGGCTCGAAGGCAGCGAGGGGTCGCATGCCCAGCGTTCCGCAATCGCTGCTCGAGTGGAGGAACTCGAACGCAGCATCGCACGAGATTTGCTGGAAAAGGATGCTGTCGATCGACTCTATGCCTTGTTTGAGGAATGTCGAGAGAAACAGCTTGGGTCAGTAATGACGCCGATTCACGACCGAGTGATGAATTGGCTGCGAGTTTTGGATATCGGCGATTACAAGGAAATGCGATTCAACGATGCTTTTCTACCAGACAAGTTGATGACTCGCGACGGCACTGGCGAGTTCTCCATTTCCGAGGAATCGACCGGAGCCCAAGAACAGATCGGTATGCTCGTTCGCCTTGGCTTGGGAAGCGTTCTGACGTCAGCGAATGATCCAGCGGTAGCTATCTTGGACGATCCACTGACGCATTGCGACATCGGGCGACTCAATCGCATGCGCGTCATTCTTCGCCGGATTGCGGAAGGAGATAGTACCCTCACTCCCCCGGCTGGACCGATGCAAATTGTAATTCTTACCTGTCACCCAGAATGGTTCCGGGATGATAAGGCGACAGTGATTGACCTTGAGGACGCGGCGATAATGAGCCGCTATTCAACTTGATCGCGAAAATTAGCCTCGGAGGAATTGCGGGTAAATAACATCTCGAATTCACCGACTTGACCTTGGCAATTGGATTCGGCTTGGGTCCGACTGCATGCTTGTGTTTTCAGTCCAAAGGACTGCGAACTCTCAGCCCAGAGCGACGCTCTGGGTTCGCGAGGATCGAACGCTCTTTCAGTCTGAAGGACTGAGGGCTTTGCCCAGAAACTAGAAGCCCTGCTGATAAATCGTCGAGGATGCTTCGTGGAGCTTGCGTTTCTTGCTTAACCTGCGAAAATGAACATCGGATCAGGACGGGTGCGTGGAAGGAACAAAGCTGCTCAGCGTTGAGAGGAGAACGACGTGGATTTCACTGAAACGGAACTGATCGCTCTGCTTGCCGACACGAGCAAGGCCATCAACGGAGACATCTCGTGGTCGGAAGACGAGGACCACTCGCCTGCGATCGAGTTCCGGGTGGAGATCACCTCCCAAGCTGGCTATCCGCTGTTCGTCCGGGGCAGCTTCAACCCTTTGGCCCGGACGCTAACCTTTGCCATCATCCACGCCAGCAGTCGCAGAATCTACGCACTCGATTTGGGCAAGGACCACTACAACCCGACTTGTAACAACGTCGGGGAGAAGCACAAGCATCAATGGACAGATCGATTTCGAGACAAGGAAGCATACGTACCCGATGACATCACACAACCGGCAACTAATCCGGTTGAAGTTTGGAAAGAGTTCTGTGTCGAGGCGAAGATCACGCATCACGGAGCGATGAACGCACCGCCTGCACAACAACCGAGTTTGTTCTCATGAAACCACCATGCACACTCCTTCAGGAGCAGATGGGCGAACTGTTTCGCTGTGCGGAAGTCGGTAACTACATCCGCATTCGCACGCCCTTCATGTATCCTGACGGAGATTACATCGACATCTTCTGGGAACCGGGGAATGACCAGCAGGCCATCACCCTCAGCGACTTGGGTGAGACCGTTCGCTGGTTGAAAATGCAGACGATCTCACCACGACGTTCCCCAAAGCAGAACCAGATGATTCAGGACATTTGCCTGACCCATGGTGTCGAGTTCTTCCGTGGTATGTTGCAGGCCCGCTACCGCCCCGGCGACAATTTGGCGATGGCAGTCACTCGGGTCTCGCAAGCTGCGCTCCGAACGGCGGACATCTGGTTTACCTTTCGTACTCGTGCCGTGGAATCAGTGACGGACGAGGTTGCCGAGTACCTCACCGACATCCACATCCCCTACGAGCGGAATGTGACGCCCGCTGGCCGCTCAGGAAAGAGTTGGCCGACCAATTTCCATACTCGCACCCCGAAGCGGAGTTCACTGGTCCACGTCCTGAGCACGGGCAGTCGAGGAGCTACCCGTCGAATCACAGATCACGTTGTTGCAGCGTGGCACGACTTGAGCCAACTCAAAGTCGGCCCCGAGGCTCTTCACTTCGTGTCGTTGTTCGACGATACCTCCGATGTTTGGTCTGCCGAGGACTTCAGACAACTGGAAGATCTTTCCGAGATCGCCCGGTGGTCGGAACCCGATGAATTTGCTCAGATCTTGAAAGCAGTTTAAAGGCAGAATTTGGGGAGATATTGAGTTTGCCCACGAATCTGCCCATATACCCAAGTTTCGGGGCAAAGCTAGGTCTGAGACGTGCGGCGTTTACTCTGTCCCGATGCTCAGAGTTCCGCGAACCGTACTGACACGAAATCGAATTTGAGAAGCAAGTTGCACTTGGGATTGAGGGAGCCGCTCTCAGCCCTTCAGGCTAGATTTGATCGAGCCAGCGGGTACCCAGAGCGTTGCTCTGGGCTGAGAGCCCGCAGTCCGTTGGACTGAAGACCAGATTACGAATTAGGCCTCTGGCGCATCCAATTTTCTAAGGCAGGCGACAGTGAATTCGGGATGTTATTTCGCCGGGCTTCCTTAATCTTCAAACCAACTCCCGGATCGGCTCGCCTCGGCAGATTGGGAATGGGCGGCCTGTTTCGTCGTTGATCTCTGTGCGGTGGTTGATGCCCAGGAAATGGAAGATTGTGGCCAGCAGATCGTGGGGATCGAGCGGGCGGTCTTTTGGGCGTTCGCCCGTGCTGGTGGTTGAGCCGATCACTTGACCCATCGGCATGTTGCCGCCGGAAATCAGGATCGACATGGCGCTTGGCCAGTGGTCGCGGCCGATGATGCCGTTCTGCTTTTCCAGTCGCGGCGTGCGGCCGAACTCGCCGGTCACGATGAGCAACACTTTCTGATCGAGCCCGCGTTCGTACAGGTCGTTGATGAGTGTCGAGACCACATGATCGTAACGAGGCATTCGGGCCAGCATGGCCCCTTGCATGTCCCAGTTCACGGCGTGATCGTCCCAGTCGTGTGCCTTCGTCCCCGGCCCGCTACCTCGGGCGCAGACGGTCACGAAGCTCACGCCTGCTTCGACCAGGCGGCGAGCGATGAGCACTTCTTGCCCATAGCCGTCGCCGAACTTGTCGCGAGTTTTCGGATCTTCTTGGGATAGATCGAACGCCTTGCGAACCTCGCCCGTGGCCATCATTTCCAATGCCTGCCGGCCAAAACTGTCCATCGTGTCCATTGAGCCGGTCACGTCGAGCGAGTGCCGCATGGTATCGAAGTCGCGCTTCAGGGACAGGCGATCGTTCAGCCGGCGGCCATCGACGATCGGCACGGCATCGCGAATACCGCCGTTCACGATCGGCACTCGGTGAACGGAAGGCCAATATCCTTCGGAAATCCCGGCCGCGTAATCGGGGCCGTTGACCACGACGCCATTCACCGCCAGCGCCGTTGGCATGCCTGGCTTGGTCGCGGGTCGCAGGCGATTGATGATGGCCCCGACTTGGGGGTAGTGTGATTCGTAGCCTGTGCCGGATTTGAGTTTGCCGTATCCGCTCAAGAATCGCCGATGGCCGGCAAAATGATCCGCCTCGTCGTGCGTGACCGAACGAATCAGCGAGAAGCGGTCGGCAATCTTCGCGTGCTTGGGCAGATGTTCGCACACCTCGATGCCCGGCACGTTGGTCTTGATCGGTTTGAACGGCCCGCGAATATCGTCCGAAGCCCCCGGCTTCATGTCGTAGGTTTCAAGATGGCTC
>Ga0105046_10007857_pt1 | contig 16764 bp, 19 predicted proteins | sample MAT03_FD_78385 | JGI IMG/M metagenome (GOLD analysis project Ga0105046, IMG submission 78385) | Freshwater microbial communities from Lake Fryxell liftoff mats and glacier meltwater in Antarctica - MAT-03 (megahit assembly) | ecosystem: Environmental > Aquatic > Freshwater > Ice > Liftoff...
CAAGACCGTGGCGGATCGAATGGAAGGTTCGAATGTCCGGGTTGCTGCGCAGAATTGTGCAGTTCAGAACGAATTCGGTGCGCATACGGGAGAGATCTCTCCGTCAATGCTGAAGGATGCGGGCTGTTCTCATGTGATCATTGGGCATTCGGAGCGCCGTCAACTTTACGGAGAAACTGACGCGTCGGTTAATTTGAAGACAAAAGCGACACTCGCGGCAGGGTTGACCGCTATCGTCTGCATAGGTGAAATGCTCGATGACAGGGAAGCGGGAAATGCCGAAAACATCGTAAAAGGACAACTGAATGCCGGTCTGGACGGTTTGACAGTTACGGATATGGAACGTATAGTCATTGCTTACGAGCCTGTCTGGGCAATTGGTACGGGTAAAACCGCCACGCCCGAGCAGGCTCAAGACATGCATAGTCACATCCGCCAAACGGTTGCCGGATCGCACGGCGAAGCGGTTGCAGAGGCAGTTAGAATCCTTTATGGCGGCTCGGTAAAGCCGGACAACGTTGTGACACTAATGTCGCAGCCTGACGTTGACGGTGCGTTGGTCGGCGGTGCAAGCCTCGATGCCGAAAGTTTTGCAAACATTGTGAATTTTGAAAGGCAATAGGTTTTTCTATTGTCGAGTTAATATTCACCATTCACTACTACGATGGTTTATTTTTTATACGGAATCTTTTTTCTCTCGTGTCTGACCCTGATCGCGGCTGTCCTGTTGCAACCCGGCAAAACGGACGCTGGAGCTCTGTTTACAAGTAATGTCTCAAGCTCGGCTCTTGCTCCGCGCGGAACTGCGACGATCTTGTCGAAGGTAACGATCGCGGCAGCGACGTTGTTTATGTTATCGGCACTGTTCCTTTCGATGCCGGCACTTACCGGCAACGTTTCGGTTTTGACGAGCAACCCGGACACTCCGGTCGAGGGAACAACGAACACAAATACAGCGGACGCCAATGCCAATGCGGCCGTACCTGCCGATGCGAACGCGAACGGTGCAGCCCCATCACAGTAAATGCGGTTCCGGCACCTGCGGCAAATGCCCCGGTTGCTAACGCTCCGGCGAATAAGTAGTTCGCCCTGTTGGTTTGAAAACTTGCTCAGGTGGCGTAATTGGTAGCCGCGCACGTTTGAGGGGCGTGTGGAGTAATCCGTGCGGGTTCGAGTCCCGCCCTGAGCACCATTTTATTAAAAAAGCAGATCCATTCCGGATCTGCTTTTTTTGTTATTCGACGATCATTGTTCCGGTTCCTTCGTCGGTGAAAACCTCAGCAAGGATTGCGTTTCGGCGGGTTCCGCTGACGATGTGGGCTGAATTTACCCCGCGGTCGAGAAGAGCGATAAGACTTTCGAGTTTTGGTATCATTCCGCCCGTCGCCTGACCTGACTCAATCATTTTGCGTGCATCGGAGGTTGTTATCTCCGAAAGCTTTGTGTTTTCATCGCTTTCGTCGAGGTAGATTCCGTTTATGTCACTCAGTAGGATCAATTTTTCTGCCTTGAGGCTGGCGGCAAGTTCGGAGGCGATAGTGTCTGCGTTGATGTTAAAGATTTTGCCATCGTCATCGGCACCGAGAGAAGAGATCACGGGCAGATAGCCGCTGTCGAGCAGCGTGTTTATCAGCGAAGCGTCGATCTCGACGACGTCCCCCACGTGGCCGAAATCGATCGTTTCTGTGTCTCCGGTTTTCTTATTGACGACATCTCTCGGCGGACGCCGGACTGCCTTTACAACTCCGCCGTCGATACCCGAAAGCCCAACAGCCTGGATACCTCGGCGACGGAATTGAGCGAGTATCTCCGTGTTAATCTTCCCCCGAAAGATCATCTTAGCCAGTTCCAATGTGTCATCGTCGGTCACCCGGCGACCCTCGATCACGGTCTGAACGACACCGAGTTTTCGTGCGAGTTCTGTCAATTGTTTGCCGCCGCCGTGGATGACACAGACGCGTATTCCCACCTGATGGAGCAGGGCAAGTTCCTCGGCGAGCGACGCGAGATTGTCTTTGTCCTCGGTCACTTTACCCGAAAACTTAACGACGAACGTCTTGCCTTGAAACTTTTGGATATAGGGAAGGGATTCTCTCAATAAGTCGAGATTTTCTATGTCCATAAAGTGTGTGTTATCTCCCTCCCGTTGAGGGCAACGCTCCTATTATCATGCTGGTTACTAAAAAGCTTTCTACGTCTGTGATAGCTCCGTAAGGATTGCTTTCTGGATATGCAAACGATTTTCGGCTTCGTCGATGACGACTGAACGTGGTGAATCAATGACGCCGTCAGTCACGATGACATTTCTTCGAACCGGCAGGCAGTGCATAAAAATAGCATCATTTGAACGAGCCATTTTTTCTTCATCGACGATCCAGTCTTGCCTCAAATTTGCCCTGAATCTTATATCGTTTTCGAGATTCCCATAAAATTGCTTTCCGCCCCAACTTTTGGCGTAAACGACCTCGATATCGTCATAGGCTGAGCGAGGTTCGTTTGAGAATTTAACACTTCCTCCGTTTGCTGCCGCTTGTTGCTCAATTAGATCGACGAGATGTTCGTCGAGTTCGTATCCTACCGGATGGGCGATCTTCAGATCGTGACCGAATTGGGCTGAGGCGAGGGCGAAACTGTTCGGTACGGCCATCGGCAGGGGTTTTAGGTGCCACGCCCACGCTAACAAGATCTTTTTCTTCGTCGTTCCCAACTTTTCCCTGATCGTCATCATATCAGCCAGTGACTGACACGGATGATGCATTGCCGACTCCAGATTAATGATGGGAACGGTTGCGTACTGCGCAAAGGCGTTCAGTATCGGGTCGGTACGTTCGGTCTCCCAGTCGTTGAGTTTTGCGAACGTACGAACGCCAATAGCCGATACATATCGCTCCAGAACGCGGACGAATTCCGCCAAATGCTCGGTCTTATCTCCGTCCATGATAACGCCGTCACGATGCTCGAGTGTCCATGATGTGCCGCCAGGTTCCAGAATGACGGCGTTTCCACCAAGCTCGTAAACACCGACCTGCATCGACGCACGCGTTCGCAATGAAGGATTAAAAAAGACGAGTGCAACTGATTTACCATCGAGTGGCTTATCTCTAACTTGTCCACTTTTAATTTTGAGGGCGGACTCTATCAACGCCGTCAGGTGCGCAGTTGAAAAGTCAGATGTCTTTAGATAATTCATCGATTTGAAAGCACCTCCACCAAAAGATTAATCTCATCCACATTCGTGGAAAGTGGCGGTAAAAGTCTCAGAACATAAGGGTTGCTGGATGTACCCGTTATAATCTGAAATCCAAGGAGCTTCTTGTGGATTGGTGAACAAGGTTCGGCGAACTCTATTCCCAATAGACAGCCCTTCCCGCGGACTGCGACCACTTCCGGCACGCCGGACAGGGAATCACGTAGATGATGCTCGACAGTTTTCGCATTCGCAACCATGTTGTCCGCCTCAATCGCTTCAACGGTAGCTAAGACAGCGGCCATCGCTATCATTCCGCCGCCAAATGTTGTCCCGAGATCGTTAAGCTTAATGCTCTCGGAAATGCAATTATTCACGAGGCACGCTCCAACCGGAATGCCGCTCCCAAGGGATTTTGCTAATGTCACGATGTCGGGTACAACTGCATCGGCAAGCTCGCTGCCGGCAAAAAACCAATTTCCAGTACGTCCGAGACCCGTCTGTACTTCATCGAAAATAAGTACGATACCGAGTTCGTCGCACAAGGTCCGAAGTCCGCGAAAGAATTCAGGATCTGCTTCGGCGACACCGGCCATCGACTGGATCGGTTCGAGCATTATTGCTGCGGTCTCACGATCGGCGACGGATTTCACGCTCCCAATTTCACCAAATACCGCTGAAACATGTCCCGGAACATTCGGTCTGCCGATGTCTCGATATTTTCCAAGAAAAGTTGCGGAAATTGAGTCAGCCGTTCGCCCGTGAAAGCCGCCAGTGAACGTTATTATCTTTTCACGCCCCGTTGCCATTCGCGCCATTCGCATTGCATTTTCGTTCGCCTCTGTTCCCGAATTGCAGAAAAAGGCCTTCGTTAGCGATTCTGGTGCAACTGATACTAGTTTCTCGGCAGCTTTCGCTCGAATACCAGAATAGACGAGGTTAGAGTAAAACAGGACTTTTTCAGCCTGATCTTGTATTGACTTTACGACATGCGGATGCGAATGACCTGTCGCGCAAACAGCGTGGCCGCCGTAAAGATCGAGATATTTCTCACCTTCACTTGTCCAAACCCAAGAACCCGATCCGCGTTCAATAGAGATGCCCATCTTCGCGTAGGTTTCTACTTGAAAGTCGTCTTCTATTCGTTTTATTTCTGAGAAATTCATCATGTTTACGGGTTGCTTCCAGTGAAGATAAGACCGCTTTTCTCATCGAGTCCAAACATCAAGTTCATATTTTGGACAGCCTGACCGGCCGCGCCTTTAACCAGATTATCGATCGCTGAAAAAACAACGACCTGCTTGCCTTGTGAATGTACCGAAATGTCGCAAAAATTTGTGTTCTTGACCCAGTTGATATCGGGGGAGCTTTCAACGATTCGAACGAAAAATGCGTCCTGATAGAAATGAGAATACAAGTTCCTAAGATCTTCATTCGTCAGGTTCGTCGTTGTTTCGAGATAACACGAAGCAAATATGCCGCGAGCAACCGGCAAACTGTGTGTCATGAACACCAATTCGTTCGAAAAACCTCCGACGGATCGTAAATGCTGTTCTATCTCCGGAACGTGCTGGTGAGTGAACGGCTTGTATGCGTAAAATGAATTCATTCGCTGGGGATGATGGGTATTTGCCGCCGTTTTTGCACCGGACCCGCTCGACCCGGTCTTTGCATCGACAATAATTTTACCGGTCAGCAATCCACTAGAGACCATCGGAGCTAACGCCAGCAAAGTCGCGGTCGCAAAACAGCCTGGATTGGCGATATACTTCGCAGCCGATATTGCAGCTCGATTCGTCTCGGTCAGGCCATAAACGAAATCCTTCTGGAGTTCAGCGGCGGTATGATCGAGTTTGTAAAATTCCTTGAACACATCTGCATCCTCGATCCGGAAATCACCCGAGAGATCTATTGCTTTCACATTGCCCGGTAGATCCGGAATAAGGTTCAATGCCTGACCATGAGGTAATGCGAAAAATACAACGTCAAGATATTCCAAAGTGGACAGATCTTCCGGAGTTTTCGAAAACATCAATTCCGTCAGACCGTTCAGGTTTTTATGGACCTCACCAACCGCTTTCCCGGCGTGTTCATTAGCTGTTACAAGACAGATCTCGATATTCGGATGAAACAGGATGATGCGAAGCAACTCACTACCGCCATAACCAGAGCCTCCGAATATTGCTGCTTTTAATTTATTCATACCATTGTCACCAAGCTCTTTTCATTTGAGATCGAATTCAGCAGGCGTCCGGTCGGCAGTTCCAAATTGCTATACGTAAGGCTTTCCGAAAGCGCCCTGACGGCGACCACGTCGGCAACCTTCGGCGAATCATTACTATCGATCACGTTAATATTCTGACCGAGTTTCAGTCCGGACACGGACGACCCCATCTTTTCGATCTCGACAGTTTTCATTTCTCACTCCTCCTTAGGCAAACATCTCGTCGATATTCTTCATGACCGATTTCTGCTCTTCGCCGTTCTTTACCGCTATAAAAATCGTGTCGTCACCAGCGATCGTGCCAACGATCTCAGGAAACGCCGCGGCGTCGATCCGAACGGTAATAGCGGAGGCCAATCCCGATGAACATTTACCAACTATCAGATTGTCGCCCGCTTTATAGAAGTTGACGGTTCCAAACTCGGAAACAAAGGGTCGTCGAGATCGAAGTGAATATCTGCCGTTGACCTTTACGACGCCGAGTTCGTCCAAATCACGTGAAACGCTTGCCTGTGTCACCGAGAATCCGTCAGCGGCAAGCTTGGACGCAATTTCGAATTGACTCGAAACCTCACCGATCTCCACCAATTTTAGCACCGCATTTTGTCTGTCCTTTTTCTGCATATTCATAGGTTATATACGGCTAAACCGTATAATATACATTAAAATATGAATAGTACCCTAAACTATGCAGGTAATCAATTACGATGGGAAGATAATGGCGGTTAGAAAAGTGCTAGCTTTATTCTCAGGTATTTCTTTGGATTTGCGCGGAAATCATTTAAGAGCTTAGTACCTTCGCCCGTAAATGTGGCGACGTTGTTGGCGGTTTGATTGACGCTGTTGTAGAGCGTCTCGTCGTTGAGTAACTTTCCGATCGTGCCTTTACCAGCTTGAGCGTCGGTCAAGATAGATTCGACGCGTGCAGTCGTGGAGTTAAATCGGGTGATAGCCTCGCGAGCTTCGTCGTAGAGTCTATCGTCTTTCAAAAGCTTACCTACAGAACCTTTGCCATTCTTTAAGTCGGAACTTATGACCTTGATATCATCTGCGATGAGTCCGATCTTTTCGGCGGATTTTTGAAGGTCGGCGATGGCGGCACGTGTTTCTGTATATAAAGCATCGTCGTTGACAAATTTCCCAGCCGAACCCTTGCCTGCCTTGATGTTTGTCGATATCGCCTCTAATTGGGCAACGGTCTTGTTTAAATTGTTGTAAAGCGTCGGGTCATTCAAAAGCTTGCCCGCACTGCCTTGTCCATTATTTATTTTATCGATCGTAGTCTGCAAACGAGTCATCGTTGCCCGCGTTTCGTTAACAGCACCATCGAGACTTGTGTAAAGCTGTTCGTCATTGACGATCTTTCCAAGCGTTCCTTGGCCGGAGTTTGCTTTATTGAGAATCTCGTTTGCGGGAACGGCAAGTTCATTGATCCGCTTCAGAAGGTCGTTACCCGTCGCAGTGAGCTGGTTTACCGAGATCGAAGGACTCGTTTTTAAGACGGAGTCCTGCGAGACGGGTAAGCCTTTTGAGGTTCCCGGTAATATGTTTATGATCTTATCGTTCCCAAGGACCGACGTGCCAATTAATTGTGCCAGTGAATCGGTCCGAATGATCTCAGATACTGGCTGGTTTTCGACCTGTCCGGCGATGGAAAGCGTAGCCTCGATGCGTTCGCCTTCGGGTGATTCTTCAGTTAGAAATTTAACGTCCTCGACCTTACCGATCGAAACCCCGGCTAGTTGAACCTCAGCATTCTTTCGTAACCCATCTGCGGTATTGAAACGAACCTTGAGCCTCATCTTCTTTTCAAATGGGTTGAAATCTCCGCTGGAGTTTAGGATGAGGAATCCAAAAACAAGCAGTGCCACGAGCGTGAAAATGCCGACTCGGAGTTCGCTGAGGCCTAGTTTTGTAGTGCTTTTTGGCATTTAATTCTATATCCCGCGAATAAACTTGTGAATGTATGGATCGTCAACCTTTCGCAGCTGCTCGTCTTTCCCGCTAAAGATAATACTACCCTGACGCAACATCATCACCTCAGTATTTATAAGGCATAGCGACTGGCCTTCTTCAACAAAATGCACCCGACCTTTTCCGTCAACGATAGCATATTCCGACGAAATATATTCGAGATTATTCATCTCGTGAGTAACAAAAATTGACGAAACGTCCTCGAGATCGCGAAGCTTTATAGCCAATTCGCAGATCGTGCGAGCAGTCGGCGGGTCGAGCCCGGCGGTTGGTTCATCGAAGAGTACGATGCTCGGATTTCCAACGAGAGCCCTCGCAATGCCAACGCGCCGCCGCATTCCTCCGGAGAGTTCCGATGGCATTTTATCGATCGCGTCGTCAAGGTCAACGAAGTGTAGCATTCGCCTCACTTCGTGCTCGATCTCATCCGGATCGACGTTTTCCTCTGTCAGACGATATGCCACGTTTTCAAAGACCGAAAGGGAATCGAAAAGGGCTCCTTCCTGAAACACCATGCCGATCTTTTTACGAACGCGCATTAATTCCTGATCGTCTAAACCGGATATTTCTTCGCCGTCAACAAAAATTTCACCGCCGTCTGGCTTCAAAAGACCGAGGACGAGATTGATGATCGTCGACTTTCCGCTGCCGGAACCTCCGAGAACGAGTTTTGTTTCGCCTCGACGCAGTTTGAAGCTAACCTTGTCGAGTATTATTTGGTCATCGAATGCCAGATCGACGTCGCGAAACTCGATCGCGGGGATCAGACGCCCGGCGAAGCGATCGACCATCTTGGATTCGATCTCGTCAATCTCTTCAATAATTTTTTTGTCGCCGAGTGACATCAAGGTTAAAAGATAGTTCCGCTAAAAAAGTTCTGGAGGATCTTCGACAGAAAAAAATCCGCGATGATGATGCACACGGATGATTGGACGACCGCACTTGTCACCGAACGGCCAACGCCGACGGTTCCGCCGGTCGTGGTGAGGCCTTTGTGGCATGAGACAAGTCCGATTATAAGTCCGAAAACTAGCGGTTTGGAGATGCCGGCGAGCAGATCGGTGATCGAAAGTCCGACCTGTGCCGACGTGATGTAAACGGTCAGGTCCAGGTTGTATTTTTTCTTAGTAATACGGCCGCCACCGAGAATGCCGCACATATTCGCCGCCACGGTCAGCAGAGGTAGCGACACTACCAAAGCAATTATTCGCGGGGTCACCAACTTTCTTGCCGGGGACGTCCCGAGTGCCCGCATAGCGTCGATCTGTTGCGAAACTACCATTGAACCTAGTTCCGCCGAAATCGCCGAGCCAACTCGCCCTGCGACCATTAACGCCGACAAAACCGGGCCTAGTTCGCGAACGAGTGCCGTTGCGACGCTCTGTCCGGCACTGCTTTGGGCTCCGTAGGATGCAAGCGTTGGATAACCTTGCAAAATCAGCACGCCGCCGGTGAAAAAGCCCGTCAAAATCACGATCCAGATCGACCCGACACCGATGGAATCGAGCTGCGTGATTATCTCACCAAAATAGCGCGGCTTTTTACGCAATCCTTTGACTGAGCGCCACAAAAGTAGAGTTATTCCCTGGAGTTCGAAAAGAAATTTCGTAACTGGATTCATCAAAAAGCAGACGGCAAAGTTTGTATCTGCTCAAGAATATAACGAACCCACGACAACATCAAACAATAGGAATACCGTTCGCAGCATGAGAACGGCAAAATGTCACAAAATTGGTTTCGTTTAACGTTGTCGCCTTTGTTTGAGAAACTGTCGGATCGGCTGATTATTTGCCGGGGTGCTAAGAGGAACATCGGTGGGGCGTCGATTCATATTCTGACGGCGGTCGATAAGTTCCTGGCGGATACGGCCGCGTTCGAACCTTTGGCGCAGTTCGCGGAATCGGACGAGTTGTTCGGGCGTCAGAAGCTTTCGGATCGCAAGCTCGCCGCTATTACGAATGCGCTGGACATCGCCCTGAGATGACTGTACTTCGCGAAGCCTTTCCTCGATTGCCGATTCGTCAATCACGTCGGCGTAAATCGCTTCATCGAGCAAACGGTTAGCTTCGCGAAGACGGAGTTGGGCGGACTGCATCAGCGGCTTGCGTTTGGCGTTCAGGCGGCGGATCTCCTGCTTTTGTTCGCGGGCAAGTCCAAGCTGTGCGAGCATGTCGAACTTCGCGTCTGCCGGATTACTGGCGAGCGCCTGCTGCGCTTCGGCCGGTTTGGGATCGTTCTGGGCAAATGAGAAAGTTACACCGGCAAGCGTGACAGTTGCGAGAATCAGTGCCCTTGTGATTGATCGTGTCTTCATAAAATTCGTTTTTAAAGCTTTGTGTCGTCTTCGTCGAATAAATCTGCAAGCCGCAGTGAACGGTCGTCATCGACGGTGTCGGCGGTCAACGCAGGGGCATTTCGCCTGAGTAGAACCGGTATCCTTTGTGCGACACCATCGGCGAGACGAGGGGTGTTAAATGTTTGGGCACGAACAGCTTTCGGCCCCTTAATCTTAGCTGCCATCTTTACTGCCTGAACGCCGCGGACATTCTTAGCCGGAACATCGACTAAATCATTTTCTTCAGTCTCTGCAACTGTTGCGGGAACGTTTGGCGCGATTGTCGAAGAGGTGATATTAATTTCTTCCTTCTTCACCTCAACGACCGCGATATTCTGATTACCCGTCCCGCTGTAATTCATCACCGCGAAGCCAATGCCGATGAAAACCGTTAGAATTCCCACTACTGCGATTCCGGTCTGCCAGTTGAACGCGAGCAATCCGCGAAATCCGGCCAAGAATCCGGTCGACTCGAGCGCTTCTAACTGTTTCGCCGGATATGGAATTGTGATCGCCGGAGTTTCGAGTGGAGCAAACTCTTCCTTTTGCCATTCGAAGACCGAGAAACGCGAGAATGAAAGCTCTGCGAACTCATCGGTGCACGGCGTGCAATCGAGCAAATGCGTCTCGAAACGGGTGCGGTTCGCCGCGGCGAGTTCGTCGTAAAGGTACGAGACGATCTCCGCTTCGAATTCGCAAGTAATAATATTAACGTCGCTTTTCATAACTAAACCACCTCAACGGGCGTTCTTTCCAATTTCATCTTCAGCTGTTTGAGTGCCGTGTAAAGCCGGCTTTTCACCGTGCTGAGCGGCAATTCGAGCGTTTCCGAGATTTCCTGAAAAGTCATTTCCTCAAATTCTTTCATCACGATCACCTGCCGCAGGTCGCCGGGCAAAGCTCCGACTGCTTGCCTTACAATATTGAGCCGCTCGCCTTTCTCAGCGATGTTCTTGGGCGAAAACGACGCTGAAGCGACAAATACGCGGGCCTCAGCCTCGTCCTCCTCGCCCAGATAATCTTCCGCCCGTGATTTCTGCTTGCGCTTTGTCGTCAAACATTGGTTGACGGCGATGCGGTGGAGCCACGAAGAAACCCTGGCTTCGCCTCGGAAGCTTTTGAGGTTACGATAAGCGGCGATAAAAGCTTCCTGACAGGCGTCGCGGGCGTCGTCCTCGCGTCCAAGCATACCGAAGCACAGAGCAAAGATCTTCCGCTCCCAGCGCCTCACGATCTCCCCAAACGCCTCCGGATCCTCCGAAACCGCCATCAAGACCAGTTCTTCATCCGTCAAATTAATAAACATCACGAAAAAACCGATTCAATCCAACACTGCCAGATAATTATAGCCGAGCCGCCTAATTCCGACGCTCACCATCTAAGACGACAGAAACTAGCAGAAAGTCTTCTTTTCCATGCTCAACAATGAAATGTAGTGAATGAAACTTTTAACTGTAGATTTAGAAAGTGATTTGTATAAGTGGCACTAACATTAATTTTCTCATTAAATAAAGCACAAATAAATTTGAATTGTGTTCATAGTTAAAGGCTGTCCTCACGTTCTTTTGCTCCCGCCAAGGACCACCATGGTAAGTAGGGGTAAGCGTGATGTTCGTGATGATAACCAAAGAAATAACAGGAAAAAAATGCTATGAAATGATTCGATTGCTGGCTGCGAGCTTTAAACCTATCAGTAGATTCATGTTCACCACGGTGCGGCAAGTAGGTCCCAAAATAAAACAATTGAAGCGTACTGAGAATGGCTGGAACTGCCCAAAACAAGAGCAGATTCTCCATCGGGAGTACTAACTTCAAGAGATTATAGGTACCGGCCATTAACAATATTTGCCAAATGGTCACGTACTCAAAAGCAAATTTTAAATACCAACGAACGAAGTTACCATCGTAATAGTCAGGGTCATCTTTAGACACTACTTGGGCATGATGAAGATGATGTTTGCGAGAAAGTTTTTCGTAATTGTTATACGCGAAAATAGTCGCACAAAAAAAACCGATCCAATAGTTAAGCCGCTCATTTCCAGGCGCCACTACTCCGTGAATCGCATCGTGAGCAGTGATGAATATGCCCGTGTAAAGGTGCATTTGGACAAGCACAAACAAATATACGAGCGGGTCGTTCCACTCGATCTTGTACTGCAGAAGGTATGTCAGTGATATTGCCCAAAGGGAAATAATAGCCAGGGCAAAAAATAATCCTTTGTTCTTGTGAAAAGTCATTTGCGAGAAATCTACGAAAGGTTTCGTTTTGAACGAAGCCACTCGTATTTCAAATCATATCAAAACACAAAGATAAATAACTCAGCCTTTATTACGGCGGTTCAACGACTCGAAAGAGCAGTGCGTATCGTACAGCCTGTGAGTCTTTTATCGGAGCCCGTCGATCATTACGCAGAGAACTTCGGGCTTTTGATTCGGTCGATGAAATCGGACAGGATGATGGACGCGGCTTCGCTGTCGACTTGCTGACGTGATTCTTTCAGGCCGACGCCCTGCGACCAGAGCCGCGACTTGGCCTCGTACGAGGTCACGCGTTCGTCTTGGAGGTAGACTGGAACATCAAGCGACAGCGCGAATCGGCGGGCCATTGATCTAGCCTCAGCGGACATCGGGCTTTCTCCGCCTTCGGATGTGAGCGGCAAACCAATTACCAGTGCCTTCGCATCCAAATCGGCAAGGATGCTCTTGACCGCCAACAATAACTTTTTCCAGCTAGTTCGCGTTATATACTCAAGCGCACGCGTCGTAATGCGGAGTTCGTCACAGGTCGCGACGCCGACCCGTTTTGTTCCCGGATCAAGAGCAACCAGCCGGCCTTCCGGCGGAACCGTCGAAACATCTGTAAGTTCTGTCTGATTAGTTATTTCTATTTGTTGCACGTTTAATTTCTATCGCCGATAATTGCTTTGCAGTTCCTTATACGAGGTATTATATGTCATTTCGCGGAAAACTTGGGGTGATGATGTTGTCCGCCGTGATCGCCGTCTACGCGGTCATCGGCGGTCTGCCGTTCGTCGGCTACGTTTTGAATGTGAATGCCCAGACGACGGTCAACGACGCCGGAGCTCAGCTTCGCATCGTCGAATCTGTTTTGCAGCACATTCAGAACGATTACGTTGACGTTCCAGACATGGAAAAGGTTCGCGTCGGCTCGCTTCGCGGACTGGCAAACGGACTCGATCCGTATTCGTCGTTCCTGACCGCCGCCCAGGTCAAGGAATATCAGGCCTCGAAAGGCGTCAGAAAAACCAGTATCGGAGCCGAGTTTTCGCAGGTCTCCGGTTTTCTTTACGTTATCTCCGTCGTCAAGGGCGGTCCAGCCGAAAAAGCCGGCCTGAAGTCAGGCGACGTGATCGAATACATCGACTCTAAGGCTTCGCGTGACGTTTCGCTTTATGACGCAACAAGTTTGGTCGCCGGCACCGCCGGAACAAGCGTTGCCCTCCGTATTTTACGTTCCGGCGAAAAACCGCAGACGATCAAGGTCACACGCGGAACTTACACCGTACCGAAAGCTGAGTCCCGCGTTGAGGCCGGCAAGATCGGAGTCGTTAAGGTCTATAGCCTCGAAGACGGTGAGGCGGCGGACATCAAGGGCCAGGTCGCCAGCCTGCAAAAACAAGGCGTGACCAAGATCGTTCTCGACCTGCGGGGAGTCGCTGGCGGTAACCTTGAAGAAGCCGCGAATGTAGCAAACCTTTTCATAAAAGACGGCGATCTTGCCAAAATCATCGGCCGCGAAAACAAACCGCTCAAATCATTCACCGCTGATCCCGCGAAGGCGATCTTCGACGGCGAAGTAGCAATTTTAATCAATTTGAGCACTGCGGGAGCTTCGGAGGCGATCGCCGCAGCATTCCTTGACCGCAAACGCGGCGAGGTTGTCGGCGAACGAAGCTTCGGAATGGGAACCGAGCAGCAACTCTTCACGCTGAAAAGCGGTGACGGACTTTTGCTGACCGTCGCAAAATGGGCGTCAGCGAACGGAACGCCTTTTCTCGGCGAAGAGCGTGCGACGATGGGAGTCAAGCCTTCGGTCGAAGTAAAACGTCCGGACACTCCTGAGCCGCTCGACATGGAAAGCCTCGGGGACGGCGGAACCAATCCGATCCCGAACGCCACTCCGACACCTACCCCAACACCAAAACCAAAGGTCGCCCCGGTGATTGAGGACATCCAGCTCAAAAAAGCCCTCGAGATCCTCGGCGGCAAAGCCGATGCAGCAAAGGTTGGCTAATTTCCGTTCAACAGTTCGAAAAAGCCGGGCAGCTATGTCCGGCTTTTTTGTACGAAATTGTTGTCGGCTTCGATTAAGACTGGTATTATCAGATTCCAATGACGCAACGCGAAATTATCGTACGGCCGGTCGAGGAAGCGGATCTCAGCGAGTGGTTTCGCCTCCGGCAACTCCTCTGGGATGAAACCTCCGAGGAAGATCATCAGGAGGAAATGATGAGCATTCTGGAGCATCCGGAGTTCCAGCTCGTTCTCGTCGCGGACGCCGCCGAAAAAGGACTGATCGGGTTTCTCGAGGTCAGCATTCGGCCATTTGTCGAGGATTGCGATACTGAGAACGTCGGCTATCTCGAAGGATGGCTCGTCGTTCCTGAATACCGCCGCAGCGGCATCGGCCGTAGTCTTGTGAAAAGTGCTGAAGAATGGGCGCGAGCCCATGGATGCACCGAAATGGGATCGGACGCAGAGGTCGGCAATGAAGACAGCATCAACGCCCATCGACAACTCGGCTACGACGAGACGTCACGCCTCGTGCATCTGCGAAAGAACTTGAATTAAATGAAAGTGCGACGCCGCAACACAATCAAGGTCTTGGCGGTGCTATTCGCTGCCATTGTCTTTTCATCTGCCGCACGTTCCCAATCAAACGACGCCAACTTCCCGACACCGCTTACTGCAAATGTCGTCTCCGGCACAATCAAAGCACGTGACATCGGCGACAATCGACTGACCACATATTACTTTGCATTTAACGGGGAACAGGGCGATATTTTTATCAATGTAACGACAAAAAGCCTTGACGGAGACATCGATATCTTCGTCGCTGACGCCATGCGGCCTTTGACCAGGATGGTCATCTACGCCGACACCGCGATCAGCGAAACCGGCCGATTGATCTATTTACGAAAGCCGGAGAAGCTGTTGCTTAGGATCCAGGGACGTACACCGAATGACGATGCCGCTTCGTTTCAGATAAAGTTTGGCGGGAGCTTTGTCGCATTAAAAGGGAAGGCGGCAATGGAATTGGACGCACCGACGGTCGATTCTGATGTGACGGGAAAAGTCCGCGTAAATTCAGTCGGGACGATCATCGAAACGCCAGAAATCGAAAAGCCTGTGGCGAAGAATGAAGAAGCAGTCGCCACGAGATCGACAGAATTAGAAATGGTTCCAGTAACCCCAAAGGTCAAACCCAAGAAACCGGCAAAGATTAAGCCTGAGAAAGTAGAAGTTGCTGTAACAGAACCGGCAAAAGAGAAAAAGCCGGAAGTGATGTCCACGGAAACTAAACCGCAAACCGGTCGAAAGAAGCCTGAGCCGAAGAAAAAAGGAGAGTCCCAACCCGACCCGCTGGCCAACGTGCGGCTTGTCGTTATATTCAAGAACGGTGATAGACTCGAACGCCCACTCACCGAAGTATTAAAATTCAGCGTCGATAAAGGAATCCTAACCGTCATCGCCAAAGACGGCACCATCCGCCGCTACTCAATGGTCGATGTCGCTAAAGTCACGATCGAATAAATGAGGCGTTAAATTACGATTTGACATTACATTCTGCACTAACTTTCCACCTTAGGTAGTTTTCTTGATACAGATTTCGATGCCATTCGGTGGCACCAAAGTCATGTTATACTCATTCTCAAAATGAGTGAAAACAGCCCAAAAATAGCAACAAAAAAAGCGTATTTCCATGCTTTGGTCCGGCTTTCCAAGATTCACGACGAAATTGCCTCGGGTAGTTTTCCAAGTGTCAGGCAACTTGCCGAAAGAACCGGCGGGAAAGAACGAACTATAAAACGCGACCTCGACGTCTTACGCCATCAACTAAACGCTCCTATCGTTTACGAGCGCCGAAAAAAGGGCTTTCGATATGCGGAAATCGGCTGGACACTGCCGCTCTCAAATCTCGATGAAAAGGAAATTCTCGCTGTATTTATTGCAGAAAACGCACTCAAATTAACCGGACATCTTCCCGAAGCCGCTGATTTGAAAAAAGCACTCGCCAAACTCGTCTCATACTTGCCTGAGCAAATCTCTTACGATTTGGCGACTTTAAGCGACAATATCAGTTTTCAGCATCCGGCCTATGAATTATCCGAACCCGAAATTCGCCAACAGATTGCCAAATCTGCGACTGAATTAACTACGGTTGAATTCGATTATTTTGCACCACATACGCAACAGCAGACGCATCGCAAAGTTGATGTTTACCTGCTCCATAACTTCGGCGGCGATTGGTATGCGATTTCCTACGACCACGAGCGAAAGGCAATGCGAGATTTTCACGTCGGCAGGATTTCAAATCTGAAGTTCACAAACAACGGCTTTGAGATTCGCAAGAAAATCTGGAACAAAGAAGATTATTTGCGAAAAGGCTTTAACATGGTTCGCGGCGGCAAACTGACAATGGTCGAAATTTGGTTTGACCCGTACCAAGCTCAATGGATCCGCAAACGCAAACACTTTCACACAGACGAGCAACGCGAAGAGTTACCCGACGGCAGTCTGCGACTCTCATTCGAAACCGGCGAAAACAGCCTCGAAGCCGTCGCCAGATTCTGCACGACCTACGCCGGAAACTGCATCGCGGAAAAACCGGTAAAATTGAGAGCGATTATTCGTGAAAAGCTAAAAAAAGCAACAGAGATGCACAAATGAAAATAGAAACATTTTGGGCGAAAACCTCAAAGGATAATGCCACCGCCTTTCATCCGCTAATTTGCCACTTGATTGACGTCGCCGCGGTTACGCGCAAAATGTGGCAAGATGTTTTGCCGACAGCGACTAAAA